>Ga0100377_1002506_pt1 | contig 15300 bp, 22 predicted proteins | sample CryGeymeta201501_FD_83664 | JGI IMG/M metagenome (GOLD analysis project Ga0100377, IMG submission 83664) | Groundwater microbial communities from Crystal Geyser aquifers in Utah, USA - Crystal Geyser metaG 2015-01 | ecosystem: Environmental > Aquatic > Deep subsurface > Groundwater | place: USA... | reverse complement strand
GCGATTCTTCACCCCCACCCTGCCCCTCCCCCATCAAGGGGGAGGGAATATTTATAGTAATTCATAGTAAAGGTATTAAAGGGACATTCCATTAGTTTATCCTGGAAAATGAAAAATTTCCTTTGGAGCGAACATCGTCAAAACCGTAAGTCGTGAATCGTGAATGGGTTTTATTCTATTTACGACTCCCGACTTTCGATTCACGATTTTCAGGCTGTTTGAGCCCAAAGGGCGAGTTCCTGAAAATGCCTGAAGCAAGTCCTAGATGGGTCAAAAAACCTGCACTAGAGAGCGGAGAAGGGAATTTTTCAGTGTGGACTGTCTAGGTCAGCAACACCCTGGCAACAGCGTTTCTCTGTATCTGGTTAGTACCCTCGTAAATCTGGAGACCCTTCGCATCCCTCATCATTCTCTCTACAGGATACTCTTCACTGTATCCATAGCCTCCCAGGATATCTACAGCCCGGCTGGTTACCTTCATTGCCACATCAGTAGCGAAATACTTCGCCATTGTAGCAAGCTTCATAGACTCCTTGCTATGTTCTCTAACAACTGCCGCCGCCTTATAAACCAGATGTCTGGCCGACTCGGTCATGGTAGCCATATCTGCCAACATGTGGCCTATAGCTTGAAACTCGGCTATAGGCTTCCCAAACTGAATCCTTTCCTTTGCATAACGTACAGCATAATCCAGCGCCCCCTGAGCTGTTCCTACACCTGAAGCGCCAGCCAGGGTTCGGCCTTCATCCAAAACCTTAAGCACCGTTTGAAAGCCCTCTCCCTCTTTACCTATAAGATTCTCCTTTGGCACCCGACAATCCTCAAAAACTGATTCACAGTGGTGAATACCCCTGAATCCCAGCATCCTTCCGGTAACGCTGTATGAAAACCCGGGGGTCCCTTTTTCTACTATAAGGGCGCTAATCCCTTTTATGCCAGCAGAGGGATCTGTCTTTGCATAAACCAGGGTCATATCTGCGAAGTCAATACCACTATTGAAGTTTTTAACCCCATTCAAAATGTATTCATTGCCATCCCGGACCGCCCTGGACCTCATGGAAGCAATATCGGAACCTGCATCGGGTTCAGTCAACCCGAAGGCGCAAATCTTCCTGCCTGAAGTCACATCCGGAAGGTATTTCTCTCTTTGCTCTCTCGATGCTGACAACTTAAAACAAGACGAAAATAGGGAATGTATGCTTCCGAGGAAGGCACCCACTGAGGTACTTACCCTGCATAATTCTTCTGATGCCAGACAACATGTGAGCAGATCAGCATCTGAACCACCGTATTCCAACGGATAGAACAGAGCCGGGAGCCCCATCTTAGCAATCTCTTGATAAAGATCTCTTGGAAAGCAGTCTTCTTTGTCCATCTCCGATACCCTTGGAGCAACCTTCTCCTCTGCAAACCTCCTGACCGTTTGGCGAAACATCTCCTGTTCTTCCGAAAGTCTGTATGGCATTTCCACTTTCTCCTTTATCATAAAATGAATTCAAATATTGTCCCTGAGCCTTCTCATTTCCTCAATCAATGAAAGAGAAAGCTTCGTACTGCCTTTGTAAACCCCTATATTTCCCCCTGGTTTGTTGTTGCCGTGGTAGTCTGAGCCTCCGGTAATCAAAATCCTGTGCTTCTCTGCCAAGTACCTATAATAGGCAATTTGTTCATCTGTATGATCAGGGTAATATGCCTCTATACCCTTCAGCCCCCATCCAATAAGCTGCATGACAAATTCTTCAAGCCCCCCTGGGTCTAAACCAGCCAGAGTAAAAGGATGAGCCAGTACAGGGATGCCTTTAGACTTTAAAATAAGCCCAATAGCATCTTCAGGTTTAAAACGGAACTTATCAACATAGGCAGGCCCCCCTTTTTTTAGAAACCTTTCAAATGCCTCCTGAGACGTCTTAGTATATCCCCCTCTCACGATAGTCTGAGCAAAATGAGGTCTTCCTATCTGCCCTCCTCCTGCCACCTGGAGAACATCACCGTATTCTATCGTCATCCCCAGCCCTTTTAACCTGTCGAGTATCTTTGCGTTTCTGTCCGATCTCATTCTCTGCAAGAACTCCAGGTTCTCTTTCAGGAAACCGTTGTCTATATCAATCAAGTGGCCTAGCAGATGCATAGTACCACAGGGACATTCCACGCTTATCTCCACACCAGGAATGACATCCAGCCCAATCCTGGCACCTTCTTCCAAAGCCTCCTCGTTTCCATCAATGGTGTCATGATCAGTTATGGCAATGGCCTTTAATCCCTTTCCCTTAGCGTATCTTACCAGTTCGGAAGGGGTCAGGGTACCATCGGATGCAGTTGTATGTACATGCAAATCTATATAACCCATCTGCTTACTCCTATCTATTCATTGTTATTCAAACCACCAACCGTCAACCTTTAATTACCCCCATTGGCATTAGCTTTGCTACCTTTTGGCTGATGCCTGCATTATGAACCACCTCTACTACATCGGTCACGTCCTTATATGCATCAGACATCTCTTCCACAATAGTAGCCCTGCCTGCTGAGCGGACTATTATTCCCTGATCTTTCAGTTCTTTGAGAATAGCCCTGCCTTTGGCTGCCTTAATTGCCTGATGTCTGCTCATTACTCTGCCTGCCCCATGGCATGTGCTGCCAAAGGTCTCCTCTAATGCCTTTTCAGTCCCAACCAGAATATAAGAATACCTGCCCATATCACCTGGAATCAATACAGGCTGACCTGTTCCCCGATAACACTCCGGCATGTCGGGATGATTCGGAGGGAAAGCTCGTGTAGCTCCTTTTCTATGGACACAGAGTCTCCTCTTTTTCCCGCTAATCTGGTGTTCTTCAATCTTGGCTATGTTATGGCATACATCGTATATCAAATCAAGCTTCAGATTTTTTGGGCCCATCTTCAATACCTGCTCCAGGGTCTCCCTAACCCAGTGGGTTATCATCTGACGGTTGGCAAAGGCATAATTGGCGGCACAGGCCATGGCACCCAGATACTGTCTCCCTTCTTCAGAGTCCACAGGGGCGCAACAAAGCTGCCTGTCGGGAAGTTCGATGCCGTATTTATTAGAGGCTTGCAGCATAATCTTTATATAATCATCGCATACCTGGTGTCCCAATCCCCTTGATCCGGTATGGACTATAACGGTTACCTGTTCCTCTTCAAGCCCTAAAGCACTGGCCAATTTATAGTCGTATATCTCTGATACAAAACCTATCTCAACGAAGTGATTTCCTGAGCCCAGGGTTCCTAATTGGTTCATGCCCCGTTCCATAGCCCTCTCGGAAACAAAGTCCGGGTCTGCATTGGGTATGCATCCTCTCTCCTCTATATGCTCCAGGTCGTCTACACTGCCATAACCCTGTTCCACAGCCCACTTAGCCCCCTTTAAAAATACCTTTCTCTCTTTTTCCCTATTCAACTTCATATCCTTACGGCGTGACCCTACCCCGGAAGGGATGTTGGCAAAAAGGGCATCTACAAGAATATCAATCTTGCCCTTAATGTCGCTGCGGCGAAGCCCTGAGCGCATCAGCCTTACCCCACAGTTGATATCGTACCCCACTCCCCCGGGGGAAATTATACCTTTATGTAAATCAAAGGCAGCCACGCCTCCAATGGGGAATCCATACCCCCAGTGGATATCTGGCATTGCCAGAGAGTAACCTACTATCCCAGGAAGCCATGCTACATTGGCCACCTGTAGAAGACTCTGGTCATTCCTTATGTCTCTCAACATCTTCTCATTGGTATAGACTACCCCATCGGTCTTCATCTTACCAGTTTTGGGTATCCTCCAACGATAATCATCTATCTTTTGAATCTCTATAGAGATTTCTTCTTTCATAGTCATAACCTCTCTTTTGGAGGTACAGTGTCAAAACTCAGTAGTTCGTCTTGAACGTCACGCATCACAGACGCAAGGTTACGAGCGTTCTTGTGAATGCGGATGTTCTGTGTCTTCATTGTATTTTCTATAAAAATCAATAAATTCAGAAGGTGATAAAATTTTCATTCCCTGCCGAGATTGTCGTGGAAAATGAGATTTATTTCCGGTAATTAAGCATGCGGCCTTTCCCGCAATGGCAATTTCAAGAAAAGGTTCATCATCTGGATCAGGTAGGCGTTTCTTCAATGGACTGGCTGGAATTACTTGGCCATTCTGTTTTACATAGGCAAGAAGGGTATCGATATGTTCCTTATCGAATTGAAATTTAGGCCGATAAAGGACTTCTTGGTACTCCAATAGTATTCGCGAATCATACTGCAAAACAAGAATGCCCGCCGAAACCATGCGGACTATTTCACCGCTTGACCCAAATGGGGTGAGAAGGCCGGAGACAAGAACATTTGTATCTAGTACAATTTTCATCTTTTACGCTTGATGGCTTCGTAAAAAGTCCATCTGCGGCGTTGCACTGCATCCTTCGTCGTTGCAGCGTACCCCTAAGTACGCATCACTCCTCAGGATTTGCGCGCCTTGCATCTGGAGCTTTTTACTTTGCCATCCCCATTTTGACTTTTTACGAGGCCATCACGCTTAGATCGAACCGATTTTATTTCATCATCAATTTCATCCATGGTAATTTTATCAGTCCCTTTGCGTACGGATTCATACTGAATGGAAGTCAGTGCCTCCATTGCTCGCGCTTGGCAAAATGCTGATAAAACTTGCTCCAGGTTGTTTTCGGTTATCGATGAAAGGATGGCAATAGGCCTACCGTTGCTGGTAATGACCATATCCTTTTGATCGGGAAGCTCTTTCCAAACCTGTGATGACTTTGTTTTAAGATCTCTAACACTTAAAAATTTCATGATTTCACCCCCAAATGAGGCTCAATTGTATACCAAACCGAGACACATTGCAAGCGCAAATTTTATTGGACACAGAACATACGGCTCAGGGGAGCCGGGTTTTCCGGCGATCCGGTGGACCAACTTGTTCGACGTTTCTCACGCCGTCACCGAAAGTACCTCATTTTTCTGTTCAATAGCTTCGACTAGGTTCTGGATGGCATCAACTTCCTTTTCCTCAAAATAGGCCTCTCCGCATTGCTCGCACACCCATGCCGGAACTGCATCCAGCGTTAGGTGGCAACCCCTACGGTCAACATGGAACGGAGTCGTGCCACGTTTCATTTCACCTTGGCAGTAAATACATTTCATTTCTTCACCCTCTTTCTGAAATCGCTTGACCATTCGTGCACATCGGGCAGGTACGCAGTGATGATCGCAAGATAATCCTCCCTCGGCGCGCATACCACATGGATTGGACGCCCCTGATCTCCAAACCCAAGGAGTAAACAACTGTGTCCTCTGGCATCCTTCGGATACTCTTCTATGGCTTCTCCTTCGGTTATAACACGGCGAACCTCAGTTCTTCGGATTATACGATCCGGCCGCAGCATCTGACGTAGTGCGTGCGGAAGGAAAAGAATCTTTTGTTGTGCTGCAGCTCGGACTTGGATCAGAATCTCCACTTCAGTTTCCATATTAGTATAGTAGCGGTGTGTATCTTATTTTTCAATGATTACTTCTCATCGAACAAGTCTATAGAAAAACCCATGAATCAACAATTGAACACTTTGTAACCTGCTGTTTTTATTGAATGTTATTTTTATAAAAATCTTAAAAATGTACTTATTCTACAGGCTCAACGATAATTTCATCAGGAGCCGCTTGTCGGCGATTGGGTTTGGCGACTGGTTCGACGCTCTTATTCGTCAGCCGACTCTATCACCCGTGCAACCTCACTCCCACACTTCTTGCAGGTTCCCCGTAACACTAGAGACCGTCCTATCATTTTCCCCTCACGAAGTAACAAGGGAACGCCAATCCGGCACCGGGTGCACCATACTGCTTCGACGATTTCTTTTCTCGCCCACTCAGGTACCTGTTCCCATCGCTTCCTTGCGGCTGGTGTGAACTTCGGTAAAGGTATGATTTTATCTTCTTCCTTCGCGAAATACCGTTCAAAAAGCTCCTTAGCCTTGAGGAAGCCTTCCTCGGTCATTCCAACCGATTTTGCCTTACCTACAGGGTTTGATAGGTATCCTTTATCATGGAGCCTGTTCAAAGTATCCCAGTCAAATCCCTTACAGGCTCTTGCACCCATCCCCTCATGCCTTCCATGAGTGACCAAGTAGAGGAGTGCCAGGGTGTAATCGTCTATCTTATCCTCGTCGTAGTTCATTTGTTCTCCGTCGAACGTCAATATCAGCCAGTGCTGTAAGCGGTAGGCTGGATGGATCTGTTAACCTAAAATGCTGTAGGGTTGATTGAGAAATCGCCGTTAGTTCCATAGCCGATTCTAAAACTTGACTTGGTTCCAGCCTTGATTACCGCGTTTACTTCTGTCATCCCACCGCCACAAATACCATTCGGCCAAGCACTCAAGATGTGCTCTCCTTCTGGGAGATACAAAACGACTTTCTCCGAAGCCCGAATGTCGGCGATTGGGCGACCGTCAACAAAGATACGGGACGAACAAGCGGACCCACCAAATCCACTGTCTCTCTTGATTGTTACTTCGCCTGTTCCCTGTGCTGGTTGCAAGAAATGCCTATTGAGAATCCTCTCCATCGGTGCATGGATCGCTGCAGCGTTGGATATTGGCTGGGTGGCACAGCCAGAAAAGACTATCAAGCCACATAAAAGAATTGTCAGTCTGTAGATCATGGATCGTCTCCTTCCCAGCTTAACTTTTGTCTCCTAGATTCATCTGAAAGAGGTTGCCGACCCAACTTGGGTAGCGAAACTAAATTGTTACTTGACTCTTTTTGCCTAAATGTAGTGATTGTTTAACCGCCGTCCATATACTTAGGATGCGTTAAGTTCCAAGAGAGAATATCAAAATAAATTGGTGGCACCTTCGCTTCTGCCGTTAGCCCTCTAATATACTGCTGTAGATTCTTGTAACGTTCAAATGAGTTCACGAAACTCATTGACGGCTTTTTTGGTATCGATACCCAATTTAAGCATTTCCTAATACTTACCAGTGCGTATTCATCGAATGGTACATGTGCCAGTTGCTTAAGCGTTTGTCTATCATTCTTAGAAAGACCTTGCCACAAGATCAGATGTTTAACTACAAGGTTCGTCAATTTGCGGCTTGCTGCGTACGATATGGAGCATCCCATCATATGGTTCCAGTGACATGCCAATTTATCCACGAGTTCATTTGTCCATTCATCGTATTTTTCCTGAGAGTTGTCTTTCAGTACATTAATTAGATCTTTTGTGTCGCGAAATTCGGCTTCAGCCCAGTTACGAAATATTACTGATGGCTTATGTGGCATGTGAGCAAAGGCGCGGAACGTGTTTCCACTGACAGATTCCCAAACAACCTGATTCAGGTCACTGATACTCCTGGTGAACCAATGCTCCAATGAAGCCCGCTGCTTTTGGAGAGCTTTAACTATCTCTTGATCGTTCTTAAATTCATATGGTTCTTTTTTTAGCATGGTCGATAAACTCCCTTTTGTAGACAACATCACGTCGTGGTATTTTCCGGCTAACCACTGATTAACAAGCAAATTTACCTTGATATATTAGTTTGCCTCCATTAGTTTCCTAGATGAATTATTTTTATATTTTTTACTCCTTGCGAAACCCCATTTTCCCATCCTATACCTTTTATAACAACTTTTTTAAATCCATATGATTTTAGACGACGTTTTTTGTCTGGTAATGAGAAGACTAACACCAATCCGTCTATATCGGGGCTTAACGCTGATATTACTTCTAATGTTGTTCCTTTCTTGCCCATAACATTACAACTAATTATTTTTTTATCTTCAAGGAATCCACGTGTTAATGATTCTGCAAGGTATTCTCTGTCTTTTATAGTAAAGGTATATGCCTCTATATTAAATGGCAAAAAGAAAAACATTAGGAAGACTATAATGCTACTTATGACTCTGAGGTATTGTGTCACCATTAATAATAGTAATCCTCCTTTCTAATTTTTGATACAATGACACGAGTCACAGGCTGCGAGGTAAAGAGGTCCTCGTGAAGTCTCAGGTTATGCCATGCTTTATATAAATCCATCAAGTATTTAGGAAATCACTTGCTTTTTTAATTTCTATATCACTGTTTCCCTTTATCATCTTTCTGATTTTGCGAACATCCTTACATCCTTTCACAATCACATATTTTACATCTTTTAAATCAAATTTTAACCTTATGTGTTCATTATTTTTAAGTTTATTGCTTTCACCAGACAAATCACCCAAATCATCGGTGTATTGGTTTGGCAATATAATATAATGTCTAATTCTTAAATCCTCGTTACGAATTTTCTTTATATCATCTATTGGTGGTATGTATCTCCATTCTCTTTCATTGTAAAAAACAGTGCCATCTTTTTCATAAGGTTTTGTGTAAATAAAGTAGTTAGTAATGAGATCTCTGATCTGGCTATCACTTTCCTGGGTAAAGACCAATGAATAAAGCGATGATAGATTATTCGGGTACCAAGTAGAATTGTCTGCTTTTGGTATGTAATGAACAGGAGTTAAGTTGTTATTTATTCCCCAGGACTTTTTTAAGCCAATGCCGTATTCCCCATAAGTCTTAATATGACTTCTCATTAAATGGTTAAATGGAATGTCACAAAAACACTTCATTAAAATAAAAAATTTTCTGGCAGCCCCGAAGGATGGATGAATATAGCTAAAATCTTCGCAATTGTATCGGGGAGAAAAAGCGCCGTGTTTAATCGTTTCTACTAAATATTCTAATTTTTTTGAAAAATTAAAAAAGTAGTTTGCGCTGACTTCTGACATCAAATTATTTTCCCTTTGGTGGCATAGCGCCTAAAGGTAGTGATGAGTTAGGCTTTTAGTGCTTACTGTCCTTATTTACTCTGAATTGGTCACTTATTTACAAATGGACATCCCTCCTCTTCCGATTAGATTTAGAATGCAGTAGGGACGATAAAGTAATCTCCATTGCTACCATAACCAATGCGGAAAATGAGACGCTTTCCAGGCGTAACTGTGCCCCTCGTTTCGGAAAGGCCACCGCCGCATATCCCGTTTGGCCAAGCACTAAAAATATGATCCCCTTCAGGCAAGAAAATAATAATCTTTTCACCAGACCAAAGATCCGCAATTGGGATTGCATCAACAAAGATTCTTGATGAACATGCTGACCCGCTACCAGTGTCACGTTTAATAATAATTTCGCCTGTGGCGGGTTTTTGGTCTAAATATCTATCATCTATGACTTGATTTTTAGGAACAAGCTTCGCCTGTTCGGTGGGAATTGGTACCGTTGCACAACTGCACAAAATCAATACAAATAAAAATCCAGAAATTTTAACTACATATCTAAATATCATTTTATTTATCCTCTTTAATTTAACATCGGCACCAACCCACTAGCCAACAGTAAAAAACGCTGCTGTTTGTGTGTACAGTTCAGCGCATGGTTAGGCCGCTTCATAGTAAACAACCCAAGGCTATGGCTGCCATTGGATAGCAGGCTAAGTACAGCAGACCGGGCCCGAGGTGTGCCCATATACGATGCGGCTCGTCACCTCCATGGATCCTCCCCCATTTCCCGAGTTCCTCGTCGGTGTAAAACCTGTTCATGGTCTCGCGGCTGGCGATAACTCCGTGATACAGCCGCGTGATTCCGAATATCGAGAGCGAGGCCAACGCGGCCATGCTGACCGGCACAACGCCCGACTTTTTCGGCACCACCCAGGTATATAGCACCCCCAACCAGACAATAGGAAAGATGTTTAGCAAGATCACGGAAACGACCATACGTTTCAACCGCCGAGTCCGCTCGTCACGACAGCCCCAATGTGCCCAAAGGGTAACGGGTTGGGAACCCCTTGTATCGAGCAGACGTAGCGAGGATTTCAGCCCAGAAGAGCCCGTAGAAGAAAAGTAGAGCCGATGTCCCATACTCCATTGGTACTACCTCCTTTCCCGTCGCTGCCTAACAATACTGATAAGGCTTTCTTCAAGATCAATCGTGATAGCAATTTCTCATTAGTTAATCTCCTAACAATTAATATACGCAATTCCTTCCTACATCGTACGTTAAACATCACTTTTGAAAAAGATATAGCTTCTTTTCCTCGGCATAGACTACACCCTCGGTTTTCATCTTGCCAGTTTTGGGTATCTTCCAACGATAATCATCTATCTTTTGAATTTCTATAGAGATTTCTTCTTTCATAGAAATGACCTCTTTTTTAGAGGGGCGTTGTCAAAATTCAGTAGTTCATCATAAAAAAATGAAAATTTTCAGTCGTCAGCATTACTGATAACTGGAGCATTTTCCTATTATAAACCTCATTCTTAGCCCAACATCCTTATCATGGTAACACTATAGAACTTACTTCTTCTCCTTTAGCATATCCGAGAAGTTTGTTATTACGATCAACAAAAGCAAGTATCAACTCTTCCCCACGAGAGGATTTGTAGATATTAGCCCACAATTTCCAACTGCTTTGCATAATGCTAATCTTGTCTGCCCTTGGGAGGCTTACAAAATGTTCCGTGGCCATTACCTTAAGGATTCCCTTACTCATAGGATTTTTGGACTTGAAGACATCAATGAAAACACGGTGTGAAAGCAACTTGTCCGTGGCAAGTAAAGTTGCCCTAAAATTACCAAAAGGTGAGGTGTCCTTGTTACCTTTTTTTGGGATAGCTATCTTGCCGCCGTCAGTTCTAATGACCGATATGTTATCCATCACAAAAATGGTCTCGTATTTTTTCTGGAGTGTACACACCTTTCCCATTTATTACCATATGCCAACGGCATCCATTCTTGGACAAAGATAGGAGGGTAAATAATAATTGACTCACTATTAATGCTGATTTTGTTAGCATCGGATATTGCAAACATAGAATGCCGGTTGTCCCACTCAATGACTCTATACTTCGTTTTCTGAGCTGAATACCCTTTGGGGATGTCAGTTGGGTATTTGTCTGATAAGCAATTAACATCCATGGGTATCAATAGTAGGACAAGAACTATTAGAATGAATAGGAAAACCGGCCCAGAATTAGCAAAACTTCCTAACAGTTCAAAGATTTTCTCTTTTACAGCCATAGTCTCCTCCTCAGTTAAATGTCTTTTTGCTGTTATATTCTTGACTGTAAGGATCAACAGAATCCAGTTGCAGAAATTTTTTTAAAAGCACTCAAACTGAAAAAGAAGCTTTTTTAACGCCCCTTAAAGATCAAATATCACCCTGGCTACCCATCTACCCTCTTCTTGCCTTACCTGTAGGAATAAAGGGGACAACCGTCCCCTTTTCCGCTCCCGTCTGGTTACAGTTATTTTCGATGACCGGATACACTCCGCTTTGCCGGAATGATCTCGATCAACGACCGAAGAGCCTTATTGACTGCCTCCGAGGTTGGGAAGTACTTTCTTACCTCCGGCTCCAGCATAACCGCCCCATCTTCGAGCTTGAAGTACTGAACCAAGTCGGTACCATCTTCTTTGTGAATGACGACTTTATGGCCCTCACGATATGCCTTGCAGTATTTCCCTCGCACTGCTCCTTTCATGGTAGAGAAGTCGTATTCCGGTCTCATGGCTTCTATCGTACTTATTATTAGTCCATCCTGAAAAATGAAAAATTTCCTTTGGAGCGAACATCGTCAAAACCGTAAGTCGTAAGTCGTGAATCGTGAATGGGTTTTATTCTATTTACGACTCCCGACTTTCGATTCACGATTTTCAGGCTGTTTGAGCCTGAAGGGCGAGTTCCTGAAAATGCCTGAAGCAAGTCATAGATGGGTCAAAAAACCTGCACTAGAGAGCGGAAAAGGGAATTTTTCAGTGTGAACTATTATAGTTTTTCTGTACATTACCACACAGGTAAAAAAAATTGCAACTTGAAGTTAAAATCCTGCCAGTATGTTGTTATAATAAACTAAATTTATGCTGAAGCGAAAAGGGGTTTTGGAACAGCCTCGTCAAAGATCAAATATCACCCTGGCTATCCATCTACCCTCTTCTTGCCTAACTTGAATCTGATGGTAAGTAACTGCCTTAATCTCTGTCTTTATGGTATGATAACCCTCCTTCAATTCCTCTCCATAAACAGTTGCTGTAAGCCTTCTCTCCCCTATCTCTTCAACCTCGAAGCGCTTCAAGAGCAGCCTTTCTGTATCATGCAGATACAGAAGCTCCCCTAACCATACTACCATTAACTGCTCCAGGTCCTGCCCATCTACAGCTACTCTTTTTTCAATAGACTCCGTTACCTCGGATGGGTCACATATTATTTCAAACAATGCCTCTCCGGCGTTCTGAAAGAGTTTCCTCAAATCCCTGCCGTAAACCTCTATCCCCATATCCGCAGTATGATCTATGAGCTCATATTTCTTCACGTAGTCTCCAAAGAATCGCTTCTTACAAACTCTGCCCCCCGATCTTCCATCTCCTTGAGGGCTTCTCCTCCAGTCTCTTTAGTCACTGCCCTTATCGCATCCAGGATCACAAACACCTTAAACCCTTCTGTTAAGCCATCTAAAGCAGTGGCCTTTACACAGTAATCGGTGGCCAGCCCACAGAGATAGATAGTCTTTACACCCCTTGATTTCAAGAAAGACGAAAGGTCTGTTTCCTGAAAACCACTATAAGCCTCCTTGTTTTCCGATGTGCCTTTCTTTACAAGGTGTCTTATCCTGTCAACCATAAGCCCCTTATGGATCTCCGCCCCCTCTGTTCCAGCTACGCAGTGGGGATGCCATAAATCAAAACTACAGTGATTGGGGGGATGATAGTCCTGGGTAGCTATAACCAGCTCAAACTTACTCATCAATCTATTGATTATCGGGATGATCTCTGAAGCACCGTGTACCTCCAGTGCACCACCCTCACAAAAATCGTTCTGCACATCCACTATAATCAATGTCTCTTTATCCATCTCAACACCCCTCCTGCCTTTAGAATCTCTGACTCCCGGGGAGTTAGTATTGCCTTTACAGGGATACTGATGCCTTTAGATTTATTACAAAATGTAATATCTCCGTCTGTTCCCAAACCTTCCCTAATCCCTTTAATCTCTATAGTATCCCCCTCTTCGATCTTTTGATAATCCTCATCCTTCTGGAATCCAAAAGGCACTATCCCATAGTTTATCAGGTTACTGCGGTGGATCCGGGCAAAAGACCTGGCTATTACAGCCTTTACACCAAGGTACATAGGTGCCAGTGCAGCATGTTCCCTGGAGGAGCCCTGTCCATAGTTCTTTCCACCTATTATAACCCCGCCCCCCATCTTCTTTGCCCTTTTAGCAAAATCCCTATCAATCCTGAAAAAAACAAACTCCGATATAGCAGGTATGTTTGACCTGAGAGGAAGAATATCAGAGGAAGCAGGCATAATGTCGTCAGTGGTTATGTTGTCTCCAACCTTTATCAGAACAGCACAGCAAATATCATCTTCCAGGGGGGCTTTCACAGGGACCTGTTTTATATTTGGTCCCCGGATGATATACACATCTTCCGGGTTAGGTGAAGGTGGCACTATCATATTATCATTTATCAAAAATCTCTCTGGTTCTTCAGTCTCAACCACATCCAGGTCCATCTCCCTGGGATCTGCCATCGCCCCCTTTATGGCTATAGCCGTTGCAACTAGCGGATTACATAGATAGATCATGGCAGAGTCAGTCCCACTCCTTCCTTTAAAGTTTCGATTGAACGATCTAATGGATATTCCATCAGTTTGAGGAGACTGTCCCATTCCTATACAGGGACCACAGGCAGGTTCCAAAATCCTCGCTCCACTGGCTATTATAGCTGACAGATCTCCTTCTCTTGCCATCATCTCGTATACCTGTCTCGACCCCGGACTAACAGTCATACTACACCATGGAGCCACAGTCCTTCCCCTTAATATAGAGCTTACAGATTTCATAACCTGATAGGAGGAATTGGTGCAGCTGCCTATACATACCTGATCTACCCTTTGCCCTTTCAGTTCCCTGATTTTCACCACATTGTCAGGGCTATGGGGTTGGGCTATCAACGGCTCTAATCTGCTCAGGTCTAAGTCAAGTTCCTCATCGTAGAAAGCATCCTCATCGGCTTTAATCTGCCGCCAGTCCTTCTCCCTATTCTGTGCCCTAAGATACTTTTTCGTTCTCTCATCACTGGGAAAGATGGAAGTGGTCGCTCCAAGTTCAACCCCCATATTGGTTATCGTAGCCCTCTCTGTAACACTCAGTGTATCCACCCCGGGACCACCGTATTCTATAATCTTTCCTACTCCTCCCCTTACCGACAACCTTCTCAATACCTCCAGTATAACATCCATTGCTGTTACCCACGGGCGGTTGAGTTTGCCTGTGAGCCTTATTACTATAACCTCTGGCATCTTGAATTCATAAGTGCCTGAAGCCATAACAGTGGCTATATCAAGACCGCCGGCGCCGATAGCTATCATTCCCATTCCACCGGCCGTGGGTGTATGACTGTCTGTGCCCAAAAGAGTCTGTCCAGGAACTGCAAACCTTTCCAGATGCACCTGGTGGCATATCCCATTGCCTGGTTTTGAAAAGTAAGCCCCATACCTGGCAGCAGTAGACTGAAGGAACAGATGATCATCGGGATTCTTGAAATCGGTTTGCAGCATGTTGTGATCTACATACGATACAACAAGAGGCACCTGTACCCTGGGAATATCCATAGCCTCAAACTGAAGATAGGCCATAGTACCCGTGGCATCCTGAGTAAGAACCTGGTCTACAGAAATTGAGATGGTCTCACCCTGGCAGAGGTTACCTGAAACCCTATGCTCTCTGAATATCTTTTCAACAAGATTTTCTCCCATCAACTGCCCTCTCTTACCATTTCAATTTATCAGAACTTCCCTTTAAATACAATAGATTTTCAAGAACCATTCCTACAATAGCTGCTTGACAGTTTTTAAAAGGACATGTTGTCTATTTTTGAGCAGGAAGGGTCAAAATGTATCCCCCGGACTTCTTTGAAACAGTAAAACCCATGATACCTCTAGGCAGGGAGGGTAAACCGGAGGATATTGCAAATGCTATAGTATTCCTGGCTTCGGAGGAATCGAGTTATATGGCTGGTGAGACCATGTACGTAAGCGGTGGGATGTATATGAAATAGCCAGATACAAAGAAAAAAGAACAAGGTTAGACAGAAGGGGTAGTTATAGGACTACCCCTATTTGAGCCTGTTCAATACTATTTTAGCTTAATAATTACTGATAGTTACAAAGCTGAAAAAATGAATTTAACTCAAATTTACTGCATTTCCGAGGGGACAACCTCCGGAAAGCCAATGTTT
>Ga0100377_1002505_pt1 | contig 15300 bp, 12 predicted proteins | sample CryGeymeta201501_FD_83664 | JGI IMG/M metagenome (GOLD analysis project Ga0100377, IMG submission 83664) | Groundwater microbial communities from Crystal Geyser aquifers in Utah, USA - Crystal Geyser metaG 2015-01 | ecosystem: Environmental > Aquatic > Deep subsurface > Groundwater | place: USA... | reverse complement strand
CCCCCAACCCCCTCTCCCGTATGACGGGAGAGGGGGAGGCCCTCACCCCCCAACCCCCTCTCCCGTATGACGGGAGAGGGGGAGGCCCTCACCCCCCAGCCCCCTCTCCCCTCGACGGGGAGAGGGGGGGTAGAACAGGGTTTTTACTTGTACAGCAAGGGCTTATTGTCCGGCTCCCCCTCTCCCCGTCGAGGGGAGAGGGGGTTGGGGGGTGAGGGCCTCCCCCTCTCCCCGTCGAGGGGAGAGGGGGTTGGGGGGTGAGGGCCTCCCCCTCTCCCCGTCGAGGGGAGAGGGGGTTGGGGGGTGAGGGCCTCCCCCTCTCCCATTTTATGGGAGAGGGGGTTGGGGGGTGAGGGCCGCCTCTCCATGCTATACCTTAGACCTCAAACCGCCCCGCAGGCTCCGGGGCCTTCGCGTGGGTGACATGGTGCGCAGCTCCCTCCTGACCCTCTTGCTCGCTGGTCTCATGACGGTTGCCGTGGCGTGCGGTGACGACAGCTCGCCGTCCAGCACCACCACGACGAATGGGGGGGATGATGCGGACGTGGGCCTCGACGGCGGGGATGTGGGGGTGGAGGACGTCGCGGAGGTGGGGGTCGATGTGGACGCGGCGGGGGCCGACGTGGAGGGGGATGCGGTGGGGCCGTCGTGCGTGGAGGGGACGATCGGGGGGGCGTGGGAGCGGAGCGTGGGGCTGGAGGTGCCGTTGTCGGGGCAGGCGATCGTGCGGGGGTCGTTGAGGACGCGGATCGAGGCGCTGGACGAGGGGCCGGACCTGGTGATTGAGGAGGACGCGCTGGCCACCATGATCGACACGGGGACGCAGATCACGAGCTACGACGCGGACCTGTTGGGGGGGAGCGCGGCGTTTTTTCGGGCGGAGGAGGTGGAACTGGGGACGGTGCGGCTGTGTGATGCGGTGGTCAAGGGGCGGGTGATCACGGCGTTGGAGGGGGCGATCGGGGCGCCGGTGGACGTGTTGCTGGGGCAGTCGATGCTGATGGCGCTGGATACGACGATCGACTACCAGGGGGGGCGGGCGTGGCTGCTGGCGGAGGTGCCGGAGACGGCGCCGCCGGGGATGGAGGGGGTGACGCCGTTTGTGCTGGTGGCGCCGTTCCAGAATCAGTTCGCGGTGGCGTCGGTGGGGTTCGGAGTGGCGTTGACGGGGGCGTTGGTGGAGGGGGGACGGGCGTGTCCGCCGCCGGGTTGTTGCACGGCGGAGGGGTGTCCGTTGATGATGGACACGGGGTCTGAGGCGACGGTCATTACGGAGTCGTTGTTCGCGCAGCTGGAGGCTGCGCACGGGGCGGCGTTGCCGCGGCTGACGGGATATCGATGGGTGACGAACCTGGGGGAGGACGCGGCGTTCGTGACGCGGCTGCCGATGGTGAGCCTGGGGGGAGCGGAGGTGTCGGGGGAGTGGGCGGTGGTGGTGCCGGACGCGTATCATGTGCGGACGGTGCTGGAGGCCGAGGGGATCTTCATCGAGGGGTTCGTGGGGGCTCCGCACCTGCGGCACTTCATGACGGGCTTCCGGGGGCCGGACACGACGTTCCGGTTCTGGCCGTATGCGACGCCGTCGCGGTTCGACGGGGAGTGGCAGCGGGTGGGGCTCGAGGTGACGGAGCGGGAGGGGGGCGTCGTGGTCGACATGGTGTTCGCGCCGAGCGACGCGGCGACGCAGGGCGTGGCGCTGGGGGACCGGATCGTGTCGGTGGATGGGGTGCCGACCGGGGGGCTGCGCGGTGACGCCGTGCGGGCGGCGCTGCGCGGGGTGCCGGGGCAGACGCGCGCGCTGGTGCTGTCGCGGGAGGGTGAGGCGGAGCCGCTGGCGCTCGACGTGCTGGTCGAAGACCTGCTTCCGCCGCTGGACTGACAGGATGGGGCCGTGAGCGCCTCGCAACCGTGGAGCCGGGCCGTGAGATCTCCTCGCATCCTGCTGATCGTGATGGCCGCCTTGTGGGCGGTGGCGTGCTCGGACGATCCGAGCCCGCAGGTGATGAGCACCGCCGACGTCGCGGAGGGGGACGTTGATGCCGCGGACGTCGCACCGGATACCGAGGGGCGGGATGTTGCCCCGGACGTCGAGCCCGACGCCGAGCCGGACGTGCAGCCGGACGCGCCGGTGGTGTGCGATGAGCCGACGGGCGGGGCGTTCTGGGCGACCAGCGTGCCGCTGAGCTTCCCGCTGGACGGTCAGCCGATCATGGTCGGGCAGTGGGAGGACGACGTGTTGACCGGCGGTGAGCGCCGGGACATCCACTTCCTGATCGACACGGGGGCGACGGTCAGCTGCTTTGACCTCGACCTGACGGGTGGGGACACGACGCCGTTCACGGCGGAGTTCCTGGGGTTGGGGACGACGGGGGTGTGCGACGGGATCGTGAAGGGTTGCGATCTGGCCGAGGCCGAGGCGTACATCGGGATCGACCTGGAGGTGCTGCTGGGGGAGTCGACGCTGCGGCGTCTCAACACGTTCATCGACTACCGGGAGCATCGGGCGTGGTTCTACCGGCAGTCGCCGGACTCGGCGCCGCCGGGGATGGAGGGCGTGACGCCGCTGGTGATGCCGTACGTGCGGCAGAACGAGCTGCCGGTGGCGGAGGTTGGTCTGGGGCACGGGATCACGTTGCCGCTGCTGACGGACACGGGCTCGGGGGTGAGCATCATCACGCAGGCGTACTTCGATGAGGTGGAGGCGGCCGAGGGGCGGGCGCTGCCGCGGCTGGACGGCTACAAGTGGGCGACGAGCTATGGGACGGACGACGCCTTCGTGACGCGGCTGCCGGAGGTGCAACTGGGGGAGGCGGTGGTGCGTGGGGAGTGGGTGGTGGTGATCCCGGACGACTTCCACATCAAGGCGCTGCTGGCGCAGACGGGGATCGTGATCGAGGGGTTCGTGGGCTTCCCGCACTACCGCCACTTCCTGACGGAGTTTCGCGGGCCGGCCGGGGAGTTCCGGTTCTGGCCGTACCCGACCGCCGATCCGGTGGCGGACACGACGTGGCACCGGGTGGGTCTGGACGTGACGGGGCGTGCGGAGGGGCCTCGGGTCGAGATGATCTTCTCGCCAAGCGACGTGGCGGGCAAGGACGTGGCGTTGGGGGACACGGTGCTGTCCATCGACGGTCAGGACGTCACGGGGGCGGACGCGGACACGGTGCGTGGGCTGCTGCACGGGGTGCCGGGGGAGACGCGGACGTTGGTGCTGCGGCGCGGCGGCGCGGGCGGGGAGGTGATCTCCGTGGAGACGCAGGTGGACGATCTGCTGCCGCTGTGAGTCCGGGCTCGTTCTGTAACATGTTGTGATCTATTAAGAATTTCAAGCAGGCCTGGCATGGTGCAAGGCAGGCTGTCGGCGTCGAGGGAGGCGAGCGGTGATGAACGTGGAGCAGGGCGGGCCGCAGGAGTGGCTGTACGTGATCGTGGACGAGACGCCGACCTCAACGGTGGAGCAGCTCCAGGGGGCGTGTGAGCGGCGAGGGGTGGAGTGCGTGCTGGTGGACGCCGGGACGTTCGACATGGTGGGCTTTGAGCCGCTGGAGGGGGGGGCGATGCTGTACTCGCCGGGCACGACGCATCGGGCGCATGTGGTGGAGCAGCTCCTGGTGCATGCCGGCGTGGCGACGTTCTATCCGGACGCGCTGGGGCCGCACCGGGTGTGGGACAATCAGGCGCTCGTGCTGGCCAAGCACGGCGTGCCGATGCCGCGGGCGTTCTACGCGCTGACCACCCATCGGGGGCGGCTGCGGGCGCAGGTGGAGGCGCTGGGCGGGCTGCCGGTGATCCTCAAGGTGCCGGGGCGGTCGTTGGGTGTGGGGGTGATGCGGCTGGAGACGTGGTCGTCGCTGTTCTCGGTGGTGGACGCGATCGAGGCCGTGCACGGCGACCGTCCGACGCTGATGGCGTGCATCGAGCCGGCGGTGCACTGGCGGGTGATCGTGGTGGGGGATCGGGTGGCTGCGGCGTACATCAACGCGCCGGACCCGGACGACTTCCGGACCTCGGTGGTGGAGCAGGAGCTGGCCCACTTCACGACGCCGCCGCCGCCGGAGGTGGTGGACGTGGCGATGCGGGCGACGCAGGTGCTCGGCGTGGCGCTGGGCGGCGTGGACGTGCTGGAGCATGCCAGTGGGCGCGCGTACGTGCTGGAGGTGAACTTCCCGTGCTACTTCGGGCACCCGTGGTCGGCGGCGAGGATCGACGTGGCCGGGGTGATGGTGGACTTCCTGCTGGCGCGTGCGGCGGCGGTGCGGGAGGGGTGAGGCAGGGGTGAGGCCGGGGCTGAGTGAGCGGGTGGCCCCTGCGCGGGCGCACCGTGCTGACCGGGAGGGCGTGGCAGGGCGCCCGCGCGGGGCGTTTGGACAACCGAGGGGCGTGGTTCAACGCTTCTGCGCGCTCTCCTGCTGAAGGTCGGTCTTGTAGTTCTTCTCCTGGACCTTCACCTTCTCGCGCTGGGCCCTGAGCTTGACGTGCTCCTCGCGGACCTTGGAGCTGTCGAGGCACTGCTTGTCCTTGGCGGCGGCCTCGGAGAGCTGCTTGCGCTCGCGCTCGCACTGATCGGAGGCGGCGATCTTCTGGTCCTGCTCGGCGATGCGGGTGTCGTAGTTCTTGATCTGCTTCTCGCCCTCCTCGGAGAGGCGCTTGAGCTCGGCGGGGGCGAGCTTGGCCTTTTCTTCGCGGACGCGCTCGTTGCCCTGGGCGAAGGCGGTGCGGGCGGCGACGGCGACGGCGAGTCCGCCGGCGAAGCCAGCGGCGATGCGCTGGAGGGCCTCGCGGCGGTTGAGGCCGGTGTGGCCGAAGGTCGGCATGGCGGCGGCGGGGGGCGCGAAGCGCTGCTGGAGGAGGTTGAGGTCGCCGAGCAGGTCGAGGGCGGCCCAGACGCGGCGCTGGCCGGCGGGCTCGGTCCAGGCGAGGGCCTCGGCGATCTGGGCGGGGGTGCGGTCCCCGTCGAGCCAGGGCCAGACTGAGCCGACATCGGCGGGGAGGTGGTGGGTGCGTCCGGCGAGGTGGATCAGGGTGCGGTCGGCCTGAGCCTCGACGGTGGCGCCTTCGGGGCGAGCGATGGGGTTCATGGGGGTGAGCCTCGTGGCAGAGTGAGGGGGCTCCCAGGCTGTTGTGGCAGTCGGGAGCGGTGAAGTTAGCAGGGCCGTTGGCCCGAATCCAACAAGACGGTGGAGGCGGCCCGGAGATTCACCACGGGGTTGGCGCGTCGAGCTCCTCGACCAGCGCCTCGGCGTCGGCCAGGGTGAGCACCTGCCCCTCGGCCTCGAAGCGGTCGAGGTCGGCGAGCTCGCCGGTCTGCTGCCAGGCGGCCCAGGCGGCGGGGTGGTCCTGGGCGATCAGGGCGCGCAGGGCGGTGGTCTTGAGGCGGACGATGGGCTTGCCGTCGGTGCTGGAGCGGCCGACGAGCCGGCGCTCTCGGGTCGGCAGGACGGAGAGCTCGATGGGGAAGGTGTGGGCGATGTGGACGTGGAGGAAGTCGCGGGGGGCGCCGTCCTTCCAGATGGCGACGACCTCGGTGTCGAAGTACCAGCCGAGGTCGAAGAGGTGTTGTTCGAGGGCGTCGGGGGCGTCGGTGAAGACGTGGAGGTCGATGTCGCTGCCGCGGCGGACGGCGCCGGTGCTGACCGAGCCGATGAGGCCAGGCGTGAACGGTTCGAGGGCGTCCATGACCTCGAGCGCGACGACGCGCATGGCGAACAGGCGGTCCATGCGCTCGTGGCCTTCGACGAGGGCGGCGAGCTCGATGAGGGCGTCGCGGATCTCGCCGTTGGAGGGGAGGTCGTGGGGGCGGTAGCGGGTGGCGCGGGCGTCGCGGCGGCCGAGGAGGCGTCGGGCGGCCATGCGCTTGGCGTCGAGGTACTGTTTGACGCCCTCCTCGTACATCAGGCGGGCGGCCTCGCGGGCGAGGTGGGCGCGGAGTCGGTCGGGTCGGCGAGTGTGGTTCATGGGTGGGCGTCGCCGAGGTGGGCGATCAGGGCGTGGCGGAGGCGTGACAGCGCGCCGCCGATGCGGCGGCCGCCACGGAGGTCGCCGTGGAGTCTGCGGTGGATGACCTGCTGGGAGACGCCGCAGCGCGCGGCGATCTGGGCCTGGGAGAGGCCCTCGAAGAAGAAGGCCTCGACGGCCTCGCGCTGCATGGGGGTGAGGGCGTGAGACAGGGCGTGGTGGAGGGCGTCGAGCACGTCCGGGGCGAGGCCGGGGGCGTGGCGTTGCTGCCAGAGGCCGTCGCCGTCGGGGACGCGAGTGAGGTCGGCGCCGAAGATCAGGCGGCCGGTGTGGGCTCGGGGTTCAGGGTGCATCCTCCATGGCGGCGAGGCCGCGGTCGGGGGGCGTGATGGCGCCCGCGTTCATGTATTCTAGAATGAGCTCGACTGCGTGATCCAATCTTATCGTCCGGGCGCCTTTGACGCGGCCGGCGAGGTCGAGGCGGCGGAGGAGTTCGAGGTCGCGGAGGAAGGGTGTGTTGGCGAAGTGGCGGCGTGTTTGTCGGGGTCGGCGCAGGAGGTCCATGTGGTGTCGCACGAGCCGGGTGACGCGCTCCGAGAAGACGCCGTCGAGCAGGTCCGCGCCGAGCTCGGCGTGTTCTGCAATGTCCATCGACTTGCCGATGTCGTGCAGCAGCGCCGCCGTGTGCAGCTCCGGGTCGCGCGTGGCGGCCAGCGCGCGATCGAAGACCTGGAGGCTGTGGGTGAGGGCGTCGCCCTCGGGGTGAAAGCGGGGGGGCTGCCAGACGCCGTCGAGGTCTTCGAGCCATTCGAGGAGGGTGTCGCGCATGAGGCGTGGGGGGGTGAGGGGGCGTGTGCGCCCGATCCAGAGTGTACCGTGGCCAGTCCGCTCACCCAAGCGGCGGGTCACACCCACCGGACCTCGATAAAGTGCAGGCCATCGCGCCGTGTGGAGCACCGCTACTCCACTGGCCGACAGGGATGTCCGGGCTGAGTGGGAGGTAAAGTGGGTGAGCCGCGCCAATCATGGGGTTGGCACGATGATCGCTTTGGGTGGCAGCGTTCCGCATACCGCTCGGTCACACCCACCCAAGAGTCTGATGATGCATGTCCCGAAGCCTCGCGCCCTGTCCTTCCTGATCGCGCTCTTCCTGGCCGCGGCCTCGCTCGCCGCGACGGTCGCGGGCTGTTGCTCGCCGAACGAGGTGCTGGACTCGACGGACGCGCGGGACGACCGACGCGGGAACAACCCTCCGCCGACCACGAACAACAACGAGGAGCCGGTCGATCCCGGCACGCCGTATCGGCCGGGCCTGAGCCACGCGTGCGCATCGGCCGGTCAGGGACCGACGGCGCAGGACAGGTCATCGTCGGAGGCGCTCTTCCCCCTCGAGCCGCTCCTCGACCTCGACGCGGAGGCGACGTGCTCGACCCTGAGCCCGGCGCGCCTCTACGCCCTGGTCGACGACCCGGGCCCGTGGTTGGCCGGCCTGTACGGCTGGACCGGAGCGCAGCCCGGCGAGATTGTGGCGCTGCTCGAGGCGCTCGATGTCGCCTACGACTTGCTCGTCAGATCAATGCTCGGGGTCGGCCCGGACGACGATGTGGACCTCGCCGCGGCGAGCACCCTGCGCGTGGTGCTCAATCGCGAGGCCGATCCCGAGTCCTTCGCGCAGCTGCTCGCCGACCGGGGCTGGGAGAGCGAGGACGACGCGTTGCTGCTCAGCGACCAGGTGCTGCTGGAACTCTACGGTGCGTGGGGTGAAGACCTCGCGAGGCTGCTGGAGCTGCCCGAGGAGGTCGTGCGCCGCCAGGTCGACGCGCTGGCCTACCCGCGCCTGCTCGGCGTCCGCGATCGCGAGGACGGGCTGGCCGTGCTCGCCACCTACGCCATCACGGAGCCCTCCCTCCCAGCCGGCGGGCGCCTCTCGATCCTTCACGCGACCGTGCCGGGGCCCGACGGTCGGCGCACGGCGTACGTCTGGGTGGTCGATCAGGAGCTGCGCCCCGTGGACGGGCTCTCCGCGGCGTCGTTCGTTATCCGGGAGGGCAGCGCCGACGTCGATCCGGCAACGGTCGAGGTGACCACGCTCTCCGCGCTGGGCGAAGCGCATCCCGGCCAGCTCGAGGTGGCGCTCAGCCTGGTGGTCGATGGGGCCTGGGACGTGGGGCCCGGCAAGGCGAGCCTCACCGGGCGCCTGGTGGAGCTGCTCGACGCGCTGCCGCCGGTCTATGAGGCGACCGTGGTCAAGTTCGGCGATGAGGCGTGGATGGTGGAGGAGATGACGCCCGACCGTGACACGCTGGCCGCGGCGCTGGGCCGTCCCTCCCCGGAGGGGCGCGGTGCGCTGTACGACGGGATGGCGCTCGGTGTGGAGAGCGCCGCCGAGGCCGAGGAGGCTCCGCTGCGCCTGACGCTTGTGTTCACGGGCGACCCCGAGTTCGCATCAGAATCGGCGTGCCACGCGTCCGTCGCCGCGCTGTCGCAGCAGGCGCGTGTGCCTGTGTTCCTGATCGGTCAGGGTGACATCAACATCCCGACCATGATGAGTCTGACGAACGCCACCCACGGCGGCCTGCTCTACAGCCCGCATCTGTCCGACGATGCCCCGGACACTGCGAAGCTCGCCGAGGCGCTCGGTGCGACCCTGGTGATCTCGTGGCCGGCCTCGGGGGAGGGCGGGGGCGTCGTGGCCATCGGGGTGGACAGGGCCTCGGGGCGGCTGGGGGACACGTTCGTGCCGGCTGGGGCGCCGTGAGGGGGCGCGGGGAGGCGGTCTCGGGGGACACAGGTTCACGGGGCAGGGCTTCCGGCGCGCCCCGAGGCCTCCTACTCGGCTCGCCGCCAGCGCGGCTCGATCTCTGCGTGGTCGGAGAAGGGCGGTGAAGGCGCACGTCCGTCGTTGCGGTTGTTCATGGCCTGCATGGGGGCGGGTGTGTGGGCGAGGCCGCCGTGGACGTGGTTCCACCAGGTGACCTGGCCGAGGACGTTGAGCAGCATGAAGGTGTCGTCGTCCCCGAAGATCATCACACGCTCGACGTTGTCGTTGTGGTGGATGGTCCAGATCCTCTGGAGGCCGCCCGGGGCGAACGCGACGACGTCGAGGAAGGAGAAGACGAGGACGGTGCCGTCCTTGAGGATGAAGGGGGCGGAGTAGGGTCGCACGTTGTTGTTGATGTACTCCCACCACGGTCCATCGGGGCCGAACCAGGTCGGCGAGTCAGGCAGGCGCATCAAGCCGCCGCCGATGGATTGGTAGATCGAGCCGTCGTAGTGCAGGGTGGGTGTGCCGGGGAATTGGACCGGGCTCGGATCGGTCGGATCGGCGATCCAAAGCCACTCCTGCAGCATGCCCGCCTCCTTCGACCAGTGCACGTAGCCGCTGCCGCTGCGGCCAAACACCGTGCCGTCTGCAAGGATGATAGGGGTGGCGTTGTCGAGGTAGGCGCTGCCCCCAAAGTTGTAGTTGACCGGGACGGTCAGCCCCGTCGAATACGGCACGCGGCCTGCGCTTCCGGTCACCACATCGTACCACTTGAACGCCAGATCCCCGGCGACGAACATCTGATCGCGCGTTGTCGTGATCGCGTAATTGCGGTTCAAACCCTCTGCCGAGGCGCCAGCAAAGTGCCCCTCGACACACCGCACGAAGGCTCCATCACTGAGTCGAAGGACCAGCAGGCCAGGATGGCAGGCGTTGACGGTCTCATCGCTGTTGTAGGGGCAGTCGTTGGGGTTGAAGGAGATCACCGCCAGGTCGTGCTCCGGGAACACGGCCACCTTCGACATGACGAGGGAGGGCTGCGACCACACGAAATCGCCATGGCCGTTGATGCGAGCGAGGCCGTGGTACACCCAGGGCGGGTAGCCGGGGCCGCCGGCCTGTTGGTACCAGGCGAGCACGTCGTCTGTGCCGGCGATGCCTGTGACAAAGATGAGGCCGACCCGATCGATCTCCCACTCGAAGCTCCCTTCCCACGTGAACATGGTCAGCCCTCGCCCGGTGACGATTCTCCCGCTCGCCGTTCTGATCGCGTCGTCGACAATGCGACGATCGCTCGAGTCGGGGACGGACATCTGGAACGACCGCGCGAGCGTGGGGCAGCCTTCGGCGAGGTCGCAGTGCACGGTGGGGAGTTTGGCTTCGTCGATGGGTGCGCCGTAGGGGACGCTTGGCGGTGGGCGTTGTGCGTTGATCTCCCGCTGCCTCGCTGTGAGGGGCGGCGGTCCCGCGAAGCTCTGGAGGCCCTGACACCCATGCTCGGAGCGTACGAACTGAGGATACTCGGGCCAACTCTCGGGCGCGTCGGGGGAGGCGTCGGGCGAATCGGAGGTGGCGTCGCTGTCGCTGCCAGCTGCGTCTGCATCCGGGGCAGGGACGTCCGGTGGGGCGTCGAGGACCTCCGGGAGCGCGACGTCAGCGTCCGCGACGTCCACCGAAGAGGGTGAGGGCGAGCCGGCGCCGCTGGAGCATGCGCACAGGGCGAGGGCGAGGCCAACGAGGAGGTGGCGGGGCTTCATGGCAGAACCTCCGCGTCACCCATCACGGCGCACTCGGAGCTGGCCTGGTCGTCAGGTCCCGGTGTCGCGACCTCCAGGAGCAGATGGCGGAAGCACATGGCGTCGAAGTCGTTGCGGTCGGTGTGAGGGCTGTCGTCCTGGAAGGTGGCGCCAGCATTGTTGACCTCGTTGATCCAGACACATCGTTCATCCCCTGACTCAAGCGAGCGGTACTCGAGCTGGCCGTGCGGTCCGCGCACTGCGGGGGTGTATTACACTTCCATGGCGTGGCCGCTGTAGGCCCACGGCGTCAGGCCAAAGCGAAGGCCGCTGCCGTTGTTGCGACAGATGTCGTAGGGGATGTAGGTGTTGTAGTCAGGCCGGTCCACAAGCGGGTCGGTCCGACTGCATTCACCCGAGCTATGGATCATCCAGAAGGCCTGGGTGTGGTTGTAGATGCAGTCCCCATCCGTATTCCAACCGACGCCCGTAATCGGAGTTGAGAAGATCGGCCCTTGGTCAATCCACCCGAGCGTCTCGGTCTCGATGCCATCGCCGTTCCAATCGCGGTGGGGTGTGGTGCGGTTGCACCATCCTGCGCGGAAGATGATCTCGTCATCCTGGGGGTTGAAGTTGGGCTTGTTGGGGCTGGTGGTGGCGCAGGCGTAGCCGTCCGGGCAGACGAACTCGTCGTTGCGGCAGTCTGCGTTCTGTGGGGTCTGAGGGAGGCGCAGGGTGCGTCGGTCGTAGGGAGGGCACTGCCAGCAGTCGCAGGTGTCGCCGGGCCGGAACAGGTCGGGGCAGGGGTGTTGGTTGTAGAAGGTGTCGAGCCAGTCGGGCTCGGTGGAGTTGTTGGGGTAATTGAGCTCCTCGACGTCGGCCTCGTCTGCGAGCTCTCCTCGACTTCCGTCGGAGTAGTGAGGGAGGAGGTCGGCTTCGACGCGGCGGCCCCAGTCGTAGGTCATGACGGAGTCATAGATCGCGTCGCGCGAACGGGCGCCGCCGTTGATGAGGCTCGTCGGGGCGGTGGGGTAGACGCTGGAGGCGTGGGAGAGGCCGAGCTGATGGCCGAGCTCGTGGGGGAAGGTGCGGCGGAAGTCGTCGGTCGGGCCGTAGAACTGGATGCCCAGGTCGCCGTGGGAGCGGGCGAGGGCGCGGGCGTGCAGGTCGGAGGCGTCGAGGATGAAGCGGTAGGCGAGGTGGTGCAGGTCTGGATCGGCGTTGAGACCCGCGAAGAGCTCGAGCTGGTCGTCGAAACGGCCGAGTCCGCACTGGCGCCGGTCGGTGTCCGCGAGGAGGAAGTCGGTGTGGTCCCAGTCGGCCCAGGCGTTCGGGTCGGGATCGTCGCAGACGTCTGGTTGCGTGGCGCAGAAGTTGTCGATCTCAACTTGAAGTTGGTGCAGGCGACTGGCGCAGACGGTGGTGTCACCACAGGCGCCGGTCTCAACGGTGGTGACCACGTCATAGAGTGGATCGGCCGGTGTGCGGTCGGTTCGGCACGGGATGACCTCGCCGCGTCGTTCGAGACACCGGCAGTCCTGGCCGATGCCGGCGGTGCGAAGGCCATAGCGCAGCGGAATCGGCTCGATGGAGCAGCCCTTGTCGGTTGGACCGGGGTTCGCGCCCTTGTCCCGGTCGGCTTCACAGAGCCCGTCGGCCTCGGCCGCAGACGGTTCGCAGGGCACGAACTCCACCGTGCTCCCCGTGAGCCCGGCGTGGGGATCGATGAGGGGGTCGCGTTGGCCGTCGCAGGTCTGGACCTGGAGGTGGCACTCGCAGGCGGCGCCGACGGTGTTGTCTCGGCGATAGGCCCAGCGGGTTCGACGGGGGACGTCGTAGGTCCCGACGGGCGTCCTCGGGTCGTGGGTCTCGAGCAGGACGGCGAGTCCGGTGGGTTCGGGGTCGTCGCGCAGGCGTGTCTCGAAGGGCTCGATGGAGGCGTGGAGCTGCTGGAGGTTCTGCTCGATGCGGCCGTTCTCCTGGACCTGGCCGATGACCACGACGTCGCGGGTTCGTGGGCCGGCAAACCAATCGGGTTGAATGGCGCCGCGGCCGCACGCCTCCCAGCCGTCCCACCAGCCATCGCCATCGGTGTCGCGGGCCTCGCGGCCACTGGAGGTGGGGCGAGCTCGCGGTGCATCGGCGGGGGTACAGTCTTCGTCGCGCAGGCACGTCTCGGTCCAACACTGCTCGGCGAAGTTCGACAGACCGTCCCCGTCGTCGTCCGCCAGGCCGAGCCTACGTGGCATCGTGCAGCGCTCGGCGAGGAGGCCAGGTCGGAGGAGGTGGTCGGTGTACCGGCAGAGCTTGGACAGGGGCTGGGCGGGGAGGTTGCGGATGAGGCCGAGGTCGGTGATCGCGGCGTCGCGCATCAGGAGGTCGCATCCGTCGACCTCGATGTTGCGATGGACGGTGCCGTCGCTGGCGGTCCAGGTGACCCGGCACCTTCCGCGCGGCGAGCCCGTGGCGGAGCGGGTGCGCATGAGGTGGGCGCTGCAGGTCTGCTCGGAGAGCTGGCGCACGACCTCGTCGTTGGGGCTGCACGGGCCGAGCGGGGTCGGTACGAACAGGTCCATCGCGTCCTTGGGGGCACCAGAGATGTCGGCGCCGCGTGGGACCATGGTGAGTGACTGGAGGGGGCCGTGGGCGAGGGTGCCGTCGGCCAGGGTGGTGTCACCTTCGATGTAGAAGCCGAGCGGGTCGGTGGCTTCAATCTTCAGCCGGGTGGCGTCCGGGATGGCGGAGCCTGCGGGGAGTAGGGCGAAGCGGGCCTCGGCTCCATCGATGCTCAAGCCGGTGCATGCCGAGGCTTGGTCCGCGCACCATGTCTCGAGGCGAGCACGGCAGCGCTGCGCGATGGACTCGGCCAGGATGGGATTGCCCGTGCTGTGGGTGAGGCGTGTTTGCAGTGCGTCACAGCGGGCGAAGGTGAACACCTCGCGCAAGCGGTCGGGCAGGGCCCATGCGACAGCGGTACGGCACAGCAACTCAGCGCGTGCGCCCTTGGCGACGTCCTTGCAGGCGTGGAGCATCGTGTCTCTGAACTCGCGGAGTCGGGCACCGATGGGCGGGAGGCAGCTCTTCGCGCGGGATGTCACATCGACCCAGACCTCCTCGGTGTCGAGCCAATCCGTCCAGAAGGCGGTGCGAGCGAGGGTGGTGTCGAGCGCGGTGAGCGACTGGCCATCGCGGTTGGAGAGGGTGACCTCGGCGTCACAGGCCTCAAAGTCCATCCGTCCAAGGTGGAGCCGAAGCTGGGCCGCCCATTCACGCCGAACAACGAAGCTGGCCTGCGCGGTGAACGGGAGGGGACTGCCCGTGGTCTTTGGGGCCATCGGGATCGCTTCGATGCGGCCGTTGTCGGAGTCACCAGCGTTTGCGACCCGCACGCGTGCCATGTCCACGACGAAGCCCGCAGGGCCGTTGGCGTCGCACAGCGGAGGCTGCGCACAGCCGAACTCCGGGCTGGCTGTGCATTGCGGTTCCAGGCTCGTGAACTCGAGGGTCAAGGCCGGATGGGCGTACTCCGGGGTCCAGAAGCTGGCCGCGCTCTGGTCACCGGTGAGGTGATCGAGCAGGACGAAGGAGTCTCCGTCGAGATATCCGATCTTCACGGCAGCGTAGCAGGGTTCGAGGGCGAAGGTGGCGACGTGGAGCTGGATGCCGAGCGCTTCGGGGAAGGTGATGTCGAAGCGCTCCACCACGCCGCCGGGATAGGGATGGGTGGTCTGGACGTCGTGCAGGAGGTGAGTCACGAAGCGGGTGGGAGTCTCCCAGGTCGGCTGCTGCTGCGTCTCGACCTGGACGGCGAGGGCGTCGATCTTGAGACCGTCGTAGGCGAAGCCGTTGCAGGTTGAGGGGATGCAGGCGGGATCGGTCGGCGTGCCAGCGTCGCAGTCTGGATTCGTCGTTTCGAACTCGACCAGGAGCTCATCGGTGTTGAAGGGCTGCGTCCAGAAGGCGCCAGCGCCGCGGCTCGCGTCAATGACATCGAGGACCTCGCCAGCCAGGCTGGTGACCGTGACCGCGGCGAAGCACGGTTCGAGGTCGAAGGTCACGAAGTGGAGCGCGATGGTGCTGGCGCCAGGTCGTGCGATGGACCAGCGATGATACGCATCCGCAGGGTAGGGGTGACCGGTCTCCACATCGTCGAGGGCCTCGACCACCGCATCAGGCGGTGGGCCGGGGGGAAGGGAGATCACGCCCCCCCCATAATTCCTCCGGTGCCGCCGGAGCTGGCTTGATTCCCTTGTGCGAAGGCGGGTCCGGCGAGGATGAAGGCCAGGAGTGGGGCGGCGAGTGACAGCCAACAGGATCGGGGCATGTACAGTCTCCATGGTCGCGGTGGAGTGGAGCAGCTCGCGGTGAGAGCGTGCAGAGGCCCGGGGGACCGGGGTGAGCGGCAAACGGTACCGCATCCAACATGCCAACCCTATCAGAATAGAGGTCATTGATCATCACAGTTCTTCGAGCGATGTGCGTTCAGGTGGTGGACAAGGGCAGGGGACCGTTCTTCGGGTCGGTCGCAGCGCTCTCCTCGTGGCCGGCCTCGGGGGAGGCCGGGGGCGTCGTGGCCATCGGGGTGGACAGGGCCTCGGGGCGGCTGGGGGACACGTTCGTGCCGGCTGGGGCGCCGTGAGGGGGTTGCTTTCGGTGGATCGGGCGGGAGCGCTGCGTGGGGGGCGTGGTATAGTGCCGCGGTGAGGTGGCCTCGAGGCGGCGCGTCAGAAGCCATCCGGAAAGGAATGGCCGAGTTGGCGAGTTCCAGGTGCGTCAGATGTGGCTTTGAGGAGTCTCCATTGGGGCAGCGCCCCATGGGGACGACGATAAGCCGCAGATGGCGTG
>Ga0100377_1002503_pt1 | contig 15302 bp, 20 predicted proteins | sample CryGeymeta201501_FD_83664 | JGI IMG/M metagenome (GOLD analysis project Ga0100377, IMG submission 83664) | Groundwater microbial communities from Crystal Geyser aquifers in Utah, USA - Crystal Geyser metaG 2015-01 | ecosystem: Environmental > Aquatic > Deep subsurface > Groundwater | place: USA... | reverse complement strand
GATTTTAAAATATTTCATCAGCTCTGCTGGAAATATGCTCTGTAATAATTTTATGTCTTGTGTTTCGATAGCTTTTTTTTACAAAAATAATATTATTCCCCAACTTTTTTACCTGACCCGAAAAAACTGAAGCTGTTCAAAAGATTACGAATCCTTTAGCTGAGGAGGAACTGCTCAAAGAATTAAAAGATAGAGCAAATCCATTAAATTCGATACATCCATCCAATTTAAGTCCCGACAAATCATGGATGGTAGCTTTAGAAGTTAATAAAGGAAATTTATTAAGTTATACTATTCAATATCAAAATGGTGATACCTTAACTAAAAAAATTGCCAAAAAAGATGCTATTTTAGGAGAAGTAGATTATACTTCAGCAAAATTTTTAGACAATAACACGTATCAAATTCCTTATTTTGACAAGACAAAAAAAGAGTATTTTGAATTGTGCATTTACAAGGATGGTTCTTATCAATACATTGAACATCTTCTTAAAGAGGGTTCTAATAATTATCTGAACTAAAAAATATATCTTGCCGAGATACCTAAAGCAAACTCAAATCCAGAATTGTTGTTGACAAAATTAAACATCGGTCGAGAATCTATCCCGGCAGTAAAAGGAAGATCTAATTCTTTAAAATTATATTCTACACCAAAGTGTGCTCCAACTGCCCCTCCAACAGAGCCTCTATTATCATTATAAAGAAAATTATTATGATACGCATAAGAGTATATCCATACTTGAGCAGCAGGGCCAACAAACCAACTAAACCCACTTTGAATATCAAAAACTAGGTGATAAGCTCCAGTTAACCCAAAACGATTATAACCATTATCTAAAGAAAATCCTAAGCCAGCTTCAATTCTACTGTCATCACCTAATCCATGTTGATAAGATACTTCTGGACCAAATCCATAATTACTACCACTTACTCTTACACCAATTGTATGGGATTCAACCTGTGCATTTCCTGAAAATGATATTACAAATAGTAGTATAAAAGATAATGCAATTTTTTTCATTTTTTTAAATTTTAGAATGCTAAATTAAAAAAAACTAAAAAACAAAATTTGATATTTCACATTAGATATTAACAACTACGTTTAATTTATGTTATTTATCTTTTATGAATATCAATTTACTATTTATTATTGGTAAAATTGTGGTGTGAAAAAATAATTTACTAAATTAATTACCATTAAAAATCTTTGGCAAAAAATATCGTGCATAGGGTTAAGTGACATAAAATCAAGCGAGGCACTAGAACACTATCGAGAAATCATTTTAATTAATAGGCTAATTACTTTTATCCTATTCATCATGGTTCTTTACATTCCTATTGAATTTATTATTAATGGTCCTACTTTAATTCCTGAGATAGTTATAGAAGTTAGCTTCCTCGCCTTTACTTTATTTTTAAACTACAAAAAATGGTTTAAATTTTCGAGGTTATACTTCTTTTTTGCATGTATAATTTCTATTTTACCGATGATGTATCTAGTTCCCGCAGGTGCTGGAAATGAATTTTTATTTTTACCAATAGCATTAATACCTGCAATATTATTCCAAAACAAATGGCTTGGGTTTTTTATGTTCTTGTTTGTGGTATCTATCTTTTTTGTAGTCATAAATACTCGAGAATGGATTCAGCCAATTATAGAAGTTACTGCAGAACAAATTGCTTTTTTTAGAAACATCTATTTGGCGATGGTTTTTTTCATCGTTTTTATTATTGTTTTCTATTTCAGAACCATTGTAAATGATTTTGAGGGAATTAACAACGAAAAAAATGAGTTATTAAGAGTTTCGAACGAAGAAATCACTAGCAAAAATATAGAAATAGAAATTCAAAATAGTGAAATTAAAGCAAGCATAACGTATGCTAAACGAATACAGCAAGCGATATTGCCATCAGCAGCTGTAATTCAAAAAAACTTACCACAATCATTTGTTTATTACCAACCCAAAGATATTGTTGCTGGAGATTTTTATTGGATGGAATCCATAAAGTCCCCTCTTGAGAGGGGAATTAGGGGTGTGTTGTTTGCTGCTGCCGATTGTACTGGACATGGTGTGCCTGGAGCAATGGTGAGTGTTGTATGCAACAATGCACTCAACCAAGCAGTTAGAGAATTTGGCATTACACAACCTAATTTAATTTTAGACACAACTCGAAAGCTTGTTATTGAATCCTTTTCTGACAGTACTGATAGTGTCCAAGACGGTATGGACATAGCTTTATGTAGTTTAGAGTTTAGAGTTCAAAGTATAGAGTTTGAAAAAGAACAACACGAAACTAGAAATTCGAAACTAGAAATAGCAGCTTTGCTGCAATATGCTGGTGCCAATAACCCATTGTGGGTAATTCGGAAAAATGCAACCGAAGTAGAGGAAATTAAAGGAAATAAGCAGCCCATTGGAAGCTTTGAAAATGCAAGTTTATTCACTAATCATGCCTTACAATTAGAAAAAGGAGATTGCTTTTACCTCTTTTCTGATGGTTATGCCGATCAATTTGGAGGAGAAAAAGGCAAGAAATTTAGTTCCAAAGCTTTTAAAAGTTTACTGTTATCCATTTGTAATGAAACTATGGCTAAACAAAAAGAATTATTACACCTTCATTTTGAACAATGGAAAGGAAATTTAGAACAAATTGACGATGTTTGTGTAATAGGCGTTAGGATTTAATTTATGAAAAAATTTAATTTACTATTTATTACAGTATTGATTCTTTTATCATCTTGTGCTTCTAATAAAAAAATACTTACTGCAAAACCAATGTCTATCAACAACTCTGGAGCAACAAGTTGTGAATTGATAGAAAAAGGATTTACTAATAAAGCTGGAAAAATTGAAGCTCGTAAAGAATTGTATTTGAGATGTTCCATCCAAGATTATTTTATCAAAATTTGTGAAGGGAATGTAACTTATGAAGAACTGAAACCTTATCTCAATTCTGGGATAACAGTAAAAATGGAAATTAGAGAAGGTATGTGGGACCATTGTGAAGAAAATTCTGCTTATACCCAAAGTAGAACTGGAACTTATGTGATAATAAAATCTATTGAAAAATAAATAATTACTTATTGGTAGTTTTTTTTGCCTCTTCTTTTAATTTTTTCAGTTCAGCACTAACATATTTACTATAAGCTTCATCATGCATGTATTCTCCTTCATCAGTATTGTACTTTATTAATGCTGTTGGAAAATCTAAGTTGGAAATATCAACTCCTTTAAATTTATTTTCGTTCATTAAATCAACCTTAAATTCATACAAATATTTACCATAAAACTCTGTATTTACTTTGGTAGAAATCTGAATCTTTTCAGTAATAAAGCCAGCTTTTTCAACTTCAACCATGTACATCATTCCACTAAAAAGTATAAATTGAAATTTATTTCCTTTTTTGGTGTTGACCAGTTGTACAATTTTATTGTTTTGATACAACTTAACTAACGCATTATCTATTTTTACATCACTTTGAAAAATATAACCTTTAATTTCTAACGAACTTGTTTTTTCTTTCAAAATAGCGATGCTTGTTGCCCCAACAAAAAAGACAATAGAAAAAACCAATGCAACAAAAAACTTAATTCTTCTCATAACAATAAATTATTTTTTAAAGATAACAAATAAATAAATTTGTACTTTAGTATCATGAAAAAAAATCATCTTATCATTGTACTAACAATTGTACTATTTTCTTCTTGTGCTAACATTTTTAACGGATTGGTACTAACCAACCAATGTAAAAAGTGCGAATTGATTAACAAAATGAATGGTGAAATACTTTTTACCAACGAAGGTTGTGGTAGTGAAAACACTCATTTGGAAGAAGAAGCTCAACTAAAAGCTTACGAAATGAGCAGAGGATCTTATAACCTTTGTAATTTAGAAGTAAACTGTACAACTTGGAAACAAGAACCCACAAAACAGGAATGACTTTTTAATTCTACCAAGCAGAAAAAACATATAAAAACTTAATAATTAAATATTTGGTACAAGGATTGTAAATAGTTCTAAAAACTACAATACTTTAGTGATGGACAATTTAGAATTAAGATACAACGATGTAGAGTTCTACAAAATTACCGACACCATTCAAAAATCATTTGTAACCAGTATAAAACACAGTATTGAAAGAGCTTTAACTCCTGTTAAAAGAGAGTTAGAAAATTCAGATGGTTTTATACGAGTAAATTACAAAGAACATAAATTAGAAATCACCTCCTTTTACCTTCCCCTACATCTCGAAGAAAAAATTAAACGAATTTTATCCCATTAATTTATTTTTTTATTCCTTGATTTTTTAATTAATCTCACTATAAGCCATACGGATAATCCAATAAATAAGATAAAAGGCCAAATGTTAATTATCCCAATAAAAAACCACAACAACCCTTTGTAACCGTTACTTAATCCATTTTTTGCTTTCTCTGAAAATCGAAAACCAGATTCTGTTGATTGATAATAAGTAATAGTTAGCGTACTCAAACTCACTTGATCTTTTAAATACCTCAACCTTCCTTCGGTTGACTCAATTTGTTCTCTTAATCGTGCCAACTCATTTTCAACTTGCAAAATATCACCCACAGAATTCGCCTTGCTCAACAAATCTAAATAACGTTGTTCTACAATTTTTTTAGCTTTTAATCTCGCCTCCACATCAACAAATTCTTCTGTTACGTCTTTAACGGTGATATTTTGGTCGTCTAGCACTTTTATTGATTTAGAAATGTCCGTTAACAGTTTATCAAAATTTTGGGAAGGAATTCGAACGGTAACAGAATGTTGAATACGACTTTCATAAGTATATTCGTCATCTTTTGATAAATAACCGTTTAGGTTGTTTGCAGTTTGATGAATCAACTCTTTGGTTGATTTACAATCACTCGTTTCGAAAGTGATACTACCTTCTTTAATTAATTTCCGTTCAATATTTTGCATGGCTAAAGCAGGAATATCTTTTTCCGTTGGTGGTGTTGCTTTACCATCTATAGGTTCAAATTCAGAAGATTCAGCATAAGCTTCGGTTTTTGTTGCAGCAGCAAATGTGGATGACATATCATTTGATTGACTTTCTTGACCTGCACAAGAAAGAAGAAATATTGATGCAGTGATGATGACAATTAAACTATATTTTTTACTCATCATCTTATATTTTACATTATTGTATGACTCATTTATGTTTATTTTTTTTGTAAGTATTCGTGAGTTCGCTTCGCTCAGTTTGTGAGACTTCGTGTTCATGATTTTAAATTTTAGGTTATTGATAAAATTAACTAAAAAACTAAAAGCGAGCATTACTGCTCGCTTTTAGTTTCATTTAAACTGTTTCTTTTGCTTCTTCATCAATTAAAACTTCATCAGATTGTTCATCGTCATAAACAGTAGAATCAATTGCTGTAGAGTCAGATTCAATTAATTGGTTATCCAATTGATCTAATTGAATAACAGTATCATCAACTGTTTCTGGGTCGCATGCGATTAATGAAACACTTACAATTCCTAAACAAAGAATTGCTCTTACTGATTTTTGCATTAAATTTTTCATAATTTTAAATTTTTTGGTTAAACATAGGTCAAACTTAGGGTGAACTTTTTTAATCCAAAAGAATAACATCTGTAAAGCATTTGTAAACTATTTTACAATTTGTAAAACAGCTTGTAAGTCATTATTATCAAGTGAAAGAAGAAGAATTAATACAGTTAGAAATTTTAAAAAAAGAAGTGGCAAAAACACTTCAACAATCTTATGCGGTTAGTTTGGATATTAAAAATTGGAAAGGGCAAGAAATTATTTATCTCCAAGATGACTTAGCAGAAAAAATTAATGGAAGAATTAGCGAAAAATGGTTTTACACGCATATTAAATCCAATTCGGGCAAATTACCACGAATTGATATGCTTAATATTTTATGTGAATATGCGGGTTATCAAAATTGGAATGATTTACAAAATAAATTTCCTCAGCCTAAAACCAGTAAAATAAAACCTAATAAAAAATACAAATCAATAATTTTCATTATTCTCATTATTGCAATACTCTTCTCTACATTTATAGTTTACCAATTCTTCTCCAAAAAAAATAGTTACCAGTTTTGTTTTGTCGATTCTGATTTAAAAGCACCTATTACCAATTCGCCCATCTGGATTTTTTGGATGAATGATAAAGAATCTCCAATGGTATCAAAATGCGATTCTATGGGTTGTTTTCACTTGGAGACTAAGTCTGATAAAATTCAATTTATTGTAAAATCTGCTTACTTTAAAACTGATACCATTACTAGAATAGTTTATGATAAAAAAATTAATGAAGAGCAAATTCAGCTAAAAACAAACGACTATGCATTGATGATTCATTTTTTTTCAAAGTCTAAAGTAAAAAACTGGAAAGAAAGGCGCCAGCAACTTAATCAAATGTTAGCCGATAATGCCATGATTTATCAAGTGTATGAAGATGGTAAAACTGGCATGGAGTTGTACAACAAAAAAGATTTTATTAATAAGTTAACTGTTCCTTTAAAAAGCTTAAAAAATATTGAAATCATTGAAACCATTTATAATGGTGATAAAATTTCGATATTAAAGTTTAAACAAAATCAAGAATGAGAAAATTAATTTCAAATATTATTGTCTTTTACACACTACTCCTACTCTATTCTTGTGCAAGCGAAAGTCAAGATAGAAATAATATGACAACTGCAACTGAGGCTGAATCAGCTTCACAATTTAACGAAGATATCAGCTTAGAAAAAAAGATGAATGTCAAAAACACCCTATTAACAACTGAACAAAAGGAGGCATTTCAACTAAGAGCAATTGAAAAGTTGGAAGATTTTATTGATTATCTTAAAATAATTGCTGACCAAAAAATTGATTCCGAATTAAAACAACACTCCATAAGTTTAGCCTTAGAATTGTTTATTAATGACTCTACACTGTTTACTGATTCAATTCTTGCAGATACAACTGAAGCTATACCCTTAAAAAGTTTTTTAACAACTATTCAAACTAACAAAACACCTATCCTTGTTACCATAGAAGCCATTAAATTCACTGTACCAATAACTGCCGATTCGTTATTTAATTACCAAGGGAATATGGAGGTTATTCTGAATATTGATGGAAAAAAAATAACTAAAAACGTAAATGTTCAGTTAGTAGAAAAAAACAAAAAATTTGGAACTATTAACAAAGAAATTACGGAAATAGGATTAGGAAATATCTATTAACCGTAATTAAAAATTAATAAGGAGAACACTATTACTCCACCACCAATACCAAATATTTTGATGAAGACCAAAAAGCTTCATTATCAAGAATGACAAGCTTTTCTGCACTACCATCTTTTCCTTCAATTTTATACGAATTTGCTGGATGATTGGTAATTATTTTCGCTTTCTTACTCATTAATTTTATCTCATTAATTAACTTAATATCAATTTGAGTAAAATATTTTTTATTAAAATTATCAGAAAGTTTTATGGATTTTCCAAGTCCAACAAAACCACCTTCTTTGGTAATAACACCTTGCTCTTTTAGTTCTTTAGCAGAACCAAAGCAATAGAAAGCAGTGTTTAATTTGTCTTCTTTATTGCCTAACTCTTCAATTCTGTTGTTATATTCTTCAAAAAGAACTTTTAATTGCTCATTGGCTTGAACTAATTTTTCTTGTAAACTAGAAATCTCAGCATCTTTTTGTTGCATCTGAGTAGCCATGCTCTCAATCATTTTTTCTAATTCAGTAATTTTTAAATTAGATTTTTTTAACTTAGAGTTTAAAGAAGCCATTTTGTTCTTATTCTCTAACAATAAATTATTAATTAATTCGATATCCTCTACTATTTGAGTTTTCTGATTTTCATCCATTTCTCCATTACCATTATCGAATCTAGTGGTAATAATTTTTTCTCTTTCTTTAATTTTAGCAAGATTATCTTGGATTTCATTCATTGAGCCAATAAAATCAACTATAACAGCTTCTTTACCTTCTAAATTAGTATTGGAAGCTAACTTCTCTTGTTCTAAATCAGCAATTTTGTTTTCTAATTCATCGGTATTACATGAAAATAATACAATCACCAAACTAAATAGAAATGCTATTTTACTTATTCCTGAAACTTTCATAGATTATTATTTTTAAGTAGGAGTTACTAGTTACAAATTATTAATTTTATCCATTAAAAAGACGAAATTAGGATTATTAAAAGAATTAAATTCTCACTTATAAATATTTTTTATTTCGTTCTTGTTTTAAATAAAAAATCATAACCATTGAAAAAATTATTAGAAATATACGAGCAGGTAAATAAATTTGGTTCTGAAAATGGGTTAAAACTAACCATCATCAAACCCGGAGAGATTACTTATGAAATGAAAGTGTTAGAAAAACATTTAGCTACGCCAACCACTATTCATGGCGGAATGATAGCTGCAATGATGGATGGAGTTATTGGAGTTGCAGCATTAACACTTATTGCTCCTGACGGAAAACTAGTAAGTACTGTGGAGTACAAAATCAATTACTTTAAACCTGCCTATTTAGGAGATATTTTAACAGGATATGGTAGAGTTGACCATAAAGGAAAACGAATTATTCATTCTTCAGGAGAAATCTACAATCAAAAAAATGAAATGGTTGCTAAAGCAATGGGTACATTTAATGCCTATCCATTTGAAAAAAGTGACATTGCTTCCTATTTGGTAAACATCAAACAAAAATGAATATAAAACTAAAAAGCCAAAACTAATGCTTTGACTTTTTATCAATTTTAAAAAATGAATACTTAATTTCTTGCTAATACTGGCTGTAAACAATATTGTGACCCAAAGTTGTTGATAACCCATTGTCTAAGATCTTCAATTTCTTCTTCCAAAAGATACTGAAAAGCCTTAGAAAGTTCTTTCTTAAACAAGGAAACATCAAAACTCACTTTCCTCAAAACCTCTTTACTGTATGCCAACATTTTTTTTGATTTACCTTTGGATTTTTTTTTCATACCTTTTATTCTTAATAAGTTTAAATTTACAAAATAATATTGAATGAACCAACTTTATTTTGTTATTATTTTTAGTTGTTACAATTTTTAAAGAACAATTAATAGCTTAACTTTTTTTTCACCTAATTATTATAGGTAATTTTACTTTTAACATTATTTAACCTTTTAAACGATGAAGCATATATTATTTTTTTTATCCATCAACTCAACCTTTCTACTTCAAGCCACCAATATTAGCTACGAAGTGTCAATGCCCGAACCTCATACTCATTATTATGAAATAAAAATGAGTGTACAAGGCTACGACAAAGAATATTTTGATATACAAATGCCAACTTGGTCGCCTGGTTCCTACCTCATACGAGAATACTCTAAAAATGTTGAAAAATTAACTGCAATTTTTAATAAAAAGTTATTAAAGATTGAAAAATTAAATAAAAACACATGGCGTATTTATAGTCAAAAAGCAGAAAATGTAAACATTAGTTACAAAGTATATGCCTTTGAAATGAGTGTTCGCACCAGTTTTTTAGATGCTTCTCATGGTTATTTTAATGGAACAAGTATGTTTATGTTGATTAACGATTTAAAAAATACACCACACGAACTAACAATTATTCCTTATAAAGATTGGAAAAAAGTTAGTACTTCTTTGCCTAAAACAGCCGACAAAGGATTTCATTACCTCGCTTCAGATTACGATATTTTAGTTGATTGCCCTGTAGAAATAGGAAATCATGAAACTTTTGATTTTATGGCTGCTGGTGTTTTGCATCATGTAGCCATTTATGGAAAAGGAAATTATGACATCGAAAAGCTTAAAGTTGACATGGCAAAGGTTACCCAAGGGTGTACCGATGTTTTTGGTTTTAATCCTAACCAAGAATATACGTTTATCATTCATAACTTAACCACTGGAAGTGGTGGTTTAGAACACTTGAGTTCTACTACCTTGCAAGTTAATCGCTGGACATACAGCGAAAGTCAGTACAAAGGTTTTTTAAGTTTAGTTGCTCATGAGTATTTTCATTTATGGAATGTGAAACGAATACGACCAATAGAACTCGGACCTTTTGATTATACTAAAGAAAATTATACCAGTCTGTTGTGGGTTATGGAAGGATTTACCAGCTATTATGATGATTTGGTGTTATTTAGAACTGGTTACTATACTGAAGATGAGTTTATTAAAAAAGTTACAGGTTCTATTAATAACATAGAAAATCAACCAGGAAACAAAGTTCAATGTGCATCCGAATCGAGTTTTGATGCTTGGATAAAAGCATACAGTCCTAACGAAAACAGCTACAACACAACTATATCCTATTATTCTAAAGGAAATGTAATCGCAAACATACTAGACCTTATGATTATTGATGCCACAAAAGAAGAAAAAAGTTTAGACAACGTAATGCAATACCTTTATCATGAATATTACGAAAAGCAAAAAAGGGGTTTTACCATGAAAGAAATGCAAGGAGCTTTGGAAAAAATATCGGGATTAAAATTGAATGATTTTTTTGAGAAATACATCAACGGAACTCAAACTTTTGATTACTCAACAATTTTTGGGTATGCTGGGTTAACAGTGCAAACTATTGTTAATAATGATGCTGGACTTGGCATCTCCACAAAAGGTAATATTATTTCTAGAGTAAATCGGAATTCTTCAGCTTACGAAGGTGGATTAAATGTAAATGACGAAATATTAGCAATAAATGGATTTCGAGTAAATGGTAATGTTGACGATTTTATCGAAAGTAAAAATGTAGGTGATGAAATATCAATTTTATTAAGCAGAGATAATTTGATTCAAACTATTTCTTTTCCCTTAAAAGAAAAAGGATACACCCTATATTTTATAACAAACGATTCCGAAAAAAGAAATTCTATTTATCAAAAATGGCTGTCGCAAAAATGATTACTTCAATAATAGTAGCTGTTGCAGAAAACAATGTAATTGGCAAAGACAATAATTTAATTTGGAGTTTACCCAACGACATGAGTTATTTTAAGGCAACAACACTTCATCATCATGTTATTACTGGGCGAAAAAACTACATATCAATTTGCGAAAAATATCGTCCATTGGTGCATAGAACTAATATTGTATTATCAAAGCAATTATTGTATAATGAGGATGGTTGTGTTGTTTTAAATTCTTTAGAAGAGGCAATAGCTTTTGCTAAAAAAAATAATGAAACCGAGGTTTTTATTATTGGTGGCGGACAGATTTACAAAGAAGCTCTAGAAAAAAATCTCATCGATAAAATGTACATCACTCATGTAAAACAAACATTTGAAGGTGACACTTATTTTCCTGAAATCAATGAATTGGAATGGAAAAAAATAAAAGAAACTATCTATCCAGTAGATGATAAGCACCCCTACCCTTATTCGTTTACAGTGTATGAAAAAATGCACTTATAGGGAATTTATATTTACTACTTTTGTTACGTGAACAAGCTAAAATTACTATCGAATTATCTTAACTATCTGATTAAATCGGATAACGAACATGGAATTCATTCGCCATTTATTTATGAATTCTACAACGATGTAATTGTAGATAAAACACCTTTTTATGTTTACTACGATATCGAATCGATTAGAGCAAAACTTCTATTAGCAAACTTGGAAATTAACATTGAAGACCATGGGGCTGGTTCTAAAGTCAATTCATCAACTACCAGAAAAATAAAAGATGTAGCTAAACACACGCTTAAATCTCCAAAATATGGACAGTTATTGTTTAGAATAGTGAACCGCCTGAAACCAAAAACAATACTAGAATTAGGAACTTCGTTGGGATTAAGCACGCTTTACTTAGCAGCTTCTAACAAAAATATAAAAGTTACAACAGTTGAAGGTTGCCCTAATACGGCAAAAGTTGCTCAAGTAAATTTTGATAAAATTGGTTTTAAAAACATTGAATTGGTCAACGACACCTTCGACCATTTTTTACCTCACTTTTTAGCTCAACAAAAAAACTTAGATTTCGTATTTTTTGATGGAAACCACCAACAAGAAGCAACCCTTAATTATTTTAATTTATGTGTAGAAAAAGTACACAACGAAACTGTTTTTGTATTTGATGACATCCATTGGTCAGAAGGAATGACTGCAGCTTGGGAACAAATTAAAAAACATCCTAAAGTAACTTCCACGATAGATTTATTTTTTGTTGGAATTGTATTTTTTAAAACTAATTTAAGCAAAGAAAACTTTGTGTTGAAATTTTAGTTAGTTTAAACAAAAAGTATCCTCATTTCTTAAAATAATAACTAAAAATGTATCTTTATCTCTATGAATAATATATCTTTATCACTATGAATAAAGAAAACAATGGACCAATAATAAACAGAGGTGAATCTGAAAGTAAAAAGTATTTGTTACTACTCGTGGTTGGTGTTATGTTGGCAGCAGGAATAGGTGGCTTTCTATTCTTGCAAAAGAACCAACCAGCAGAAGTACAAGAAATTGAAACAGAAAAACATTTGCCTATTGTGATTAAAGAACTACCTCCATCGTTAACTGAAGATTCAAAAGTTGGGTTAACTGAACAAGAAGAAAAACCGATTGAAATAAAAGAAGAAGGCACCGTTGATTTCTTTTATCAACGAGCCCTAAAAAAAGAAGGAGAAAAAGATTACAAAGGAGCAGTGGAAGATTATACCAAAACAATAGAACTGGCTAAAAAATACAGTGCCGAAATGTGGAATTCCTTAAACAATAGAGGAATTATAAAAGCGAAACAATTAAAAGATTACAAAGGTGCTTTGGTAGATTTTAATAAAATTATTCAAATAGAAACCAACCGTTCCAATGGAGAAATTAATGCAACTAGGTTAGAATCGGGTTATACCAATCGTGCTTATGTTAAAAAAAGGAAAGGCGACAAAGAAGGTGCTTGCAACGATTTATATGATGCACAAGCGTTGGGTGTAGAAAGTTCTCAAGCCTTTATTGAAAAACAAATAGCTAAGAATTGCCAATAAGCTTATCTCAGTAAAGTAACATATCCTTTAGCATTTTCCCAATCCTTTTCCTTCATTTTATAATTAACAATGTAATAATAAGTTCCTTCAGAACAATCTTTACTGGCATTTGTTTTGCCATCCCATACTTGGTCTAATTGGTTAGATTCAAAAATTAAGTTACCCCATCTGTTGTAAACTTGCCAATTTATTTCAGTTACTCCTTCATTTGGAAAATAAAATCCATCATTTTCACCATCTCCATTAGGAGAAAATACATTAGGAAAATAGATGCTATCATTTATAACCTCTGTAAAATCACAAGGCAAACCTCCACCAACAATATGGCAAGCTCCAGGTACTTGGCTAGGATCTAACTGAATAAACACTTCACTAGAGGTATCAGGCAAATTTAACCAAATAGAAAATCCATTACTATAACCAGCTGCCCATAGGGTACCATCAGATTTAACAATGTAAGAAAATGTTTCACCTGCCATTATATCAATAACATCAGTTGCTGCTAGTTGAGGGAATTGTGTATTGGCACTAGATGGCAACCCCATTTGCCCCCAATTAGCTCCCCAAGCATAGCAATTTTTATTTTCATCCAAGGCTAAAAAGTGGTATCCATCATCACAACCTGAAATAGCAACTATATCAGTTAAATTAGGAATTAGAACAGGTAAATAATTGAAGTTACCAGTCGCATTGTCTTGTCCCCAATGATACACTTTTCCATCGTAAGTCAATGCAATAGTCTCTTCAGCATTAGATTTAACATCAACAATTGGCGGTAATCCAAAAATTGGTAAAGGAATTGATGTACCTGACACAGATTGACCTAAACCTAAAGATCCTATCGAATTATCACCAGTAGCAACAAGTGAACTATCCTCCAATAAAACAATAGTTGCACTATAATTATTAGCAACTCTTACGGCATTCGTTATATTTAGCATTTGTATCGGTGTCGTTAATGATAAACTTGAAATGATAGTCCCATCTCCATACTGACCATAAGAATTATCTCCTAAAGTCCAAACGGTTCCATCAGTTTTTACAAAACTAATATTGTAAGAACTGGCATCTAAAAAATAGGCATCAGTTATTACTTGAATGGGGTTGTTAGCAAAATACCCCCAGACCCAACCAGTATTATCCTTTTTAATAGCACCCATATCATAACCTGTACTGTAAAACTTTACATTAGTCATATTAGGAATAGGAGTAGGTATATTCACTCCACCAATAGAAAATCCCAATCCAAGTTGGTTGCTACCATTATTACCCCAACCGTACAATTGGTTAGGGCTATCCTCACATTGTTCATAACAAACACTATAAGCAGAGTAAGACCCTACTGTATAGTTTGTTGGAGAGTACCATAATCTGCCACCAAAACCATCACCTACCATGCTGTTTTGGGCAGTAGAATAATTTATGAATAAAGCCAAAAAAATAAAGGATATTGGTGATTTCATCATCATAATTACAAGACGATGTTTTAGTGTGTTAAGTTGCATCGTTATGGTGCATTATGCTGTTTCAAGTATAATAAAAAAAAATGCGAAAGTCAACATAGACTTCCGCAAATTTTCGACAAATATCAATAATTTATTAATATCTGTCTTTGTTAAACGTTTGGTCAGACTCATGCTGATTATTGGTTTTAAGCTGAGCTTTAGTTGCCGCATCATGTTTACTTTGTTCTTGGTGTTCGGTTGCACTTGTTGCTCCTGTAATAGGTGTTTTTCTTTCGGTTGTAATAATTGAAGTTGTTTTTTTATTACTAAAATCTTCATCAATTGTTTTTTTCTTTGGATCGCCAATGTTGGGAACTTTTTCGTTGGGTACACGTTCTTTTTTAGAAGGATCAATCGTGTCAGGTTGATTTTTGTTAAAACCTTCCGATTTTTGTCCTTTCGATTCGTTACTAGAAACCTGATTACGAGTATCATTTTTGTTGTCGCTCATTTTGTTTGAATTAAGTTGTAACAGAATTATTACAACTCAAAGTTGATATTAATGCAACTGCATTATCTTACACAATTTCTTTAAAAAGTTGCAATTTTATTAGGTCATTGCGAGTGAAACGAAGCAATCTTTCAAAACACAACGTCATTGCGAAGCTCCGCTTTTTCAGGCGGAGATGAAGCAATCTTTTTGATTGAAGTACTGAATAAAAGATTGCTTCGTGCCTCGCAATGAACTGTGTTAAAAACCAAATTTAGTTAAGATTAATTTCAAAATTTAATTTTGTTTCATTGTAATTTTCAAGTTTAGTACCAATTGCAAAAACTTGTTTAATTAATTTGTTCAT
>Ga0100377_1002495_pt1 | contig 15327 bp, 14 predicted proteins | sample CryGeymeta201501_FD_83664 | JGI IMG/M metagenome (GOLD analysis project Ga0100377, IMG submission 83664) | Groundwater microbial communities from Crystal Geyser aquifers in Utah, USA - Crystal Geyser metaG 2015-01 | ecosystem: Environmental > Aquatic > Deep subsurface > Groundwater | place: USA... | reverse complement strand
ACCCCCTTGCTGTAATCCGAAATCACCAGAGCGCCCAGATCATCCCGCAACGATTCGATATAGGTCAGGATCTTCTGGATGCTTTTTGCCTGAACCGGTTTGCGCTCCTCCCGGTCGAACCGGACCACCTGCTGACCATGCGCCACGATCCTCGTCTTGAGCGTTGTGGGACGCCCCGTCTCGACGACGATGCCCTCCGTATCCACGCCCCGGCTGCGGAACTCGGTCAGCAGCCGTCTTCCCGTTTCGTCGGCGCCGACCACCCCGGTTAGATGAACCCGGCCCCCCATCGCAAGGATGTTGTTTTGCACATTGGCTGAGCCGCCCAGCATGAAGTTATCCTTCGTCACCTCGACCACGGGAACGGGCGCCTCGGGGGAGATCCGGGAGACCTTCCCCCAGATAAAGTGATCCGCCATGATATCCCCGACAACCAGAACCCTGGATCGGGGAAAGTTATCCATGATCGCCAACGCCCGTCGGTTGCTCATAATCCGCTTCATAGAGATCCCGCCATCCGCGCCGGGGATAAAAGGTCATATTTCATGGCCGCTTATCTATTCTTACGGGCGGGGTTTGTCAACCATTTTCTCCGAACCGTCCGCCGACCGACAAAACATTCCTTATTGACTTCGGGGAGATATTCGCGTAGAACATCCGCGTCATCGGGGGTTCACCCCGGGACATTCATCCGTTAGGACAGGAGCTGATCATGGTTCGTTCCGCACTGCTGGTCATGCTTGCCATCGTCGTCACCGCCTTCATGTCGATGTGTGCACTGCTGTTCCCGCTCATCTCCCCCGGCGAGAACAAGGCGCACAAGATCGCCAACCTGTGGGCGAGGATGCTTCTCTGGCTCACCGGCATCCGGGTGGATGTGATCGGCCGCGAAAACGTCCTGATGAACCGGCCGCAGATCTTCATGGCCAACCATCAGAGCGATTTCGACATCCTGATCGTCCTGGCCCATATCCCCGGACAGTTCCGGTGGATCGCCAAGAAGGAGCTTTTCAAGATCCCGATCTTCGGCAGAGCGATGAAGAGCGCCGGATACATCGAGATCGACCGGCAGAATCACGAAAGGGCGATGAAAAGCCTGGAGGAGGCAGCGCAGAAGATCCGGGAGGGGAAATCGGTGGTCACCTTCCCCGAGGGGACCCGGAGCAAGGACGGGACGATCAAGCCGTTCAAACAGGGCCTGTTTCACCTCGCCATCCAGGCGGGCGTCCCCATTGTACCCATCTCGATCATCGGCGCCCACAAAATCATGCCGAAGCGGACCCTGACGGTGAAGCCGGGACGAATCACGATGATCATCGGCCGGCCGGTGGATGTCTCCGGATACACGATTGAAACGAGGGGCGAGCTCATTGAACGGGTCCGCGGCGTCATTATCCGTAACTTTGAAAACGGCAGTCCCCCCGACGGGATGTCCCCCGCAACCGGCCATGAAAAGGAGACCCGATGACCCTGATGGAAGCCGTCATTCTGGGTATCGTTCAGGGGCTTACGGAACCGCTGCCGGTCAGCAGTTCAGCCCATCTGGTTATCGTCCCCGCACTGCTCCCGGGATTTAGGCAGCCGGGTGTCGCCTTTGACGTCCTCCTCCACCTCGGGACGCTCTTGGCTGTGGTCTTCTTCCTGAGACGGGAGATCGGGGAACTCCTCGCCTCGCTGTTGCCCGCAAAAGGGCCGGCGGACCACGCGCCGGGGGCCGACGCCGGAGAGAAAGCCGCCAACCGCCGAACGGTCTTGTGGCTCGTGATCGCCACGTTCCTGACGGGCGTGATCGGCATTCTCTTCAAGGACCGGATCGAAAGCCTTTTCGAATCGGTGGAGACGACGGCCTGCATGCTTTTCATCACCGGGATTCTGCTCTTCCTGTCGGACCGGGTGAAAACGAACCAAAGACGGAAGGGGGAGATGAACCTGACGGACGGGATCGTCCTCGGCCTCGTTCAGGCCGTCGCCCTCATCCCGGGGATCTCCCGTTCGGGCTCCACGATCACCTTCGGGATTTTCCGGGGACTGGAGCGGAAGACGTCGGCAACGTTTTCCTTTCTGCTCTCCATTCCGGCAATCAGCGGCGCCGTCATCCTGAAATCAGCCGATCTGCTGCGGCTTCCCGCGAGCGACCTGCCCACCCTGGGCGCCGGCTTCCTCGCGGCCGCCGTAACGGGGTTTCTCTCCCTGAAACTCCTCTTTGCGATCATCAACAAAACCGGCCTCAGCCTTTTTGCATACTACTGTTGGTTTGTCGGGGCCGCCGCCCTGATCATCCGGGGGATGGGATAACAGGGCCGGGAACCGTTCGTGTGAAAAAATGAATGAGAAATCGCCTTCCCAGAAACGGGCTGCGGAAATCGCCGGGCTGACCTGCCTTGCCGTCGCCCTGTTTCTGCTGTTAGCCCTTTTTTCCTATCACCCGCTCGATCCCTCCTTTACCCATTACGTGCCGGGGGACGCGCCGCTCCAAAACTGGACCGGCGCGGCGGGATCCTACACCGCGGACACCCTGCTCCGTCTGCTGGGGATCGGCATTGTTGGGCTGCCGGTCCTGCTCTTGATCGCCGCCCTCCGGTATTTCCGCGACCCCCAATTTTGCGTCGGCGCCGCCGCGGCGGCGGGGACGGCCGGCCTGGTCTTTGCCGCCTCCGGGATGATTGCGCTCTTGATCGGAGATATCGAGATCTACGGCATTCCGCTCCATGCGGGCGGGCTCTTAGGAACGTTCACGGCGAAGGTTCTTAACGCCTACCTGCGTCTGGCCGGGTCCCTGATCGTGCTCGGCCTGATTTTGATTGTCGCGCTGATGATCCTGTTCGATTTCTCCATTGTCTCCTTTGCCGAAAGATCGGCCGCCGCCGCCACCGCAACCGCGCGAACGGCAGGATCCTTGCTCGACCGCTTCCGGGAGAGGTTCGGAAGGAAACGCGAAGCCCCCGCCGCCGGCAGACCTGCGGCGGCGACCGCCCCGATCATCGAGGAGACGAAGCGGGAAACCGTCATGGAAAAGTTGGCAAAGGCGGAGCAGACCCATTTCGATTTTGCAAGCCGGTTGAGCGGCAAGTTCAAGCTGCCGCCGCTGACCATCCTTGACCATGTAGAGAGGAAGGATACGCGAATCAAAAGGGAAACCTTGATCGCCAACTCCCGCATCCTCGAGAAAAAGCTCTCCGACTTCGGCGTCGAGGGGAAGGTGGTGGAGGTAAAACCCGGCCCGGTGATCACCATGTATGAGCTCGAGCCCGCCCCGGGCGTCAAGATCAACAAGATCACGAATCTCTCCGATGACTTGGCGCTGGCGCTGCGCGCCCCGAGCATCCGGATCATCGCCCCCATCCCGGGCAGAGGGGCGATCGGCATCGAAATCCCGAACCAGGAACGGGATCCGGTCAGTCTGCGGGACGTTCTCGACCATGCCGCCTTCCGGGAATCGTCCTATCGCCTCCCGATCGCCCTCGGCGAAGACATCGTGGGCGCCCCCGTGATCACCGATCTGATCCGCATGCCCCACCTGCTGATCGCCGGGACGACCGGCTCCGGCAAGAGCGTCTCGCTGAACGCGATGATCTGCAGCATCCTCTTCAAGGCGCCGCCGGACGATGTCAAATTCATCATGATCGACCCCAAGCGGCTGGAACTGTCGGGCTATGAAGGGATACCCCACCTCCTCCACCCGGTTGTCGTCGATCCGAAGAAGGCCTCCCTTGTCCTCCGCTGGGCCGTCGAGGAGATGGAGCGCCGCTACCGGATCATCAGTGAAATGGGGGTGAAGAGCATCGAGGCGTACAACCAGTTGCGCGCCGGAAAGGCGCCCGCGCCGGCCCCCCTGCCGCCCCCCGAAACCGGAGAAGAGGCGGAAGAAACGATCGCGGCGGTTCCGGGTGGAAGCCCGGTGAGAAAGGCGGCGGAAAAGGCATTCCGCAAGAACGAACCGCTTCCCGATCGACTCCCCTACATCGTCATTATCATTGACGAACTCGCGGATCTGATGATGGTCGCCCAGCGGAATGTGGAGGAATCGCTGACCCGCCTCGCCCAGATGGCCCGAGCCGCCGGGATCCACCTGATCCTGGCGACCCAGCGCCCATCCGTAGATGTCATCACGGGGATCATCAAGGCAAACTTTCCCACCCGGATCTCGTTCAAGGTCTCCTCCAAGGTGGACTCGCGGACCATCCTCGACCAGCTCGGCGCGGACAAGCTCCTCGGCGCCGGGGACATGCTCTTCGTCCCCCCCGGCAGCTCCCGGCTGACACGGATCCACGGCGCGTACGTCTCGGATCAGGAGATCGAACGGATCGTCGATTTCGTGAAAAAGCAGGGAGAACCCGCCTACGATGAGTCGATCACGGAATTCGAACCCGCGGCCAGCGAGGGGGAGAAACCGGACCGGGATTTTGACGAGAAATACGACGAGGCGGTCGAGCTCGTGACCGATCTGGGACAGGCGTCGATTTCGCTCGTGCAGCGGTACATGAAGATCGGCTACAACCGGGCGGCCCGGATCATCGAACGGATGGAGGCGGAGGGCGTTGTCGGCCCCGCGGACGGCGCCAAGCCGCGGAAGGTTCTTGCGCGGAAGATCCCGCATTGATAAAAAAGCCTCGCCCGGGCACGGCCCGGGCTTCATGGGCAGAAAGAATATCCCCCACATGGTTGCAAAAAAGATCCACATCGTCAGCCTCGGCTGTCCCAAAAATCAGGTCGATTCCGAGGTCATGGGGGCCATCCTTGCCGAATCGGGCTATCTGCTGACGGACCGGCCGGAGGAGGCCGCCGTTATCCTGATCAACACCTGCGCCTTTATCCTCCCCGCCCGGGAGGAGGCGATCGCGGAGATCCTCCAGGCTGCCGCCTGGAAGACGGGGAGAAAGGGCCCCTGCTCGCACCTGGTCGTCACCGGCTGTCTTCCGCAACGCTACGGGAGGGAGCTGGAAGAGGCGCTGCCGGAGGTCGATCTCTTCCTCGGCACGGCCGAGACGCCCCATATCGGCCGGCATCTGGACCGACTGCTGACCCTCCCCAAAAACGACCGTCGGCGACGCTCCGTCATCGGCCGGCCGACCTTCCTGATGAACGCCGGCCACCGACGGCTGATCTCATCCACGGCTCACAGCGCCTACATCAAGATCGCCGACGGCTGCTCCAACCACTGCTCCTACTGCGTGATCCCCTCCATCCGCGGCAAGGCCCGGAGCCGGACCATCGACGACATCCTCCGCGAGGCGGAAGATCTGGCCGCAAGGGGGGTCCGCGAACTGATCGTCACCGCCCAGGATACGACGGCCTACGGCCTCGACCGGAAAGGCAAACCGACCCTGAGCCGGTTGCTCCGGGAGCTGGCCAAAGTCGACGGGCTTTTTTGGATCCGCCTCCTCTATACCTACCCCGCCCGGCTGACGGAGGAGCTCCTCCGGACGATTGCCGAGGAAGAGAAGCTCTGCCGCTACATAGATATCCCCATCCAGCACAGCGATGATGCGATCCTCACCGCGATGCACCGGCGGGGGGACAACGCGCTGATTTGCAAGATCATCGCGCACGCCCGTGAGGTCATTCCCGATGTCGCCCTGCGGACCTCGCTGATCGTCGGCTTTCCGGGGGAGACCCCCCGCCGGTTCGAGAAGCTCCTCGCTTTCGTCCGGGAGACCCGCTTTGACCATCTTGGGGTCTTTCCCTACTCCCGGGAGGAGGGGACAGAGGCCGCCACCCGGCCTTCGCGGATCTCCGAAAGGGAAAAAGAACGGCGCCGCGGCCTCGTGATGGAGGAGCAGGCGTTGATCTCCCGGGAGATCAACAGCGCCCTGATCGGCACGCGACAGGAAATTCTCGTCGAAGGGCCGGGCGAACTGGACGGGTTCACCCGCATTGGAAGGTGTCGCCGCCAGGCCCCCGAAATCGACGGGGCGACCCATCTTCGGGGAGGGGATCCGGAGGTGGGCCAGATCGTCGCCTGCCGGATTACCGCCGCCGACGATTATGACCTGTTTGCCGAAGTCATCTGATCCGTACTGTTTTCGCGCTATCCGTCGCCTCTCCCGCCCTTCCAACCGGAGCTGCCGTCTTTGTAGAAACGCCATCCCGCCTCGTCTTATCAATAACCGGTTGTTATCTATTATATGATTATTATTCGTTTGACTTATATTACGGAAGGTATAGATAGGATTCCATGATCACTATGGGAATGATTTCATTGGATCTTTCCAATGAATCCATTGATAAGACAAGGAGGTTGATATGGAGATAAAAAATTTGCCGGACAATCCCTATCTGTTGCTGACGCCGGGCCCTCTATCGACAACCAAGACCGTGAAGGCCGCGATGCTCCGGGACTGGTGCACCTGGGATGACGATTACAAAACGATCGTCCAGGAGGTGCGGGACAAGCTGGTACAACTCGCGACGAACAAGACGGACCGATACACCTCTGTCCTCATGCAGGGCAGCGGCACCTTTTCGGTGGAAGCGACCATCAGCACGGCCGTTCCCGAAAACGGCAAGCTGCTGGTCCTTCCCAACGGCGCCTACGGGGACCGGATCGTGCAGATCGCAAAGACCCTGAAGATACCGGTGGTCGAAAACGACAGCGGGGAACTGGATCCGCCCGATCTGGAAAAGTTAGAGACAACGCTGAAGGCGGACCGCGCGATCACCCATGTCGCCGTCGTTCATTCCGAAACGACCACCGGCATGCTGAACCCCATCGCCGAGATCGGGAAGATCGTGAAGAGACACGGCAAGATCTTCATCGTGGATGCGATGAGCAGCTTCGGCGGCATCCCGATGGACATCGAGGCGCTCGACATCGACTTCATCGTCAGCAGCGCGAACAAGTGCATCCAGGGGGTCCCCGGGTTCGGTTTCATCATCGCCGACCGGAAGCGGCTGATGACCTGCAAGGGCCGGGCGCGCTCGCTCTCCCTGGATCTCTACGATCAGTGGAACACGATGGAAAACGACAAGGGGAAGTGGCGCTACACCTCGCCGACCCACGTCGTCCGGGCCTTTGATCAGGCGCTGAAGGAACTGGACGAGGAAGGCGGCGTCGCGAAGCGGGCGGAGCGTTACCGGGCCAACCACCGGACCCTGGTGGACGGCATGCGAGGGCTCGGCTTCCGCACCCTCCTCCCGGACGCCTTCCAGGGACACTTCATCACCTCCTTCTACAGTCCGGAAAGCGAGCAGTATGACTTCCGAACGTTCTACAACAAACTGAAGACCCGGGGATTCGTGATCTATCCGGGCAAGGTTTCCAAGGCCAGCGCATTTAGAATCGGCAACATCGGCGACGTTTACCCGACCGACATGGAGAGGCTGGTCAAAACTATTGCAGCATCGATGTTCTGGCAAGGGTAAAACGGTTATCAAAAAAATTTCTGAACAGATCCTGTCACATTACGGGAGGATGAGATGATTGCGGGAATTTTGAAAGAGATCAAGATTGAGGAAAACCGCGTCTCCATGACGCCGGCCGGCGTCGAGATCCTGAAGGGGCATGGCCACACGCTCCTCGTTGAAAAGGGCGCGGGTTCGGGCAGCGGTTTCGAGGACAGGGCCTACGTCGCCGCTGGCGCCGAGATCGTCAAGACCGCAAAGGAGATCTACGGCCGTTCCGACATGGTCATGCATGTGAAAGAACCGATGCCTTCCGAGTACGAATGGATCCGCAAGAATCAGATCGTCTTCACCTATTTCCATCTGGCCGCGAATGAGGCGCTGACGAGGGCGATGATCGAAACCCAATCCATCGCTATCGCCTACGAGACGATCCAGAAGGCGGACGGATCGCTCCCCCTGCTCATCCCGATGAGCGAGGTCGCGGGCCGGATGGCAATCCAGGAGGCCGCCAAGTACCTCGAGATGGAATACGGCGGGGAGGGCGTTCTTCTCGGCGGCGTCCCGGGCGTCGAACCGGCGACGGTCCTGGTGATCGGCGCCGGAACCGTCGGCACGCACGCCGCAAAGATGGCCTGCGGCCTGGGCGCCAGGGTCTATGTCGTCGACTCCTGTTTGTCGCGACTCCGCTATCTCTCCGACGTCATGCCGAAGAACTGCTTCCTCCTGATCTCCTCTCCGGAGACCATCCGCAGGCTGATCCGGGAGGCGGACGCGGTGATCGGCTCCGTCCTGATCCCCGGCGCCAAGGCGCCGAAACTCGTCACGCGCGACATGCTGAAACTCATGAAAAAGGATCGGTCCTGGTGGACGTGGCTATCGACCAAGGCGGCTGTTTTGAAACCTCCAGGGCGACGACGCACAAAGCGCCGATCTACACGATCGACGGGATCATCCATTACTGTGTGGCAAACATGCCAGGCGCCGTCGCGAAAACCTCCACGCTGGCCCTGACGAACGCCACCCTCCCCTATGCGGTCGAGATCGCAAACAAGGGCTGGAAGAGGGCAATGAAGGAAAACCCGGAGATCAAAAAGGGCGCCAATGTGATCCAGGGTCAGGTCACCTTCCAGGGCGTGGCCGACGCCTTCGGTCTGAAATTCGCCGATATCGAAAAGTTTCTGTAGTTTCAATCAGATGAAACCCTGCGGACCGGTTCCGGGACTCTTGGGGAACCGGTCCTTTTTTTGGAACAAAAATCCCGTCACAATCCATAAACCCTTTTGAGATGCTCCCTGATCTGTTGCAGGTGCTTTTGCTGCTCCCGATACAGACGGTGTGCGTCCTCCAGGGTCACCCGTTCGAACAGAACGATATTCCCGGGCATGGCCTGGGCCACGTTGGGGAGATCCGCTGTAATCACGGTCGCGATTTTTGCGTACCCCCCCGAGGTCTGCTCGACGAGGAGAATGATGGGCTGCCCGTCGGCGGGGACCTGAACGTTTCCGGGCATCGTGGGCTCCGTCACGATACTCTCGGGTGATTCCCCATCGCGATGGACGGCGGGGCCCCGGAGCCGGCAGCCCATTCGGTCGGCCTGCTGGGTCACTTCATAGGAGGCGCCGAAAAAGGCGTCGATGCCTTCCCGGAAGGCGTCGTCCTGTGGACCGGGGACGGCCCTGAGCGCGATCTCTCGTGCATATCGTGGAATCCATTCGTCGGGGAGCTCACGGGGGCGAGTCAGGAGACTGCCCGCTCTCCGGTGCAGGATGTCGCCTTTGATCAATCCGCGTCCCTGAACACCGCCGATTTTCGCCCGCACGAAGGTGGAGCGGCTCCCCATCATCAGGGGAACATCGATGCCTCCCGTGACGGCCAGGTAGGCCCGGCAGCCGGATGCCGCCCGGGGAATCCGGATGACTTCGCCGGGGTTCGCTCTAACCGTCCGCCATGCCCGGATGGGGGCCTGGTTGATGGTCATCCCCATGTCGGCGCCGGTCAATGCGATGTCGGCCGGTGTGAGAACCTCGATGGTGGGACCCATCACGGTGATCTCCAGGACGGCGGCATCTTCGGGATTTCCCACGAGCAGATTCGCAACCCGGCAGGCAAAGGGATCGAGGGCCCCGGAGAGGGGAACGCCCCGGTCCAGGAAGGCCAGACGCCCGAGATCCTGTACGGTGGTCATGGGACCGGGGTTCCGGACGGCGAAGAGTTCCATCAGGACCACTCCTTTTCGCGCAATCGACGGAATTCGGCCTCGGCGATGGGTACGAACCGGATACGGTCTCCCGCCTCGTACAGAAAGGGGTTTTCCCGCGCGGGGGCGAAGAGTCGCAGCGGCGTCCGCCCGATGATCTGCCAGCCGCCGGGACTGTCGACGGGATACATGCCCGTCTGGGATTCCGCGACTCCCACGGAGCCCGCCGGGAGGTTCGTCCGCGGCGTTTTTCTGCGCGGCATCTGCAACCGGCGATCCAGTCCGCCCAGGTAGCAGAATCCCGGCGTGAAGCCGATCATGTAGATGGGATAATCAACGGCGATATGGATGACGACGATCTCATCCTCCCGCAGGCCGGTGTGTTCCGCCACGACGCCGATGTCGGGACCGAACTCGCCGCCGTAGCAGACCGGGATCGGAACGACTTTCGCCTTTGCAATCTCCGCCGCACGGGAATCCGCTTCCAGGGCATGGAGGATCTCCGCCAGCCTTCCGGGTGTCGTCGCCAGGGGATCATAGATAATGGAGAGGGAGCGGTAGGCCGGGACAACCGCCTCGACGCCGGCCGGAAGGTTTCTCTTCAGGAGCGTCGTCATGGCCCGCACCTTTTCGTTGATGACGGGGTCGATTCCGTCGCCGTATTCCACCAGGAGCGCGCGGTCGCCGCTCAACCGGAATCGGGCCTGTTTGTAAAGTATCGCTGCCATGGCTTGGGAAATACCGTTATGGAGGGGATGTCAAGCCGATGCGCCCAGCGGGACGATGCGAAACCCCTCGGCCTCCAGCGCCTGCCGGATCGTCCTCACATGGTCAACGGCCGACGGATTGTCGCCGTGCACGCAGAGCGTATGCACCTCCATCTCCAGGCGCGTGCCGTCCGTGGCGATCACCCTGCCCTCTTTGGCCATCCGGAGTGCCTGCTCGGCGGCCCGCTTCGGGTCCGTGATCACGGCCCCGGGAAGTTTCCGTGGCGCCAGCTTTCCATCGGGCGTATAGGTCCGGTCGGGGAAGGCTTCGAAGACGACACGGATCCCCGCCGCGTCGGCGATCTTCTGCGCAAGGCCGGCCTGAGCCCCGCCGAGCGTCACCCAGAGGAGTCCCGGATCGACGGCAGCAATGGCCTCGGCCACGGCCCTGGACAAGGGCTCATTTCCCACGCACATGTTGTACAGGCTGCCGTGGGGCTTCACATGCTGCAGCTTCACGCCGTGGAGGGCGCAGAAGCCGCGCAGGGCCGCGATCTGGTAGATCACATCATCGCGCACCTCGTCCGGAGTGCAGTCCATGTTCCGCCGCCCGAATCCCGCGAGGTCGGGGTATCCCGGATGGGCCCCAACGCCTACGCCGTTTTCTTTGGCAAGCTTCACCGTCCGGTTCATGACCCGGGGATCGCCGGCGTGGAACCCGCAGGCGATGTTGGCCGAGCTGATGTACCGGATCACCTCGCCGTCCATGCCGATCGTGTAGGCGCCGAAGCCCTCCCCCATGTCGCAGTTGATGTCGATCCTATTCATCGGTTCATCTCCTCGTACGGTATGTCGAATCATTATGCCATTATTTAGCGATCATCCTGCTCGGAAGGAATCACTGGGCGCTGGAGAGAGAGGAATCAGCCTGGCCCAACTTTTCCTGAAAGCCTTTTCGTTTCCCTGAGGTTCGAGGAGGAGCGCAGCGTATGAGTGAAAGCGAGATTTCTTGTAAAATAAGTTTGGGCAACAGGCCCCTGACCCTTGATTTTTGAACCCTTTCCTTGAATGTTAAAGTCCCAGGAAGGCCTTTTTGATGTCTTCTGCATTGAGGAGTTCTTTGCCTGTCCCTTCCTGGATTGTCCTGCCCGTCTGAAGAACATATCCGCGGTCGCATATGTCAAGGGATTCAAAGACATTCTGTTCCACAAGGAGTATAGTTTTCCCGATTGTCCTCAGCTTTGCAACGGCTTCGAACATTTCATCTACCAGTTTCGGCATGAGCCCCAGAGAAGGTTCGTCAAGCATGAGAAGTTTCGGGTTTGACATGAGACCCCTCCCGATGGCAAGCATCTGCTGCTCGCCGCCGCTTAAGGTGCCACTCAACTGTGAGCGTCTCTCTTTCAACCGTGGAAAGAGGCTGTATATGAAATCGAGATTTTTCTTTGTTTCTTCGGAATTATTTAAAATGTATGCACCAAGCTCAAGATTTTCTTCCACCGTGAGAGGCCCGAATATGAGACGCGCTTCAGGGATATAGGTAATGCCAAGCTTGACAATGTCCGGTGTTGACAGTTTGTGTATATCTTTGCCATCGAACTGTATTGACCCTTTTGTCGGATGAAGGGCCCCTGCGATGGTTTTGAGGAGAGTCGATTTCCCGGCGCCGTTTGAACCTACCACCGTAACAAGCTCACCCTGCCCGACGTGGAGTGAAACGTTGTGGACAACAGGTATGCCGCTGTAGCGGACTTCGATCTCAGTGACTCTTAGCATATTTCTCTCCCAGGTATGCCTTGATCACATCTTCGTTTTTGACAATTTCACCGGGCAGACCCTCCGCAATCTTTTCGCCATAATCAAGTACAATGACACGATGGGAAACAGACATAACCATCTCCATAATATGCTCGATAAGAATGAGTGTTACCCCTTTTTCGGCGTTGAGTCTCCTCAGAAGCAATACCAGTTCATCCGTCTCCGTGCGGTTTAAGCCTGATGCGACTTCGTCAAGCATAAGCAATTCAGGTTTTGTCGCCAATGTCCTGGCAAGCCCTACCTTTCTCTGCATTGCAATGGGTAATTCATTCAGATGATATTCTTTTACGCTTTCCAGTCCAAGAAAGTTGAGCACCTCAGAGGCCTCTGACTGTGCCGTATGACGGTCATCGGTCCTGCAGAATGCACCTACCATGACATTTTCGATGACGCTCATGCCAGTTGTTACCGTCATAACCTGAAATGTCCGGCCGATACCCGCCCTGTTCGTGTCAAAGGGTCTCAATCCCGTTATGTCCTTTTCTTTAAAAATCACCTTTCCTGAATCGGGTTTATAATAACCGACAATGCAGTTGAAGAGGGTTGTTTTCCCGGCGCCATTGGGGCCGATAAGACCAATGATCTCACCCTGTTCGATCTGGAACGAGACGTTGTTGTTTGCCACAAGTCCGCCAAAATTTTTTACGATGTTCGATATTTCAAGAAATGCCACAATCAGCTCCCTTTTCTTCTGAACTGTTCGATGATGCCCCAGATACCCCTCGGTTGATAGGCAGAGACCACCATGATAAGCATTGCATAGATCATGAAATCAAGGCCGATCAACCCTCCATGGCCGCCAAGCCAGCTTCCGAGGAAACGGTCAAGGGGAACGAGAAAGGCAGCGCCAATAGTAGGCCCCCAGAGGGAACCTGCCCCTCCGAGCATTGCCATGAGGGCAATTTTAATAGAAAGGTCTAAGTCCATGACAGAAACAGGGTCTATGTAGAGGTTGTAAACGGCCATAAACCCACCGCCAACGGCAACAAAGGCTGAGGCAATGGAGTATGCCTTTATCTTGCACCAGCGTGTATCTATGCCAAGGCTTTCAGCGGCATCCTCGTCATCTTTTATCATCCTTAACTGATAACCCAGTTTTGATCTGCGGAACCAGTTCATGTAGAAGATGGCCACATAAAAAAGTACCATAATGAAGTAGTAGTAATATGTGTCGGATTTGAACTGCATGTAGAGAAAATCAGGATGGTCATGTATCGGAAGCTCTATCCCTTTGGCGGCGCCTACCAGTTTCCAGTTTGCAAAAATATCCTGCAACACGAGGGATGTAGCGATCGTGGCAATAGCAAAGTAATGCCCTTTAAGACGGAATAAGGGATAGCCGATCATGAAGGAATAACCAACGGCAAGCAGAATCCCCATGGGCATGGATACCCAGAACGGGATTTTCCACCACACCATGGTAAGGGCCACAGTATATGCGCCGATTCCCACATATTGGGCCTTGCCGAGCTCTACCTGTCCACCATATCCGCCTACGGTATTCCATCCCATTCCAAAGAGGGAGAACAGGAGGAATTGAATCATGACCGCCTTTACGAATGACCCCGCACCAAGCCAGGGAAAGAGGAGCAGAAAGATGGAAAAGATGGTAAAACCGACCTGCTCGGCCCTCGAAAAGTCTCTGAAATCTAAGGCGTCCTTTAGTTTTTCCATCCAAATAACCCCTGAGGTCTGAAAACGACAATGATAAAATAAGCAAGATAGACTATGGTAAATTTAAAATGAGGACCGAGGAAATCCGAGTTCACGAGAGAACCGAAGACGGGGAAAACCATTTCGAGAATGCCTACAAGTAAACCGGCGAAAAAGACCCCTTTAATGCTCCCGAACCCGCCCAGAGCGACACAGGCAAAAGCGATCATGACAAAGAGAATACCTATCGTGGGGTAGATGTAATAGAAATTCGCCAGCAAACCCCCGGCAATACCAACTGTACCACCGCCTATAGCCCATGCAATGGCATTCATTTTGTCTGTCTTGATGCCCATATAAGAAGCGGCTTCTTTGTTTATCGATGTTGCCTGGAGGGCCTTTCCTGTTTTTGTTTTATTGAGAAAATAGTATACGAATGCGAAGGCAAACAGACTGAGTATACCCGCAGCAAGTTTTGTCCAGTCAAAGATGAAGGGACCGATGGAGAGGGACTTTCCAATCAGGAGACCCTTCTGGATGATCCGATAATCTATTCCAAAGAGGAACTGTGCAAGGTATCGAAGAAAGAGCATGAGACCGAAGGTCCCGAAGAGCTGAGCGATTGCAGGGCCACGGAGGAGATACCTGATCAGGCTGTAATAGGACGCTATGCCGAGCAGAACCCCTACAAGGGCAGCTACAGGCAGTGTAAAAAGGGGATCGATGTCAAGGAGGAGACTCGTCCAGTACGTGGTGTACATACCGATCATAAGGAATTCGCCATGGGCGAAGTTGACTATGTTCATAACGCCGAAAATAATGTTCAACCCAAGGGCAACAAGGGCAAAAAGAAGCCCCATCAGTATTCCCTGTAATAATGCATCAATTAAAGCCATGGAGTATTGTTTCCTTAAAAAATGATCAGTTATCAGCGGTCAGCAGTCAGCAACTTCCTAATGCTGAATGCTTGAATGCTGACCGCTGAATGCTTACAACGTTATTTCCATCCCGGGAATGGATAGATCATATTGGCAGTGGCAAGCTCAAAGGGGTAAATGATCTCGAGATCGATCATGCCTTCTTTGGTCTTCTGGTACTGCCCGATAAGACCTCTGCCGAGAATGTTCTGGCCGGTGGCATCGAATTTAACGCCTGCCCATGGCATAACCAGATCATTAGCGGGGATATTGATCTCATTGCATGCCTTCTGGATAGCCTTGGGGTCAGTTGAACCGGCTTTATTCAGAACGTATGCCCATGTCTGGACCCCTACGACTGACCGGGCAGTGGCTCCTGTAAGGTCATCGCCATATTTTTTCTTATAAAGGGCATTGACCTGACCTGCAACCTTTTTTACCTTTGCAATCTTTGCGATAAAGACTGTTCTCGTCAGAACACCGTTTGTGTCTGTGCCAAGTGTTTTAACAAAATCAGCCATTTCAAAGCCGGCATCCTGTCCCCAGAAAAAGTTCGTTGATGCCTTCATACCCTTCAAGGTTCTGATCATGAGGAGCGAGTCAGAGAGGTAAGATGCAAAAAGCATAACATCCGGTTTTACAGAAACAAGGGCCTTTGCTTCGGAGGTGAGGTCGGGCGAGTTTGCATTGT
>Ga0100377_1002491_pt1 | contig 15338 bp, 14 predicted proteins | sample CryGeymeta201501_FD_83664 | JGI IMG/M metagenome (GOLD analysis project Ga0100377, IMG submission 83664) | Groundwater microbial communities from Crystal Geyser aquifers in Utah, USA - Crystal Geyser metaG 2015-01 | ecosystem: Environmental > Aquatic > Deep subsurface > Groundwater | place: USA... | reverse complement strand
TTGGCCTGCGACTCGCCAGCGAACGCATCCTGCAGATTTTTTTCAGTTTTCGAGCCTTTCAAAGCCATGGTGGTTCTCCAGTTGGGGGATTTAAGCCCTGCGGCCAGGGTGCGGGCACTTTAGCGCGCACCATCAACCGATCACAATCAATTGTTTTGATGAATGTGATAGACAAAACCTATGGATGATGCGGCTTGCTCTGTCCACGCTTGGCTGGCTGCCGCTCGATCAGGGGGCGGCCATGCCGCTGAGCAGCGGTTTGGGCACCGCCGCCAGCACTTTGCAGAGACGTTGCAAAAACGGGGCGAACGCCGAGCTGCGCCGCCACACCAGACCGATCCGTCGATGCGGCGGCGGATCGCTGAAGCGCATCAGTTTCAGTCCCGGCATCGGCGCGACTGGCGCCTGCACCGCGAGCGCGGGCAGCAGCGTGATGCCAACCCCCGAGCCGACCATTTGCCGCAGCGTTTCCAGGCTGGTGGCACGAAAGCCGGATTGCTCCTCGGCCTGCGCCAGCTGACAGACCGCCAGCGCCTGGTCGCGCAGACAGTGGCCTTCTTCGAGCAGCAACAATTGCTGATTTTCCAGATCGGTGAGGCGCAAACGCTTGCGTTTGGCGAGCGGGTGATGCGCTGGCAGCGCGAGCAAAAAGTGCTCCGAAAACATCGGTTCTGCGTGCAGGTGAAGATCGGTCTGCGGCAACGCCAGAATGGCGGCATCGAGGCGGCCGTCGTGCAGACGTTGCAGCAGCGCTTCGGTCTTGTCTTCGGTCAAAAACAAGGTGAGATTGGGAAAGCGCTTGCGCACCTGCGGGATCACATGCGGCAACAAATACGGGGCCAGGGTGGGAAAAATGCCGAGCCGCACGCTGCCCGCTTCGGGGTCCAGCGCGCGGCGGGCAAGTTCCTTCATCTGATCGATTTCGTGCAGCACGGTGCGTGCACGGCTGGCAATTTCCAAGCCGACATCGGTCAGCAAGACGTTGCGCGAATTGCGTTCGACCAGGCTGACGCCCAGCTCCTCTTCGAGCTTTTTGATTTGGGTAGAAAGCGTGGGCTGGCTGACAAAGCAGGCTTCGGCGGCATGACCGAAGTGCTTGAGCTCCATCAGGGTGACCAGGTATTTGAGATCGCGCAGATTCATCGAAAAGGACCGAGGACGCGGCAGTGTATGCGGGAAAACTGCCGCGCAGCCAGCCTTTGGTTCGTCGTCAGCGATCCTCTGGAACCGCAGCCTGGCACTGATCTGACCGGCTTGCGACCGTGGCCCGTGCTCACCACAGCGGGCGATTGAAATCAAACTCGGGTTGCGCGGTGGCCGCACCGAAGGCATTGCCGACGCCGTAGTCGATGCCTAGTCGCAGCAATACGTGGGCGCGTTCCGGGGTATCCATTTCGGGGGCGATCACCATCGCGCCGAGTTGATGGGCCTTGCGCACCAAGGCGAGCAAGGTCGGATTGGCCGAGCTGGTCATGGTGGCGGCATCGACGATCTCGGCATCCAGCCGCAGGGTGTCTACCGGTAGCTGGGTGAGAATGTGCACCGCCGCAAAATCACGCCCGTAGTCGGATAGACCAATGCGCAGGCCGGCGGCGCGCAGGCGCTGCAGCGGTTCGACCAATTCGGCGCGGTGGTCGAGCAATTCGGCGCTTGGCAATTCGAAAGTGATACCGGTGCCCGCCAGTTGCCGCGATTGCAGTTCGCCCAGCAGCCAATCGGCTTCGCCGGGCTGGATCAGCCAATCGGCCAGCATCGGCAACAGCAGCCGCAGCGCGTGGCGATCATTGCGCGCGGCCTCCCGAGTGCTGAGAGCGTGGCCGATGCGCAGCCGTTCGAATACGCTGCGCACGCCAAGTTCGCTGGCCACCGCGGCGCAAGTGGCATAGTCGGCACGCGAACCGCTGTCGTGGGCGCTGGTCAGATAAAACTGGAAATCGAATTGCCCCTGCAAGGTGCCCTTCAGCGGCACCAGTGGTCGAAACTCGACGCGCACATGGCGTGGATCCAATGGCCGACTGAGCACCGCACGCACCGCCAACGCCGGATCCGGTCCCTGGCGCACGTTGTCTTCGAACCAGGCGACGCTGTTGCCTCCGCGTTGGGCCGCGCTGGCGACGGCGGATTCCGCCGCGGTGATCGCGGAATCAAGACGCCATTGGCCCTCTTCGAGATCGACCAGTCCGACGCTGGCACTGATCGCCACCGCTTCACCGGCAAGGGTGAATGGCTTTTCGACCACGGCGAAGCGCACGCGCTCTGCCAGTTGCGCAATGGCTTCCCGGCGATCGCGGGTAATAAGCACCACCCAGGAGCAATCGCGCAAGGTGCCGGCCAGGTCGTGGGCCGCCAGATAGCCGCTGAGGCGTTGCCCGATTTCGACATCCAACGCGCTCAAGCCGGCGGTGCCGATCTGCTTGCGCAGCAAGTCGGCATCATCCAGCGCAAAACAGAGCAGGGCGGAGCCGGTGGTGCCGAAGCGGGCCGGAATACGGTCCAGCAGCAGTGACCGCGGATAGAACCCGCTTTTGGGATCGCGCGCTGAACTGGCTTCGGTTTGCGCCCGCAGCCACTGCGCGCGCTGCACGCGTGAGCGGATCACCCCGATCACGTGTCTGGCCTTGAGCGGTTTGACCAGCACTTCGTCGGCACCGGCGGCGATCGCGTCGAAGCGTTCGCCGGCATCACCGGCGGTGGACATCAGCACGATCGGCAGCATCGCATGTTCGTGCTGTTGCTTGATTACCTGCACCAGATCGACGCCGCGGGCATCCGGCAGGCTGGCGTCGATCAACACCAGATCGGGCTGAAACTCGCCAATCGCTGCAATGGCGGCGCTGCCATAGGCGGCGATGCGCGCGGTCATGCCCTCGGCGGCGACCCAGTGGCCGGCCTGGATCGCGAGGTCACGGTCGTCTTCCACGATCAACACGCGATAGGCAGGCAGCGATTGGCGGCCGAGCAATTCGTCGAGCCGGGCGACGATGCGATAGCTGTCCAGCGGCGCGGCAAAATAGGCGGCGGCATTGGCGCGCAACGACAACAAACGGTAGGTCAGATCGCGGTTTGACGACAACACCATCAACGCCGGCGGTGCGCTCGCCTTGGACCACAGCGCTTGCAAAGAGGGCAATGCGCGCAATTGCGGCGCCAGCATGACCACCGCCCCCGGCGCATAGTCTTTGAGATAGACGCGGGCTTGACTGGCACTGGGATAACTTGAAACCTGGTAGCCGCGTTCGCTTAAGGTGGCGACCAATCCCGGGGCCAGCGATTCGGCGATGCCGATCAGGCAGATCGCGTTGCGCGCCGACTTGGGATGTACTTCCTTGGTGCCTGGATGGAGGTTAATCGTGCTGATCGACGGCACCGGTGCGTGGGGCAAGGTTGGCGCGTTGTCGGCCGGCGTTGCGGCTGGCGCTGGTTGCGGCTTGGCGGCGGCATCGGTAGCGGCGCCCAACGCCAATCGGGCCAATTCGTCCAGGCGGATCAGTTGCGCCGTATTCGGCGCGCGCTCCGTCTCCAGAAAGCTCGCCATATAGGCCGACAAATTGCCCAGGCCGGTCACCTGTTCGTCATCGGCGTGCTCGAACAAGGTGTCGATCTGATCGGCAAGGTCTGTGCTGCCGCCAGCGTCCAGTTTTCGGATAACGCGGACCAAAGTTTCAACAATGCCCCGGCATCGGCTGGGGTGGAGGTAGGGTCGGTTGCGGTCAGTGGGCCAGTGGGCATGGGTCTTGGCGGGTGGGTTGGGTAAAAAAAGCCAGTGGTAGCGAGGTGGGCGCCAGCTTCGGCACAGTGTAGGCCAATGGCGACGCCTTAGGTCTTACGCAAGAGCCATGCCGCAACGCGCAAACTGTGCCGGCCAGCACATTGTTCGGTAGCTCACTGCTGAGGGTTTTTCTGGCTCGTTTTTGGGCGGCGGCAGTGGCACACTGGCGGCGTCTGTGGGGGCTTCGCAGGTGGGCAAGCTGATTGGGGGTAAGTGATGAAAAAGCATTTCTACATCGTTGCGCTGTTGGTGTTTTTGGCGAGCCTGGCCTACAACGCCTGGTATTGGGGGGGCGCGGCGCAACTTGCCGATGTCGGGCCGCTGATTCGCCGGGCCGCCGAGCGCGAAGCGCCGTTGGTGCAGACGTACTTGCTGGTGGGTGATCGACTGCTCGGCTGGAGTGGCCAGCAGGCTGCAGCGGCGGCTTCCGCGGAGGCGGCGTTTGCGCCGGCGCGGGCACGCTTGCTGGCGCAGCCGGAGCTGGTGATCGCGGATCTTTTTGGCCATCACTATTCGCTGGCGCAAAGCACATTGCGCTTTACCCATTGGCTTTGTCCGGTGGCCTTGCTGGTGTTCCTGATCGCTTGGGCACGGCGTCCGCAGTCGATCAAGATGAAAAGCCTCGGCCGCCGCTAGCCGACATCGCCATCGCTGCTGGCACCTGCGCTCGGTGGCGACCGTAGATGGCTACGTCAGCCCTTGCGCCGCCGTCGGCGAGTAGCTGTAATCGACCCTTGCTATTTTAGAGGTTGGATCGGTGGCTATTACTCGCATGCAAGACTTGGACCTGCGCGGCCAGCGCGTGCTGATCCGGGAAGATCTCAATGTGCCGATCAAGGAGGGGCGGATCACTTCGGCGCAGCGGCTGGAGGCGGCGTTGCCGACCTTGCGCTTTGCCCTTGCCAGTGGCGCCAGTGTGCTGGTGATGAGCCATCTGGGGCGCCCCAAAGAAGGCACTTGGGAGGCATCGGCATCGTTGGCGCCGGTAGCAAACTGGCTCAGTCAGGCGTTGGCTTGCGCGGTGCCCCTGCTGCGAGACTATCTCGATGGGGTCACCGTGGCGGCGGGCGAAATCGTGCTGCTGGAAAACTGCCGGATGAATGTCGGTGAGGACCAAGACGACGAGACTTTGTCGCGACGCTATGCCAGTTTGTGCGATGTCTTTGTGATGGATGCCTTTGGTACCGCGCACCGGGCCCAGGCTTCGACCCATGGCGTGGTGCGGTTCGCCCCGGTCGCCTGCGCCGGCCCCTTGCTGATGGCGGAGCTGGACGCCCTCACCCGTGCCTGGGAAAACCCCGAGCGACCATTGCTCGCCATCGTTGCCGGGTCCAAAGTGTCGAGCAAATTGGCGTTGCTGGAAAATCTGATCACCCGGGTCGATCAATTGATTGTCGGCGGCGGTATTGCCAACACCTTTCTGGCAGCGACCGGCCTGCCGGTGGGCAAGTCACTGGTCGAGCCGGATTTGATTCCCACCGCGCAACGCATTTTGGCAGTGGCCAAGGCGCGTGGCGCGCAATTGCCGTTGCCGACGGACGTGGTGGTGGCCCCCAGGTTTGCCGCCGATGCACCGGCCAGCATCAAAGCGGTGGCGGCGGTGACTGCGGACGAGCTGATTCTGGATATCGGGCCGGCCACCGCGGCGGCCTACGCGGCGCTGATTCAGGCCGCGCACAGCGTCGTCTGGAATGGCCCGGTCGGGGTGTTCGAGTTCGCTGCTTTTGGTGCTGGCACCGAAACTCTGGCGCGCGCGGTGGCGGCGTCGTCGGCGTTTTCCATCGCCGGTGGCGGGGACACCTTGGCGGCGATCGAAAAGTACGGCGTGCAGGATCAGATCAGCTACATTTCCACCGGTGGTGGCGCTTTTCTGGAGTTCCTCGAAGGCAAGGAATTGCCCGCCGTTGCGGCGTTGCGTGCCCGCGCTCAATGATCAGATCGGCGTTTCAGAATGGTGGGTTGCACCCACCCTACGCCTACAGGAGATTGCCGATTCAGATCTCGACTTGGGTACCCAGCTCGATCAGACGGTTGCCGGGAATCTGGAAGAACGCCGTCGCCGATTCGGCGTTGCGGGACATGTAGGCGAACAGCTTGTCGCGCCACAATGCCATGCCCGGTCGGTCGGTCGGAACCAGGGTTTCCCGGCTCAGGAAAAAGGTCGTGTCCATCATTTCGAAGGGCAGACCCTTGGCTTCGCAGCCGCCCATCAACCGCGGCACGTTGGGTTCTTCGGCAAAGCCAAAATACAAGCGCACGACAAAAAAATCGTTGCCGAGTTCTTCGATCTGGATACGTTTTTCCTGCTCGGTGTTCGGCTCTTCCAGGGTTTCTACGGTCAACAGCACATTGCGTTCGTGCAGCACTTTGTTGTGCTTCAGGTTGTGCAACAAAGCGTGCGGAACGGCGTCGAGATTGGCGGTCATGAAGACGGCTGTACCCGGTACCCGCAGCGGTGGATGGGCGGTGATTGAGGTGATGAAGGGCTTCAGCGCCAAGCCTTCGGACTTCATTTGCGCCAGCAGTAGACGGCGCCCCTTGCGCCAGGTCGTCAGCATCACAAACACCACCGTGCCCAGCGCCAGCGGAAACCAGCCACCGTGCGGAATCTTGATGGCATTGGCGGCAAAGAACGCCAGGTCGATGGTGAGAATGGCAGCGCCGACCAGCAACGCCAGCCACGGCCGCCAGTGCCACAAGCTGACCGCGACGATCAACGCCAGCATGGTGTCGATCAACATCGCGCCGGTGACGGCGATGCCATAAGCGGCAGCGAGATGGCTCGAAGTCTGAAAGCCCAGAATGACCAAAACGATGGAGACCAGCAAAAAGCGATTGATCAGCGGCACGAAAATCTGCCCGGCGGTCTCGTCTGAAGTGTGCAGAATCTGCATGCGCGGCGCAAAGCCGAGTTGGATCGCCTGCCGGGTTACCGAGAACGCCCCGGAAATTACCGCTTGCGAGGCGATCACCGCCGCCAGCGTCGACAACCCGATCATCGGATACAGCGCCCATTGCGGCGCCAGCAGATAAAACGGATTGCGCGCGGTGGCGGGATCTGCCAGCAGCAAAGCGCCCTGGCCGAAATAATTCAACAGCAGTCCTGGCAACACCCACCGGAACCAGGCGGCACGAATCGGTTTGGGTCCGAAATGCCCCATATCCGCATACACCGCCTCGGCGCCGGTGATGGCCAGCACCACCGTGCCCAGCGCCAGGAACGACAACCACGGATGGGCGAGAAAAAACACCACGGCGTAATGCGGACTCAGGCCGCGCAGAATGCCCGGGTTATGCACAATTTCCAGCAGGCCAAGCGTGCCCAGCACCAAAAACCACAGGCACATGATCGGGCCGAAGATGGCGCCGATCCGCGCGCTGCCGCTGCGCTGGAAGGCGAACAAGCCGATCACCACCAGCAACGAGGCCGGCACCACGTATTGGTCCAGGCCGGGGGCGGCAATTTTGAGGCCTTCGACGGCGCCCATGATGGTCATCGCCGGGGTGATAACGCCATCACCGTAAAACAGCGATGCGCCCAATACCGCCAGCACGATGACGAAACCACGCAGCCTGGACCGGCCAACGGCGCGCAGCGCCAGCGCCATCAAGGCCATGATTCCGCCTTCGCCACGGTTGTCGGCGCGCATGATGAAAACCACGTACTTCAGCGAGACCACCAGCATCAGCGACCAAAACACCAACGACAACACGCCGAGCACATTGGTCTCGGTAATGGCCATGGCATGCGGCCCGCCAAAAGCCTCGCGCATGGTGTACAGCGGACTGGTACCGATATCGCCAAACACCACGCCGATGGCGCCGACGGCGAGCGCAATAACGCTGGTGTCCGACTTGGATTCGGTGGGCTGGGTCATCGGCTGTTGGGCGCTTCAGGATCGCGGGGCGCGTAGTGTACAGAGTCAGCGTAGAGCTGCTTTGAGTGCTTTGCGAATCAAGGTTTCCGCGCTGTCATCGGGTTCGGCCGCCGCTTTCAACAGGCGGGTGATTTCCACCGGTTTGTAGCCGAACTGGATCAGCGCCGCGGTCGCCTCGGCCATCGGGTCGTTGGCGATGGCGGCGGGACCGTGGCTGGATCGTCCGCCTGCCAGGCCCAAGCCATCGATGCGATCACGCATTTCCAGCAAAATGCGCTCCGCCGTTTTTTTGCCGATGCCGGGAATGCGAATAAACGCGCTGACCTCGCCGCCATGCACCAGCCGGGCGAAATCCGTCACCGAAACCCCGGAAAGGATCGACAACGCGGTCTTGGCGCCCACGCCGCTGACTTTAAGCAAGGCGCGGAACAAGCTGCGCTCGGCCTCGCGAATGAAGCCGTAGAGCGCGACGGCATCTTCTTTGACCGCGTAATGGGTAATCAGGATGACTTCGCGGCCGAGCTCCGGCAGCTCGTAAAAAGTGGACATCGGCGCTTCCAATTCGTAGCCGATGCCGTTCACTTCCACCATCAGTGCGGGCGGTTGTTTGCTGATCAAAATACCTTTCAAACGGCCAATCATGGAAAGCCCCTGGATCGGTGACTGCGGCTGCGCAACTGCGGGTGGGTGACGACGGTCAGCTTAGCTGACCGCAAACGGTAGTTGATCCAGTACCAAACCATCGGCAGCGACCCGCAGCACGCTGCCGTGCCGATCCCAGTCGCCGAGCACAATGCGTTGCCGCAGGCTGCCAGCCACTGGCTGTGGCGGGTGAATGGCGGGTCGATGGGTGTGGCCATGAATCATCCGCTGCACCTCGGTTCCGACAAACGTGGACTGCACCGCAACCGGATTCACATCGGTGATCGTCGGTTCCAGCGCTTGCGTGTGTCGAGCACTCTCGGCGCGCGCAGTCAGGGCGAATTGACGACGCACCGGTAACGGTTGCGCCAAAAAGTCATTCTGCCACGCGCTTTGCCGACACTGTGCCCGCCATTGTTGGTAGGCAGTGTCGTCGGTGCACAGCGTGTCGCCATGCAACAACAAGGTCGGAACGCCATAGAGATTCAGGCGCGTGTGGATGTCGAGGAGTCGCAGGCCGGCACGTTCGGCAAAGGCGTTCCCGAGCAGAAAATCGCGGTTGCCATGCACGAAATAGATCGGCACGCCATGGCGGCTGAGCGTGCGCAGCGCCGCTGCCACCCAGGTCAGCAGGGCGGCGTCATCGTCATCGCCGATATAGGCGTCGAACAAATCGCCCAGGATGTACAAGGCGCGACTGCCTGGGGCCGTTTCCCGCAGCAGCCGACACAGCGCGTCGGTAACCTCTGGCCGCGCTTCGGTGAGGTGCAGATCCGAGATAAACAGGGTGGGCATAGTCATTCTGGGCGCATTCGCCGTGGTCGTCTGCTGCCAGCCAGCCGACCATGACCGTTGCCCGACAGTCGCTCGGCATCCGCAGCGGGCGCGCTTTGATTCTTAGAGCAGTTCCGCCTTCAGAATGATCACCGGCGACACCGGTACATCGGTGGGAAACGGCGCCTTGGCGCCACGCTCCACATCCTTGATCGCCCTCACCACATCGAGCCCTTCGACGACCTTGCCAAACACCGCATAGCCCCAGGTCATGGGACTGTCTTTGCTGACGAAATCGAGCCGCTGGTTGTCGACCACATTGATGAAAAACTGCGCGGTGGCGGAGTTCGGATCGCCGGTACGCGCCATGGCGACGCTGCCGATGACATTGCTCAGACCATTGTCGGCCTCGTTGACGATCGCTGCCCGCGTGGGCTTTTGCACCATATCCTGGGTGAAGCCGCCGCCCTGGATCATGAAATTGGGAATGACGCGATGAAAGACGGTGCCGTCGTAATGGCCTTCCTTGACGTACCCCAGAAAATTGGCCACCGACTTGGGCGCTTTGACGGCATTGAGCTCGATCACAATGCTGCCCATGTTGGTGCGCAGCGCGACCCGCGGCGCGGTGGTGCTGGCAACCGCAGTTGGCTTGACGCCAGTGGCTGGCTTGGCGTCGGGGGTGGCGGCGCTGGTCAGCGTGGAAACGGCGAGCAGGGTGAGACTGAACAAGGGCTTCAACATGGCGATTACTCCAAAGTTGTGGGGCAGGAAATGGGACCAGCAATAACGAATCAGGCGATGGCAACGGTGCCGTGATCAGCGCGCGCGCGCGTGCAGTCGCTCCAGCACTTGCGCATGATCGGTCAGTGCCGGTTGATTTTCTTCGGCAACAAATCCAATGGCGGCATAAGCATTGACGAAATCGTAGACTTCGGCCAGTGCCGCGCCAGAAAGTTCCGCGACATCGGTCAACGCGGTGGCTGCTTTCATCATCGCCGTGGCAATGCGAAAGTGTTTGGGAAACTCGCGCTCGATCTGCGGCCACTTCAACAGTTTGAAGCGGGCATTTTGATCGAGTCCAGCCAATAAAGCAGTGCCGTTGGAGGTGCCCATGGCATAGAGCCAGACCAGCCGCGACAGCGGCAGGCCGGCGCCGCTGTCGCGCAGTTTTTCGAGCTCGGCGGCGGGCACCGGTTTCCATTCGCTATGCAAAATCTGGCCGCGGCAATAGGGCAGCAGCGGTTTAAGCGTCAATCCGCTGTAGTAGCGGTCCTGAGCCGGGTCCAGAATCAAGGTGGGCAGGCCGGGGCGTGACAAGGCGGCGGCCTCAGGCAACCGACCGGTTAACAGAAAATCGGCCAACGAGCCGGCGCTTGGTTTGGGCGCCGGCGGGGTGGCCGGTGCTGCCGTGGGTGCGGCTGCCATTGGGGTAGCGGTAGGATGGGCCGGCACGGCTGGCCGCTGACCGGTGATCGGTTGCCCGACGGCAGCCTGCTGGCCAGTAATACGCTGGGTTACCAACGGCCGCTCGCCGGTGGTGCGCACCACGACATTGGGTGCCACCGGTTTGGCCACCAACGGTCGCTCGCCGGTAACGCGCGCCGGTGTGGCGGAGGCCACCGGGCCGAGCCCGTGGGGAGGGATGCCAGCGCTGCCGACGTCTTCGCCGATCACCAGTCGCAGTGCATGTTGCAAGCCGCCGCTGCTGATCGGACGGGCGACCATGATGTCTTTGTCGCTCATCGATGACGCGGTCAGGCAGATCACCCGGCGCGACTGCGCGTGCGCTTTCAGCCAATCCATGTGGCCATACAACGAATCGACGTCGATCAGCAGAACGTCGGCGCTGGCGGAATCCGCAATCCATTCCCAGCGGATGTCCATCTGCACACCGTGCATCAATGATTTGATTTGTTCCAGCTCGCTGGGGGCAACGCTTAGCGCGGCAATTCGAAAGGTTTTGGACATGGCCGGATCAGTGATTGGGTAGACGAGCGTGGCTGCTAAAAGCAGCAAGGGGCCGCATTGTGACACAGAGCGGCGCATCCAAAACCACGGCGGAAGTCGCTGCGCGGGCGGCGCGCATGGATGCGGACGCCGAGTACAATCGCCGCGGCTGGCAGCCTTGGCGCTGCCGTTACCGCCCCTATCGTTACCGGAGAATCCTATGTGGAAGGTTTGCTTGCTGGGTTGGTGGGTACTGGGGTTTGGCAGCGTCTTGGCTGACGAAAGTTTGCCGCGCAGCGCCGCCCCCGCCGATGCGGTGGTGTATCTGATTTCGCCCAAAGCGGGAGAGAAAATCCACGGCGATGTGGTCGTGCGCTTTGGTCTCAAAGGCATGGGCGTTGCCCCGGCTGGGGTCAATCTGGCGGGCACCGGGCACCACCATTTGTTGCTGGATGTGGCCGCGTTGCCCGATCTGAATCTGCCGCTGCCGAAGGATGCGCAACATCTGCATTTTGGTGCCGGGCAGACCGAAACCACGCTCAAACTGCCAGCGGGAAAGCACACGCTGCAATTGATTTTGGGCGATCAGTTGCACATTCCCCACCAGCCGCCGGTAGTGTCAGAAAAGGTCACCATTACCGTGGAATGAGCGTCGGCCTCGGCGAGACGACCGACGACAATAGCGCGCTTTCGCGCAAGCCGTCACTGTGACTTGCGGGTCGATGTGGCTTACCGAGGTGGTGCTTCCCAAACGCTCACTTTTTCGGCAAGCAGCGGACGCGGTCGCTCGGGGGCAGGCGCTGGCGCGCTGCCGATGTGGATAAAGCCGAGCACCGTTTCGGCGGCTTGCAAGCCAAGCCGGGTCGCGATCACCGGGTCATAGGCGGCCCAACCGGTCAACCACTGCGCACCGAAACCCAGTGCCTGGGCGCCCAGCAGCAAGTTGTAGCCAACGCAGCCGGCCGACAACAGTTGTTCTTGCGCCGGAATGCGCTCGGTCGATTGCACGCAGCCAATCACGGTCACGATCAACGGTGCTTGCGCAAAGCGCCCACGCTCCTTGTCCAACGCGGCGCCGCCCGCGTCCGGATGCAATTGTTGCCAGCGCTCCGCCAGTAAATTGCCAAGCTGCTTGCGGGCGTCACCGCTGATGGTCAGCAATCGAAACGGTTGCAGCAGGCCATGGTCGGGCACCCGCAAGGCGGCTTGCAACAGCTGCGAAAGCTGCGCCGGATTGGGGCCCGGTGCCGTCAGCCACTTGCTGGGCACCGATTGGCGCTGGGTGAGAAAGTCCAGGTTTTTCATGGTGGCCAATGGCTCCGTGTGGAAGTGGCAATTGTAGATGCGACTGTGGCACTCACAAAAACTCCGCTATTATCGGCGGTGGCCAGTACGCGATGCGGCTGCTGGTGACAAGTCTCGAAAACCATCGGGGAACCTGCATGACTGTGACTGTGGTGACTTTGCGTGAGACCGCGCCTGCCGAGCGCCGGGTGGCGCTGACGCCGGAAATTGCCAAGAAACTGAAAGGCCTTGGCGCCACCGTCCGGATCGAAACCGGCGCCGGTGACGCTGCCGCTTTTCCGGATGCACTGTACAAAGACGCCGAAATCGCCACCGACGTCATCCACGGTGCCGACGTTGTGCTGACCGTGCAGCCACCCAGCGATGCCCAGATTACTCAGTTGCGACCGGGTACCGTGCTGATCGGCATGTTGCAGGCGCACGCTTCGCCGGAGCGGGTCAAATTGCTCTGCGATGGCTTGATCACCAGCTTCGCCATGGAGTTGTTGCCGCGCACCACGCGGGCGCAGTCGATGGATGTGCTGAGTTCGCAAGCCGGCATGGCGGGCTACAAAGCGGTGCTGATGGCAGCGCTGGCGGCGCCGAAGTTTTTCCCGATGCTGACCACCGCGGCCGGCACCATCCGCCCGAGCAAGGTGCTGATCATCGGCGCTGGCGTCGCCGGGCTGCAGGCGATCGCCACCGCGCGTCGCCTGGGCGCACAGGTGGAGGGCTTCGATGTGCGTCCAGAGGTCAAAGAGCAAATCGAGTCGCTGGGCGCCAAATTTCTGGATTTGGGCGTTTCGGCCGCCGGTAGCGGTGGCTATGCGCGGGCGTTGACGCCAGAGGAACAGGCCGAACAGCAGAAGCGGTTGGGCGAGCATGTCCGCAATATCGATGTGATCGTCACCACCGCAGCGATTCCCGGGCGCCGGGCGCCGCGCATCATCACCACGGCCATGGTCGAAGGCATGAAGCCGGGCGCGGTGATCGTCGATTTGCCCGCCGAGACCGGGGGCAATTGCGAACTTACCGTCGCCGGTGAGACCGTGGTCAGAAATGGCGTCAGCGTCATCGGTCCGGTCAACCTGCCGAGTCAGGGCGCGATCCACGCCAGTGAGATGTACGCACGCAACCTGTTCAATTTTTTGAGCCTGATGTTGAAAGATGGCGCGCTCAAGCTGGATTGGAATGACGAGCTGATCGCCAAGTCCTGTCTCACCCACGACGGTGAAATCCGCCACGAAGCCACGCGCACTGCGCTTGCCGCAAAAGTCTAGGAGAACACAGATGATCGATGGATTTCTTGCTTTGTACATTTTCATGCTGGCGGCATTTACTGGCTATGAAATCATCTCGCGGGTGCCGGTCATCCTGCATACCCCGCTGATGTCGGGGTCCAACTTTGTGCACGGCATCGTGCTGGTCGGGGCGATGGTGGCCTTGGGTGCCGCCGATACGCCGGTGGAAAAAATCATTGGCTTTATTGGGGTGGTGTTGGGCGCGGGCAATGCGGCTGGCGGTTACGTGGTGACCGAACGCATGCTGGAAATGTTCAAGTCCAGCAAAAAGCCCGGGAGTAGCAAGTGATGAATATTTCTGTGGAGCAAATCCAGCAAATCCGCGAGTGGGTAGTGACCGCCAGTTTCTTCGCTGCGGCCGTGATGTTTATTCTGGGCATCAAGCGCATGGCCTCTCCGGTCACCGCGCGCGCCGGTATTGTGCAAGCGGGTTGGGGCATGGTGGTGGCCACGTTGGCGGCATTTTTTCATCCCGAGATCCACGGTAACTACGGTTTGATCATGGCGGCGGTGTTGATCGGCACCTTGCCGGCCTGGTTCAGCGGCAAGCGGGTGGCGATGACCGACATGCCGCAGATGGTGGCGCTGTACAACGGCATGGGCGGTGGTTCGGCCGCTGCCATTGGTGCCAGTGCGCTGCTCGGCGCCGCGCTCAATCCGGGTGCCTGCGCTGACGCCACGGCGCATGGTTGTTTGAATGGTTCGCGCACGGTGCTGGCGGTGATCGGTACCTTGATTGGCGCCATTTCGTTGTCGGGCTCGATCATTGCCTGGGCCAAACTCGATGGCCGCCTGGATAAGCGCTTTACCTTCTCCGGTCAGCAATACTTCAATGCCTTGATGTTCCTGTTGGCGGCCGGGCTGGGCGCGCTGCTGGTTTGGCAGTTGCAGGTACCGCTGATCGCTGCTTTTGTGGCGGCGGCGCTGGTGTTTGGGGTGTTGATGACGCTGCCGATCGGCGGCGCCGACATGCCGGTGGTGATCTCGCTGTTCAATGCCTTGACCGGACTGGCCGTCGGTTTCGAGGGCTATGTCCTGGGCAATCCGGCGCTGATGATCGCCGGTATGGTGGTCGGTGCCGCCGGTACTTTGCTCACCCAGTTGATGGCCAAGGCGATGAACCGCTCGATCAGCAGCGTGCTGTTTTCCAACTTTGGTGGCAGCTCGGCGGAAGCCCAGGAAATTAGCGGCAGCATGCGCAGCATCGAGGCATCCGACGTGGCCGCGCTGCTCTATCTCGCCGACAAAGTCATTATCGTGCCGGGCTACGGCATGGCGGTGGCGCAGGCGCAGCACAAGGTGTGGGAGCTGACCCAGCAGTTGATCAAGCGCGACAAGACGGTGAAGTTTGCCATTCACCCGGTGGCCGGCCGGATGCCCGGACACATGAATGTGCTGCTGGCCGAAGCCGGCGTGCCCTACGACTTGATTGGCGATATGGAAGAGATCAACCCGGAGTTCGCTACTTGCGATGTGGCCATCGTCATCGGCGCCAACGATGTGGTCAATCCGGTGGCGAAGACCGACCCCGCCTCGCCGATCTACGGCATGCCGATTCTGGACGTGGTCAACGCCCGCCAGACCATCGTCATCAAACGCGGCAAAGGCACCGGTTTTGCCGGTATCGAAAACGCCCTGTTCTACGCCGACAACACCAAGATGTTGTATGGCGATGGTGCCGATATGGCCGGTCGCCTGATCGCGGAACTCAAGGCTGTGGATGCCGAGGGCGGCCACTGA
>Ga0100377_1002490_pt1 | contig 15340 bp, 15 predicted proteins | sample CryGeymeta201501_FD_83664 | JGI IMG/M metagenome (GOLD analysis project Ga0100377, IMG submission 83664) | Groundwater microbial communities from Crystal Geyser aquifers in Utah, USA - Crystal Geyser metaG 2015-01 | ecosystem: Environmental > Aquatic > Deep subsurface > Groundwater | place: USA... | reverse complement strand
TGATATTCTTTCATTGCGAATCTCCATTCTTTTAGTCGAGAAAGAAGATTCACAGCGATCGACGTATAGGTCAAACCTTGGTGAGTCCCCCGGCATAGCCGGGGGTTTACCTTGTTAAATTAAAAACCTGGCGCCATCAAACCCAAGCCTCTTAGGAAGCAAGAAATAATAACTTGAACAATTTAATCTCTGTGGGTTCAATTCCCCGCCCCTTGGGGCGAATGCTGGCTGAAAGCCAGCTGATTGGAAAGCGCAGTTAATACCCCGCAGCTTGCTGCGGGGTGCTTTATTGCTTAGCTCCTTAGTGGAAAACGGCGGGAATCGGGCGATCCCGCCGCGCCACCCTCGTACCATTGTCCATGACCTTGGATCGATACGCCTATTTCAAACGCACCAATCACCCTCCCCGGCATCTTCGCCAAATTCGGCATGGTTCTTGGCTCCTTCCCCTTCAAGGGGGTGGGGGTGGGGCTGAATGACCTCCGCTCTTACCCACTCCCGCGAGTTGCGGCAAGCTTGCGGAACACACTTCGCCGAAGCTTTTCCATTACCCTGCTCCGATGAACAATGTGGCGCGAACCTTGTTTCTGGTGTGTTACGACATCAGCAGCCCGAGGCGGCTCTACCGGGTGCATAAATATCTTCTCGGTTTCAAGGTGGGAGGCCAGAAGTCGTTCTACGAGTGCTGGCTAACGCCGGCCGAACTGCGCGAGATTCGGCTGACGCTTGAAAAGCTGATCGACCCTGCCGAAGACCGGGCGCACATCTTCCAGCTCGATCCGCGCATGAAGTGTGACGGACTGGGGCTGGCGACACAGCCAATTACAGATGTTTTCATGATCGTTTGATGCGCACAGGGGTGAACCATGACCAGTCTTTACGTTGATCGGAGAGGCGTGACGCTGAAGGCCGACGGCGAGGCGCTGGTGTTCTACGAAAATGGCGAGCGCGTTGGCACTGTGCCATTAGCGCCACTGTCACGCGTTTTTATGCGCGGGGATGTAACGCTTTCATCTTCCCTGCTCGGCAAGCTTGGGGAGCGCGGCATCGGCGTGGTCGTGCTCTCCGGTCGAAAAGCCGAGCCGACGATGTTGCTTGGCCGTCCTCACAACGATGCGGCGCGAAGGGTGGCGCAATACCGGCTGTCGCTAGATGCCGACTTTTGTTTACGATTCTCCCGCGCCATCGTCGAAGCCAAGCTTAATGCCCAGGCGGCCTTTCTGGCCGAGCGGCGAGATGTCGAATTGCAATCCCGTTACCTGCTGACGCTCTCGCTGCGACGACTTGACGGCGCCATCGCGGCGGTGGATGCGCAAACATCGACCGCTTCGCTACGCGGGCTGGAAGGCGCCGGTGCCGCTGCGTATTTCGAAGGCTTCAGCGATCTGTTGCCGGAGCGCCTGAAGTTCCACAGCCGCAACCGGCGGCCACCGAAAGATCCGGTCAACGCGGTGCTGTCGCTAGGCTACACGCTGCTGCACGCCGAAGCCGTGCTGGCTTTGTACGGCGCTGGGCTCGATCCGTTCATCGGCTTCTATCACGCCCTGGATTTCAGTCGCGAGTCGCTGGCCTGTGATGTGGTGGAGCCGTTGCGGGTCGAAGTGGATCGTCACGCGTTGACGCTGTTTCGGACGGAAAAATTGCGCATGGATGATTTTTCGCAAACCGATGGCGCGTGCCTGATGGGCAAGGCCGGTCGCACACGTTTCTATGCGGAGTGGGAGCCGGTCGCCGAGCGGCTTCGCAAGCGGCTCGGCGAGAGTGTTGCCGATGTCGCAACGGCCATCGGGCAGATGGGTGCGGTCGATACACCCGCTTCAGGCCAGGTGAGTTTGGACGATGACGGGGATGCCTTCTAGCCATGAGATCAGGCGCTTTCGTGATTGGCTATGACATCGCTCAGCCGCGCCGCCTTCAACAGGTACATCGGGCGATGTGCAAATATGCGGCGCCTCTGGAATACAGCATCTTTATTCTGGTAGGAAACGAGGAAGACAAGAGCCGCTGCATGGCGGAAATGGCCAAGCTGATAGAGGTTGGCGAAGACGATGTGCGCTGCTACCCGCTGCCGGCGCGCGGCTTCCAATGCCGTATCGGGCTAACCAGTCTGCCTGAGGGTATCCAGTGGACGGGGCTGCCAGCGGCGATTGCGTAATCCCGCAGGCTTGCCGTATGGGGCTTGCATGTCTGCCTCCGATATCATTCCGGATAATCCATTGGAATTCTCGTGCATGTGGGAGCGGCGTCCGCGCCGCGATTTGCGGCTGAAAATCGCGGCGAGGACGCCGCTCCCACAACGGTGCTTTGGCCTAATGGATTATCCGGGATCATTACTGTATAAATCAAAACGATGGCACACAAAAGGGGAGAATTGCCCGGTTCGTCTCGCGCCATCCCGGCGCGATCGAATGGGCAAAGCGGCAAAATATCATTGTTGACCGCTGCCGACGTTGGCGCTGCTGACACCGTCATCGGCTCACTGCCGGTAAATTTGGCCGCAGCCGTGTGCAAGCGCGGAGCTCGTTATCTTCATTTATTGCTCGAGGTGCCGGAAGCGTGGCGGAGACGGGAGTTGACGGCCAACGAGCTGTTGGTGATTGCGGCACGCCTCGACGCTTACCACGTCGAGCGAGTGGAAAACAACTCGGGGCTACCCCCCTAAATTACGAGAAGAGGGCAACCGATACACCTCTTCGAACGATAAAATCCGGTCGAGACGGATTTCTTCCACGCCGCCATCCTTGCCGCGGAATTTCAGCCATTCCGCACCGTCACGTGTGGCCACATCCAGCGGCATCACTTTCTCGACCCTATCCTGGCCCTCCAACCGGTATGCCAGCATCAACGGTATCCGGCGCAACACACTGAGTTCCAGCTGCTCATGCTGCATACAAGCGATTGGCTGATAATCTTGTTCCATATCTAATGCAAGCTCATTTCGCCTTTTGCCAGCGGATTGATGGCGCTCGCTGTGGCCGCGCCGAAACGCTTGGCAAAGCGCTCCGCAATGCCTTCCTGCGGCGTGAAATCGATAATTTCCTCGGCCTTGATGATCTCGCGCGCCACGTAATCGGCACTGCCGAGGGCATCGGCCAAACCGAGCTGGATGCTCTTTTCGCCGCTCCAGAACAGGCCGCTGAACATGTCCGGCATTTCCTTCAGGCGCTTGCCGCGCCCCTGGCGCACCACGCTGATGAATTGCTGGTGGATTTCATTCAGCATCTTCTGGGCATGTTCCTTCTGGCTGGCGTTCACTGGCGAAAAAGGGTCGAGGAATCCCTTGTTTTCACCCGCCGTCATCAACCGGCGCTCGATTCCCAGCTTTTCCATCGTCCCGGTGAAGCCGAAGCCATCCATCAGCACACCAATGGAACCGACGATGCTGGCCTTGTCGACAAATATCTTGTCGGCAGCTGCGGCTGCGTAATAGCCGCCCGAGGCACAGATATCCTCAACCACGGCATACAAAGGGATTTGCGGATATTTTGCCCGCAGACGCCGCATTTCGTCGTTGATATAGCCAGCCTGAACCGGGCTGCCGCCTGGGCTGTTGATTAGCAGGATGACCCCCTTGGTTCCCCTGTCCTTGAAGGCTTCGCGCAAACCACTGATCACCCTGTCGGCATCGGTGTCACCTCCAACGGCAATCACTCCGCGCAGTTCCACCAGCGCGGTGTGCTTGCCGGAAAGAGGGGTTTCCCCTTTGTTGAACCAGCCCATTATGGCAAACAGCAAAATGAACAGGAACACCAGAGTCAGCAGTCGAAAAAAGATCGACCACTGCCGCGCCCGGCGCTGTTCCTGCAAGGCTGACAATGCCAGCTTCTCCAGGGTTTTCCGTTCCCAGCTCTCGAAGTCAGCCATGATTATCCTTTCAATTTTAAGTGGTTATAATTCTAGCATTATCAGGCATGATCGTTCAGCCATCGGCTCAGCTCGCCGAAATCATCGGCGCAGACAAGAGGCGACAGCGCCAGCAGACTCTCCCGTGGATGCGCGCCGTAGCATACGCCGACTGCGGACACGCCAGCATTGTTGGCCATTTGCAGGTCATGGCTGGTGTCGCCGATCATCAGGGTCTTCGACTGCGGCACACCGAGTTCGTCCATGATTTCCAGCAACATGCAGGGATGAGGCTTGGAAAAGCACTCATCGGCGCAACGCGAAGCGTGGAAATATTGACCCAAACCGGTTTGCTCAAAAACCCGATCGAGTCCACGCCGCCCCTTGCCAGTTGCCACTGCGAGCAGAAACCCCTCTTCATGCAATACGGCTATGGTTTCGGCTGCACCGGCAAACAGGGGAATTTCAGTATCCTGCGCAAGGTAATAATGGCGGTATCGCTCCACCAGAGCCGCGTAACCGGAGCGGGGCAATTCGGGGAACAGGGCGGCAATCGCCTCGTTCAGGCCCAGACCGATAATATGGCGAGCCGCGCTGTCGCTGGGTGCCGGCAAGCCGACATCGCGGCTGGCCGCCTGAATGGAAAAGGCAATGACCCCGGCTGAATCCATCAGCGTGCCATCCCAGTCGAAAACCAGCAAATCGAATTGTTTCGGCATGTTCCCTTTATCTACTCCGCATCCAAATGGCGGAGGAATCGTTCCAGATCTTCCGGCAGAGGCGCCTCCAGAGACAACTCCTCGCCCGCCAGTGGGTGTTTGAGCACCATCTTGAAGGCGTGCAAAAACATACGCTTCAAACCGCGCTTCTGCAGTGCCTTGTTCAAGGGAAAATCGCCATATTTGTCGTCCCCAACGATCGGGAATCCTAAATGTGACAGATGGACACGGATTTGATGGGTACGCCCTGTTTTGAGTTCCGCTTCAAGCAGACAGAATTCAGGCCAGGATTTTTTCAGGGTAAAAATCGTATGCGCGCTCTTCCCTTCCTCATTCACGCTGACCCGGCGTTCGCCGGAACCGGTCACGGATTTGAGCAGCGGCAACTTCACGCTTTGTTTGGCGTTGCGCCATTGCCCCTTGACCAGGGTGAGATAGCGTTTTTCCGTCTCGCCTTCGCGCATTGCACGGTGCAGTTCGACCAGGGCACTACGTTTTTTCGCCAGCAACAGGACGCCGGAGGTTTCCCGGTCCAGTCGGTGTACCAGTTCAAGAAACTTGAATTCGGGATGCTCCAGGCGCATCTGCTCGATCACGCCCCGGCTGATGCCGCTGCCACCATGCACCGCCACACCGGACGGCTTGTTGAGTGCAATTAGCGCATCGTCCTGATACAGGATATGCCGGGAAAGCAGCTGTGGCGCAGCAGCCTTGGGCTCCCCGTTATCCGCCGGTCGGGACGAACGTACCGGCGGAATGCGGAGCACATCACCCACGACCAGGCGGCGGGCGGCATCGACACGCTTGCTGTTGACGCGCACTTCGCCGCTGCGCAGGATGCGGTAAACATGGCTTTTCGGCACGCCTTTGAGGTACTTGAACAGGAAGTTATCGACACGCTGGGATTCGCTGCTTTCGTCGATTGTTACCCAGGACACAGATTCTTTGCTTAAATCATTCAATTTGCTTATACTTCGTGAATGCGCTGGAGGAAACGAACGATAAATTCGCCGTTACCGAGACGATTCATGAATGCCAGGATACGGAATCGGTCGCTACCAGCCTGAAAACCCTGTCGGTTAATTTCGCTCACCACAAGAAAAAGTAGCGATGGTAAACGAATTGCGCGCTCAAAGCACTCGCAGATTTTTCAAGTCTCGTTTCAGTAACGGGACTTAAAGAACGACAAACTCGCACCTCAGGCTTAATTTTAATCGTAAAGTAGGTTAATGACTAAGTAGCCAGTCACGTTAAATTCCGGGATGTAGGTCGGGCTTCAGCCCGATTATATCGGGTCAGAACCCGTCCTACGATGGTGACTTTCATGTTGACTGACTACCAGATAGTCCATTCAATTTTACGCCAGCTAGTTAGCGCAGCGGTTTGTCTCCCCGTGTGAAAAGAGCGCGGGAGAATATAACAAATGAAACGCATGTTGTTTAATGCAACGCAAGCCGAAGAGTTGCGCGTTGCTATTGTGGACGGTCAAAAGCTCGTTGACCTGGACATTGAATCAGCAGGAAAAGAGCAACGTAAAAGCAATATCTACAAGGGTGTCATCACCCGCATCGAGCCCAGTCTCGAAGCCGCCTTCGTGGATTATGGAGTCGAACGTCATGGCTTTCTGCCCTTCAAGGAAGTTTCCCGTGTTAATTTCCTGCTTCCGGAAGGCACGGACATTTCCCATGCCCGCATTCAGGATGTATTGAAAGAAGGCCAGGAACTCATCGTTCAGGTGGAGAAGGATGAGCGCGGCAACAAAGGGGCTGCGCTCACCACCTTCATCAGCCTCGCTGGCCGTTATCTGGTACTGATGCCCAACAACCCGCGCGGTGGCGGTGTATCCCGCCGTATCGAAGGTGAAGAGCGCAACGAGTTGCGCGACATCATGGCACAGATGGATGTTCCCGCTGGCATGAGCATCATTGCGCGCACCGCAGGTATCGGGCGCACGCAGGAAGAGCTGCAGTGGGATCTGAACTATCTGATGCAGCTATGGCGTGCGATTGAAGGCGCTTCCCAACAACAAAGCGGCGCCTTTCTCATCTATCAGGAAGGCAGCCTGGTCATTCGCGCCATCCGCGATCTGTTCCAGCCCGACATCGGCGAAATCCTGATCGACACAGAAGCGATCTACGACCAGGCCGTGCAGTTCATGAGCCACGTCATGCCCGGCAATGTGGACAAGGTCAAACTGTATCGGGATGACGTGCCCCTGTTCTCACGTTTCCAGATCGAGCATCAGATCGAAACCGCGTTTGCCCGGGAAGTCCCCCTGCCCTCTGGCGGCGCCATCGTCATCGACCATACCGAAGCGCTGGTGTCGGTGGACGTCAACTCAGCCCGTGCCACTCGTGGTGCGGACATTGAGCAGACCGCATTCAACACCAATCTTGAAGCCGCCGAGGAAGTGGCGCGCCAATTGCGCCTGCGTGACTTGGGCGGCCTGGTGGTGATCGATTTCATTGACATGGAAAGCACCCGCAACCAGCGTGAAGTTGAAAATCGCTTACGTGACGGACTGCATTACGACCGGGCTCGTGTCCAGATGGGCAAGATATCCCGTTTTGGCCTGATGGAACTGTCTCGCCAGCGCCTGCAACCCTCCCTCGGTGAAACCAGCCACATCGGCTGCCCGCGCTGCAATGGCACGGGTCACATCCGTGGTACCGAGTCTTCCGCTCTGCATATTCTGAGGATACTGCAGGAAGAAGCCATGAAGGACGGAACAACCGCCGTTCATGCCCAGGTTCCAGTGGACGTGGCTACCTTCCTGCTGAATGAAAAACGTGCGGAAATTCACGAAATTGAATCGCGTTTCAGTACCCGCATCATGCTGATCCCGAACATCCACATGGAAACACCGAATTATTCCGTGGTCAGGGTGCGAAGCGATGAAGTTAGTAACGAGGAAACACCCAGCTACCGCATGGTTGAAATGCCGCCTGAAACCGCCGCAGAAAAAACCTTGTCCGCGGAAGACAAGCCGCAACGCCAGATCGCCGCAGTGCGCGGCATCACGCCCGGGCAACCGGCACCGATAGTGGCTGAGGACAAAACCAAGCCAACCTGGTTTGGCAAGGTCAAGACTTGGCTACAAGGCTTAGGTGCCACTCAACCGGAAGAAGAGATCAAGCCCAAGGCACGCCCAGCGGCAAGCGGCAAGCGCCGCGAACCGCGTAGTGAAGGTCGTAGCGAAGGCCGCGGAGGCAAGCGCGACCGGGACGCGGAGCGAGGTGAGCCTCGCCGCACCGAACGCGGAGAAAGTCGTGGCGGGCAAAAGCCGCGTGCGCCCGCTCAGCCGCAAGTAAAGAAGGAAAAGGAGATTATCACCCCTCAGGCAACTGCCCCGGCAACCGCTGACAAGACGGGAGAAACCGAAGCCCAGGAGCCCAGGAGCCGACGCGGACGCCGTGGTGGGCGGCGTGAGCGAGGGGAACGCATAGAGCGTCCGGAGGCGCCACTCAATCTTCCTGAAAGCACTGAAGTTTCAAGCGAGAAAGCGCCCGAAGTCGCTGCTCCAGAGATGGCAAGCACAAGAGTCGAAAAAGTCGAAGCCGTACCTGAAAAAGTGTCCGAAATTTCTCAGCCCGTAGTCGTTCAGGAGCCAGATGCGTTTTCAGTAGCTCCTTCCGAGCCATCCAAACCGGTTGAAGCGGAACCCGTTTCTGCCGCCTCAGCCGACATCGCGCCATCTGTTGCCCCGGTCGAAAGCAAGCCGCGTGCTCCGCGTCGCCGTGCCCCACAAGCCGTGCCGAATGATCAAATCGCTTCCAGCGGATTGGTTATGGTGGAAACCAGCCCTGATAAAGTCAAGGCGGTTGTAGAAGACGCCGTAGCCAAAGCCCCGGAACGCACACCACGGCCACGCCGTGCACCACGCCCCAAAATCGTGGAAGAAAGCACTCCGCTGGTCCAGGTCGAAACGCAGCACAAGTAGGTCTGGCTTCTCGGGAAGCTGCCTACACGCAGCTTCCCGATGGGTCGTGCTATCTCGCATCAACCCTTTACGATATTTCTTGCCAGGATTTCTTCCAGCAAACCGGACGCAGCATCCTCAACCATATTCAGAACGTTTTCGAACCCCTTATTTCCCCCATAGTAAGGATCGGGCACCTCGCGTTGGTTGAATCCCCTGCTGAACTCCATGAACAGCTTGAGTTTGTGCTGCTCCTGCGGCGGGCAGATTTGAAACAGATTGGCCAGATTCTCCCTATCCATCGCCAGAATATAATCGAATTCGTGAAAATCCATGGCGCCAACCTTCCGCCTGCGCAGGCTGCTCAGGTCATAGCCCCGTTGTAGCGCGGCCTGCTGGGCCCTTCTGTCGGGCGACGAACCGATTTGGTAATCATGGGTACCTGCCGAGTCGATAATGATATAGTCGGTCTGGCCAGCCTTAGAGACTTGATGGCGAAACACACCTTCTGCGGTCGGAGATCGGCAAATATTGCCCATGCAGACAAATAGTACTTTAATCATTAGCTTCCCAATCAAGGTGATCCATCCAATAGCCAGCTCGCCGACACGTCGATGGACGTCAAGTCCGACAGGCTACTCTCCCGTTTGCAGTTCGAAGAACTTCTCCACTTCCACCACTTCCCGAGTCCGTTTCATCGGTGGCAGGCTCTGCCAGATGCGGCGGCCATACTGCTTGGTGAGGAGACGCGGGTCACAGATCATCAGCACGCCGCGATCGGTTTCGTCGCGGATCAGACGACCGGCACCCTGTTTCAGGGTAATGACGGCATGGGGAAGCTGGTATTCCATGAAGGCGTTACGCCCTTCCTGGTTGATCTTCTCGATGCGCGCCGCCAGCACCGGGTCGTTTGGAGGGGAAAACGGCAGCTTGTCGATGATAACCAGAGACAGCGCAGAGCCACGCACGTCGACACCTTCCCAAAAGCTCTGACTCGCCACCAGCACGGCGTTGCCGAGATGGCGAAAACGTTCCAGCAGCTCGGTGCGGGTGCCCTCCCCTTGCAGCAGAAGGGGGAATGCCAGCCCTTCCTTTTCGAAAGCCTCCTTCAGTAGTTCGTGCGCCTCGCGCATCGCGCGCAGGCTGGTGCAGAGCAGAAAAGCGCGGCCTCCGCTGGCCTTGATGACAGGCAGCGCGGCCGCCACCACCGCCTCGGTGTAGCCGCTGCTGTTCGGCTCCGGCAACCCCTGCGGCGAGTAGAGCACCGCCTGGTTCTCGTAGTCGAAAGGGCTGTCCCAGAAAGCTGTGGCGGCTTCGAGCAGGCCCATCTGACTCTGGTAGTGGCTGAAATCTTTTTTAACGGCGAGCGTGGCGGAGGTGAAAATCCAGGCGCGGGTGTGATCGTCGATCTGCTTGCGAAAAATCTCGGCGATGGAAAGCGGCGTGGCGTTGAGTTGCATAGCGCGATTGAACACCTCCACCCAGCGCACGCTACCGTTGTTCTCCTCGTCCATCCAGCGCTTGAGTTGTGCCGCGTACTGGGTGCCGCGCTGCCAGCAATTCTCCAGGCCGGGGCTGCGCTCGGCTTGGGATTCGAGCAGTTTATTGAGCGCGTCGAGATTGGTTTTGACTTCGGCAAGGGCGTCCGCGAAGCCACGCATCCCCTGCGCACCGGCCAGCGGCAAACGCACGCTGTCCTGCGGGAACACCAGGCGCAGGTCGCGTGCGGCCTTTTCCAGCGCCGCAGCGCCCTCGGGCAGCTGGGCGAAATCCTTGGCCGACACCATGCCCTCGGCGTGGGCGTCGTGAGCCAGTTCGAGCAGTTGCGAGGTGCTCAGGTTCTCGCCGAAGAACAGGCTGGCGGTTTCTGGCAACTGGTGCGCTTCGTCGAAAATCACCGTGTTGCTGGCAGGCAAAAGTTCGGCCACGCCCTCGTCGCGCAGCATCACGTCGGCGAAAAACAGGTGATGGTTGACCACCACTACGTCCGCACTTTGCGCCCGCTTGCGCGCCTCCATCACGAAGCAGTCCTTGTGCTGCGGGCAGTCCTGGCCGAGGCAGTTTTCTCGCGTCGAGGTGACATAAGCCCAGATACCGGCATTCTCCGGCACCTCGCTCAGGGCGCTCTTGTCCCCGCTGTCGCTACGCTTGGCGAACTTTTCGATTTTCGCCAGGTAGACCGAATCGTCGCGGGTCATGAAGCGCCCTTCGTTCTTGGCGCGCTCGAGGTGGAGATGGCAGACGTAATTGGCTCGGCCCTTGAGCATCGCTATCGTCACCGGCACCTTCAGGGCATCGCGCATCGCCGGGATGTCGCGGAAAAAAAGCTGATCCTGCAGAGTCTTGGTGCCGGTAGAAATAATCACCTTGCCGCCAGCGAGCAGCGCCGGAGCCAGATAGGCGTAGGTTTTTCCGGTGCCGGTGCCCGCTTCCGCCACCAGAATTTCGTGCTTTTCGATGGCGGCAGAAATACTCCGCGCCATTTCAAGCTGCTGGCTGCGAACGCGGTAATCCTTGAAGGAGCGAGCGAGAACGCCGCCTTCGGCGAAAATGGAATCCAGATCAAGCACGCTCAATTGTCACTCCAGAATGGATACTCATGCGGCATCCCGTTTTGCTAGCGGCTTGATCTGCGCCGGAGGGGTAAAGCCGGGCCAGAGACGGTTTTCCTTGTCGAGAAAAAGCAGCTCCATCTGGCGCAGTTTATTCAAGTCGCGCTGACGAGTCTTGTCGTTGCGTTTGAGGTACAGGCTTGCGTACCACGGCGCTTGCCGGACTTCTTCAAGAGGTATCGAGCGGCCCTTGTCGAGCAACTGCGAGAGTATGGTGTACTGGCGAACATTGATGCTCTTGTCGCTAAGCGCACGCCGGATATTGCTTTCATAAAGCAACATGGCGATCAGTCGATTGACGCGGTCGTGCAGATGGTTGATAACCACGCGCAACCCTTCGAGGTGCAATGCGACAAAAGGGGCATTCGGAGCCGCTGCGTGCTTGTCCGCCGCCTTGCGGCAAGTGTTGAACAAGGTAAAGTAGGCATCAATATTGTCCAGATAGTAACGCGCCATGGCGAACGGCGCGTAACGGTAACCGGCCGCATGCAGCAGGGTCGCCTCAAGCACGCGGCCGACGCGCCCGTTGCCGTCCCAAAAGGGATGAATCAGCTCATAGTAGAGGTGAACCAGCGGTGCCCGGATCAGCGGCGAAACGCCGACAGCCACCAGCGCGTCATGCCATTCAACCAGCTTGAGCATCAACAAACGCACATCAGCGCCACATTGTGGCGGCTTGTAGCGCCCACCGTGGGCGGCATCCCCGACATAGGTAAGCAGATTTTTCGGGTTGTCCCGAAACAGGCCGGGGCGATTATGCGGATGAGGCAAATCGCGGGTGACGGCGGCGTGAATCTCGCGGATGAAATCGAGATCAGGCCGCCAGCCGGGGCGATTGGCTGCCGACTGGGCATGGTCGTAGGCCGCCTTGATATTCACTACCCGGCGCTGCTCGATTTCTGCCACTTGCGCCGGGTCGAGCTGCAATGCATCCTCGGTTTCCGCTTCGCTTAACGTGCCGCCCTCGATGCTGTTTGTGCCGAAAATGCTGCTTGCCACCACCTCGCGCTCAAGCTGGCTGGCCACCTGCGACAGCGGCGATGCGGCGAAGCGCTCGTGGGCGTCCGCCACGCGCTGCAAGGCGAGCGCCAGCACCTCCTGATCCACTCCAACCTGAAAGGTGAAAGGGCCTGAGCGATGGGTTTCGACTCTTAGTTCACAGTAATTCATGCCGGATAAAATGTCTCAAAGAATGTCCTGAAACATTAACACAAAAATGATTTGTATATATAAGGTTATATCGTATAAGAAAAAATTTTGAATACAAAAATGTCCAGCATGTGCCATGCAATATTCCGACTATTGCACTGGAATGGCAGCGCTCAAGGTTTGCCATGCTTCGTAATCCGGATGGGCGCACAATTGCAGCAGCAAGTTCAGCGCCGCATCCCGGTTCTCAACCGCCACCCGGCTTAGCGGTTCGCCCAGGTTGAAGCTTTCCCCGCGCACCGAGAGCAGGAAAGCCGGGGGCGCAGGCCGCTGATAAACCTGCTCGAACACGTGCAGCAGGGCTTCCGGCGACATTTCGTGGGTGGTGTATCCGGCATCCTGCGCCGGTCGAATAGGGGAAAACAGGAATGGGCTCGGACAGGACACGCTGGCGTCGATGAACAGGACGAGATCGCGCCGCTCCATATCCACCGCGTGCTCGACCTGCAACTGAAAATCGGTAACCGGCTCGAATTCGGGCCACTCGGGGCGTTGCGCCCGGCCTTCGGCAAGCAGATCGAGCAACTGCGGCCCGAGGGCATCGTCGCCCCGGCTCGGATTGCCGTAAGCGAAGATGAGCAGCGGCGCCATCAAGCGTCGCACCGGCCGTCTGAGGTCTTGTTCAAACGGTCGATGATGTTCCCGCCCGCATCCACCAGATCCACTTCCAGTGGCATTTTGCCCACAGCGTGGGTGGCGCAGGACAGGCACGGATCGAAGGCGCGGATCGCCACTTCGATGTAGTTGAGCAGCCCCTCGGTGAGCGTCTGGCCGTCCAGGTATTGCAGGGCCACTTGCCGCACCGCTTCGTTCATTGCCTGATTGTTGTGGGTAGTGGACACGATCAGGTTGGCGCGGACAATCAGCTCGTTCTCGTTGATGTGGTAGTGGTGGATCAGCGTTCCGCGCGGCGCTTCGATCACGCCCACGCCCCGTAACGCCCGCTCTCCCCGGCTGACCAGGTCGCTGCCGAGCAAATCATTGTCGTGCAGCAGTTCCCGGATGCCTTCGGCGCAATGCAGCATTTCGATCATGCGCGCCCAGTGATAGGCCAGCGTGGCTTGGGTGGCGCTGCAGCCGCCGAACGCCTTGAACGTCTTCCTTTCGGCCTCGGCCAGGGGCGTCGGGATGAAGTCGCAATTGTTGATCCGGGCGAGCGGGCCGACCCGGTACCAGCCCTCCTACCTGCCCTTCGACCGGATGAACGGGAATTTCATGTAGGACCAGGGTTTCACTTCCTCGTGGACATAATCCCAGTAATGGCTGTAATCGACATGGTCGAAAATCGTCTGGCCAAGCTCATCCATGGCTCTCAATCCGCCGTGGTAAAGATCCAGGGCGCCGTCCTCCCGCACCAGGCTCATGAAGCAGGATTTGAAATAACCGAACCCATTGTAAAAATCCGCCTGGCCGCAGTAGATTTTCTTGATCAGTTCCACCGCATCCCGGCTCCAAGCGATCACCTGGTCGATGTCCTTCAGCAGCACGTCCCGCTCTTGCGGCGACAGGTTTTTGTTTACGCCGCCGGGAATCGCCCCGGTGCCGTGAACCCGCTTGCCGGACGTGATCCGGATTATTTCCTGCCCATACTTGCGCAAAGCCACGCCCTGCCGGGCGACACCAGGATAGGCTGCGGCCACGCCGACGATGTTGCGCCTGGCCACGTCGCTGTCGAAGCCGAACAGCAGGTCGGGGGAAGCCAGATAATAAAAATGCAGCGCGTGGGATTGCAGCACCTGGCCCAAGTGCATGAGGCGGCGCAGCTTCTCGGCGGTCGGCGTCAACTTCGCGCCAACAATCATGTCCATCGCCTTAGCAGCCCCCAGGTTGTGGCTCACCGGGCAGATGCCGCACAAGCGCTGCACGATCACCGGCACTTCCCAGTAGGGCCGCCCCTGAATGAATTTCTCGAAGCCGCGAAATTCGACTATATGGAACCGCGCCTGGTGTACGCGGTTGTCGTCGTCGAGCAGGAGGGTGACCTTGCCGTGGCCTTCGACCCGGGTAACCGGCTCGATCACTATGCGCTTGAGCCCTTCCGGATTTGCGGCTGTTTCCAGTTCAAAAGTCATAGTTTTTTCCAGGGATCAGGGGCTAGGGATCAGGGGTTGGAATTTCCTAGCCCCTGACCCCTGATCCCTAGCCCCTGAACCTAATCAAAATGCAGCATCTCATAATCCAGTTTCGGCTCCCGGCCGTTCAACAAATCGGTCAGGAACTTCCAGATCGCGTCGCCTGACGGCGGGCAACCGGGCAGGAAGTAGTCCACCCTCACCACCTCGTAGATCGGGTGCACCTTGTCGAACGGCAGGGGTAGTTCGGGGTCGTTGGGCACTTGGCCGCCGTCCAGTCCGCCTTCGTACTGATAAACTTCCTGGAAGCATTCCCACAGGTCGATGTTGTTGCGCATCGCGGGAACGCCGCCGTTGATGGCGCATGCGCCAATCGCAACTAATACTTTACAAGTATTGCGGAACTCCTTGAGAACGTGTACATTTTCTGCATTGCACACCCCCCCCTCGACGATGCCGACATCGCATGGCCCGCAATGCTTGATGTCGGTGAGCGGGGTGCGGTCGAATTCGACCAGCTTGATCAGGCCGAACAGGCGCTCGTCGATGTCGAGCAACGACATGTGGCAGCCGAAGCAGCCCGCCAGGGAACAAGTGGCAATTCGAATCTTTTTAGCGTCGCCAGCAGGCGACACAACCTCCCCCTCGCCCACTGGTGGGAGAGGGATGGGGAGAGGGCCACGATCGCTTTGCTCACTCATGGCCACCCCCAGTCTGCAAGTCCTTGATGGTGAGGTGGTCGAAAACACGCTGGCCGATCGGCACGGTAAAGCCGCGCCGCTTGACCAGGATCGCCCCGGTCGGGCACACCTGGACGGCCTTGTCGGTGACGGCGAGATCGGTGTCGCCCAGCAGGCCGCTAGCCGAATTGACGGCCAGGATGGTTTTGATTCCGCGCCCGGAAAGGCCGAACACGTTCTTGCCGTCCACCTCGCGGCTGGCCCGCACGCAGAGTTCGCAATAAAT
>Ga0100377_1002484_pt1 | contig 15349 bp, 18 predicted proteins | sample CryGeymeta201501_FD_83664 | JGI IMG/M metagenome (GOLD analysis project Ga0100377, IMG submission 83664) | Groundwater microbial communities from Crystal Geyser aquifers in Utah, USA - Crystal Geyser metaG 2015-01 | ecosystem: Environmental > Aquatic > Deep subsurface > Groundwater | place: USA... | reverse complement strand
TGACGCAGCACCCGATGAAGCACTCAAAGGTTTTTACGTGGAAAAGGATGGTAAGTACCATCTGGACGTGACCGGAATTGAAGACACCAACCAGATGCGCATTGAACTGGCGACAGTCAAGCGTGAAGCTGCTGAAAGACGCAAGGCGGCGAAAGAGATGGAAGAGCGGTTCGCTGGTATTGACCCGGAAAAGGTCAGGACGATGATGGCGAAACTCGACCAGGATGGGGAAGCAAAGCTCCTGGCCGAAGGCAAAATTGAAGAGGTCGTGAACAATCGCACTGAAAAGCTGCGAGCCGATCTGCAAAAGCAGTTGGACGAAGCGCACAGCAAGACGACATCCGCTGAAGCGCGAGTCAAGCAATACAGCCAACGCGTGCTGGATGATCGTATCCGGGATGCGGTGATGGGCAAGGTTCACACCAGTGCCATCAAGTCCGGCGATGTATTGCGGGCGGCGCGTGAACTGTTTGTGTTGGACGAACACGGCGATGCGGTGCAGCTTGACGCTGCCGGTAAGCCGGTGCTGGGTAAGGACGGGAAAACCCCGTTCAGCCCGGCAGAGTGGATTGAAAGCATGACCGAAATCGCACCGCATTGGTTCCCGGCCTCGTCAAGCGGCGGCGGTGCGGCTGGTAGCGGTAGTGGTAGTGGTACGAGCAAGGCTGCTTTGATGCAGATGCCCGCCAAAGAACGCATGGAATTAGGTCGTAAAAGAGCATAGCGCCACCAAAAGGTATCTGGTAGTATATAGTTTCACCCTATCACCCGGTAACGCTCTCACGGAGAGCCACGGTAGTTTGTCCAAGTGGACTTAAGATTTTCTTTCGTTTACTTTATAAGGACAAACTATCATGGCTCTAACCCTCATTGAAGCCGCCAAGCTTGAAACTGGCGACGTTTACCGCTCCGGTGTCATCGAACTGTACGCAGGTTCGTCTGACATACTCATGGCTCTCCCGTTTGAAAACATCACCGGCGGCTCTCTTGCATACAATCGTGAAACTGCACTGCCCGGCATCGGCTTTCGCGGTGTAAACGAATCCTACACCCCTTCGACAGGCATTCTGAATCCGCTGACCGAAGTTCTGGTAATTGCTGGTGGCGAATTGGACGTTGACAAGTTCATCGTGCAGACTCGCGGCATGGCACAGCGCACTACACAGGAAGCCGCAAAAATCCGCAACTTGTCCTTGACCTGGACTCGCAAGTTCATCAAGGGCGACAGCTTGTCTGACCCGCGAGAGTTTGACGGCTTGCAAGTTCGCACTACCGGCAACCAGATTATCAGCGCCGGTTCTACCGCAAACGGTGCAGCCTTGTCGCTGGCTGTGATGGATGAAGCAATTGACCAGACACTGAACCCTACCCACATTGTTATGAGCAAGGCGATGGCGCGCAAATTCTCCGCCGCCGCCCGAACCACTGCGGTGTCTGGATATGTGACGTATGATGTTGACCAGCTTGGTCGCCGCGTCATGCAGTACAACGGTCTGCCTATCTTGACTGTTGACCTTGATGGTTCTGGTACAGCAATCCTGCCGTTTACCGAAGCAGCCGCATCCGGCACTGATACCGCGACCTCGATTTATATCGTGGGCATGGGTTCTGACAGCCTGACCGGTATTCAGAACGGCGGCATCATGGTTGACGATCTTGGCATCCTGCAAACCGCCCCAATCTACCGCACGCGCTTGGAATGGTACTGCGGTATCGCAGCGTTCAACGGGCGATCCATCACCCGTATCAACCACATTGGCGACCTCGCCATTGTCGCTTAAGGAGAACTGAATCATGGCTAATCAATACTCGCAATTCACCTACGATGCAGCAACCAGTCTGAAAGCGGCTGGCCTCTTGGCTGCATCTGCGGATGGTTCCATTCTGGACCTGGGCGCAGGTCTGGTGGATGGTTATCTGGTAATCGATTTGTCGGCTTGCGAAGTTGCAACCGGCGATGAAATCTACACCGTGTCGCTGGAGGGCTCAAACGTGGCGGCAATGTCGTCCGGTTCGGTCTGTCTTGCCAAGAAGGTATTCGGCAATCTGGTTGTGCCGATGGATGCCGCGCTGTCCGCTGCCGGTCGTTATGTTGTTCCCTTCCGCAACGAAGAGGGCGGCACGATCTACCGTTATGTCCGCCTGTCCACGCTGATCGCTGGCACGGTTGATACCGGCATTAACTTTTCCGCATTTGTCGCAGCGGAGAATTAATCATGACCCGCTCCATTGAAGTATACACAGCGGTTAATGCAAATGTGCGCGCGGTCGGCACTATTGACCTTGACGCACAGGCATTGGCAACCGACAACGGTGCTGTTCCCGGTGCTGTGGCTGCCTATGTGGTGGCTACTGAAACTGGCGACAGCCTTATCCACAAAACAGTCCTGACATGTACCGCATTGCCTTTGTCTGTTGCCGATGATGCAGGTATTGCGCAATACGGCGGTGTAAAGGTTTATGAATTCCCGCTTGGTTTGATTTTTACCGCTGCTGCAAAAATGAGCGGAAATCTGACTCTGGGTGCGACAGGAACATTCATTGATGCTTTTACTGGCAAAAATGCACTCGGTTCGGTGGTCGCCACTACTGGTGCTACGTTGGTGGCAGGTGAAGCGACGTGGTTGCAGGAAACCGCAAACGCTACAGCCGCAGCAAAGGTTGCTGCAATCAGCTCAGTCAGCATTGCAACGCCGCTAACCGAGACGGCATCAAGGGTGTTTGATGGTCGCACTACAGCCGCTCCAATGTTCCTCAATTTTGCAATTGCGGACGATGTAACGCACACGGCGGGAACGGGCACCTTCACCGGCACGATTGAATTCGCTTGGATGAAGGTATAAAAATCCGAGGCGGTGAAATCCCGCCTCACCTAATTTAGAGGAGCATTTGATGGCTATTGTTTACAATGCGCAAGGTGAAGCGAAGACGCTGGATGCTTGCGATGCCCGCGAGCATATCGCGACGGGCCGCTGGTTTGCTGAAGCGCCAGCCGTCAATGAGGTTTTCGGAGATGGTTCTGGCGAAGCATTGCCAGAGATTGCTGATGTTCCGGTAGAAGCCGAAGCTCATGCCGTTAATGCGCCGCGCCGTGGCCGTCCGGCTAAATCGTAATGAGTACGCACATTCAGCGCATCATTATCCGGCGCAAGTAAGATATGTCCTTGGTCGTCGAAACAGGTGAAGGTCTGGCAACAGCAGAATCGTACTGTTCGGTAGCTGACGCTACCACATATCACGCTAATCTTGGTAATGCGGCATGGGCTGCTTTGACGAGCGACACCATCCGCGAGCAATGCTTGCGCAAAGCGACGATATATCTCGAAGGCCGGTACAGATCACGCTGGAAAGGGTATCGCAACACCGCAACTCAAGCCCTTTCATGGCCGCGTGCGTTCGTTTACCTTGAACCGTTCTACCTCGGTGCGGTAGGTTCGTACCCGTATCTGGTGGCATCTAATGTCGTGCCGGTTGAAGTCAAGAATGCCTGCGCGAGCTTGGCACTCCGCGCAGCAACGGTGACACTTATGGCCGACGAAAGCCGCACAGCGAGCAGCGAGACGGTCGGCCCAATCAGCATAACGTATGACGCATACAGCGGGCAAGCGGTGCGGTACAAGGAAATTGACACCATGTTGCACCCTTATATGAAGAGCGGTGGCGGGCAAGTGCCGATGGTGAGAGCATGACTTTCAACTACGCCAAAACCGCAGCCACCGCCTTATCCCTGCTGACCAAGTTTGGCGCAGATGTGACGGTGACGCGGGTCACGACCGGGACGTATGATCCTGCCACCGGGACGAATGCGGTGACAACCAGCACAGCAACGGTCAAAGGCGTGGTGTTGGATTTCGGTGCTGGGGTATCGATGGTTGGCGGCAATACGGTGACTGCTGGCGATAAACGACTGGTGCTGGAAGCCGCCGCCGCACCAGACATGAACGACCGCTTCATGGCGAATGGCAAAACGTATGCGCCGGTGAGCATCGGCGAAGTGAATCCGGCAGGCGTCACCGTTTTGTTTGACTTGCATGTAAGGAGCAATTGAGATGAGCAACCCAAAAGGCATCAACCAGTACACGAAGGGCGGCGGACATCGTATTGCGCGGGCAACGACGCGCAAGAACGCAAGGGGTGTAGCTTTTGGCGGCAAAAGCACAACGCAAGGGGCAAAGCGCGTAGACAGTATGTTTGGTGTGGCGCAACGCACATCATCGTTGCGCAGCGGAAGCGGCGCGAGACCATTTCGCCGGCGTACGCCATTGAGCGATGGCTCGGTTCTTGCACGTAGCAAACGCAGCGCCTTGAACGCGTTGACTAGAACTGGCACAGGGCAGCGAAAATTTGATGCGCTTTATAACAAGGTTTCGCGTCGCGTGAAGCCGAAAAAGTAAGATGACCTTCTCCGCCGACATAACCGCCTTCGCCAATGCTCGCAAGTTGAGCATTGATAACGCTGTGCGCGAGGTGGTGACGGAATTGCATGGTGAGGTGGACCGCCGGTCGCCGGTTGGCAACAGGGAATTATGGGCGAGCAACATGGATAGGGCGACACGCGGACTGCCTCCGAAGCCCGAAGGCTATATCGGCGGACATTTCCGCATCAACAACCAATACAACTTCGGCAGCTTGCCGGACAGTGAGGTTGAAGGCGAAGACCCAAGCGGATCAAGCTCAACGGCAATTGCAAAGGCAGGCATTTATTCTTCACCGGCAGCGGGGGTGCACTATATAGCGAATAGGGTTCCGTATGCGATGGCTTTGGAAAACGGACATTCCACGCAAGCACCGCAGGGCATCTATGGTCTCGCTATGCAGACAGTGGTTGGCGTGCTGCACAAGTATGGGTTTAGAGCATGAGTGTCGTTGCGATCCGCGCTGCGCTTGAGACTGCTTTGAACGGCATGAGTCCGGCGTTGAGCACCGCATTCGAGAATGTGCCATTCGTGCCGGTAGCAGGAACGCCGTATCAGCAGGTTCATATGCTGTTCGCAACGCCTAGCAACCGTGAGATGGGCGACCGCTACCAGGAGACGGGTTACATGCAAGTGAAATTGCAATATCCGCTGTCGGTCGGAACCGCGACGATTGCAGCGAGGGCAATGTTGCTCCGCACGACGTTCAAGCGCGGCAGCACCTTCGTCAGCGGAGGGATTACCACGATGGTGACTGAAACCCCGGAGATCGCGCCGGGTGGGGTCGAGGGCGACCGATACGCGGTGATTGTGAAGATTAAGTTTGTAGCACAGGTTAACGGATAGGAGACAGCATGAAAAAACTATATAGACAGGATGGTAGTGAAGTGGTGTTAAGCGATGCCGATGCGGATAAGTGGCTTCGGCAATCCCTCGCATTCCTCACGAACCCGAAAGAACCGGCGCAACCTGCCGTCAAGCAAACATGGCGCGGTAAGGTTGCCGACGCGCCGATTGATTCCATCAAAGGAGAATGATCATGACCATCGCACGTGAAAGTGGCAAAGTTTTGGCAGTTTACAAGCAAACCGGCCTCGGGGTTCCGCGCTCCGGGACGGGTGGGCAGGCGCTTCGCCGGGAAACATCCAGCGGTAAGTTGGCGATTGCCACCTACGAGAACAATGAAATCACCAGTCACCGGCAATCCACCGGTGTGACGATGGGCGGGCGCAGTGCATCGTTCACGCTCAACGGCCTGCTGTCCGGCAACACGTACTCGACCCTGCTTGCTTCGTTGCTTCGTGGCACGTTTGCAGCGGTATCGGCTTTCGCTGCGTCCACCATCACGATTTCAGGAACTGCTGCCCTGTACACCTTCACCGCGTCCGCAGCAACCCCAAATTTCCTGACCAATGGACTAAAGATCGGGGACGTGGTGCGTCTTTCGGCGGCGGGTGGCGCGGCGGGCAACAAAGCCAACAACATCCTGGTCATTGGCATCACCTCCGAACTGATATTCACCGGCATTACGCTCAATTCGTCTGCTCTGACGCTCGAAGCAATCACAGCCTGCACGGTGACGGTTCATGGCAAGAAACTCGCTGCTCCAATTACCTCACAAACCAGTGATTATTGGACGGTGGAAGAATATCAGTCGGACATCACCCAGTCTGAATTATTCACCGACACGGTATTCGGCTCGGTTGATATTGCTATCCCCGCAACCGGTAACACCACCGTGGCATTCAATGCCGTGGCACGTGACCGCACTTCCAGCGGGGCGCAGGTGTTGACTACACCTACTGCCGAGACGACAACCGCAGTCGTGCAGGGTATTAAAGGGGCGGTGATCGTACAGGGCACGCAGGTAGGCAACGTGACTGGCGCCACCATCAAGATTGACGGCAACGTGGCACTGGTTGGACAGGTGCTTGGCTCCAATATCGCCCCTGATGTCACACGAAGAATTCTGAAAGTGACCGGCCAGATTACCGCTTTCTATGAGGATGGAGTGATGCCTGGTTATTTTGAGGCGGGCACGCCAATCAGCATTGCGGTCGTTGATGCGGTGGATGAAACCAACGCCAGCGAGTTCGTGAGCTTCGTGATGAGCAAGGTCAAGTTGACCAGTGACGACAAGGACACCTCAGAAACCGGCATTGTACGCACCTACGCATTTACCGCCGAGATCAACGGCAACGGCGGGCCAACGCTGGCAAATGCGAAAACCATCATCTCCTGCCAGGATGGTTTGGCAGCCTGAGTGTAAGAGCAACCTACTCGCCCGTGTCTCCTTTCGCAGGAGCGCGGTCGGGCAAGGGGCAATACTTTTAACCCGCGAAAGGAAATACCATGACACAGAAACAAGCATTTTCACTGGATGATTTGAGCGCGACGAAAGCGGGAGAAACCGCATTCGAGTTCGAATATGTCAACGAACAAGGGGAGCCGACAGGAGTATGGCTATCTGTGTACGGCGGCGAATCTGAACGGGTGATGGCGGAAACTGCACGGCTACAAAACGATCGTCGTCGCAAAGCTGCGGCACGCGAGATCAATCAAAGGATCGGGGTGGGGAAAAACAAAGCTGAATTCGAGCCTTATGAATCGGACGTTGAATATGGCAAGCGCGTCGCATCGGTGCGACTGGCCGGGTGGCGCGGTGCTGGGCAGGTGGATGGATTGACCGCAGAACAGAAAGAGCGGTTTTGCGGCATCAGTGCGCCGTTCACGCCGGAAAACGCACTGCGCCTTTGCCAGAATAACGCCCTGATTGCCGCGCAAGTAACTCAACAATCTGAAGCGACGGCAAATTTTATGAAACTCTGACCGAGCAACTCGTTGAATATGCACGGGCAGAGTTTGAACTAGGCGTCATTGTTGAGGGGACTAAAGAGTCGCTGCGCGCTCAACTGGAGAGCGCGTGGCGACAGACCGGCAAGCAACCGCGACAGCTGGCGGAATTGCCGGAATTGCCGATGCTGGCAGGGCACTTGTGGATATGGTTCGTTGATATGAATAATGCAGAGAGGGAGGGAGGTATGTCAGTTTCACGCATCACCGCCACCTCAATGATTGCATGGCAATGGGCGACCGGCAACACCCTGGAGTTGTGGGAGAGAAAAGCACTGCGTGCTGTTGACGCTGCATGGGTTGACGCGCAAAGGAAAACGAAATGACTGATGCTACGCTTTATCTAAAGGTCAACTCCACAGAAGTTGGAAAGGGCGCGAAATCGCTCGACCAGCTCGCGCAATCTGGCGGTAAAGCGGAAGCATCAACAACCGCACTCACTAAAGCCACGGACATCCTTGCACGCTCTGCGAAAGTGGCAGCCGGTGCACTTGGTGCATACAAGCTCCTTCAGTATGCAAAAGATGCAACGCTGCTCGCTGCTCGCTACGAGACAATGGGCATTGTAATGAAGGTGGCGGGGAACAATGCTGGATACACCTCCGCGCAGATGGACAAGTATTCCAAGTCTCTGCAAAAGAATGGCATCTCAATGTTGCAAAGCCGCGACGCACTAACCCAACTTGCAACAGCCAACATCAGTCTTGCCAAAGCGTCCGAGATAGGCCGTGCGGCGCAAGACCTTGCGGTTGTTGGAAATGTTAATTCCAGTGAAGCGATGAACCGCATGATTCGTGGTATCAAGTCTGGTCAGATTGAGGTGTTGCGGACGCTTGGTCTTAACGTCAGCTTCGAGGAAAGTTACACGAAGCTCGCGAAGGAGCGTGGCAAAAATACTGAAGCCCTTACTGGGCAAGAGAAGGCCTTAGCGCGCACCAATGCAGTGCTGTCTGAAGCGAAGAACTACGCCGGGATTTACGAAGAATCCATGACCACAGCAGGCAAAGCAATGAGTTCGCTCACCCGTTACAGTGAAAACCTACAGCTCAAGCTCGGCAAATTGTTCCTTCCCGCATTGTCGGATGCTGTGTTCCAGTACACTGATGCGCTTAAGGCGGCGAATGCGGAAATGGATAAGCTCGGAAGCGCGGGTAACATCGACCGGATTGGTGTAGGACTTGGTGGCGCATTCAAAACAGTATATGAAACCGTTGTCGTGTTGGCAGCGAACGTGGGTTATGTGTTTACCACCATCCGTAATGAGATAGGCGGCATCGCCGCGCAGGTTGCCGCTGTGCTGCACGGCGATTTCGCAGGCGCGGCCGCGATACGCAAGGAAATGATCAAAGACGCCGAAGCTGGACGTAAAGCGATTGATGCATTCTCTGAGAGAATGTTAAATCATGGAAAGGTCGTTAATGCCGTTTCAAAATATGACGAAGAAGCCGCAATCAAGCACGGCATAGCATCGCGCGCGAAGGTTGCCGCTGATGAAAAATCTGCTGCCGCCTCGGATAAAGTAAAATCTGCCTTAGTCGCTCAGCAAAAATCAATTACCACTATGATCGCCTCCCTCGAAAAGGAAGCCGCGACATTCGGCATGACAACCACCCAGAGCAGGGTATACGAATTGGCGACACTCAATGCATCATCCGCGCAGATCAAAGCGGCGGAAGCGGCGTTAAATAAGGTCGATGCGCTACAGCTTGAAAAAGACAGGTTGGACGCTGTTCGTGAAGCAGAAGAAAGCCGCGCAAAAACGCTGGACAGCTCGACCGAAGCGGTTATCCAAAGCACTGAACAAATGCGTTTCGAGACCGCAGAAATCGGCAATACCTCAAAGGAAATCGAAGTCCTGCGACTGGCGCGTTACGACCATGTGACCCAGATCGAAATTGAGCGGCTCGCCGTGCTGGACGCTGCAAATGCTTGCACTATAGAATCCGAGGCGTTGCGCAATAACATCAAGGCGCGGCAATCCCAACGCACCGCGATGGTTGACAATGCTGGACGGAAAGCAATACAGGAAGCAATCGACGCGGAGAAAAAAGCCAGCATTGATATGTGGAGGTCCATCGATCAGACTGCGCATGACACGTTTGTGAGTATTATGGATGGCGGGAAGAACACGGCGCAGCGCCTAAAAGAAACGTTTAAGAACACGTTCTTTGATTGGCTGTATTCAATGACCGCGAAGAAGTGGATCATCAATATAAGTGGAGCAGGAGGAGCTGGCGCTTCCGGCACGGCAATGGCGGGCAGCACGGCGAGCAGCATGGCGAGCAGCATGGCGAGTAGTGCTGCTGCAAGTACGGTGTTTGGGTCTGCTTTCGCTGTCGGTAGTGAAGTGGGGATGTCTGCGAGTGCAGAGTACGCTGCCGCAGCGATGTCTAGCGGTAGTTACGCATCCGCGCTTGGTTTTGCTGCATCAGCCGCCGCACCGGTGGTAGTGGGGTTACTGGTTGCTAAATACGGATTTGGTTTGGGCAATTCCCGTGAGAATGTTGGCGCGGCACGGCTTGAGGGGACGGTAGGTTCAACCAGCGTCAATGCGCAGATGGCGCAAGACTGGAAAGTGGACGGCGGATGGTTTGGATTTGATTCTAAAGGCACAGATTATGCGGCTATATCCGAGGCCATGCGACTGCGCATTGCATCTGATGCTGAAAGTGTTCGACAAGTGTTTGTTGCTTACGGGAAAGCGGTTGGCGATACAACCGTCCCGATGAAGTATTTTGTTTCGGACGTAAACGATCTTGCCAATGGAATTGGCCGGCAACTTGTCCCTGCGCTGGAAGAATTCCGACTGGAAGGTGAGACGCTTGTTGATACGGCAGAACGCGTGACTGCTCAGATCAATGCGGCCAATGCGTATGTGAAATCATTAGAAGATGTTGCGCGCGCACAATTTAGATCAGCCGTGGATGCCAAGAACGCATTACGCAGCACAGCCGAGAGCATCCGTGAGTTTTCCGCAGGATTATCGGGTTCTACGCAGATAGGTTTGAAAGCGACATTCGAGAACCTCAATGCTCTTGCCGCACAGGGTGACATCACAGCACAAGGCAAGTTGCAGGGAGCAGCTACCGGCTACCTTGCGCAAGCAAGGACTGGAGCAGATTCGGCACTTGAATATGCACGGGTTGTGATGCAAGTGCAGACTGCGCTGAATGCGACGGCATCCACGCTTGACGCAACAGTTTCCGACACAGAACTACAACTAACCGAGGCTCAAGTAGCGAACGGTTATTTGCGGGATATAAGTATCGGAATCCAGTCAGGGAATGTCGCGGTTGGTGTCACCAATGCCGCTTTAGCGGATGGGATTGTGACGTTTGGTGAAGCCAATGAGATAGACCGCGCTATTGAGGCAAGCGTTGCCTTAGGCACAATGACTGCTCAAGCAGGGAATGACATCGCTGATATGGTGCGTGGATTGATGATTGATAGCAACACAATAGCCGGGGCAGGGAATGATGCAATCAATGTCACCAATGCAGCTTTAGCGGATGGGATTGTGACATACAACGAAGCCAATGAGATAGAAAAAGCTATTAAGGATAGTGTTGCTTTGGGCGTGATGACTGCTCAAGCAGGGAACATTATCAATAATATGGTGCGCGAAGCAGCAGTCGCTGGCAATGTAACCGCTGTTGATGCTCGTGACATAACAAACGCACTTGCACAGTCCACGATTAAAGGCAATGTAACCGCTGCCGACGCTCGGGATATAACAGACAAGCTCACAAAGTCCACGATTGAAGGCACTGGCGGAAATGCAACAGTCACCGCGATTAGAGCACTTGAAAAGACGATGGCGTTATTGACCGCAAGCACCCAGATGACTGCGAATGTATCAGCATTGAAGAATACGGTTGGCGCGGGTTTTGCGCAGCAGAATCTCACGTTAGACGTCGCCGCTGGAACGGCAGCGTATCAGCAGAATCAATACACCCAGTTGGTCGCGGCTGGGGGTGAGGTTAGCACGGTGGTGGATACCCAGTTGAAGGCCAACCTGGACGCAAAAGCAGCGGCGTACGCCAAACTACAAGCGGCGCTTAATACACCGAAGCCTGTGATGGATGATTCATGGAATGAGGGCGGAAGTTGGGGTCGGACGGCGCGACGAAAAGCAGCAGCACTCGCTCATGACAGAGATGTGAAACAGTGGCAGTCCGCCATAGATGAGGCGAGGGTGCAGTATGCGACACTCCCGGCTTTCGCGGTCGGTACCAATACCGTCCCGTATGATATGACCGCGCGCATCCATCAAGGCGAAGAGATCAAGCCCCGCACCTACGTTGACATGGAAAGATCGGCGCGGGAGGAAACGAATCGGTTGTTGGAGCGATTGCAATCCGAAGTGTCGCAACTCCGCAGTGAGGCGCGATCTCATAGTCTCGCCATTGCCACTAATACCGGCAAGGCTGCGCGGATTCTCGATAAATTCGATGGTGACGGACTTCCGGCGGAGAGGGTTGCGTAATGCAAATCTTACGCCCAATTCAGATTTCGGATGTCGCCCTGGTATCGAGCACGGTTGCTGTTGCAGACCCTGATGCCGTTAACGGATATTGGGATACCACAGCCACCTATTCTGTTGGCGCTGTCGTTCAAGTTGACAACGATGGAACCGGGACAAAGCCGAATTTCACTTTCACCGCATCCGGGAAAATCATCACCTGCTCGGCAGCGCATTATCTGTATGACCGCAGCACAGTGTCGCTCACAACTACCGGCGCACTTCCGGCAGGGTTATCGCCAGGCACACTCTACTATGTCGTTAACGGCTCAACAAAAGGCGATTGGGGGGTCAAGACGACGCTGAATCTATCGCTGACAAAGGGCGGCGCACCGATTATCACCGCCTCGGCAGGAACCGGCACCCACACCCTGACAGTCAATTCGCACGGTGTAGTGGACTCGAATGGGCGGATTAAGATCGTGCAAACTCATCGCCTGTATGAATGTCTGGTTGCAGTATTGGCTGGAACAAATCTTGAACCACGAAAAGCCCCGGCAACGTGGTTTGATATTGGTGCATCAAATCGCTGGGCACTCTTTGACGCCAAGAATTCCACCCAGACCGAAAATGCCGACTCAGTGACCTATGTCATCCAGACAAAGGGCAGAATTGACGGAGTGTATGTCGGGAATGTCAGCGCGGCCTCAATCACGATCACTGGGAGGGAATCAGGTGGTGGGGCAATTGTGTACGGGCCGAGCACCTATCAATTGGTTTCAACGCTTACAATCTCAAGCTACTACGCATGGTTTTATGATCCTATTGAGCGCAAGAAGCATTTCATTGACCTTGACCTTTCAGCCACCTACACCGACCTGGAACTTACAATGACGCTCACCGACACCGGCTCAACCGTCAAATGCGGCACATTGGTGGTTGGGTTATCAAAAACATTCGGTGAAACACTGCGTGAGGGGGCGACGGCTGGGATAGTCGATTATTCATCTTCATCGATTGACGATTATGGTGAACAGAGTTTTAGTGAGCGCGGATATTCGGACAGAATGTCATTGCAGATTATTGTCGATAGACTGGCTACTGATGCTGTAAAATACGAGCTGACTAAATATCGCGCAACCCCTATTGTTTATGTTGGGTCAACGCTCTATGAATCGCTTATCGTCTATGGATATTTCAAATCGTTTTCTGTCGCGATGACTTACGAATCGCATTCTATATGTACCATTGAAGTGGAGTCCATAACATGACCATTCCGTTAATAACATACGCTCCGGCGCGGTCGCAAGACCAGACCACTTTCGACATCAACGTTGAAGGATTTATCACTCAGGTTATCGACGCGATACCGGCGATGAATACCGACATTGCCACGACCAATACCAATGCCACCACCGCCACGACTGGTGCCAATACCGCCACGACGAAAGCCGCTGAAGCCGCTGCAAGCGCGCAATCAGCCAATGGTGCTGCGGGTGCGGCTAAATGGGTATCTGGAACGACTTATGCTGAAGGAACTGTAGTATGGTCGCCAACTAATTTCTTGAGCTATCGCAGAAAAGTGGCTGGTGCTGGAACTACTGACCCCGTAAATGATACGACGAATTGGGTGCAAATTCAGACGGATTATAACAATGGAATCAACCCAACCGCCATTGCCCAGTCTATAAACATGACAGAAGCATCAAGCGGCTCGAATGGAATCCAAGTCGCAGATAACGCGAACATCGACTTCGGTACTGGAAACTTTACGCTGCATTGGGAAGGTAGTCTGCCTGACTGGACGCCGGGCACTAATCAGTATCTATGTATCAAGCAAGAGTCTGTCACAAAATACTATACTATGCTAATATTTGATAGTGGACGACCTGTCATACGTATTGCCCGCGATACAACTGAGGTTGCATACCCAGCGACTACAAATACTGGTGCTGCTGAGGGAAATGTACAAAAAATTACTGCCTGTGTCGAAAGAGAAACAGCATCTTCTGACGGCTATATTACTTTCTATACAAATGGTGTTCAACTTGGCTCTGTAGTAACAATTCCTTTTGTTACAACTACAAATGCAGGAGCAAGTATTGACAATACAGGTAATCTGTACATACTTGGAACATCAGCAACCCGTTACGCAGGCCGCGCCAAATCCGCCATCCTCTACAACCGCGCACTATCAGCATCAGAGGTACTAGACCTTTGCAGGAATGGCGTAGCGTATGCGGATACGGGGGCGAGTCAGATTCCTCAATATGTAGGTGATTTCAGTGCTGGTACTGATAATTGGGTTTCATATAGCAACTGCACTATCGCTGGTAATACGGATGGGATAGCCGGTGAAAATGACTGGCTGGCTATTAACGCTACCGGCTTAAATCCGGCTTTTCGGAGATTATCGACATCGCAACCTTGCATTACTCCGTATAAGCGTGCGCGCATTAAGCTGCGTTATTATGCTGCATCTGGGTCAGCAACTAATATCAGAATAACTAACCAGGTAATTACAGGTTCAGAAGTATTTGGGGATTATGCAGTAGTATATGGTTCAGTGCAGGAAGTTGTATTCGATGTAACTGAGGGGCTTGGTTATTACGGCATGTTGGTACAATTTCTTGGGGGGGTGAATACAGACAGTTACTACATGAAAGATTTTATCTCTTACCCATCTGGAGCAACCCTAGAACTCACTCCTGAAGGCATCCAGCCAGAACCCGGACAGTGGCTTGATTCGTCAGGCAATAAGCAACATGCCAAGATGCCTATTGAAGGAGCTACTACCACCAGACGCAAAAAAGACTTCGAGGTGCGGTGGTCTAATACTTGGGCTGGTACGCAGGAAGCCCAGTATTTGGGCGGAGTAAATGAAGCTATCCTCCCGTCAGACAACATCCGCAACGAGTCTATTACGATGCGCTGCTCGGCAACAGGCGTGAACGTGATTCTCGGCGATGGTTCAAATACCAGCCGCTGGGTAGCTTCTGTTGCCCTCGCGACTTATCTGGACGCGACAGTAGCCAATAGGAATCACGATGGCACTAACCGTAAGCTGGTAATTAAACCAAGTGCCAACTACGCCGGAACTATTACCACAACAATCATCGGCAGAATTTTAGACTAGGGAGGCATCATGCAAATTACACTAACAAGCGGAACAGTCGTGGAAATCAAGAATATCAACCTATCTGCTGGCTCTGTGGACTGGAGAAGGGTAAGCGGAGAATATACGGGTGACTGTGTGAGCTATGTCAGCATGACTGACCTGATAACCGCAGAGCAGTCTATCAAGGAAGCACTTGAAGCAGAGGGCGTATGAGATTACCAATCGACAAGCAAGCGCATTTCCTCGCTGGCTACGCAATATCTGCCACAGCTCTAATGCTGCTCCCATACGGCTGTGGACTTGCTCTGGCTGTTATAGCCGGGTCAATTAAGGAGCTGTACGACTATGCCAGTGGCAAAGGAATAGCAGACCGATGGGACGCTATTGCAACCGGGATTGGCGGGCTTGTTGGTGAGCTTATTTTCTGGGGAATAAAAGGGGGATTATAAATGGAAGAGCGACGTGTACACGAACGGCTCACCGTTGTTGAAGAATGGGTCG
>Ga0100377_1002475_pt1 | contig 15366 bp, 14 predicted proteins | sample CryGeymeta201501_FD_83664 | JGI IMG/M metagenome (GOLD analysis project Ga0100377, IMG submission 83664) | Groundwater microbial communities from Crystal Geyser aquifers in Utah, USA - Crystal Geyser metaG 2015-01 | ecosystem: Environmental > Aquatic > Deep subsurface > Groundwater | place: USA... | reverse complement strand
GAAAGACAGCTTCGGCAGGAATCACCGGGAAAAGCGCCCGCTCGGCCAAAGCTCCGTGACCGATCTCGCGCCGGCTTGGCGAACCAATCCTGCCTACCTCCCCGGTGGAAAACGGCGGCATAGAATAATGGTGCAGATAATGTTTCGATTCCTCGCCTTCGGCGGATTCAATCAACTGCCCCAAAGAAGGTGCGCCCAGAGTGGCCACGGTTAAAACCTGGGTTTGGCCTCTTTGAAAAATGGCGCTTCCATGGGTCCTGGGCAAAACTCCTACTTCGGAAAATAATTTTCTTGTCTCATCAAACTTTCTGCCGTCTACGCGTTTGCCCTTAAGGGTCAGTTTTCGGGATTCCTGTCTTAAAATCGCCTCAAGAGCTTCCCAAATAGCGTCAGTTTTCTCTTCGGCGAGTTCTTCGGCAAGAGCCTTTTTAAGTTCTTCTATATCTTCGGTTCCACCCTCATGGACCGCCATTTGTTTTAAGATTTCCGGAATTTTACCTCCCGCAATTTTTTTGATTTTAGATTTTAAGTCTTCACTGATTTTATCAATCGGTACCGGCTCTTTTTCTTTACCCGCTTCTTTGGTAAATTCACCTATAAGGTCAAGAACTTTCTGACCCTCCTTTTGAGCAAATTCGACCCCTTCTAAAATCTTCTCTTCGGTAACCTCCCGGGCTCCGGCTTCAATCATGATGATTGATTTATCGGTTACGGAAACAATCAAATCCATATCCGAAAATGCCAACTCCGAAACTTGGGGGTTAACAAAATAAGTACCGTTCTTTTTTCCAATCCTTAAGGTTGCCACCGGGCCTTTCCAGGGAATGGGTGAAATCGAAAGCGCCGCCGAGGTGGCAATTGACGCAACAATCGTCGGATCATTTTTCATATCAACGGAAAGAACGGTCAGCATTACTTGAACTTCCTTCTCATAACTTTTAGGAAAAAGCGGGCGAATAGACCGGTCTATTAATCTGCCTGACAAAATCTCATCATCCGATGGCCTGCCTTCGCGTTTTACCCAACGACTACCTTTAATTTTTCCTCCGGCATAGAGCCTTTCTTGATATTCAACAAAGAGAGGAAAATAGCCGATATCCTGTTTTAAAGGAGCCGAAACCACGGTGGCCAAAACCACAGTTTCCCCATATGAAGCCAAAACCGCTCCCGAGGCTTGACCGGCTAAGACGCCTGTTTGGAGAGTCAATTTCCTTCCTCCCAGATCAATCGATTTTTCTATCTTTTTTCTGGCAGAGCCAGATCCCGCTCTGCGGGACATTTTTTCTTCCATGTTACTTTTCAAGTTTCAATTGTGAGATAAGCTTTTTGTAGCGAACTTCATCTCTTTTTCTTAAGTATGACAGAAGTCTCCTTCTTTTTCCTACCATTCCCAAAAGCCCGCGGCGCGAATGGACATCTTGGCCATGTTCTTTTAAGTGTTTTACCAACTTGTCGATTTTGACCGAAAGAAGCGCAATTTGGACTTCCGGAGAACCGGTGTCGGTTTTCTCCCGCGCAAACTTTTTGATTATGCCTTTCTTTTCGTCACCTGTTAATGCCATATTGTCATAATTTACAAAGTAAAGCTATTCTAAGCAAAACCTTGTAAACATCTTTGGGTATGATATCAGACTTCTCTGAATAACTCAAATAGTAAAATTAATTTATAGCAGGTGACGGTATTTCTCTAGATTTTCGTCCTCGAACTTAGCACTCTTGGCCGAAATTTGCCTAAAAACCACAGGGTTTGATTTTGTAATTTTATAGTACTTAATTCTTCCTCCCCGTTCTTTTATAATTTTAATTTCATCCAAAACCCCGTCACTGATTTCACCAAAAATCCAGAGTTCATCAGATATCTCAACAATATTGCTATTTGCCCGATAAACTCCCTCCCGGGAAACACTATCTCCTAAAAAATACCTAAAAAGCATGAATGGATTAAGAGGAACTCTTTTCTTCTCTAAACAAAACTGGCTTATATGCATCTGCCAATAAAAGTTCCTCTTAGAATAAGCGGGGTATACAAGGGGATAAGATTTCTTGAACCTCAATCTAGGATGCCAACGTTCCAATACTTTATCCTCTTTAACCCAATCCCATAACCAAGAAGATACGTCTTCTAAAATCACACTATCTTGTCTCACTTCTTCAAATTTCTCGCCATCAATCTTTTTAAAGAAATGGATTGGTTTATTAAGACGTTTGGCTAAATATATTTCTATCAAAACCTCGTCACTGATTTCACCAAAAATCCAAATTTCATCAGACTTTTTAAGCATTGTATTGTTCGCCACTCTTATTAAGTTCTTATCGACCAATCCTGCCATGTTGTAATCAAAATTCATAAATGGACTTATAGGGGTCCTGCCCGCATTCAGAATAAAGGCAGATATATCAGAACGGAGATAAAAGTTTCGTTTGGAATAAGAGGTAAAAATAATTTTGTCGCTAGAACTCTTTTTTGAAAATCTCAGCTTATTTACTCTATTATTAGTCATACTAAATGTTTTCTTTCTTGGACCAAGAATAACCATAAATAAATATTTTGTCAACTATAGTTCGAACAAATTCTAATATATGTGGACCAGATTTAAATATATAATGTTTAATTTTTAAATTAGCTAACTGAGGTGCCTTTGTAGATCTTGTGTTCGAACCAGTCTTTAGGAAACAGAAAAGTGCTATATTAAAATAATGGTAAGAAATGAAGAAGTTTCTAAGGGGAAGGTTTTCTCTGAGTTTTTTACCAATTTGGCTGTAGCCACCCTATCTGCTGGAATAGTTGTTCCTATATTCACACTCAGTGTCCTTTCATTTAATATGATCGTACTCAGTTTTACAACCGCCATCGTTTTACTTGCCAGTGCTATAATGACTAAAGACTTAAAATGATATCTGATCAAAAGGCCCTATTTGTTTTTTCTCTTTGGTTATTTATCGCTGGTCTTATAGGAATTATTACCTATCTTGCTACAAGGAAACAAAGAAGGAAGAAAAAATGACACTTACTACAATCACAAATATTCTCACGGCGGTCGGGGTAATAATGGCAGCTATCGTAATCTATCTCGCTTTCTTCAAAAAAGACTAACTAACTGAAGTTCCTTTGTAAATCTTGGGTTCAAACCAGTCTTTGGGAACCGCGGGCGTCGTCGCGATATCGGCAGCTCTTGCCGGTTGGCCCGGAATAACCCCAACAAAGGCCGGTTTTTTGGCAACCGCAACCCCTTTTTCTAACCTCTGGCCGCCTGACCTTAAAAGTTGAGCAAACATGTCGAATGTGTCCGCCGTCACTTCTGGTCCGCGGAGGTGACCACTTGCCTCCTCGATCCCGGCAATTAAATTGGTAGCGATATCCGCATCCAGCAAAAAGCCGCTGCCTTTAATAAGAACGGCGGCCACTTCCGAAACCGAAGACGCAGGCTGGACCAAAGAAAAAATTACCCTTTCCGGCACCGGAGCCAAAGGCTCGACCCCAATATGAACCAGCTTTGCTCCGGCTAAACCTGAACTTGCAAGGGCCGAAAACTGTGACAGGTCCTTACCGCCTATCATGGTTACTAAATCAACCGCTACTCCCGAAAAACCCAAAAGCACCTGATTTTTAGCCGGAGGAGTAAAACCGACTTTAGGAATCACGGTCAGTTTAAACTCCGCCCCGTCAACGTCGGCACTCACTCTTTCGATATTTTCGGCCGGATATTTATCAAAGGTGATGGTTAGGTTCTTATTACCCATTTCCCCTGAAATTTTATCAACCCCAATAAGCCGGTTAAATTCAACGACCATCGGGGACGAGCAGAAAATATTCGTCTCTTTAGCCGCCTTAAGGCTTAAGTAAAAAGCAAGGCCAGCTGCCACCTCATCAAAAGATGGTTTATCAGGCAGGGTTATCAGAATTGAATTGGCAGACGCCACTAAAGAAGCCAGATCGTTATTCATTTACCAAATTTACTTTCCGAAGGATATTACCACATCGCCGATTTGAAAATCAAGTTGAGGTTCAAATAAAACCCCAAAGTTTTCCCCAGCCAAAGCCTGAACAACTTCGGATTTTTGTTTTTTCAAAGAAACGGCTCTGGTTTTACCGATTTCCTTTTCGCCGCGCATCAGGGTTAAACTTACGCCCTTTGAAATCTTATCCTGCAGCACCTTGCAGCCGGCAATTTTCTTGTCGTCAAAAGGGAAGGTAGCAATAATCTCGGCCCGGCCCAAAATCTCCTTCTGGCCACCTTTTAAAATTTCCGTGATTTTATCAACCAGTTCATAGACAACCGCGAATTTGCTGATTTTTACTTCCTCCGCTTCGGCCAATTTCAAAACAGTGGCCGGGACACTTGTTTCAAAGGCAAAAATCCAAGCCCCTGTTGATTTGGCCAGCAAAACATCGCTTTCTAAAACCTCTCCGACTGAGGCATCCACCACCACCGCTTTGGGAGGCAACATCCCTTGCAGGGCCTCCAAAGCGCCGATACTCTTAGCTTTTAAAATCACCGGCAGCTCGTCTTTTTGAATCTTTTTATATTTATCTCTGGTCTTAAATATTATTCCCCCTCCCTTCGCCGAATCCCGATTTGAGCCGATAACGGCGCCGACGGCCGGCAGCTCGGAAAAACCTAAGATTTGCCCGGGATTGCCGGGTAAAACCTCCTTAACTGAATTTCCTTGAAAATCAAAAATTCCTTTTACCTTGCATCTGGTCTTATCTGTATAAAAGGTCTCGCCTACCTTTAGGGTTCCGGATCTTACCACTACTGATACCAAAAATCCGGCTTTTTCTTTGGAGGTCTCGATCACCACCGCCTCAAGTGGCGCTTTCGGGTCGGCTTTGATTTCCGACACTTGGGCTAAAAGGGAGATTGTTTCCAGAAGCTCGGTTATACCTTGGCCTGTTTTAGCCGAAACCCTAACCAGGGGAGTGTTTCCGCCTTTACCCTCAAACGAAACCCCTTCTTTAGCCAGTTCGGCCAAAACACCCTCGATATCTGCCGCGGGCAAATCGATTTTGGTTATTGCCACCACAAAAGGAATTTTGGCTTCTTTAATCAGTTGAAGCGACTCTTTGGTTTGAGGTTTAACCCCGTCGGAGGCATCAACGACTAAGATAGCAATATCGGCCACTTTCGCCCCTCTGGAACGCATTTGCGAAAAAGCGGCATGGCCGGGCGTGTCTATAAAAGTAAGGCCGTTAACAACCGAAGCTCCGATGCTCTGGGTAATTCCGCCTGCCTCTTTACCGGCCACATCGGTCTTTCGAATTTTATCTAGTAAGGTTGTTTTACCGTGGTCAACGTGGCCTAAAACGGTCACTATTGGAGACCGGGATTGTAAATTTGTCATATAACATGGCTACTCTTTTTTAACTTTGGTTTTAATTTCGGTCGGTAGCGCCTCGACCTCTATTCGAAATCCTGTCAGTTTAGCAGTCAATCTCACGTTTTGGCCGTCTTTGCCAATGACCAAAGACAACTGATCTTCAGGGGCTTTAACCTTAGCAACTTTATTCTTTTTATCAAGCTTAACAACCAACCCTTCCGCCGGAGAAAGAGCGGCGGCGATAAGCTCGGAAAGGTCTTCGGTATGTGGAATTAGATCCACCCTCTCTCCGCCCAATTCACTGGTAACTGCCTGGACTCTGACTCCTTTTTGGCCAACACAACTGCCGACCGGATCAACTCCGGATTGTGAAGAAGCGACCACGACTTTAGTCCTAACTCCCGGTTCTCGGGCAATAATTTTAATCTCCACACTGCCCGAGGCAATCTCCGGCACCTCGCGGGCAAAGAGCTTTTCCACAAAAACAGGATCAGCCCGGGAGAGAATAATATCCCGGCCGCGGGGTCCTTCCACAATATTTTTAAGCAAAAATGAAAGTCTTTGATTTAAATTCAATCTTTCGTTGGAAATCCGCTCGAGAGCCGGCATTATCGCTTCGGTTCGGCCAATATCAACCCGGACGTCCGGTCCATCAAAACGCAATATCATTCCGGAAATTAAGGTTCCGACCCGATCCGAGAACTCATCCATAATTGCTCCCTTTTCCGCCTCCCGAATTTTTTGGTGAATTACCTGTTTGGCAGTCTGGGCCGCGATCCGGCCGAAACCGGGTGGAGTGACATCTTTTTTCTCGAAAAATATCCTGGCCTCCCCGTTCTTGGAATTCAACTCAACTTCAAAGACTGCTTCTTCAACATCCTCACCTTGTTCCCGGGCATCTCTTTTATAAGCTGCCACAATTGCCTCTTTAATCGTTTCCAAAATCACAGCCGGATCAAGGCCACGCTCATTCGCGATGGCCTTCAAAGCCTGGGCAAATTCTGTTCTTGGTGTTTGCATAATTTAAAGATTAATGGTTAAAGATTAATGGTTAAATTAGCTTTTAACACTTAGCCGTTAACCATTAACAAAACGGGTGGGCCTTCCCACCATTCGAATATGAAGTTTACTCTAGAGGCCAAAAGAAGTCAATGAATCAATAATTCTTTTCTGTTCCCTGGTCGGCTTTTCGGGAACTAAGATATTTAATTTAACGTACTCATCTCCTTTGCCCCTACCATGAAGGTGGGCAACACCACGTTCGCGAAGGCGAACTGTGGTCCCCGACTGGGTTCCTGGCCGGACACGGACTTTAACCTGCCCGTCAATTGTCGGCACCTCGACTTGGCCTCCCAAAACCGCTAAAGAATAGGGGATTCTAACCTTAACGTAAATGTCATCTTCCTCCCGTTCAAAAATTTCATGGGGTTTGATATTTACCGACAAACTAAAATCACCAAAGTTTATTCTGGCTCCTTCGTAAATTCCGGCCGGAATTTTGATGTGCCTTCTTTTACCGCCAATGTTGACTGTTTTTTCAACCCCTCCAACTGCTTCCAGGAAGTCAATGTTTAAACTATAACGGGGAATCCGTCTGGTCCGTCTTCCGAAAGGTGAATCCGTACCAAAGAATTGCTCAAATATGTCGAAGGGGTCGCCAAAATCAAAGTTGCCAAATGGATTCCCCCCATCGCCACCGGATGTGGTGTAGGTATATGTAAATGGTCCGTATTGACCACTTTGTCCACCCTGGGAAAAAGGCATCCCTTGTCCGCCGAAACCCCCTCCGGGGGTGAAGGCGGAATGTCCAAACTGATCATAAGCAGATTTTTTCTCCCGATCAGAAAGAACCTGATAGGCCTCGTTTATTTCTTTAAACCTTTTTTCCGCCGCTTCTTTATCATCTTTATGCCTGTCCGGGTGCCACTCCAAAGCCTGTTTACGGTAAGCTTTTTTAATCTCCTCTGCCGAAGCACCTTTAGAAACTCCCAATATATCGTAATAATCGGACTTGGCGGCCATGAAGTTATTCTACCACTTCGCCCTCTTCCACTTTTTCTCCCTTTTTCTCTTCTTTCTTATCTTTCTTCCCTTCGGCGGGCTCAGGGCCTTCGGTCTTCTGGCTTTGACCTTGTGGTGAGCTTGTCGAACCATACATGGCTTGGCCTATTTGGGAAAGGGTTTCAGAAAGATCCTTGGTAGCTGCCTCAATATCCTCTTTGGTTGCCCCTTCTTTGTCTTTGACTTCTTTAACTTTTTTGATTTTCTCTTCCACTTTTTCTTTAACCTCTTTAGGCGCTTTGTCTCCGGCATCCTTGAGTGCTTTTTCAGCCTGGAAAACCAGACTGTCCGCCATGTTTTTGGCGGTAATGATTTCGGCTTTCTTCTCGTCCTCAACTTTGTGCTTCTCCGCCTCCTCTTGCATCCTTTGTACCTCGTCTTTGGAAAGCCCGATTGCTCCGGAAATGGTTATATTTTGGGTTTTCCCGGTTGCTTTATCTTTAGCGGTTACTTTCAAGATTCCCGAAGCGTCAATATCGAAAGTCACTTCAATCTGGGGCACGCCACGGGGGGCCGGCGGAATTCCGTCTAAGATAAACCGGCCCAGGGATTTATTGTCCGCGCTCATCGGTCGCTCACCCTGGGTCACATGAATCTCAACTTGAGTTTGGTTGTCAGCCGCGGTTGAGAAAACTTCGGTTTTGGAAGTCGGCACGGTCGTGTTGCGGGGAATCATCGGCGTCGCCACTGAACCCAAAGTTTCGATGGCCAAAGTCAGGGGAGTCACATCCAAAAGCAAGATGTCTTTAACCTCTCCCCCTAAAACCCCTGCCTGAATTGCGGCGCCAATGGCCACAACTTCATCCGGGTTCACCGACTGGTTGGGGGTTTTGCCGAAGAAATTCTTTACGGTTTCCACCACCTTCGGCATTCTGGTCATTCCTCCTACCAAAATCACTTCATCTATATCATGAGCATCAAGCTTGGCGTCTTTCAAACAAGCCTCAACCGGCCCCATTGTTTTTTCAATCAAATCTCCGACCAAACTCTCCAACTTAGCCCGGGTTAACTTCAGGGTTAAATGCAAAGGCTGACCGTCTTTCTGGGTAATGTAGGGTTGGTTAATTTCAGCCTCAGCCGAGGCAGAAAGCTCAATTTTGGCTTTTTCCGCCGTATCCCTGACTCGCTGCAGGGCCTGCTTGTCGGCCTTTAAATCAAGCGCATTTTCCTTTTTAAATTCGGCGGTAATCCAATCAACCACGACTTCATCAAAATCATCTCCGCCCAGGTGGGTGTCGCCGTTTGTCGCTTTAACTTCAAAAACCCCATCGCCTAATTCCAAAATCGAAATATCAAAAGTCCCTCCCCCTAAATCATAAACCGCAATTTTTTCCGCTTTTTTCTTGTCCATTCCGTAGGCTAAGGCCGAAGCCGTCGGTTCGTTAAAAATCCTCTCAACTTTCAGTCCCGCAATCTCCCCCGCTTGTTTGGTCGCCTGTCTTTGGGCATCGTCAAAATAAGCCGGTACTGTAATCACCGCCCGGTCAACTGCCTCACCAAGATAAGCCTCAGCGTCTTTTTTAAGCTTCATCAAAATTCTGGCCGAGATCTCCTGTGGGGTATAAGTTTTGCCTTCAACCTCCACCACCGCTCCGCCTTCTTTTCCGGCTTTAATCCCGTAAGGCACCATCTCTTGAGTCCTTTTAACTTCTTTGTCTTCGGAGCGCCTACCCATCAATCTTTTAATTGAATAGATTGTGTTTTTAGGATTTAAAATTACTTGGCGCTTGGCCACATCGCCCACCAGGTTCTTAACCGGCTCAACCACCGAAGGGGTCAGATTCCGACCGGTATCTACTGCCGGAATCACTTTCGGTCGGCCGCCTTCCATCACGGCCACTACCGAATTTGTCGTACCTAAATCAATACCGACTATTTTTGACATACTTTTACCTTTACGTGCCTGATAACCTGCCCGTCCGTAAATTTCCAACCCGAAAGTAACACCTCTATTATTTTATTGCCTTGGCCAGCGTTTTCAACTACCTCTATTGCTTCACAAAATTCGGGGTTAAATACATCCCCCTTTTTTACCTTTATCTCCTCGATTCCCTCGTCTTTCAAAATATTTTCCAACTCTGTTAGGGTTATTGCAAGCCCCGGATCTTTTAGATGAACCAACGCCTGGCGCAAACTGTCTACGATGGGCAAAAGTCTAAATATCAATCTTAGATTTGACTTAAACTCCAACTCGCCTTTTCCCCGTTCAACTCTTTTGACAAGATTATCATAATCTGCCAACGCTCTGGCCAATTGTTCTTTTAGGCTCGGTTTTTTCATTTGGAAATCTCCTCAATCATATTGGAAAAATATCTCAAAGTGGGAATAATTGTGGCGTAGCTCAAACGGATTGGGCCCACCACTCCCAAAGCTCCTCGTTTACCCGCTGCCTTAAAATGGGTGGCTACGATCCCAATCGGAGAAAGCTCGAACCAGTTTAACTCTTCTCCGAAAAAAACATCAATCGGGCTTAAAGACTCCTGGTGGCCAAAGAAAAGTTCGTGAATTCTATCCGTCTCTTCCAAAAAGGAGAAAAGCCTAGAACAGATATTTAAGTCAGCAAACTCGGGGTTGGCAAAAATATTGGCATAGCCCGAATGCCAAAGTTTACCCTCATCGGTGGCGGTCAAAGCCAAATTCCGGGTTCTCTGGGCCAAGGCGTGGGTTGCCTCTGCCAAGAGTTTGTCCAAATCCCCCCCTGCCCCACCAATTTCCTCCTTAGCCTTAACTTCATCAGCCAGGCTCATCTGTTTTTCTTCCATCAACTGGCTAATGTAAAATTTCATGGCCACCGGCGTCGGAACTCTTCCGGAAGAGGTGTGGGGCTGGTGCAAATAGCCCGCCCGGGTAAGGGCTGCCATCTCATTGCGGATAGTGGCCGGAGAAACCCCCAAATTATATTTCTTGTCTAGGTTTTCCGAGCCAACCGGATCGGCGGTTTCGATATACTCATCAATTAAAGCCTTTAAAATTTGCGTTTGTCTGGCTGAAAGTCCGTCTGTCATGGTTGGCACTAGAGTAGCACGAGTGCTAAAGGCTTGTCAACCCCTACTTCACCCTTGGGGCTTCGCGGGAGGGTTTAATTTCCCCCGTCCGGGGGCAGAGAAACAATTTCGGTTTGTCTGGCCGAAACTATCCCCAATTTTCTGGAGATAAACGTCTTTTTGACAAAATTCAGGAAATATTTAAGCTCATTGGACTTAAACAGCAAAGATAAAACTAGGTAGACCAGCCCGCCGACCAAGATCACAAAGGCCGTCAGAATCAAAAGATTAATCGTGTAGTGGGTATCCAAAACAAATTTTTCAAAAGAAGCTGGTCTGATTCCGCGCCAAACCGAACGGTCAAAAAATTTCAAGGTAAAAAACATCACCGCCCCTGCCCCAACTGAGGCAACTCCCGATTTCACAAAAGGGACAAGCAGTTTTAAAGAAACGCGTTCAAAAATTCTTGAGGAAATTAAGGCAAAAAGCACCCCCACCTGCAGTAAATAGGCAAAAGAAAACGCCGCCGCTAATCCCCAAACCGGTAACTTAAAAACTTTAATCAGAATAAAGTCCAGAACAATGTTCAGGGTGATAGCGGAAATAGAAATCACCACGGGAGTTTTGGTGTCATGCAGAGCATAAAACGCCCTGGCTAAAATCGAGGCCGCAATTTGAAAAACCACCCCGACCCCGAAAGCGGATAAAACCAAACTTGTCTGGACCGTTGATTCCCAACTGAAAATATCGGTACCGTAAACTAACCTCACCAAAGGAATTCTTAAAACAATTAAAACAACCGCCACCGGCAGAGCCAAAAATACAGACTGGTAAAGGGCGTTAAAGAGCGTTTTTTTGAACTGACCCCGGGAATCGGCTTGCCGGGAAAGTATGGGCAAAGCTGCTTTGGCAATTGAGGTGCCGAAAAGCCCAACAGGAAGAAGCTGGAGAGAGTTGCCGAAAGTAAAGTAAGTATAGGAGGCGGTGGTAATCAGGGAAGCCAAAAAAAGCTCAACAGACTTGGCCAGTTGCATAAAAGAAACTTCAATTATCCTGGGCAGGGCCAATTTGCCGATTTTTTTGACTTCGTCGTTGATCCTAATTTTCCCAGAAAATCTAAAACCAAGCTTAACTGCCAGAGGCAGTTGGATTAAAGCATGACTGGCTGCGCCGATAACGACACCTATAGTCGGACCCAACAATCCCAGACGGGGAGAAAGCAACCAGGTGCCTAAAATAATGCCCAGATTGTAAAAAAGAGGCGCCACGGCCGGAACCAAAAACCGGCGGGAAGACTCCAAAATCGCGGTTAAAACATAACTGAACACAAAAAAACCCTGAGCCACAAAAAGAATCCGGGAAAGAAGAACAATTATATCCCGCCTCTCCGGACCGAAACCCGGAGCAATAAACCCGTAAAGCTGATTAGCAAAAATAATCACCAGGCAGGCAAGAGCAAGAAAGATTAAAAGGCCTAAATTGGCTACCGAGCTGGCAATTTCCCAGACCTCTTTACCATCTTTCTTGAGGGCTTTGCTGAAAACCGGGATGAAAGCCGAAGCAAAAGTCCCGAAAACCAAAACTTCAAAAATAAGATCGGGAAGTCTAAAGGCGGCAAAGAAAAGTGATAGGTCGGAGGCGGGAAAAAAGTTGGCCAGGACTCTTTGCCTAACCAGGCCTAAAATCCGGGAGGCAACAACCATTATCATAATTATCCCGGCCGCGGAAAAGATGGAGGTCTGGGGCGAAACGAAAATGTGTTTAATTGATTTCATGCTAACCTTTAATTATACTCATACCATGCCGGTTACGAAAACAGCCAAAAGAGCCTTACGTGCTTCGCGGAAAAAAGCCAGCGTTAATAATCTGATTCTTGCCAATCTGGAAATTGCCGTCCGCCTGGCCAGGAAAACCGCCACTTTAAAAAATATCCTCAAGGCCGTTTCTTTAGCTGATAAGGCCGCCAAAAAACACGCGGTTCACAAAAACAAAGCCGCGAGGATTAAATCTGCACTTTCACACCTTCGTATATGATAATATTAGATCATGGCCGCTGCCAAAAGGGATCTCAAAATAAATTTGCTGCCCCAGAAAGAATTTGAAAAAGGAACTTTGGGCAGAACCGTTAAGTGGCTGCTTTCGTCTTTTCGGGTAATTGTAATTTTCACGGAGATGCTGGTAATGGCTGCTTTTCTTTCCCGGTTCTGGCTGGATGCGCAAAACTCGGATTTAAATGAAAGCCTGGCCCAAAAAACGATGGTCATTACTTCCTTTGCCGAGGTTGAAAAAAACTTTAAAGACGCCCAAAAAAGATTAAGTGTTTTTGCTAAAGCAATTCCCCAGCCTCAGGTTTCAGATTTTGTCAAAACAGTCGTCTCATACCTCCCTACCGGCGTGACCTTAAAATCCGTTTCCGAAAGCGAAAAAGTTTTGCAAATTACAGGCACTTCGGGAGACGAACAACAAATTGCCCAGTTTGTCGCCAACCTAGAATCCATCAAACCCTTTAAAGATGTGGTTTTAACCCAAATCAACTCGGACCAAGAAAATCAATCCCTGACCGCGTTTACCGTTAAAATAAATCTTTAAAAAAATATGGCACTCGGGTGGAAAAAAGAATATTTAAGGTACACGGCTTATTTTTTGAGCGTTCAAAACGCTTATAAAGGCCGGGCTGACCTTAAAATGTTTCTGGAAATCTTACTTTCCCTGGTCACCATTTCTATTTTCGGGGTTTTTGCCTTAAGGCCAACTATTTTAACCATTGCCGGGCTTTATCAAGAAATCAAAACCAAAAAAGAAACACTGGTTCAGATGGACAGCAAAATAACCAGTTTACAGTCAGCCCAAAACACTTTAAACGAACAAAGCGCTATCTTGCCGATTTTGGAAACCTCTATTCCCACCGACCCTGAGCCGGAGGATTTCATCCGTCAAATCCGGGGCCTGGCTAACAAAGATTCTGTTAGCATCTCGGGGTTTTCAATTGAGAAGGTTACCTTGAAAGGCGAAGCTACTTCCGAAGGCACCGGGGCGATGAGTTTTTCCGGAGCAGTCGCCGGAAACTATACCAATCTCCTTACCTTCCTCCAAGATCTGGAGAACCTAAGAATGCCGGTTAGTATTTCTTTGTTTAATTTAAGTGTTGCCAAAGATAAAGAGGCGGTGGGTCTGAGCCTGACAATTTCCGGGTCAGTTCCTTACTTAAATGCAAAAAACTAAAATTCCCAGTTTGGTAATCATTGCTGTTTTTACGACCATTACCGTAATCTGCTGGATTGCCTTTGGCGTCATCAGAATTCTTACTACCAAACCTACAGTTAATGTTCCTGCCCAAATCCTGTCTCCAATTAGCCCCACTTTCGACAAAAACGCAGTTGATAAAATCCGCCAAACCGTCTATTTTGACAAAGAGCAGGAGTTCGAGGTGCTGCCGGCGCCCTCGGCCAGCCCGGAGGCCAGTCCTACCCCCAGTCCGGAAGTCAGTCCGGTTGCCAGCCCGTCGGCAACACCGGGAGAAATAGTGATATGAGAAAAAATAAAAAAATCCCAACTATCATCGGCGTCCTGGTTTTGGTTTTAAGCCTGGCAGCCGGCGTAATCGCGGTCCAAAGCAAATTATTTTTAAGGCTCGGGGCAACCCAGCAAGCCACTCCCCAAAACGTCCGGATTGCCGATATTTCCACCAACTCTTTTTCGGTTTCCTGGACAACCGAGAACCAATTTACCGGATTTGTAAAATACGGGGAAGGCCAAAACAGTCTCTCCCAAACTCAACCGGAACAAGCAACCGCTCCTGGCTTCACCCATCTGGCAAAAATAACAAATCTTAAATCACAAACTCCATATTATTTTAAAATAAATTCAGGGGGAAACGAGTATGACAATAACGGTATTGTTTGGCAAACTCAAACCGCTCCTGAAAATGCTTCCCCAAAAAAAACGACACTTGTCTCCGGCAGTGTTTTAACTGCTGCCAGCGCCCCGGCTAAGGACGCTTTGGTTTATGTTTCTTTTGGAGAAAATGTTTTTTCCAGCCAAACTTCCCAAAACGGCAGTTTTATAATTCCTGTCAATGCCAACTTAGACGAATCAACCGTCCTGGAAATTTCAGTTCAGGCCGGACCGGACGGGATAGCCTCCGCCCAAGTCTTTCCGGCCAATGCCAATCCTATCCCCACCATAGTCTTGGGGCAAACATATGATTTTAAAAACCTGCCTTCCGGCCAAGAGTCAGTAAATCCAGAAGCGCAAATCACCGCCCCCGAAGAAACATCGTCGGTTTCGGGTTTTGAAATACCGGCCGGGACCGCGAGCCCCTCTTCCCAAATCGTTACTTTAGACAGCATTAAAGACGGAGAAACGGTTAATACCACCCAACCGGAACTTTTGGGAAATGCGCCCCCGGCAACAATCTTAACCATTACCGTAGAATCGGAGCTAATTAGTGAAGAGATTACCACGCCGGCCTCCGGCCAGTGGAGCTGGGCAGTCCCCAATGATCTAACCCCAGGAAACCATAAGATTACCATCGCCTGGAAAGACGCGGCCGGAGTTACCAGAACTTTAATCAGAAACTTTGTCGTTTCGGCGGCCGAAGGTCCGGCTTTTGAGGCGACGCCATCTGCCACTTTAACCCCAACTCCGTCTGCTACTCCTAGTCGGACCTTATCTCCGACACCAACATCCTCTTCATCGGCCACCCCTATTCCCCAGCCGGTTTCCGGCAGCTTGACACCCACGATAATTCTTTCTATCATGGGAGTAGGCCTGATAACCTTTGGCTTTGTTTTTTGGAAACAATCATATGCCTGACCAAAATCTACCCAACACCCCGCCTCTCTCTTTTCCTGATGTTGCCGATGTCCCCAGCATGCCACCGGCAGCGCCGGAAACCGCGCCGGAGAATTTAGATATTCCCCCGATGATTGTTGATTCCTCTCCGCCAAAAAGAGGCAGAGGAAAAATCATCGCGACAATTTTGGGAATTTTACTTTTGGTG
>Ga0100377_1002468_pt1 | contig 15376 bp, 12 predicted proteins | sample CryGeymeta201501_FD_83664 | JGI IMG/M metagenome (GOLD analysis project Ga0100377, IMG submission 83664) | Groundwater microbial communities from Crystal Geyser aquifers in Utah, USA - Crystal Geyser metaG 2015-01 | ecosystem: Environmental > Aquatic > Deep subsurface > Groundwater | place: USA... | reverse complement strand
TGCCGCGGCAGGCGACGCTAAACGAGAGGACGAGGGCGAGGGTGCGAAGGTACATGGACGCTCCAAATGTATGAGGAGCGGAAGATACCTTCCGATGGCGCCAAACGCGAGCGCTTAGCGCGCAACGAGCGCACCTCCTACTCCCGCGCACCCGAGCGCGAGCGCGGCGCCCGCGAGGAGCGCCGCGACCGCCAGCACGGCGAACGCGACCTTCCACGCGCTAATCGGCGCTTTGCCCACGACGCCGCCCGTGTGCCCGTTCACGAGCAGGCGAAGGTCACGATCGCCGTACTGGAAGACGCCGATGTACACCGGCACGAGGAGCAAGCGGCCGCGCAGGTCGTTGGTGATCACCGAGGTGTTCAGCGTGACGAGGCCGTGCTTCTTGCGCACGCGATGCGCTGAGAGGCGCTCCATCAGCGACTGAGCGACGCTTTGGGTGGCGGACTCACTGGCCTCGCACAGCTCGTAGGGCAGGTCGTCCGGCCACTCGCGCTGCGGCGCGCCCTCGTCAAAGACGCCGAGCGCCGTGAGCTCCGCTTGCCGGAGCGCCGAGGAGGCCGGCACCAGCACCTGCTCGTGGCGCTCGCGCAGCGTGCCAGCGACGGGCCGCTTCCCCGATCGGGTGAAGGCGCTCTCCAGACCCGCCCAGTAGAGCTCCAGCTCGCCGCGCCACGACCACGCCGGCACCAGCACGCGTCGCAGCGTGACCCGCGCCTTGCGCAGGTCCGACGGGTACCAGATCGACGAGGACGCGAAGGCGCGAAACGCCGCGTCGGCGGCTGACGCGTCCACCGAGAACGGCAGCCAGCCCTCGGGCTCAGGGTGCTCCTCACCCGGTGGCACCGGCACGAGGTGCTCCACCGCCGCGCCGCAGAACAAGCACGACGGCACCTCGTGTCCTGGCTGGGCGGCGACAGCGCCTCCGCACCGATCACAGCGCACGGCGATCATCATCGGAGCGCCCCCATCACCGCGCCGCACCCGAGCACACAGCTGACCACCGCGAAGCCCACGAGGAGCGCGACCACGACGAGCGCCGCGATCTTCCACCACGAACGCGGGAGGTCGCCGACGACCTCACCCGTCTGCCCGTTCACCAACACGCGCAACGGCCCCTTTGGCCCCGCGACCGCCGCGATCCACACCGGCAGCAGCACGGTGCGCGAGCGCTCGACGTCGCTGCGGGTGCTGACGTGAAGCTGGGACGAGCGGTCCCCCGGCAGCAGCGAGCGCTCGATGTCGCGCGCCGCGCGCTGGGAGAGCTCGTCCGCGAGCACCTTGCGCTGTTCGTCGGCGCTCACGCTCGGGAGCTCCGCGAGCACGCCCGCTGTCAGCGCCGGGTCAAAGGGCAAGGCGCGGCCGAGGTCGTAGGGCTCGAGCGCGTTCGCTTCCGCTTCCGGGAGCCCGCGCGACGCGCTCACGAGGTGGTCAAACCACCGGCGGCCATGCTCACCCGACAGCGGGAACCACTCGGTCTCCCGCACCTGCCGCGTGCGCACCACCGTCTTGCCGTTCTCGGTCGTGGTGTAGGTCTCGGTGCGGTACCAGTCGACCCCGATGGTCGCGCTATAGGTCGAGCGCGTGCAAGCGTCGACCGCTGTGAAGGGCAGCAGCACCGCGTCCAGCTCCTCCGCGCGCGCCACACGGCGCACGGACTCCGGGGCGAGCCAAGCGGCGGCCAGGTGCTCGCGCAGCAGCCGGGCCGCTTGAGCCTTGGTGATGACGAAGGGTACGACGGCGTCAATGGCGGATTGTGCCGCTTCAACCTCCACGAGCGGGCTATCGCAGAAGGGGCAGCTCGTGGAGAACACCCCGCTCGGGACCTCCACCGCCGCGCCGCACTGCGTACACCCTCGAGCCACGCTCACCCCGCTCGGCGAATGCTAGCATCGTCCGACCGGCTCTACAGCCGACGACACCCGCTAATCGCGGACCTGCGCCTCGATGAGCGCCAACCGGAACGTAGAGCCGACGCCAGGGGTGCTGCTGTACTCCAGCTTTCCGCCCATGGCGCGCGTGAAGCTCTCGACGACTGTCAGCCCGACGCCGGCGCCGCGGATCGTGGACGCGAAGCGACCGAGGCGCTCGAAGGGCTCCAGCGCTTGGCCGGGGTGCTCCTCAGCGAAGCCCGACCCAGTGTCCTCGATCTGGACGTGCAGCAGCCCATCGTCGCGGCGCTCACAGCCCACGCGCACCGAGCCCGCCGGCCGGTTGTACAGCACGGCGTTCGTGAGCAGGTGGACGAGCGCCGTCTTGAGGTGCTTGTCGTTCGCGAGCACCTGCACCTTGCAGATGCTCGCGCGCTCGATCCGCACCCGCTCGCGGTGCGCGAGCTGCGCGACCTCGGCGAGCGCCTCCTTGATCACGACGTCGAGCCGCACCGCGCGCAGGTCGATGTGGATCGCGTCGTGGTCCATCTCGGAGAGCGAGAGCGTCGTGTCCACCAGGGCGAGCAGCTCGCGCCCGCTCTCGGCGATGGCGCTCGTGAACTCGCTGGGCCCGTTGTTCATCACGAGCAGGTCGGTGTAGCCCAGGACCGCGGTGAGCGGCGTGCGAAACTCGTGCGAGATCGACTCGAGGAAGCGCGACTTTGCGCGACTTCCTACCTCAACCTGCTCCTTCGCGAGCTGGAGCTCTCGCGTGCGCGCCTCGACGAGGTGGTTGAGCTGCTCGTTGAGCGCGCGCAGGTCGCTCACCGCCTCGGCGCGCCGGTGCTCGCTCTGCGCCAGCTGATCGAGGCTCATGTTGAGCGCCACCGCGAGATCGCCGAGCTCGTTGCGCGCGTGTACGGTCGCGCGCCGGGACAGATCGCCCTCGCCGACCTGTCGCAGCACGGTCGTCAGCTCGGTGAGCTGCGGGATGGTGCTGCGTTCAATCGAGCGAAGCACCAGGAGCACCAGCACGATCAGCAGCGCCCCACCTGCCCACATCGCGACCTGGACGGCCGCCATCGTGCGCCGCAGGCTCTCCACGCGCTCGCGGAGCTCAAGCTTCTCGTGATCGACGGCCATGTCCACCTGGTATCGAAAGCGCACCGTGGCCGCGTCGATGGACGCCTGCAGCACATAAGCGCGCGTGCTCTCGACGGGACCATCCGGCGTCAAGCACGCCTCGTCCGAGACGCGAATCAGCTCGTGTGTCGCCTCCAGCAGGGAGCGCGCGAGCTCGGCTTCGTCGGGGAAGACGTTCGCGACGAGCTCGCTATAAGCGGCGCGGTGAGCGCGAAGATCGCGAAGCGCAGCGACGCGCTGCCGCTGCTCGAGCTGGATCGCGTCGCCCACCGCGCTCGCGATCCGGGGCGTCATGTCTTGCGCGCGGCTCAAGGCCTGCAGGTGAAGCACCTCTTGCGAGGAGTCCACGATCAACAACCCGTCGCTCTCAATTTGCCGAAGCTGCTCGAGCAGCTCGAAGGTCTCGTCGTGCACCCCGGCCATCTCGCGGTTGAGGTGCCGGTGGAGCCGCGTCTGCACGCCGAGCAGGACGACGACCGCGACCACGATCAGCGCCAAGCCGGACCACAATCGCGCACCGACAGTCACGAGCCTCCTCAACACGCTGAGCGTGTCACGAAAGCTCGGCGCTCACAACGACCTCGCCGTCCACGAGATCGATCACGGCCGTGCCGCCCTTCGCGAGCTCGCCAAATAGGATGAGGTCCGCGAGCGGGCGCTTGACGTGCTCTTGCACCACGCGCGCCATGGCGCGCGCGCCGTACTCCTCGGAGAAGCCCTGCTCCGCGAAGAACTCGCGCGCCGCGTCCGTGGCGCGGAGCACCACGTTGCGCTCGCCGAGCTGCTGCTCCAGCTCCACCAAGAACTTGTCGACGATCTGCAAGATGATCTCGCGCGGGAGCCCGCGAAACTGTACGACCGCGTCCAGGCGGTTGCGGAACTCGGGCGGGAACATGCGCTTGAGGGCGCCCTCGGCGGCGTCGCGGTTCATGCCTCCGCCAAAGCCCACCTTGCGGCGCGCGCTCTCAGCCGCGCCCGCGTTGGTGGTGAGGATGACGACGACGTTTCGGAAGTCGGTCTTGCGACCGTTGTTATCCGTGAGCGTCGCGTGATCCATGACCTGGAGCAAGATGTTGAAGATCGAGGGGTGCGCCTTCTCGATCTCGTCGAGCACGAGCACGCAGTGAGGGCTCTTGTGTACGGCGTCGGTGAGCAAGCCGCCCTGCTCGAAGCCGACGTAGCCAGGGGGAGCGCCGATGAGCCGGCTGACCGTGTGCTGCTCCATGTACTCGGACATGTCGAAGCGCACGAACTCGATGCCGAGCACGTTCGCGAGCTGCTTTGCGAGCTCGGTCTTGCCGACGCCAGTGGGGCCCGCGAACAAGAAGGAGCCGACCGGCTTGGTGGGGTTGCCGATGCCCGCGCGGCTCATCTTGATGTTGGAGACGATGGTCTCAATGGCCTCGCCCTGGCCGAAGATGACGCGCCCAAGGTCCTCTTCGAGGTTCTTGAGCTTGTCGCGGTCCTCGGTGGAGACCGAGCGCGGTGGCACCCGCGCCATGACCGCGACGGTGGCCTCGACGTGCTCGACGTCGACGATCTTGCCGTTCGCGAGCTTGGAGGAGGCGCCCACCTCGTCGAGCAGGTCGATCGCTTTGTCCGGGAGCTGCTGCCCGGTGATGTGCCGCGCCGCGAGGCGCGCCGCCGCCTCGACCGCCGCGGGCGTGTAGGTGACGCCGTGGTAGCTGCCGTAGCGCTCGCTCAAGCCCTGCAGGATGAGCACCGCCTCCTCCACGCTAGGCTCGGGCACGTCGATGTTCTGAAAGCGACGGGACAAGGCCTTGTCACGGCCGAAGGACTTGCGGTACTCGTCGTGCGTGGTGGAGCCGATGACCCGCAGCGACCCGTTGGACAGGCCCGGCTTTAGCAGGTTGGAGGCGTCCATGCTGCCGCCCGTCGTGGCGCCTGCGCCGACGAGGGTGTGAATCTCATCGACGAAGAGGATGGCCTTGGGGTTGTCCTCGAGCGCCGCGATCACGCCCTTGAGGCGCTCCTCGAAGTCGCCGCGAAAGCGGGTGCCCGCGAGCAGCGCGCCCATGTCGAGGGCGTAGATGTGCGCGCCCTTGAGCGACTCGTGCACGTTGCCCTCGAAGATCGACTTGGCGAGGCCCTCGACGATGGCGGTCTTGCCGACGCCTGAGTCACCGACGAAGAGCGGGTTGTTCTTCTTGCGACGCGCGAGCACCTGAACCGCGCGCTTCAGCTCCTCGTCACGGCCGATGAGCGGGTCGATGAGCCCCTTGCGAGCGCGATCGTAGAGATCGTCGCAGTAGTCCGCGAGCGGCTCGTCGCTCACGGGCGCCGCCTCGCCGTCGGGGCCAGTGCCGGTGGGAACCCTGCCGCGCGGCGACGAACCGGCGCCCTTGCGAATACCGTGGCTGATGTAGCGCACGACGTCCAAGCGCTGAACGCCAGCCTCGTGCAGCAAGAACACCGCCTGGCACTCGGGCTCCGCGAAGAGCGCGACGAGCACGTTGCCGCCCTTCACCTCACCCTTGCCAGAGGACTGCACATGCAAGATCGCCCTCTGGATGACCCGCCGAAAGCCGAGCGTCTGCGTCGGCTCGTAGTCGTCCGTGCCGGGCAAGCTCTCGAGCTCACCCAGCGCTGTGTCGAGTCCCTTCTCAAGGTCAGCGAGGCCCGCGCCGCACGCCTCCAGGATCTCCGCCGCGTCGGGGTCGTGCAGCAGGCCCAGCAAGACGTGCTCGAGGGTGAGGAACTCATGGCGAGAGGCGCGCGCGCGCTCTACCGCCATTCCTAGGGCTACTCGCAGCTCTTCGCTAAGCATCTACTCGGGCTCCATCGTGCACTGGAGGGGGTGGCCTGCTTCCTCGGCGAGCTCGCGCACCTGCGCGACCCGCGTCTCGGCCACGTCTCTGCTGTAGACACCAGCGACGCCGATGCCCACCTTGTGAATCTGAAGCATGACCCGCGTGGCCGCCGCCGGAGAGTGCTGAAACACGCCCTGAAGCAGCCACACCACGAACTCCATCGAGGTGTAATCGTCGTTATGGAGCAGCACCTTGTAGCGCCGAGGCCGGTCGAGGCGCTCTTTGGTGGCGGTGTCGTGCTTTGTGTTGGGATCAGAGGCCATGGTCCCTCCATGCTGCACACGCCCGACGAAGCGTCCAGCGCGATCGCGCACCCGCTAGCGCGATCGCGTCGGCCTGCACAGCTTCAAAGCGCGCTGCGGTGCTGCGGTGCCTAGCCGGCGCCCGCGTCGAGCGCCCATCGAACCGCGCGCAAGAGCTCCTCCATCTCCAGGGGCTTGGTGTGGAAGGACCTCAGACCGTGGGCGAGCGCGAGCTCCTCGTCCACATGCTCGCTGTACCCGGTGCACAGCATAATCGGCAGATCCGGGCGGTTCGCGAGCATTCGCTTGGCGAGCTCGAGGCCAGTGAGCCCCGGCATGGTCTGGTCGGTGATCACGAGGTCAAAGGCGGCTGGGTCGACGAGCAGGTGGGCGAGCGCCGCTGAGCTGCTGGTGAAGGCCGTCGCGCGGTAGCCCGCGCCGTCGAGCACGCGCTTGAGCATCGCCGCGATGGCAGGTTCATCGTCCACCACGAGGATGTGCTCCATACGAGCTTCGGATGGTGGGGTTGGCGTCAGCACCTCACGCACACCGCCAGGCGCAACCTCTGGAAAGAAGAGGTTGAAGGTGGTGCCCTCCCCCACCGCGCTGCGCACGTCGATCACACCACCGCAGGACGTGACGACACCGTGGACCACCGCGAGCCCAAGCCCAGTGCCCTCGTGCTTCCCGCGGGTCGTGAAGTAGGGCTCGAAGATGCGGCGCTGCACCTCGGCGCTCATCCCCACGCCGTCGTCGGCGACGCGCAAGCAGACGAGCGGTCCGTTGGGGAGCGTCCCGCGGCTGTGCTCGGGCACGTCGGACAAGGTCGCCTGCAGGAGGTGCACCTCGATCACGCCCCGTCGCTGGGCGAGCGCGTGCGCGGCGTTCGTGCACAGGTTCACGATGACGCGGTGCAGCTCGGACGTGTCGGCCATCACAGCGCCGCAGGCCTCGGCCACGCTGACCCGAAGCTCAGCCGAGCTCGGCAGCGTCGCCCGCAAGAAGCGACAAGCCTCTTCGATGACCGGCTGCAGGCGCTGTGCGTGCAGCTCAGCGGGCGCGTGCTTTCCAAAGGCAAGGATCTGTGCCGTAAGATCGCGCGCGCGTCGCGCCCCTGCGAGGATCTCGGTGAGCAGCTCACGCTGGTCGGAGTCCTCTTGAGTCTCGGCGCGCAGCAGCTCCGCGTAGACGAGCATCGGGGTGAGCAGGTTGTTGAAGTCGTGCGCGATGCCCCCGGCGAGCGTACCCAGCGCCTCCAACCGCGCGCCGTCGCGCGCGCGCGCCTCTGCCTCCATACGCTCCGAGAGGTCGGTCACCACCGCCACAAAGCCGATGACCTCGCCCGAGAGCGCGCGCCGATAGTCCCAGTTGATCTGCACCGGCACCGTGGCCCCGCTCGCGACCCGCAGCGACACCGCCACCGGCTCGGGGTCGCCCTCCGCCCGAATCTTCTCGCTGAGCGCGGTCCACGGGTCGAGTACGGAGGAGGGCGCGAGCAGCTCGCGGACGTCGCGGGCGAGCACACCGCCGCGCTCCACGCCAACGAGCTGCTCGAACGCCCGGTTCGCGAGCATGATCTGTCCGCGGGTGTCCAGGCCCAGGACGCCCGAGGGCACCGTGTTGACGACGAGCCGCGCCTGCTCTTGGTGGGCGTGAAGCTCCGCGAGCCACGAGAGGTCGCGCAGCCCGACCAACGCGCAGTCGAGCGAGCCGCTCGGGCCGCGAACGACGCGTTGGCTGACGAGGATGGGGCGGCCGGTGGGGTTGGCAGGGTCTTCGGCGGGCCAATGAACGCGCCCGTCCCGCAGCGGCGAGTGAAGCGCGCACACTGGACAAGACTGGCTCTCCGCGTGCACGACCTCGCAGAGCGAGCGTCCGAGGAGCTCGCCGGCGGTGCACGAGACGATGCTCTGGAAGACGCGGTTGGTGCGAAGGATACGCCCGTCGCCGTCGATGAGGCACAGCCCGTCTTCAATCAGGTCCATCGCCGTCGACCACTCACTCTCGCGGCGGAACAGCTCGAGCTCGGCCCGCCGGGTGGCCGTCAGGTCGCGGCACGTGACCAGCAAGTGCGCGGCGCCGACGGCGACACGGCGCAGGTCCACCTGGAGCGTGTGCGGGCGCTCCTGGGCGTCCGGCACCGACAGCTCCAGGCCGCGATGCTCCAACAGCGCGCCGCTGCGAACCGCCTCGCCTTCGGGGCGCGCCAGCACCAAGCGCAGCAGCGCCGCCTCGGGCTCGGCGCCCAACAGGCGCGCCAAGAACTCCCGCGCCGACGGCGCGACGAAGTGGATGGCGCCCGCTTCGTCCGCCAAGAAGATCGCGTCGCTTAGGTGGGAGAGCGTGACGCGGTGGAGCTCCTCGGAGACCCGCAGCTGCTCCTGGGCGCGGGAGCGCTCCTCGACCTCGTGGCGAAGCTGCTCGGTGCGCTCCTCGACGCGCTGCTCGAGCGCCTCGTGGGCGCGCGCGAGCAGGGCCTGGCTCCGCAGCTGGTCGCGGAACAACAGCTCTGCGGGCCGCCGAAAGCCCGTGTTCACCAGCGCGACGTAGACCGCCAGGAAGGACAGCACCTTGAGCAGGTGACCCGCCGCGTTGAACACGCCGTAGGGATCGACGTAGAGCGTGAACGACGCCTCCGAGAGGAGCGTGAGCCCCAGGGCGAGCTGCAGCCCGCGCGCCACCGCCGGCGAGAGCAGCTCGGAGCGACGCCCGAGGGTGAGGATGGCGCCGAGGCACGCCGCCATAATGGCGTACTCAGCGAGTATTTTAAAGGTCGTGAGGCCTGTTTCGGCGGAGTAACAGACGGGGAACAGGTCGAGCCAGAACACCCCCGCCAAGCACACGAGCGTGTAGGTCGCCAGCAGCCCGATCGCCGCGACGCGGGGCACCAAGCGCGTGGCGAACAGGGGCGCGACAAACAAGAGCGACGCCTCCAGCACGCGCGCGCACAACCACGCCTGCGCGCCCCGGTCCACGCTGGCGCCAGCGAGGACGCTCATGCCAGGAAACGCGAGGATGTGCGCGAGATCGAGCACGCCCACGAACAGGTAGCCCACCCCGAGCACCCAGAACACGTCGTGCGACACGAAGCGGCGCGTCACGATGGCGAACTGGTAGAGCGACACGGCGACGACGACGGCGACGATCTCGACGATCACATGAAAGAGCAGGTAGTTCGCGTAGGACAGCCCCGCGAGCGCGATCACCGCGAGCGCGAGCACGAGCCACCAGCCTTGGTCGCTGCTTGTTGGAGGCTCGGCGCGCACGGCTTCGGTCACCTGTTGGCCCCCGCTTGAGTGCGCTCATTCTATCGCCGAGATTGGGAGCGGTACAACGCGGAGGTCGCTTACAACGGGGCGATGGTCCGAGCAGTCCACCGCCGGCACCACCGCAGCGCTGGGCTGCAAGCGCGCGGACGCGTAGATGTAGTCCACGCGCAGCGGCAGCGCGTCCAAGAACCACACGGTCGCGCCCGAGCCCTCGCCGGCGCGCTCCCACACGTCGGCGAGGCGCTCGCGGAGCGCGACGTGCAGGGAGAGGTCGCGCACGGAGTTGAAGTCGCCCGCGACCACCGTCGGGTCCTCCAGGCGCTCGACGCGCTCGAGCAGGGCCCGCGACTGGTCGCTCTGCGCCTGCATCACGTCGGCGCCCGCGCCCGCGAGGCCTGTGATCGCCTCGGCGTCGCCGGTGGTGAAGCGGCGAACGCGCTCGCGCATGCGCCGCGTGCCGACCTCGTAGGGGTAGAGGTGCACGCTGAGCACGTTGATGACGACGCCCTCGCGCTCGACCTCGGTGAAGACGTAGAACCAGTCCTCGTCGTCGACGAAGCGCAGCGCGCTCCCGGAGCGCAGCTGCCAGCGATCCCCCCGCACGCAGGCCGCGAGCCCGCCTTGGCGGTCGTTCTCCCCGCCGCGGTAGGGGGTGTGGACGCAGCGCAGGCCGAGCTGCGCCTCCAGCGGCTCGAGCTCTTGGCCGCTGATCTCAAGCAGCGTCACCACGTCCGGCTGCGCCGCGCGAACCGCCTCGGCCACGCACCCCGTGGCGTTGTGGTGCAGCCCGTCGACGCCCCACAAGCGCTGCACGTTCCAGCTCATCACCCGCAGCGGCGCGCCCACCGCGTCCGAATCGCGGCCATGGGTCGGCCCCCACAGCACGAGCGCGAGGAGCACCTGCGCGGTCAGCGAGAGGGCGGGGCCGCGACGATCGGGCACGCGCGCCCACACGACCGCCGTGTACAAGCCGAAGACGACGAGCTCGTAGGGCAAGAAGGTCACCGCGACGAGCAAGGTCACCGGCGGCGCGCGCAGCGTGCGCCCGAGCAACACCACGACGAGGACCGCGAAGAAGCCGAGGACCGTGCTCCACGAGGCCAGCGCGCCCAGCGATCCCCCGGTCACGCCGCGGCGCGGTGGAGCGGCGGGCGGAAGCGATAGGGGTTCGCCAGGCGGCTCCGTCATGTTCAGCGAGTAACTCGCGCTACCGGCGGGAACCCGTCCATCCTCAGCGTTAGGGCCGCGGACATGCGCGCCCGCACCCTCAGACTTGTCCCGCTGCTGCTCGCCGCCCTGCTCGTTGGCCGCCTCGCCGCGGTGTGGGCGGCCCGCGCCACCTTCCCCTACGACCTCGAGTGGATGGAGGGCGGCATGCTCGCGCACGCGTGGCGGCTGACGCACGGGCTCCCGCTGTACACGACGCCGGGGCCGGATTGGATCCCGTACTTGTACCCCCCGGGGTACGCGGCGCTGCTCGCAGCGGCGAGCACGGTGTTCGGCCTCGACTACAGCACAGGGCGCGCGCTCGCCCTGCTTGGCACCCTCTGCGCAGCGGGGGCGGTCGTCCATATTGTAGCGCGCCAAGGCCGATCATGGTCGGTCGCGCTGCTGAGCGCCGCGGCCTTCCTCGGCTGCTACCCGCAGGTCGGCGCCTTCTACGACCTGGTGCGCCTCGACGGCTCGCTCATGGGCCTGCTCGCGTGGAGCCTCGCCCTCGCGCTGGACAAGCGCCGCGGCGCGCTCGCGACCAGCGCGCTCCTGCTCGCCGTCGCCTTCACCTTTAAGCAGAACGTGGCGCTGCTCGGGCTGCCGCTCGCTGCCTACCTGTGGCACCGCGACGGCTGGCGCATCGGCCTCGCGTGGGGGCTGACCGCCGCCGTGCCCGCCCTCGCCTTCGTCGCGTGGATGCAGGCGCGAACCCACGGCGTCTTCTTGGACTACTTGGTCGCCACCCCCGCCGCGCACCCGGTGGTCGCGCTCCGCGTCTTCCCCGGGCTCCTGCGCGATCTCGCCGCGGCCCTCGCGCCAATGCTCGCCGCTGGGACCGCGGCCTGGGCCCTCACCGAGCACCGCGCGCGGGCGCTCAGCCGCCGCGAGGTGCGCGCTGCGGTGGGGCTCGGCGCGCTGCTCTTCGCCCTCGACTGGCTCTTGCCCCAAGCGAGCGGCTCCGGCGCGCTCTACGTCTGGCAGCGGCTGCTCGCCGACGGCGCGGGCGGCCTCGCGCTCGTGCTCGCCGCACGCGTCGGTCGCGCGCACCCGGAGCGCAGCTTCGCGCTCGGCGTCGGCGGCGTCGGCCTGTTGATGGTCGCCCTCATGCGCGGCCACCACGGCGGCTTCATCAACGTGCTCGTGCCTGGGTTCTGGCTCGTGTGCGTCGGCGCTGGGGTCGCGCTCGCACGCTCAGAGCGCCTCGGCGCGCCATCCTGGGCGATCTCCCTCGCGCTTACGGCGCAGCTCGTCTTCGCGAACGCGGCGCTCCACCCGGACGACCTCGTGCCAACCGACGAGGACCGCGCCGCGGGCGACGCCCTCGTAGCGGCCCTGCGCGGCGTCGAAGGCCCGGTCCTCGCGCCCATCGCGCCGTGGCTGCCCGTGCAAGCGGGCCACAAGCCCAGCTTCCCGCTCATCGCGCTCTGGGACGTCGCCCAGCACAAGCGCAGCCCCTTCCCCGGCGTCACGCAGATGCTCACGCGCGCCGCGCAAGAGCAGCACTGGGGCGCCGTCGTCACCGGCCCGCGCCCGCTGGACTTCGCGCTGCCGCCGTCCTACGCGCACGCGCAGACCTTTGAGCCACCGGCAGGCGCCGGCTACCCCATGACCGGCTGGCGCACGCGCCCGACCGAGCTGCTGGTGCGCACGCCGTAGGCGCGGTGTGGCACATCGTCGCACCGCGTTGTGGAGCCCACGAGCCACCGTTACGTCGGGCCGTCTGGGAGGGACCATGCGCCTTGCTGCTCTGTTCACCTGCTGCTGGATGGGCCTCGCGGGCTGTGGAGGCGCCGAAGCGCCCGCCCCCATCGTCGCTGAGCCCGCCGCCCCTGTCGCTGAGAGCGTGGACATCAGCGACGCCTTCGTGCGCGCGATGCCCGCGGCTGCGCCCAACAGCGCGCTGTTCATGACCCTCACCAACACCCGCGACGCCACGGCCCTCGTCGCCGTCGAGGGCACCGCCGCCAAGTCCATCGAGCTGCACACCCACACGGCCGACGAGGCCGGCGTCATGCGGATGCGCAAGATCGACCAGGTGGACCTGCCCGCCCGCCAAGCGGTCGCGCTCAAGCCCGGCGGCTTGCACGTCATGCTCATCGGCTTGAACCACCCGGTCACCGCCGGGGCCCAGGAGCACTTCACGCTGATCTTCAAGGATGGAAGCCGTAAGCTGCTCACCGCACCCGTGCGCGCCGTTGAGTGAGCCAGAGGGCCAGGGCGCCGCACAGGCGCCGCTCCTGCGCGCCGCACAGCTCGGCGTTTGGTTCCTGACGGCGCTCCTCGTGCTGCTGCTGTGGCTGTTCCCCGACGCGATCTCGCGGCTGCGACAGCTCAGCGCCCCGTACGCCCAAGCGCCAGAGACCTGCGAGCTCGCGCAAGGCGCCTGCACCGCGACCTTCGCCGACGGCGGCACCGTCACCCTCGACGTGGAGCCGCGCGACGTGGTCGCCACCGAGCCCGCGACCTTTCGCGTGCGGGTCGCGGGCGAAGGCGCCCCCACGCTGCTGGAGCTGCAGGGCATCGACATGAACATGGGCCTGATCCGCATCCCCTTGGCGCGACAAGGCGATGTCTACGTCGCCACGAGCCCCTTGCCCGCGTGTACGCTTCACCGCATGGCTTGGCGCGTCGACGTGCTGCTCCCGGACCGCGCCGCGGGCTTCGTGCTCTGGACGAGGCGCCGCTAATGCGCGCGTGGATCTCGCTCGCGATCGGCCTCATCGCGCTCGCAGGGGTCAGCGCCGCGCTGTGGGTGCGCACAGCGCCCGTCGAGCGACCGCCGATGGCGGATCCGACCGCAAACGCCACCCACAGCGACCTCCGCGTCCACACCGACGGCGGGGACCTGGCGCTCTCGGACCTGCGCGGCAAGGTCGTGCTCGTGTACTTCGGCTACACCTCCTGCCCCGACATCTGCCCGACGACCCTGGCGACCCTTGGCGGCGCGGTGAACCTGCTCCCCATCGACGAGCAGCCCCTCGTGGCCGGCGTCTTCGTGAGCGTCGACCCCGAGCGCGACGCCGTGGAGCGCCTCGGCCCCTACGCGCGCTACTTTCACCCGAGCTTTCACGGCGGCACGCTGCCCCCGGCCGAGGTGGCGAAGATCGCCGCCGACTGGGGCGTGGTCTACCGCAAGGTAGCGGACTCGAGCTCGGCGATGGCGTACAGCGTGGACCACAGCACCGACGCCTTCCTCGTAGGCGCGGACGGGCGCTTCGTCGGCCCCATCGCCCACGGCACCTCTGCTACCGAGCTCGCCGCCCGGCTGCGCGCGCAGCTTCAGTCCGACGGGCTGCAGAGCGGCTCCCAACCCAAGTAGGCGGAGCGACCACCCGCTAGACCGCCGCTAACGCGCTTTCCAAGGCCATAAGCGACGAAGAACCCAATGACGAGCCAGCGCTCCCAGGCGCGCACGGGGCGATCGCTGCACACCAGCTTGTCGTCCACTTGGCCGCCGTCGACGAAGCGCACCACCGCCCGCACGGCGACCTCGCCGGTCCAGCCGCGCGCGCGGCGCCGCCCGAGCAGCACCACGTCGAGACCCTCGCCGTCCGAGCTCGGCAGGTCAGGCACAGCGCCGTAGTTGAACGGGCTCGGCAGCGGCGACACGTAGTCGACAGCACCCTTCGCGTCGCGCTTCACGAAGCCACCGCGCGGCACCTCGACGACGAGCCGCACGCGGTGCGGCAGGGTCATCGCGCCTTCACGAACCGATAGTGTACGTTGTCCGGGCTCGACACGAAGCCGCGCGCCTTGAGCTCGACCAGCGCGTCCCGCACCTCGTCCACCAGCTCCTCCCAGGTGCCGTCCACGCGCACGAACATGAGGCGCACGAGGTTCGCAGGGGTACACGGGAGGCCGTGGACGCGCCCGGCGAGGCGCAGCGCGCTTAGGATGGACTCGTCGGGGAAGGTGCGCGGGCGCTGCGGTCCGCTCGCCCGAGTCACCGCACCGGGCACGAAGATCGCGAGCGGCGAGCGCGCCTCAGCGGTGTCGTCTTCGGTCTCGAAGTCCAAGCGACGCAGCAGCGGCTCAAACAAGACGTCGAGCGGCACGAAGCGGTCGGGTGGGCCGTAGAAGTGCTCGTCGAGCGCGCGATCGACCAGCTCCGCGAGCGGCATCGGCCGCTGCTCTGCGTCGCCTTCGCGCACGAAGGTGTCGAGCACCGCCTGCGCGAGGGGGATGAGCCCTGGCAAGAAGGGGAAGGCGTCCACGAGCTCGTCGCGGCCGCCTTTCACGCCGCACGGCCAGTCATCGAGCACGGCGAGGTGCTCGAACATGTCGCGGTTATCGGCGAACATCCGGTACAAGCCCGAACACTCATCGAGGTTCTTGGCGAGCAGCTCCTGGCGGAACGCTCCGTGAACGGGGTGCCGCTCCAAGGCGACGTGGGTCCGCAGCAAGCGGCGCTCTTCCAGCGTCCACCCGCCGGCCTCAGCGATCTCGAACTTGGGGCGCTCGGCACAGAACAAGAACCACGTCGCGACCTCGCCCGCGTCGGCGAGGTCGGACACCTGCTGCACGAGCACACGCAGCAGCTTGCGCCGCCAGCGCTCCGCCTCATCCCCGCGCGCTAGGAGCGCTGGGCCAAGGTCCACGACGAACAGCGCCCGCGGTGGCGGGTCCTCGGGGACCTCGCCGCCGTGCTCGTTCGCCACCCGGCGCGCCTGTGCGTAGAGCGCACCTTCGACCTCCTCGCGCAGCCCCGCCCAGGTGGCGTTCGCTTTGTGCGACGCGTACCAGCGCACGCGGCGCGTCTCTTCGTCCTCGGGGTCCTCGGGGTCACCGCCGAGCGCCTCGATGATGCG
>Ga0100377_1002442_pt1 | contig 15503 bp, 11 predicted proteins | sample CryGeymeta201501_FD_83664 | JGI IMG/M metagenome (GOLD analysis project Ga0100377, IMG submission 83664) | Groundwater microbial communities from Crystal Geyser aquifers in Utah, USA - Crystal Geyser metaG 2015-01 | ecosystem: Environmental > Aquatic > Deep subsurface > Groundwater | place: USA... | reverse complement strand
GGTGGACCCTGGTCGTCCCGCTCACCCACACGCCGCGCTACGTCGACCACGCCACGGTGACCGACGCCGATCGGGTCACCCGACCCGCGCCAGGCGCGGGCCGCGCGTCGGTGGGCGACCCGCTGCGCGCCTCGGTGCGCGTCAACGCCGACCTGGGCGTGCCCCTGCAGCACGTCCGGTGCCTCTCCCACGCCACGCGCACCGTCGCTGACGCGCTGCGCGAGGGGCGGTTCAGCCTCACGCTGACCGAGGAGGCCACCCCACCCCACCGAGACTTCGTCCTTGAAGTCGTGCCTGTGCCTGCCACGCTCACGTCCTCACTCCACATATCTCGCCCCGCCGGCGCCGACCCCACCTTCCTCCTCAGCCTGCTCCCGGCCGACGACCTCGCCCCGGAACAGGCCGTGGCCAGGGAGCTGCTCTTTGTCATCGACCGATCCGGCTCCATGTCGGGCGGCGCCCTGGCCGCCGCCCAGCGAGCCCTCAAGGCGTGCCTTCGCACCCTGCGGCCTCAGGACACCTTCAACATCCTCGCCTTCGACGAACTGTTCGAGGTGCTGGCCCCCCATCCGCTGGCGTTCCATCAGCTGCACCTCGACTACGCCGACACGGGCATCGACAGCTTGCGGCCGCGCGGCGGGACAGACATCCTCGGCGCGATGACCTGGGCGCTGCTTCAGCCCACGGACCCCGACCGCACGCGCATCGTCGCCTTCCTCACCGACGGCGGCGTCGCCAACGCCGACGATGTGCTGGCCCGCATCGTCAGCCTGATCGGCGACAGCCGGGTCTTCACCTTCGGGCTCGGCGACGCACCCAATCGCGCGCTGATCGAGGGCATGGCGGCCGCCGGCCGCGGCACCAGCGAGTTCGTCGCCTCCACGCAGGACGTCGAGGAGGCCGTGCTTCGCTTCCAGAGCCGAATCGCCTTCCCCCTCCTCACGCGCCTCCAGCTCACCGTCGAAGGCGCGGACGCGCAGGCCGTCTACCCCGCCCTCCTCCCCGACCTCTACGCCGGCCAACCCGTCGAGGTCATCGGACGCCTGGCCGCAGAGCCCGGCGACGGCCCCATCACCGTCACCCTGGAGGGCCTCGACGCCGACGGTCGATACATCCACCGCTTCACACCCGCGCGCCCCTCGCACGCCGAGCCCCACGACATCGTCACCCGCCTCTGGGCCCGCGCCCGCGTCGACGACCTGCTCGGCCATCACCGCCAGCGCCCGGACCTCGCCGATCCCCTCCGCGCGGAGATCGTCGGGCTCGGCGAGCGATACCAGCTCGTCACCCCGTTCACCTCCCTGGTCGCGGTGAACGACCCCGGCCCGGCCGAGCTTGTCCCGCCAGAGCCGGACCGCGTCGAGCTCCCGCAGCTCCCCGGCCTGCCCGGCCCTTCGGCTGTCCTCCCGGCCACGTCCTCCATCCTCCCCGGTCCACGCAAGACCGTAGAGGCCCGCATCGTCGCCGCCCGAGACCGGCTCATCGGCATCCGTCGTCGCGCGGACGACGCAGCGCGCGTCCTCAAGGAGCGCTCCGAGGTCCCGCTCCCCAGCTCCATCCAGGCCGCGCTGGACCTCCTCAACACGCCCCACCTCGCCACCGCGGAGCCGTCTCCCCACTCCGCCGAGGAGCCCGAGCTCTCGGAGCTCCGCAGCTGGGCGCTCGCGCTCGACGTCACCTCACTCCAGCGCGCCCTCGCCACCCCCCTCTCGGTCAGCTGGCTCAAGTATCCTGACCCGGACGCCGCGCTCGCCGACTACGGCGCCTCCCTCACGCAATGGCGCCACAGGCTCGCCGCGCTCGAGCTCGCCCAGGCGCTCGCCGAGGCACGGGCCGTGGACGACGCCATCCAGCGAGAGGAGCGCCAGCTCGACCAGTTCAACCCCTTCCGGCTCCCCCCGATCGACGTGCCCGCGCCACCACCCGTTCCGGTCGTCAGCGTGAACCTCGACCTCTGGCAGCTCACCCGCCACCGAGCCACCATCGAGACCCGACTCGCCGCGCTCGCCCAGGCCGGAGCGGCCTGCCGGAAGCTCGCCACACGCCTCCCACCGGAGGCCCTCGACGCGCTCGACCACGCCCCACTCATTCACCTCGCTGTCGTTCTCGACGAGCTCGACGCCGCCTCCACCCACCCACCCCACGCAGCCGCGATCGTCGAGCACTACACCCATCACTTCGCCGCACGAAACCACGCCTCGACGCTCACCGAGGTCTCCCTCAACGACCTCATCAGCCGCGCCGAGGACCCCGTCAGGGTGATGACCATGTTCCTGAAAGACGCCGACGCGGCCATCCACGAGGCCAAGAAGGGACTCGCCGTCACCATCATCGAGCTCAAGCGCCAGGTGGCCCTGCTCCGCGACCTCAACGCGAAGCTGGCCGACCCTGCACGGGTCACCGGCATCAAGGAGCTCGAAGCCACAGCCACCCAGATCCGTCAACGGGCCGAGCAGCTCGAGAACCACCTGCAGCTCGACCGGATCACCTACAAGGCCCTGACCACGAAGCGCGACGACGCCGCTCGCAAGAAGAACGTTCTCATCGCCCGCAGCCGCCGCGCCACCGCCCAGCGCACGATCCAGTCCAACCTCAGCCAGACCGACGGCGCCAACCCCTTCGACGCTTTCGAGCGGATGGCCGAACGCGTCGAAGCCCAGATGGCGTCCTCCAACCTCGCCGAAGAGCTCGAAGACCCCGACGACCCCATCGCCGAAGGCAAGGTCGATCTCGCGTTCACCGCCCTCAAGGCCCGCATTGCGGCCGAGCCCGAGCCCGCCCCCGAGCCCGAGCCCGAGCCCGAGCCCGTGCCCGTGCCCGTGCCCGGAGCCGAGCCCGCACCCACGCCCAGCCTCGAAGCCGCGCCCGCCGGCCAGTCCCACCCCGCTGCGCCCCCCATCACGCGCCTCGATGCCGGCGCACGGACGTTCCTGCTCGAGCTCGCCCGTACCCAGCGCGCGGACGGCGCCTGGGGCACCTCCGAGGACGAGCTCCTCCGCACCATCGCTGCGCTCCTCGCCTTCGTGCTCGCCGGAGAGTCCCACCGCCGAGGCGCCTTCCGCGTCCAGCTCGCCCGCGCCGTCCGGTGGCTCGACGCCGCGATCGGCACCGCCGACGCCCCCGCGCTGCGCGCCCTCGCCAGTGTCCTCCGCGCCCTCGCCCAGCTCACCGGCCACGCCGACGACGCCCGGCGCGCCGACCGGGCCGAGGCCCGCTGCGCCCCCCGCCAGGCACCTCAAAGTCTGCCCGACCTCGCCGCGCTCCGCACCGCGTGGCCGAACGTCGAGGTGCTCCTCCTCACCCCGCCCCGCTGACCACGCCCCTGCGCCAGACGGTCCACGGTCAAGCCCGGTGCCACTCCTCCACCGGAGCGCGCCGAATCGCTGGCGTGTGCTTCTTGAACGCCCGCCGCGCCTCCGGCGCGAGCGGCCGGAACGACTGCGCGCTCAGGAGCCACGCATCCAGCTCGTGGTGAAGGGCGTGCAGCGCCACGCGCCGCGCTGAACCCTCACCGCGCCATCGGAACATACCCGCTCCGCGCCACGAGGCTCTGCCCGACCGGACCGACGAGCACGTCGCGCAGTCGCTTCGCAGGGCTCTCGGGCGCGTCCTGGGCGCGGACGACCACCCACACCTCCGCGGTCAGCGGATAGGTGCGCGCGGCCACGCTCTCGGCCGACGGCGCCACGCCGTTGACGGCGAGCGGGCGGGCGAAGCTGCGCTGGTAGCGCCAGGTGACGTCGTGCAGGCTGGCGTACCCGATCGCCAGCCGGTGATTCGCCACCATATCCACAAGATTCGGCAGGGACTTCTGCACGTGGTCCGACGGCCACGCCGCGAGCGCCTCCTCCTCCATGATCAGCGCGCCGAAGACCTCGGTCGTGCCGGTGCCAGCGGGCTGCAGCATCGCGTGGATGTGCTCGGCCGTGCCGCCCACCTCATCCCAACGCTCCAGCCGTCCGGTGTAGATCTGTTGAATCTGGCCCTGGCTGAGCCCCTGGACCGGGTTTCCGTCCTGCACCAGCAGCACGACCGCGTCCAGCGCCACCGGGGTGAGCTCCAGCTCCACGCCCTGAAGCTTCGCCACCTGCTCCTCCTCGTGGGTCGGCAGGTTGGGCAGCAGGATCAGGTCCGCGCGGCCAGCGATCAGGTTCAGCGTCGCCGTGTGCGCGGAGCTGTGCACCACGTTGCCAAGGATCCAGGCGGCCGTGACGAGCTCCACCTCGTCGCGCGGCAGCGGCAGGATCTGCCGGACCACCCCCGCGTCACGGACCTCGTCCACGTCCCACCCGAACGGCACCCCCATCAGCCTCGACGCCACGACGCGCGCGATCGGCTCGGTTGAGGACGCGCCGTCCACACGCGGCCAGGTCTCCGGCGTCTGCGACGCAAACGCGCAGACATCGCCGATGCGCGCCGGACCCGTGCGGGCCTGATCGGTGTTCGGATCGTCAGGACAGTTGTCGACCGCGTCGGAGACGCCGTCACCGTCGCGATCGACGTCGCAGTCGTCGCCGGCCCCGTCACCATCGAGGTCGAACTGGTCCGCGTTGCCGACCACACGGCAGTTGTCGACGACATCGACGAAGCCGTCGTTGTCGTCGTCGCCGTCGCACAGGTCGCCGAACCGGTCTGTGTCGTGGTTGGCCTGATCGGCGTTCCGAAGGCCGGGGCAGTTGTCACACGCGTCCCCCGCCCCGTCGAGGTCCATGTCGGACTGGGTGGCGTTGTGAACGGAGGGACAGTTGTCAGCCGCGTCCGGGTAGCCGTCGGCGTCGCTGTCGTTGTCGCAGGCGTCTCCGAAGCTGTCGTGGTCCGCGTTGCCCTGATCCGGATTGGCCGCGTCGGGACAGTTGTCCAGCGCGTCCACGATCCTGTCCCCGTCGCGATCGTCGACGTTGGGGTTGCCACGGAACAGTCCACCAGGGGCGTCGAGTTCGGCGCAGCCAGGGACGACCAGGGAAAGGAGCAGCGAGACGGCCGCGATGGCCGTGCAGGTCCACCAGGTTCGTTGGAACATGGCCACCTCCCAGGTACGTCGTCGGGGCGCGTCAGCGCGGAATTGCTTTGCCGCGCCACCTTCGGTCTTGGAATACAACCCGAAGTTGCAAGACATGTGCACAAACGGCGCACATCCAACTCCAGCTCCCCACCTCTCCGCTTCACCCGCCCCTGGCCGGGACTCCTGCCGGGCCAGCCCCCACCGCACGACCGCCGCGGTGCCAACCGTGCGCGCAAACTCTGCGACGAGCGCGCCCCGGCACGCCCATCTTGCCGTCTGGGCATCCCGCGCCAACTGTGAGAGGATCGCCGCCGACCACCGCGCGCCCGACCCGTCAAGGAGCCCCCGTGAACGACCTTCGACCCACCGCCTGCATCATCTGCAGCATCAACTGTGGCCTCCGCGTTCGCACCGAAGGACGCCGCATCGTGACCATCCGCGGTGACCGCGACCACCCCACCAGCGCCGGCTACCACTGCGAGAAGGCCCGCTCCCTCGACCACTATCAGAGCGCCCCGGACCGCCTGACCTCGCCCCTGCGCCGACGCCCCGATGGCTCCTTCGAACCTGTGGACTGGGACACCGCCATCACGGACGTCGCCGCACGGCTCGCCGCCGTCCGCGACGCCCACGGTGGCGAGTCGATCTTCTATTACGGCGGCGGCGCTCAGGCCAACCACCTCGGCGGCGCGTATGGCCGCGCCCTGCGCGCGGCGCTCGGCTCGACCTTCACCAGCAACGCGCTCGCCCAGGAGAAGACGGGCGAGTTCTGGGTCGACGGACAGCTGTTCGGCCGGCCCCGCTGCCACACCACCCCCGACTTCGAGCATGCCCAGGTGGCCGTCTTCGTCGGCAACAACCCCTGGCAATCCCACGGCTTCCCCCGCGCGCGCGCCGTGCTCAAGGACCTCGCCCGCGACCCGTCCCGCACCCTCATCGTCATCGACCCCCGCCGCACCGAGACCGCCGAGCTCGCCGATCTCCACCTCCAGGTCCGCCCCGGCGCCGACGCCTGGCTCCTCGGCGCGATGGTCGCCCTCATGCTCCGCGACCATCGCGCCAACCAATCCTGGCTCGACGCCCACGCCCACGGCCTCGACGCGCTCCAGGCCCTCTTCGCCGACGTCGACGTCGACGTCTGGTGCGCCATCGCCGACGTCCCCGTCGCACAGGTCCACGCCGCCGTGGACGCCATCGCCAGCGCCGAGAGCGTGTCCATCCTCGAGGATCTGGGCATCCAGCAGGCACCGCACAGCACCCTGTCGAGCTGGCTCGAAAAACTCCTCGTCGTCTTGACCGGGAACCTCGGCCGCAAGGGTGGGATGAACATCCACACGCGCTTCGCCAGCCTCGGCGGCGGCGGCGGCGGCAGGCGGCAGGCCACATCCCCCGTCGGGGGACACCGGATCGTGGGCGGTCTGATCCCCTGCAACGTCATCGCCGACGAGCTCCTGACCGACCACCCGCGACGGTTCCGCGCCATGATCGTGGAGAGCGCCAACCCCGCGCACTCGCTGGCCGACACCCCCCGATTTGTCGAGGCCATGGCCGCGCTGGAGTTCTCCGTGGTCATCGACGTCGCGATGACCGAGACGGCCCGGCAGGCCGACTACGTGCTCCCGGCCGCGTCCCAGTTCGAGAAGTGGGAGGCCTCGTTCTTCAACCTGGAGTTCCCGGCCAACGCCATCCATCTACGCCCGCCGCTGTTCGAGCCGCTGGAGGGCACGCTGCCCGAGCCCGAGCTCCACACGCGACTCGTGCGCGCGCTCGGCGCCCTCGACGGCCTCGACCCGGCGACGCTTCACCAGGCGGCCGCCCAGGGACTCGAGACCTACACCATGGTCTTTGGCATGGCGGCCGCCACCGACCGGCGCCTGATGCAGCTCGCCCCCGTGGTCCTGTACGAGACCATGGGGCCCGTCTTGCCGCAGGGCGCCCGCCAGACCGCGGTCATGTGGGCCCTGGCCCAACAGGTGGCGATGACCTGGCCCGACGCCGTGCGCCGCGCTGGCATCGAAGGCGACGGCATGATGCTCGGCAACGCGCTCTACCACGCCCTGCTCGCCCACCCCTCGGGTCTCGTCTTCACCGTCGATCTCCCCGACGCGACCATCGGGCGCATCGAGACCCCGGACGGCCGCGTCCACCTCGTCGTCGAGGACCTGCTCCCGGAGCTCGACGCGCTGCGCACGTCCTCGCCCCGCACAGACGATGCCTTCCCCTTCGTGCTCGCAGCCGGGGAGCGACGCACCCACACCGCCAACACCCTCCTCCGCGGCCGGACCTGGCGCAGCGCCCCCGGAGCCCTCCGCATCAACCCCGCCGACGCCGCCCGCCTCGGGCTCGCCGACGGCGAGTCGGCGCGCATCACCACGAAGCGCGGCGCCGCCGTCGCGGTGGTCGCGCTCACGGACACGCTGCGCCCTGGCCACGTCACCCTGCCGAACGGCCACGGCCTGGGCCACGACGACGGCGTCGCGCCCAACAACCTGACCTCGACCGGGGACCGCGATCCCATCGCCGGCACCCCATGGCACAAGCACGTCCGGGCCCGGATCGAGCGGGCGGACTGACTGACGGCCCGCCTCAGAAGCCATTCGGAAAGGGCTCGTCTAGAAATAAGTGGTCTATTTGGCAGGCGCAAAAAATGGGGTCCAGGGGGCAGCGCCCCCTGGACCCCCACTTATTTTTCCATAAGCCCAAAGTAGATGCCGATGGATCCGACGTAGATGCTGGTTCCAGGCGGCGTTTGATGTGAGGGAGTGGGCCCAGAGGCCCATGACCGAGCAGAAATCCCGCCTGGGGCCACCCCAGCCTGCATCTCAGTGGGCGTCGCGACGCCCACTGAGATGCACGGCGGTCTAGAAGATACGTGGAAACAAGGCATATACTTTTCGAACGGCTCCTCAGCTACTCGGGCGCCGCGCAGTCGACGGTCTCGTTCACCATCCCGATCCCGCCGAGCTTGCGCAGCCGGCCATAGGCCTCCTCCCCGACCGTCGCCTGGAGCTGCTCGAGCACCCGCGCGCGCTCCTCCTCCACCCGAGAATTGGCCGCCTCGGCGGTCAGGTCGCCGGAGGCCACGCCGTCGATGGCGTCGAGCCGAAGCTCCTTGATCGCGCACACGTGATCCACCACCCCCTGCACCTGCACCTCGGACAGCTCCGTCTCCTCGGCGACCAGCCGCAGCGTCGCGGCGAGTCGCTCGCGGCGACGCACGGCCTCGGCTTCAACGTCGGCGCGCGCCGGTGATGGCACCACGGGCTCGGGATGAGCGGAGGGCGCAGGTGCCCGCGGTGTGACGGCGCGCTCCCGCACCTGCACCGCGAGCTGCTCCTGGCACTGGCGAAGCTCGCCCTCCACATGCGCGGCAGCCTCCAGCTCCGCATCACACCGCCCCTGGCCGAGGTCGTCACCGACGACCTCGGCCGGCGCGCTCCGCTCGTCGGCGCGAACGGTCGAGCCGGCTCGAGCGGGGTGTGGAGGGGCCACCTCATCCCCCCACCGCGCGCCGAGCACCCCCAGCGCCACGGCGACCGCGCACCCGATCAGCCAGATCCCCCGCTCGTGTCGCCGCGTCATCGAGACCTCTCAGGCGGCCAGCCCGACCGAGGCCGGATCGAGGTTCAGCAGCCGCATCGCGTTCTGATGGAGCAACATGGCGCGCTCGGTCGGCTTGTCCTCCGTGGCGATCAGCACCTTGGCGAGCCCGGCGGCCTGGTGGTAGAAGGGCCAGTCGGTGCCGAACATGACGCGCTCGATCGGCACCTCCTCGATCAGCCTGCCCACGTGCGCGACGCTCTGGCTGGCGATCTCGCACCAGACGTTCGGGTACATCCGCGCCAGCTCGATCCCCTGATCGAGCTGCATCGCCCCGGAGTGGCCGAGGACGAAGGTCGTGTCGGGGAACGCCTGCACCGCGCGCCAGTAGTGCTTGAGCTGACTGCAGTACCGCCCCCATCGTCCCTCGATGTCCACCGGACCGCAGTGCCAGAAGACCGGCAGCCCCAGCTCCCCGCACGTCCGATACACCTCCATCGCGCGAGGATGATCCGGCGGCAGCATCTGCACTGCAGGGTGGATCTTCACGCCGCGGGCGCCCGCGCGCTTCTGCCGCTCGAGGCGCCCGGCATAGTCCTCCTCGAAGGGATGGACCGAGCCGAAACCGACCAGTGGGGCGTGTCGGTCCGCCGCTTCCAGGAAGGCCTCGGCGTTGCGTGAGATGACCGGCAGATCGATCGGCAGCAGCACCGCCGCCACGATCCCCAGCTCCTCCATCTCGCGCACCAGGTTCGGCGCGGTGTGCGTGTCCCGCATCCCCTCCAGCCCCAGGACGCCCTTCAGCCCGAGGTCCAGCTTCATCGCCTTCATGTGCTCCGGCGTGAAGTTCCGGTTGGCGTACACCTCCAGGTCCAGCGCCGCATCCACCGGCAGGTAGTGCTCGGCGGGCCGCGGGGCCGCGCTCAGGTCCACGGTGTCCTGGCGAATGAACGACAAGGCCAGGTGGGTGTGCACATCGATGGCAGGCCCGAGCGATGGATCGCGCACGAGGCGACCGTCGCGCAGCTCGAACCAGGGCAGCTCGGCCAGATCGAGGCCGGAGGCGAAGCGGGTCGGGTGGCGGGTGGGTGGGTGCATGAGGCTCCTGGGGATGCAGCGCGTCACGTGACGCCGGGATCGACCGCAGTCTACCCCATCACCGGACCGATAGCACCCCCCTCAGCAAAGCGGCCAGCCGGGAAGAACACCTTGCTGGTCAAAGACTTGTGCGCACTGCTTGGGCGCCGGACCCGACCCCGCTCAACCGAGCGCCACCTGCCGCAGGTCAGACCACTGGTCCCCGAGGCGGTCGAGCTCCTGCTCGCTGAGCGAGCGATGCGCCAGCATGAACAGGACGCGCTCCTCCTTGGAGAAGTGGGAGCGGGCGATCCGGATCGCATCGCGGATGCTCCGCGCCGCGACCTCCCGCGAGTCGGCGCCGACCGCCGCTTCGAGCGCCTCGTCGATGTCCTCGTGCTCCTGGCGCATGACCGCCAGCGGTCCGGCCGGTCCGAGCTGCGTGTCCAGGGCGGGGAACAGGAGCTGCTCCTCGACCCGAGCGTGGGAGCCGAGCGTGGCGACCATCATCCTGGCCACGGTCTGCACCTCACCCAAGGTCGCCAGTCCGGGGACCGCCCGTTCGGCGTAGTCAAAGATCGCGTAGATGACGGCGTGCTCGCCGAGCAATGCGTCTGTCAGCTTCATGGTCTCTCCTCCTGATACCGGGTTTCCTCGACGCGGCGCGCGCGCCCGACCGCAGCCGGCAAGCGCCGCGCGGTCCCATCGTTGCCAGGCGACATATCGCGTTGACGGCTGAGTGTCTTTGCGCTGGCGCAAACTCGACGCAAACATGCAGCGACAGACCGGCAGCTGGCGCCGAGGCGTCACGTCGCCGCCAACGTCACCTCGAGATCCTCCGCGATCGCCTGGAGCGCCACCGCATCGCAGATCACCACCTCCTCCCGCCCCAGCGCCACCAGGCCCCGTCGCTCCCAGCCGGTCAGCGTTCGGCTGACGGTATAGAGGGTTGTCCCGGTGATCTCAGCCAGATCCTGTCGAGAGATTGGAAAACCAATGTGGAGACCATCGGCGAGCTGGCGGCCCGCCTGACCGGCGAGTCGGAGCACGGCGCGGGCGACCCGCCGCTCGACCCGCTCGGTCGCCAGCTCGCGGCAGCGGTTCTGCATCTCGCGCAGGTGCCGCCCCTGGATCGCCAGCGCGTTGAGCGCGAGGCGCGGCGCGCGCTTCATGAGCTGCTCCGTCGTCGGGCCGTCCCACACCAGGACGCGGCCGGCCTGACTCACCTCCGCCGTGCCCGGGTAGGTCGAGCCCGACACGAGCGCGACGCAGCCGAGCATCTCCCCGGGCCCCACGAACCGGACGACCACCTGCTGCCCCTCCGGCGTGAGCTGGGCGACCTTCACGCGGCCGGTCAGCAGGACGAAGAACGCGGTGGCGTCCGCGTCCTGCTCGAACAAGGACTCGCCTGGTGCGATCGGACGGACCTGTGCCGCGTCCAGCACCTCGGCGAGCTCCGCGTCGGAGAGGCCGCGGAAGAGCGCGATGCGGCTGAGGACCTCGTTGGAGAGGCGATCGTTCACGGAGGCTCCTGGAGGCGATGGCGGACCACGCGCGCGTGCAGTCGGTAGACTACGCCATCACCCGCCCGCTGCACACCCTCTCAAGACAGGTAGCGCGCACAGCCCCGGGCGGCGGCGCCCCCCGCCAGAGGTGGCGTGTTGGTGTGAGGGGGACTATGGTGCCCGGCGGGGCGTGCGCTCGCCCACGCGCCGTCGCTGTTGACCTCCCACGCCAAGGTGCCTCATGCCCGCCACCGCACGTCTTCGCTCGTCGCTTCGGCTCACGTCGCTCATCGCGCTCGCCCTCGTCGCGGCTGCCGCGACGCTCTCCGCCTGTGGGGTGGATGACGAGCCCGCGGCGCCCCAGCTCGACGCGGACGGCGGCGCGGACGTGACCGACGACGCAGCGCCCGACACCGCCGACGACCCCGACGCCGCCCCGGACGCCACCCCGGACGCCGAGGCGGACACGCCCGAGCCTGACCCCTTCCCGGCCACCGCCATCGTCCGCGTGCAAGGGCAGTTCGAATCGGCCGAGGGGATCACGTTCAACGGCGAGGGCGAGCTGTACGTCGTCGCCGACACCGACCTGTGGCGCGTTCGGGGGGATGGTGCGGTGGAGCAGGTCGCCGATCTGGGCGCGCCGGTGGGGCTGGCCTCTATCGGTCCGCGCGACATCCTCGTGGCCGAGTTCGGGACCCTGGCCGCCAACGACGACGGCCCCAACGACGACGGCTCCATCCTCCGCGTCACGCCCGAGGGCGATGTGACGGTCGTGGCAACCGGGATCGGCGACCCGAACTTCATCTATGTGCGCCGCGACGGCTCGCTGCTCGTCAGCGACGACTTCACCGACATCATCTACCGCGTCACGACCGACGGCCAGACCGAGGTCTTCCTCCAGGGGATTCAAGCCCCGAACGGCATGGTGGAGGCGGTCGATCGCAGCGCCCTGTACGTCGCGCAGACCTTCGCCTCGCTGGCGCCGCTCACCTTCGACCGCCGCGTGTGGCGCGTCGCGCTCGACACCGACGGCAACCCCGGCACGCCGCAGCTGCTGGGGGAGGTGGGCGGACTGGGGGCCAACGACGGGGTGGCCCTTGACGCGGAGGGGCGGCTGTACGTGGCCTGCAACATCGACGGGCAGGTCTGGCGGATCGATCCGGCCGACGGCTCGACGCTCCTGATCGCTCAGGGGATCTTCAGCGTGGCCAGCCTGGCGTTCGGCGAAGGGACCTGGACGGACACGAGCTTGTTCGCCACGCAGCTCTTCGGGGGCAACGTGTGGGAGATCCCTGTCGGGGTCGGCGGTGCTGAGCTCCATCGCTGATGATCCATCCACCCTGTTCGAACCGGCCTGGCGCGCTCACGGATCGTCGCTTTCCAGGGAGCCGAGCGCCTCGGAGATCTCCTCATAGTCGTAGCTGGCCGCCAAAGCCCGGAGCACCTCCGCTGCGCCGGGCGCAAACGCGGCGATCTGGTCGATCAACGCTTCCATATCCTCGATCCGGACCCCGATCGTCGCCTCGTGCAGCGCGCCCCGAAGCGCGCTCGGGACCGTGGCCAGAGCCGTGCGCAGGTCGAGCCCCCCGAGCGACGCGGCAACATCCTGCAACGCCGTGCTCTGCTCCGGGGCCACCTGAAACGTGAACGTGAACACGCTCCCACGCCCCAGCGCCGAGACCACCGACACATCGCCGCCCATCATCCGCGCGTAGCTCCGGCTGATGGTCATGCCCAGCCCCGTCCCACCGGCGTGGGCCGCCTGCGCGGTCCGCTCGAAGGCATCAAAGATCCGCTCCGCGTCCTCGCTCGCCATCCCGACGCCCGTGTCCTCGACCACGACGGTCACCAGGGCCACACCCGACTCGCCAGCTACCGCCGAAGCCGTCACATGCACCCCTCCCAACGTCGTGAACTTGATGGCGTTGCTCAGCAGGTTCTCAAGCACCTGTCGGCACTTGCTCGCGTCCACGCGAACGAGCTCCGGCAACGAGCTCTCCACCTGCACCTCGAGCGCCAGGCCCTTGCCCATTGCCAGGCGTCGAAACTGCTCCGCGACCTCGGCGAGCATCCGTCGCAGGTCAACACCCGCCAGCTGCAACGTCTCGCGCTTGGCCTCGAGGCGGGACATGTCCAGGATCGCGTTCATCAACCCCAGCAAGTGGGCGCCGCTGCGGTGGATGATCTCCACATACGCGCTCTGGTCGCTGTCCAGCACCGTCTCGGACTGGAGCAGCTGTGCATAGCCCATGATCGCGTTCATCGGCGTGCGAAGCTCATGGCTCATGTTGGCCAGGAAGGCGCTCTTGGCGCGCGCGGCAGCCTCTGCGGCCTCCTTGGAGGCTCGAAGGGCATCCTCCGCCCGCCGCTCCTACGTCACGTCCCAGCTCGTCCCGACCATCGCCACCGGCTCGCCGTCGGCGTCGCGCTCGACCAGCGCATTGGCCCTGATGGTTCGGATCGTCCCGTCGGTGTGAAGCCCTCGAAACTCCAGAGCAAACTCGAGCTCGTCGCGCGCCGCCCGGATGACCGCGGCATCCACTCTGGCTTGATCATCGCGATGAATGTGGGTCTGCCACGCGACATAACAGCCGCAGAACGCCTCCGGCGACAGCCCGTAGAGCCCCAGCATCGCCTCGTCCCAGACCAGACGATCGGTCCTCAAGTCCCAGTCCCACACGCCCAGCCGCGCCGCCCGCGCCGCCAGGCGGAGCCGATCCGAGACGTGATTGAGCTCGCGCTCGACGCGCATCAGGTGGCTGATGTCCACGATCCAGGCCAGCAGGCACGCCTCGCCCTCGAAGACAAGGCCGCTCATGCTCACCATCAGATCTCGACCCTCCCCATTGGCGGCAATCGCGCGAAGCTGCGCCACGTGTGGCGTGGCACCGACCTCCCGACGGCCGTCGAAGAGCTCCTCCAGACCTGCATGTCGCAGCGGGTCACCCACGCCGAGCCCGAACAGCTGTGAGAGCGCGGCGTTGACGTACCGCACCTCGCCGCCGCTCGCGATGAGGACGCCATGGGGAGCAGAGTCCAGGATGAACTGAAGCTGGGCGCGCTGCTCCACGACCGCCTGCTGCGACAAAGCGAGGGCCGCGCTGGCCGCCTCGGCCGACCGGCGCTCGGCGTGAGCGTCCTGCATCAGGCTGACCGCCGCGCGCCGTGCATGATCGAGCGCAGCGTTCGCGTCGGTGAGGGTCTGCGCCTGCCTCCGCAGCGTCACCTCCAGCTCCTTGCGCGCGGTGAAGTCCTCGGAGATAGCGACGTAATGGGTGATCTCCACGGTCTCGTCCGTAATCGGGGCGATCATGCTCTTGGACCAATACGCCTCGCCCGACCGCTTGCGATTGACGAACTCACCCTTCCAGATCTTCCCGCGCTCGATCGTGGGCCACACCTCGACCAGCGCAGGATCGATACGCTCCGGTGTGGCATAGGTAGAGGGTATCCTCCCGATCATCTGTTCCGAACTGTAGCCTGTAATCCCCGTAAACGCTGGATTCACGTGCTACACACGTCCGGCGCGATCGGTCACCACGACGGAGACCGGGCTCGCGTCCACGGCTCGAGACAACTTCCTCAGCGACGCCTCGACGCGTTTGTAATCGGAGACGTTCTCATGGGACACGACCAGCGACGACGCCCCCCCGCCAGACACGCGGGTCACGGTCATGCGAAACCAGCGCTCCTCCGTCGGGCTGTGGCACGGATAGGTCAGGTGGAGGCGATCGCCGATGCCCGCCAGCATCCGCTGCAGCCCGTCCAGCGCCTCCACCGCGCCCTCATCCCCGTCCCTCGCAGCGGCGGCGCAATGCCCGAGGTAGCTCGAACCGACTCCGTAGTCGTCGGTGCTGAGTCCGTTGTTGTCCCCCAACTGCTTCCAGGCTCGGTTCACGGCGATGATCACGCCGCGCTCGTCGAGCACCGCGACGTGGTTGCTCAACGCATCAAGCACCGCGCGCTGCAGCGCTGCCTCGATGTCCGCCCTTGTCGGCTCTCCGCCCCGATCCTGCTCACTCTCACCCATCGCGAGCCTCCACGCCGCACCGAGCTCGTCGGCCAGTGCACTGGCGCTCCTTCGTGGTTGTGTCCCCGTCGGAGCGCTCCGCGCGATCTCCGCGGATCGCTCCAGAGGGCGCCAGAGTCCCAGGATGTCTCTGAGACGGTCCTCGCCTCCACCCTATCCCGCTCCACCGGCGGTGCCAATGATCCTCACACGCTCAGCCACGCGCCACGCGCCAGACGGCTGCCACCCGACCCCGTTCAGAAGCCGTTCGAAAAATATATGCCTCGTTTCCTCGTATCTTCTAGACCGTCGTGCATCTCGGTTGAGCCCGCGATGCAGGGTCTTCTGCGAGCTATCGCTCACAGAACCC
>Ga0100377_1002423_pt1 | contig 15557 bp, 10 predicted proteins | sample CryGeymeta201501_FD_83664 | JGI IMG/M metagenome (GOLD analysis project Ga0100377, IMG submission 83664) | Groundwater microbial communities from Crystal Geyser aquifers in Utah, USA - Crystal Geyser metaG 2015-01 | ecosystem: Environmental > Aquatic > Deep subsurface > Groundwater | place: USA... | reverse complement strand
CCGTTGAGAAAGTAGATGCCGATGGATCCGACGTAGATTCTGGTTCCAGGCGGCGTTTGATGTGAGGGAGTGGGCCCAGAGGCCCATGACCGAGCAGAAAACCCGCATGGAGCCAGAAGATACAAGGAAACACGGCATATATTTTTGAAACGGCTTCTCAGTCGGACTTCGGGGACACGAACGGCAGCACGAGGTCACCGAAGTGCCCCCGCGACCGGATCATCCGCATGTTGCCGTAGTGCCCGACGATCACGCGGTCCATGAAGATCACCTCCACCGGCGGCTGGAACAGGCCGAGCTTGGCGATGAAGGTGGGCAACATCAGCTTGACCTCGTCATGCACGGTCGAGGTGCCGTAGTCGAACGGCTCGGTCGTGATGAACGGCCGCAGCAGGATGTCCCGCCACTTCTTGTAGTACTCCGGCGGGATCGGCTCGGTGTCCGGCGTGCGTGCGCCGAGCCGGATCATGCCCGACTCGACCGCGGCGTAGTCCTCGACGAACGCCGCGTAGCAGGTGTCGCCGTACGCCTCGATGATCTCCGGCAGGAGCTTCTTCACGCAGCCAAAATCGTACAGCACGACCGTGCCGTCCTTGCGGAACGCGAAGTTCGCCGGGTTCGGATCGGCGTGGATGGACTGCAGCCCGAAGATCTGCTTGAGCACCATCCGGAAGATGTTGGCGCCGATCGTGTCCCGGACCTCCTGCGCGTAGCCGAGCGCCTCCATGTCGTTGATGTTGTCACCTTCGACATAGGTCAGGGTCAGCACCCGCTTGGAGCTGCGCTCACCCACCACCTCGGGGATCAGGATAAAATCGTCGTCCTTGTGAAACTCCCGAAACAAGCGAACATTGTCCGCCTCGTTGCAGTAGTCCAGCTCCTCGTGGAGGCGGTCCCGGATCTCCCGAAAGAGCGCGTTGAACGACTTTCGGTCCATCTTGATGATGCCGCTCGCCCGCAGCGCCAGCTTGAGGTGAGACAGGTCCGAGTCCACCGACGTGTCGACGCCCGGATACTGCACCTTGACCACCACCTCGCGCCCATCATCGACCTGCGCCCGATGCACCTGCCCGATGGACGCCGCCGCGAAGGGCTCCCGATCAAACCGATGGAACAAGACCTCCGGCGGAGCGCCCAGCTCCTTCTCGATCTGCGCCGCGATGACCTCGTAGCTCATCGGCGGGGCCTCGCGCTGGAGCGACACCAGCGCTGACGACAGCTCCTTGGGCAGCAGGTCGCCGGCCACCGACGCCATCTGGCCGATCTTCATCGCCGCGCCCTTGAGCTCGCCGAGCGTCTCGGCGATCCGCTCGCCGTTGGACTTGTGCGTGCTCGCCCGGTCCAGCGCCGACTTGGCCTTGTCCTGAAAGACGGCCTTGAGACGGTCCTTCGCGTAACCCCCCGCCACCGTCGCGGTCATGCCGGCCAGCTTGAAGAAGCGCTCGGTCTTGGTGAACGGCTCGGCCTTGCGGCGCTTATCGTCGGTCATCGGATTCCATGCAGATAGAGGCCTCGACCACGAATCGGCGAGGACAGAACCTTGGGAGTAGCGGCCGGGCGGCGGCGCGCCACCAGCGGGGAGGACCGCAATCTACTCGGGAGCCATCCGCGCTGCAACCTCCCATGCCGGGTCAACGCGCGAACGACGCCTCCCCTTCCCCACCGGCCTGCCTCGACCCACAATCGGTCACTCCTTGCGCGCGTCGGGCCGAGGTGGTTTGCGGCCGGCGCGCGCAACAGGCACACTGTCGCTGCGCTTGACCTGTGCCTCTGCGGAGCCAGCCCACCCGATGCCTCGCCTCCTGTTCGCCACCGTCGCCGTCTGCGCCGTCGCGCTGTGGTCCCGACCGAGCGACGCGCAGCCGCTCGACGAAGGGACGCTCGACGAAGGGCCGCTCGACGAAGGCCCGGTCGATCCGCCTCAGGATCCCGACGCCATCACCCGTCTGCCCGTCCTCGCGACCGTGGTCGAGGCCACGTGGCCACCGGGCGCCATCGAGGCCCGCGCCGAGGCCACCGTCGTCCTCCAGATCGACATCGACGCCGACGGGCGCGTCGAGGCGGTCGAGGTGCTCGAGTCTGCGGCCAGCGCGTTCGCCTTCGACACCGCAGCCATCGAGGCCGCGCGTCAGTTCGTGTTCGAGCCCGCCGAGGCGGGCGGGGTCAGGGTGCCGGTCCGCATCACCTACCGCTACCACTTCAGGCTCACCGAGCAGCTCGCCGATCCCGCACCGATGCCCGCCGCCACCGAGCGCGCGGCCGCGGGCGTCGTCAACTTCAAGGGGCAGCTCCTCGAACGCGGCACCCGCGATCCCCTGCCGGGGCTGCTCGTCACCGTTTTTCGTGGCGAAGGCGAGACGCTGGAGGGCTTTGAGGCGATCACCGACGCCGCAGGCACCTTCGCGTTCTACGACCTGCCCGACGGAGACTGGCGGGTGGACATCGCGCCCGAGGGCTACTTCCCCTTCCGCACCACCGAGACGGTCAGTGGGACCGAGCAGGTCGAGGCGGTCTACTTCGTCGAGCGCGGGGTCTACAACCCGTTCGACGTCTTTGTCGAAGCCGTTCGGCCACGCAAGGAGGTCACCCGGCGGACCCTGCAATCGGCGGAGATCGAGCTGATCCCCGGCAACTTCGGCGACCCGATCAAGGTCGTGCGCAACCTGCCAGGCGTGGCCCGACCCTACTTCGCCAGCCCGGCCATCATCGTTCGTGGCTCCTCACCGGAGGACACGCGGGTGTATGTGGACGGCGTGCTGGTGCCGTTGATCTATCACTTCGGCGGGCTGCGCAGCATCATCCCGATCGGGATGATCGACAGCATCGACTTCCTGCCAGGCAACTTCTCGGCCTACTACGGGCAGTCGATGGGCGGCGTGCTCGACGTCAAGCTCAAGCGTCTGCGCCCCGACGCGGTGCACGGATACACCGACGTCAACGTCTTCGACGCCGGGGCCTGGCTGGAGGCACCGATCGGGGATGACGCGGCCATCGCGGTGGCGCTGCGCCGCAGCTACATCGACTCGGTGCTCACGTGGGCGGTGCCCGACAACGCGCCGGTGGACGTGCTGACGGCCCCTCGCTACTGGGACTACCAGACCCTCGCCTCGTGGCGGCCCGCGCCCGGACACGAGCTCCGCTTGTTCGTCTTCGGCTCCGACGATGTGCTGGAGGCCCTGTTCGAGAACCCCGCCGAGGGCGACATCGCCCTGAAGTCGGGCCAGTTCTTCGCCTCGACGGCGTTCTTTCGCGCCGTGGCCGACCACACCTACACTCCAGACGAGAGCTTCTCGAACACGGTCCGCCTGGCCTTCGGACGGGACACGGTGGACGCGTCGCTGGGTGACCAGTTCTTCGCGCGCATCGGCCTCACCCAGCTCACCGTGCGCGACACCGCGCGCCTCGAGGTCGGCCGCCACACCGTCCTCACAGCCGGCGTGGACAGCAACATCGGCTTCACCCACGCCGACTTCCTCGCGCCCCGGCCTCGCAAGGAGGGCGACCCCGACCGGTTCACCGACCGGAACCTTGATGACGCCATCCGGCTGGAGCAGGATCAGGTGGCGGGCGGCGCTGCCGTCTTCCTCGAAGCCGAGCTGAGCGCGATCGAGCGGCTGACGGTCACCAGCGGGGTGCGGCTGGAGCGCATCGAGCCCATCGGCGACTTCGTGATCGACCCGCGGCTGAGCGCGCGCGTCCAGCTGAGCGAGCCCTGGGCGGTGGTGGCCGGGGTCGGCATCTTCCATCAGCCGCCCTCCCCCGACGAGACGGCCGCCGGGTTCGGCAACCCGGACCTGTCTGCCGAGCAGGCGATCCACTACTCGCTCGGCGGCGAGTACAAGCCCAGGCCCCACCTCCAACTCGACGCGACGGTCTTCTACAAGGACATGAGCGCTCTGGTTAGCCGAGCGGCGGGCACCGTGGACGACGGCGGCGCGCTGAGCCTGTTGAACTACAACAACGGCGGCCGCGGGCGGGTGTACGGCCTCGAGGTGCTGGCCAAGCACGCCTTCTCCAACAACTTCTTTGGCTGGATCACCTACACCGTGTCCCGGGCCGAGCGCCTGGACTACGGCTCGGACACCTGGCGCCTGTTCGACTTCGACCAGACGCATATCCTCACCGTGATCGGGAGCTACCAGCTGCCCTGGAACTGGCAGCTCGGCGCGGCCTGGCGCCTGACGAGCGGCAATCCGGAGACGCCCGTGGTGGGCGCGGTCTTCGACTCCGACCAGGACGAGTACAAGCGCATCCTCGGCGCACCGAACTCCGGGCGCCTCCCGCCGTTTCACCAGCTCGACCTCCGGGTGGACAAGCGCTGGATCTACGACACGTGGCGGCTGTCGGTCTACCTGGACGTCCAGAACGTCTACAACCAGACCAACACCAACTTTCGCGACTACAACTTCGACTTCTCACAGGTCCAGCAGCAGCAGGGGTTGCCGGTGCTCCCGCTCCTCGGCGCCAAGGGCGAGTTCTGAGCTCCGCGGGCCCGCGCGCAAGAAAAAGACGCGCCGCGTCGAGGCCGCCACCCACTCAGGGCGGCCTACGCGCGGCGCATCAGGGGCAGCGCACGGTGGGGCTGTGCTCATCACATCACCGCGCTGCCAGATCGGGGCCGATGGGCTCGGCCGTGTTCAGCAGCCCTCATCCTCGGAGGGGTGGCCCTCGTGGACATCGAAGTTGAGGGTCTGCTGCAGCTGATCGTTGGCGTCGTAGACGTCGACCTGCCAGCTCCCGACGTCCCAGCCGCGCAGCGACTTCTTCGACCAGGTGCGCCACCGCGGGCTGACGCCCACCGGGAGCGTGACCACCGAGCTGAGCTCCCCATCGCGACGCCACACCATCTTGATCGTCGTCGGCGACTCGAGGTTCTGCACGGTCACATGTGCGAACACCGCCTCATCCCAGCGGTCGAAGTCGACCCGCGCATCCTCCAGCTCCCGCTGCGCGATCCCCGTCCCCACACCACCGCGGAGCACCTTGAGCCGGACGACCGGGGCGACGACCGCCGGGGCGGCGACCGGCGCAGGCACGTGGGCCGCCGGCGCCTCGAAGCGGGCGTCGAGCGCAAGCTCGAGCTCGGGCTCGACGACGACGGACGGGGTGGGCTCGAGGCGCTTGGCCTCCAGCAGCTCAGCGCGCGGGCTCGCGACGGGCACGGTCGCCGCGACGGGGTCGTCCGAGCCGCAGCCCACGCCGCCCAGGGTGAGGGTCAGCGCGGCGGTGAGGATGGCGATGGTGGTGGTGATACGGGACATGGTGACCCTCGCGGTCAAAGCCCTCGCGGGCGTGTGTCGTGTGTCGGCTTCTCGATGGTCAGCGCCAGGACGACTGCGTACTCGCCGACCTGTCCCTACCCATTGCGAGCGCCATGCCAGCCCGAATATTTCTTACCGACCCCGTATCAACGGTGCTCCAGGCCCGACGCAGACCACCACCGCGTTCAGCATACATGAATTGGCGCTGATGATATTGGATTCGCATACACCCAAACGCCGCGTCTCAACGCCCCCGCCGCGCAGCGTCTCGGACTCGCCGCCCGACCCGGTGTTTCGCCCCGTGTTCGACGCACCGGCGCCAGTCGCCGATTGACTCCACTGCGGCCCCACCGTTACGATGCCGCCGGGAACGCGACCACGGTGACTCCGCCACGAGTGAAAGCATGGGTGTCTACTACTACTGCCCGAGCTGCAACAACACGCTGCACCTGACCCCGCAATCACGGGGCTTCGGGCAAATGAAGGTGGCGTGCTTCGTCTGTGGCCGAGAGGCACGCTACTCGCCTTCGGGTCCAGCGCCCGACGCCAACGTGGTCAACGCACCCGAGACGGGGAGGCCGGCCTCCAGCGCCACGCCAGCCATACCGCACGGCATGCACGCGGCGGCCGCGGACATGCCCAACCCCACCGTCCCGATGCAGACGCCGGACGCGCTCCTCGCCCTCGACGCCCACGAGACCGCCGCCACCATCCCCGTCCAGGGGCTCAGCGACGCCGACATCGCCCGGATGCTCAACTACGGCTCGCACCACGCCGAGCCCGAGTCCGACGCCACCATGCGCTCGGACGCCCCGGAGTTCCTGGCGAACGTCCCGCTCGGCGGCTACGGCGGCGGACACAGCGCCACGCCCCAGCACCGACCGGCCCCCGACCCCTGGCAACAGGTCAGCGCCTCGACCTCCTCCGACAAGACGCGGCGGCCCACTGCGCCCCGCACCCCCAAGGAGGACGTCGAGGAGGAGATCCCCACCCGCTCCGTCGCCGGGCTGGCCGACCGGGACATCAGCGCCTACGCCTCCGGCTTCTACCAGGGCCTCGACACGAACGTGCCAGAGCCCGCCCCGGCTGCCCCGGCTGCACAGCCCTGGTCTGACCAGGATCTGCGTGTGGGCCCCGCCGCGACTGCCCCCGCGCACGACGACCGGCACATCGCCCCGGTGCCGACCCCCGTGCGACACCCCCAGCCCGCCCCCAGACAGGCCCCACAGCCAGCCCCGGCGCCCCAGCCTTCCCCTGCACCGCAGGCACGCGCCGCCCAGCGCCCGGCCACGCCCCCTGACGCCCGACACGAGCCCGAGCTGTCCAACTCGATGTTCAATCAGCTCGGCGTCGGAGATGGGCCGCGGTTCGGCGACTCTGGCCCGCAGCCCAAGACCGGGCTCGGCGCCGATCGGTTCACCGGCGAGTATCCCGCAGCCCGACGCCCTGGCAGCGGCGGCGGCACCGTGTGGATCATCGCCGCAGTCGTGATGCTCGTGCTCGCCGTGGGCGTTATCGTCGGAGGGCTGTACGTCTACAAGTCCCGCCGCGCTGCCCCGGCCTCGCCCGAGAAGGTCGTCGCTCCGGAGGGCGGCGGCGAGGGTGCAGGCGAGGGTGCAAACAAGTAGCGCTGAGCCCACTCCAAGGCCCCAGGCGACGAGGGCCACCCCCATTCCAAGGCCCCAGGCGACGAGAACCACCCCCACTCCAAGGCCCCAGGCGACGAGAGCCACCCCCATTCCAAGGCCCCAAGCGACGAGAGCCACCCCGATGGGGTGGCTCTCGTCGCTTGGGGAAGGCGTCTCGCCTACTTCTTCTCGGCGGTCTTGTCGCCAGCGGCAGGCTCGGCGGCGGGGACCTCAGCGGCCTTATCCTCGGGCTTGACCTCGGGCGTCGTCGGGAAGGCGTCGGGGGCCATGTGGATGGTGCCCTTCTCCTTGGCCTGCTCGAGGACCTGTGCGAGGTACGGGCTGACCTCGGTGAGTTCGAGGTCGGGGCGGACGAAGATGACCTGCCAGGTGCCCAGGCTCTGGGCGATGATGCCGCTGCGGAGCTCGGCCTCGATCGCGGCCTTGTTCTTCTCCAGCTCCTCGGCCTTGGGCTCCTCGCGCTCCTTGAGGCGGGCCACGAAGAACTTGTCGTCCTGGGCGATCACCTCGGTGTAGAGGGGCTTGTCGGTCGTGAGGGTGAAGGCCGCCGTCGCCACCTTCTTGTTGTCGCCGATGCGAGGCACGTCCGTCCAGGCGAGCGAGATCGGGACGATGGAGCCCTTGTCCTGGTCGAACTTGAAGCTGCGGCGAGGCTCACGAGTGAACTTGCCGGTGGACGCGACGCGGACGAAATCCCAGGCGGTCTTGGCGACGGGCTTCTCTTCGGTGGGCTCGACGCCGGGCTCGGTCGGGGGCTCGGGCGTCGGGGGGGCGTTGCGGGCCTTGAGGGTATCGACGACAGCCTGGAGGTCCTTGGAGGGATCCTTCTGGGCCTCGGCGAGCAGCTCCTTCGCGAGCACCTCGAGGCGCTCCTTGCCCTTGCTCTCGATGAGGAGCTTCTTGGCGATGTCCGCCTTGACGCTGTCGAAGGACGCGTAGTTGGCCTCCTTGACCTCCTCCAGCTTCAGCAGGAAGCGGGCGATGTCGGACTCGTACTCCTTGACCTCGCCGGGCTTCATGGGCTCGAGGACCTTGACCATGTCGGTGTTCATGTCGGTGAGCTCGGAGAAGCCCATGTCGCCGCCCTTGGTGCCGTAGACGATGTCCTCGGAGTCCTCGGTAGCCACGGTGGCGAAGTCGTCGCCTTTGGTCAGGATGCGGTCCTTGACCTTCGCCCACTTCTGGTCGGCCTGACGCTTGTCACCCTCGGGCGCCTCAGCGGGGGCCTTCTTGACCATGACGCGACGCACGCGGACCTTCTTGGCGTCGCCGTAGTCCTTCTTGTGATCGTCGTAGTACTTGCGGGCCTGGGCGTCGTTGCTCGCCAGGAAGGCGTCGATGTCGGCGGCGGGGAAGTCCAGCGCCTCCTCGAGGCCCTTCGGGTCGAAGGCCACGAACTCCAGCTCGACCCTGGTCGAGCGGGCGTTGTTGATCTCATCGATCTGGGCCGGAGAGACCACCACGGAGTTCTCGAGCACCGTCATGTACTTGGCGACGATGAGCTCGCGACGCTTGAACTCCTGGTAGTTCTCGATCGTCATCAGGAGGCCGTTGACCACGAAGTTCTGGTAGATCTCCGGGTCGAAGACGCCCTCCTGCGAGTAGATCTGGTAGTCGAAGTTGCGCTCCTCATCCATGATGAAGTCGCGCAGCTCGGCGTCGGTGGCCGAGAAGCCCTTGGCCATCGCCTCGTCCGACAGGACGTAGATCAGCGAGAGCGCATCCGCCGACTGCTTCTGCAGCTTGACGAAGTCGTCGTCCGTCTCGTTGTTCCGGCGACGGGCGACGCGGTTGGTCATCGACTCCAGGTCGGAGCTGTAGATGTCGTGCCCGGACGCCGTGGCGATGAGCCTCCGGCTGGAGGGGCTGCAGCCGTCTGCCCCGCCCTGACCGAAGTAGAAGGTAAAGACAATAATCAGGATCCCGAAGAAGAAGTAAACAAAGACGTTCTTCGAGCCCTTTCGCATCTGTTCGAGCATTTCAGCGACTCCTGGGACAGCAACGCAAACAGCATATCGCGCAACGCGTCGGTCGACCGCACCTGCAGCGACCCCGGCTGGTCGAAGGTCGCGAACATAAAGGCAGAACCTCCAGATTGCAAGCCCTCTGTCGGGTCCCGACACACCCTTGATGCCCCCGCGCGACCGAGCGCGGACCACCTTGCGTCCCCCCCGGCCCTCTGATATTGCTCCAGGGTTCGGGACTGTGAACGGCTGGCCGTCCAGCCTGATCGCGCCTGGCTCTCTCTCCTTCGGTGGCTGCGGCCACCATCCACGAGGCTGTTATGTTGTTCGACAATCTGTGGGGACTGTTCTCCAACGACCTGGCCATCGACCTCGGCACCGCCAACACCCTGATCTACGCCAAAGGCCACGGCATCGTCAGCTGTGAGCCCTCCGTCGTCGCCGTCCAGATGGACGGCCGCGGCGGCAAGAAGGTCCTCGCCGTGGGCAAGGACGCCAAGGAGATGCTCGGTCGCACCCCCGCGTCCATCGTCGCCATTCGGCCCGTCAAGGACGGCGTCATCGCCGACTTCGAGATCACCGAGGCGATGCTGCGCTACTTCATCACGCGCGCCCAGCGGCGACGCACCCTCGTCAAGCCGCGCATCGTGATCTGTGTCCCCTTCGGCATCACCGAGGTCGAAAAGCGCGCCGTGCGCGAATCGGCCGAGTCCGCTGGCGCCCGCGAGGTCTACCTGATCGAGGAGCCCATGGCCGCCGCCATCGGTGCGGGCCTCCCCATCACCGAGCCCTCCGGCAACATGATCGTCGACATCGGCGGCGGCACCACCGAGGTCGCCATCATCTCCCTGGCCGGCATCGTCTACAGCAAGTCGGTCCGGGTCGGCGGCGACAAGATGGATCAGGCGATCATCCAGTTCATGAAGCGAAAGTACAATCTGCTCGTCGGTGAGCGGACCGCTGAGATGATCAAGTGCACCATCGGCACCGCCGCCCCCACCGAGGAGCTCATGACCATGGAGGTCAAGGGCCGTGACCTCGTCACGGGGCTGCCCAAGACCCTCGAGGTCGACTCCGACGAGATCCGCACCTCCCTCCAGGAGCCCGTCAACGCCATCGTCGAGGCCGTGCGCAACGCCCTCGAGAAGTCGCCGCCGGAGATCAGCGCCGACATCGTCGACAAAGGCATCGTGCTGGCCGGCGGCGGCGCCCTGCTCAAGAACCTCGACATCCTCCTGCGCGAGGAGACCGGCCTGCCGGTCATGATCGCCGACGACCCGCTCTCCAGCGTCGTCATGGGCTCGGGCAAGGCCCTCGATGAGCTCAGTCTCCTCAAAGAGGTCGCCATCAGCTAGACCCCGCCGCGCCGCTGAGCGGGCGTCGCGGCGCAGGGCCACGGGCGAGCAGTCGCTCACCGAACCCCCTGCGCCGTGCTCCCCACTCTGCCGCAGGCTGACATAGCCCGGATCGTCATGCTCGAAGTCCTCGCCCGATACCGACTGCCCATCCTCGTCACGGCCATGCTCGTGCTGCCGATGCTCACCCTCGTCCTGTCCCGGGGCAACCCGGGGCGCAACCCGGTGGATCGACAGCTCATCAACGGCCTCGGCTCGCTCGAGACCGGCGGGGCCATGGCCGTCGGCCTGCTCGAGGACCTCTGGAACGACTACATCGCCCTGCGCGACCTCAAGGACGAGAACGAGCGGCTCAAGCAGGAGGTCGCCCTGCTCCGCGAGGAGCGGGCCCGGCTGATCGGCGTGCTGCAGGAGAACGCCCGCCTGCGCCGCATGCTCGACCTCAAGACCGACCGGCCCGAGCTCGAGCTGCGCGGCGCCCGCGTCGTGTCCGCCGACGTCTCGCCCTTCTTTCGCGTGCTGCGCATCCGCCTCGACACCGACCACGTCGAGCGCCAGGTCCGCGCCAGGATGGCCGTCGTCAGCCATGAGGGCGTCGTCGGGCAGATCCTGGAGGTCTACGATGGTTACGCCGACGTCTTGCTCGTGAGCGACCCGCGCAGCCAGATCGATGTCTACAGCCAGCGCAACCGGACCCGTGGCATGATCTATGGCCTGGGCCACAAGCGCGACTACGAGTGCAAGATGGGCTACCTGCTCCGGCGCGATGAGGTCCAGGAGGGCGACACGCTGGTCACCAGCGGCAAGGGCGGCATCTTCCCGCAGGAGCTGCTCGTCGGCCAGGTCTCCAACGTCACCCGCAAGGAGTTCGGCATCACCCAGGAGGCCATCGTCACCCCGGCCGTCGACGTCAGTCGGCTCGAGGAGGTGTTCATCGTCACGGGCAAGAGCGCCCCGGGCCTGCGCCCCTGACCCCGGCACGCCATGCGGATCGTCCTCACCATCCTCACCGGCTTCCTGCTGCTCGTGCTCGAGAGCGTGTTCGTCGGCACCTTCCACATCGACACCTTCCTGCCGCATGTGGCCTGCGGGCTGATGATCTACCTCGCGCTGCAGAAGGAGCTGTTCGAGGGCGGCATCGAGGCGACGCTGCTGGCGTGGACCGCGGATCTGCTCGGTGGCGCGCCGCCGGGCGTCATCGCCCTGGGGCTGGCGCTGATCTTCTTCACCATCCGGCTGACCGCGCAGCGGCTCTCCTACCGCTCGGTGCTGGTGCGCGCGGCGCTGTCCATCGTGGTCGCCGCCGCGCTGCAGACGATCATGCTGCTCATCCTGCTCGTCGTGCTCGGCGACCTGTCCCTGATCGCTACCTACCTGCTGGCGGCGCTGCCGTCGGCGTTGACGGCGCCCATCGGGCTGTTCCTCACCTGGGGCCCGCTGAGCCGCATCGACGGCCTGTTTCAGCAGCGCCACAAGACGTTGCTCAAGGAGTAGAGCCCGCCACGACGGGCTCGGATGCAGCCAGGGCGGTCGGCTTCGAGGACGAGGTCCACGCCGCGCACCCGCGGTTCGAGCGTTGCAAAGTTGACGTCGCGCGTGTTACGTTCCGCCGAACTCGGCTCGCCATCGGTGAGCAGCCAGCCTGGAGGGAGACGGTTGACGATCTGGCCTGGAAGAAAACCTCGCGGGGGTTCCAGTGGGGCGCGCCCCACCCGCGCAGAAGCCATCACGCGGCTCAACACCCGTGAAGAGCTCGAGGTCTACCAGGGCCGATTCAAGTGGCTGATGCTCTTCTTCCTCGTCCCGTTCGTCGCGCTCGGCATCCGGCTGTGGCAGGTCCAGGTCTCCGGCCACGACTTCTACCAGCGGCGCGCAGAGAACAACCTCGTCCGCACGGTCGAGATCCCGGCCGACCGCGGTCTGGTGTTCGACGCCAACGGCGAGGCGATCGCGAGCAACCGGCCATCCTACGACGCGTACGTGACGCCGCGTTTGTTCGCGAAGTCGCCCGAGGCGATGACGCTGCTGCGGGAGGTCCTCAACATCTCCCCGGACGAAGCCGACCGCATCACCCAGAAGTTGAACGCCAGCAACGGCCAGGCGTTTCTGGCCCGCAAGGACATCACGCGCGACCAGGTCGCGATGATCGAGTCCAACCGGATGTCGCTGCCCGGCGTCGAGGTCCGCATCCAGTCGCACCGGTACTATCCGTTCAACGAGTTCGCCTCCCACACCATCGGCTTCATGAACGAGATCTCGGGCGACGAGCTGGAGGGCCTCGACCCCTACGGCTACCGACCGGGCGACTACGTCGGCCGGACCGGGATCGAGCGGGCCTACGAGGCCATCCTGCGCGACAGCCCCGGCCTCAAGCGCCAGGTGGTCGATGCCCACGGCATCCCCCAGGGCGAGGACGAGGCGGAGGAGCTGCTCGGTCACTACCGCATGGTGGAGCCGGTCCCGGGCCGCAACCTGATCCTGACCCTCGACATGCGCCTGCAAGAGATCATGGTCGATGAGTTCGAGGGCCATGACTCGGGCGCGGTGGTGGCGATCAACCCCAGGGATGGGTCGGTCCTCGGCATGATGTCCAAGCCGATGTTCAACCCCAACAGCTGGACGGGCCGCCTGAGCACGGAGGAGAAGCGCCGCAGCGACTTCGACCCCTTCAAGCCGATGATCGACAAGGCGACCCAGTCCTACTTCCCCGGCTCCACCTTCAAGCTGGTCACCGCGCTCGCAGCGCTCGACCAGGGCTTCATCCGTCGCGACGAGACGCTGTTCTGCCCCGGCTACTACGAGTTCGGCAAGCGCCGGTTCCACTGCTGGAACCACGCCGGCCACGGCACGGTCGACCTGACCGACTCCCTCAAGCACTCCTGCGACGTCTATTACTACAAACTCGGCGAAAAACTCGGCATGAACACGCTCGCGCAGTACGCGTACATGTTCGGCTTCGGCGAGCGGACCGGCATCGGCATCAACAACGAGCAGCGCGGCACGGTCCCCACCAAGGACTGGCACCGCAAGCACTCCCCGGACGGCTTCCAGCACGGCTTCACGCTGTCGACGGCCGTCGGCCAGGGCGACACGCGCGTCACCCCGCTTCAGCTCGCCCTCGCCTATGGCGCGCTGGCCAATGGTGGCACGCTCTACTACCCGAGGCTGGTCTCCCGCGTCGAGTCCGCCGAGGGCCGCCCCCTGTTCGAGTACCCCGCGCGGGTGCGCCGCGAGCTCGAGTTCTCCGACGACTACCTCGCCCAGATCGGCGTCGGCATGGCTGCGGTCGTGAACGAGCCCGGCGGAACCTCCTACAAGTATCGGCTCGACTACGTCGCCATCGCGGGCAAGACGGGCACCGCCCAGGTCCGCGGCATGGACACCCAGCAGCTCGGCGCCGACGGCGAGGTGACGCTGCGACACCGGGACCACGCCTGGTTCACGGCCTATGGGCCGGTCGAGGATCCGACGATCGCGCTGGTGGTCTTCGTCGAGCACGGCGGCTCGGGCGGCAAGGTCGCGGCGCCTATCGCCATGCGCATCCTCGACCGCTACTTCCGGGAGATCCTCGGCGTCGACCCCGAGGCCCAGAAGGCGCTGGCCCAGGTCGAGCCGCGCGGACCGCGCCGACTCAACCGCCCTGGCCCTCGCCCCGACAGCAACCGTGTCTGGCGCAGGCCGGACGAGTCCAGCACGCCCGCCACCGCCCCGACCTACCTGTTCAGCAACGTCAACGACTCCGCCGATCCCCCCGATCGCTTCCGCGCGCCGTCTGGACTCCAGCAGCTCCGCCTGGCGCCGCTGCCCGACGCAGACGACGCAGACGACGAAGAATGACGTGACCCCGCACCGCGCGTCCCTCAGAGCAGCACGAAGGAACGATGCAGAATGCGCTTCACCTGATCCGGGTCCGGTTTGACTGGATCCTCCTCCTGATCGTCATGGGCCTGGCCTGCATAGGGCTGGCGAACCTCTACTCCTCGTCCATCGCATTGGGTGAGAGCCTGTACCAGACCCAGGCGGTCTGGCTGGGTCTCGGCGCGATCGTCTCGACGTTGTTCGCCGCGATCGACTACCGCTTCTACGGCCGGTGGTCGTACGTGGGATACGGCATCGTCCTGTTCTTGTTGGTGCTGGTGCCGTTCGTCGGCAGCACGCTGAACGGCTCGACCCGGTGGATCGACGTCGGCTTCACGCTCCTGCAGCCCTCCGAGTTCATGAAGCCGATGATCGTGCTGGTCGCCGCGCGCTACTTCTCGACGCAGGACGTCAAGCCAGGCAACTCGCTGCTCGACCTGATCAGCCCGTTCATGCTGGTGATCCCGCCGGTCGCGCTCGTCATGCTGCAGCCCGACCTCGGCACGGCCCTCGTGGTGCTCTTCATCTTCCTGACGGTCGTCATGTTCGAGGGCGTCAAGCTCCGCACCTTCATCGCCCTGGCCACGGCCACGCTCCTGTCGGCGCCGCTGGCCTGGAGCTTCCTGTTCAAGGACTACCAGAAGGAGCGCATCCTGAGCTTCCTCGACCTCGAGAAGGACCCGTATGGGCCGGGCTGGCAGGTCCGCCAGGCGCTGATCGCGTTTGGCTCCGCGGGGATGACCGGCAAGGGGTTCCTCGGCGGCACGCAGGTTCACAAGGGCTTTGTGCCCTACCACGAGAGCGACTTCGCGGCGGTGAACTGGGCCGAGGAGCACGGCTTCATCGGCATGATGCTCCTGCTCGGGGTGTACATCGCCTTGATCGCCTGGGCGCTGCGCATCGCGCGGAACTCCCGCGACCGCCTCGGCATGCTCATGGCGGTGGGCATGGCGGGCATGATCTTCTGGCACGTCGTGGTGAACCTCGGCATGGTCCTCGGGATGCTGCCCGTGGTCGGGCTCACCCTGCCGCTGGTCTCCTACGGCGGCAGCTCGATGATCACGACCATGATGGCCGTGGGCGTGCTGTTCTCCGTGTCGATGCGGCGCGACCTGAACGCGCAGGGCACCTGAACGGCACGACCCTGGCCGCCGCCCCAGAGGCCCAGAGCACAAGAGCCCCGCTGGCTTCAGCGAGGCTCGGGTGCGGCGGCCTGGGGATGGCCAACAGGCGGACGAGAGCTCAGACGAGCGCGCGATCGAACAACGCCTTGAGCTTGTTCGAGGGGCCGGCGCCCACGACGCGATCGACCTCCTTACCGTCCTTGATCACGATGACGGTGGGGATCGAGCGGATGCCGTACTTGCTGGCGACGTCGGGGTTGTGGTCGACGTCGAGCTTGGCGACCTTGACGCGACCGGCGTACTCGTCGGCGTACTTGTCGAGCACGGGCGCGATCTGACGGCAGGG
>Ga0100377_1002417_pt1 | contig 15577 bp, 8 predicted proteins | sample CryGeymeta201501_FD_83664 | JGI IMG/M metagenome (GOLD analysis project Ga0100377, IMG submission 83664) | Groundwater microbial communities from Crystal Geyser aquifers in Utah, USA - Crystal Geyser metaG 2015-01 | ecosystem: Environmental > Aquatic > Deep subsurface > Groundwater | place: USA... | reverse complement strand
CCACCATCGAAGACCCCAGGCTCGGGCGCTGCGCGCCCGTCGCCAGGGGCTATAATGGGAGTCGCCCCTGCGGGGCTCTCGGTTGGAGTGAATCGGGGCTCTCGGCTCGATCCTTCCGGTCCACCCCAAGAACGAGCATGCTCGGGAGCCCCGCAGGGGCGACCCCGAGGAGCCCGGAGGGCGACGAGACAGACGAGCCCCAGGCTCGGTCGGGCTATTCGCCCTCCCGTCGCCAGGGGTGTCTGCGGACGACGACCTCACGGCTCTCACCGGCTGGTTCTCGACCGCCAGCCTTATGGATAGAAGTCAGTGCCACCCCATTGTCTGCACGCTGGCCACGGTGGACCACGTGGGCAGGACGCACGTGGCCCTGTTCGGCGTGTTGTCCCCCCGCTGAGCCTGAGCCGCCCGCCCCCATCGTGGACGAGCCGTGACTTCGAGCCTCACCACCTCGCCCCAGCGCTCACCGGGCTCGCCCAGCGTCCCGCGTGCTCGCCCACCGACCCCGGAGCTCGGCCCACCGCGCCGACAACCCGGCCCACCGCTTCGACAACCCGGCCCACCGCTCCGAACAGGGCTGCGTCGCCAGGGCGCGCTGTGGAGGTCGGTGGGGACGGGGTCGGTGAGAGTGGGCCGGGGGAGCACCGGGCGTGGGCGGACACGCGGGTGCGGTGGGCCAGGGCGTTGGAGCGATGAATACGGGCTCCGTGGCCGTGGGACGGGTTGTTGGAGCGGTGGGACGAGTTGTCCGAGCGGTGGGCCGGGTTGTCCGAGCGGTGGGCGCAGGGATAGAAGCCGCGCCGCCTCACGCGGCGCAGCGATCAGTTGAAGGGCTCGCGGGGATTCGGTAGGATGGCGGAGGCTGCAACGTCCAGGCGACAGCGCGAGCTCGCGCTCAATAGATGACCGCCTCACCGCAAGCCAGCGTCTGGTCCTCGAACCTCATTCGCATAGGGAAACGATGAAACCCAGCACGTCGTTCCGCCGTCCGCTCCTTGATCGCGCCGCGCCCTGGACCTTCGCCGTCGTCTTGATCGGCCTCGGTCTGTGCGCGGCGCAGGCCAGCGCCCAGACCACCGATCACGCGGGCGCCGAGGTCGTGATCTTCCAGGACACCGTCTGGACCGGGGACCACATCAACATCGGACGGCTCGAGGTGCGTGACAATGCTACGCTGAGCGCCAGCCCCGGCGCGGCGCTGAGGATCCAGGGCGACCTGATCGAGGTCTTCGGCGCCATCAGCGCCGACCGCGCCGGCTTCGGCGGCGGCAACCCCGGCGCCCGCGGACAGGGCGGCCAGGGTGGGCAGGGGGCGGGGGCGGGCGGGCTCGGCGGCACGGGCTCGTCGTGCCCGGCGGAGATCAACGCTGGCGGCGGGGGTGGCGGTGCGGCGAGCTTTGTCGGAGCCGGCGGCCGCGGCGGCGCGGGCGCTGACGCCAACGACGGTGGCTGTCAGGGCGCCGGCGGCGGCGCCGCGGGCGGCGCGCAGTCGGCCGTGCCGCGCATGGGCGCTGGCGGCGGCGGCGGCGGCGGGGCTGGCGGCACGCGCGCACGCGCAGGCAGCGCTGGCGAGCCAGGCGGTGGGATGTTGACCATCGACGCGCACACGCTGCGCGTCGAGGGCACCGTGTCCGCGCGCGGCGGCCGAGGCGGCACCGGCGGCACCTCGCCCGACTTCTTCCACGGCGGTGGCGGCGGCGGCGGCGCGGCGGGCGGCACCGTCATCATCAACACGACCTACCTCATCGGCAGCGGCACCATCGACGTCGCGGGCGGTCAGGGCGGCAACGGCGGCCAGGGCGCGCGCGTCGGCACCGCCCCGCAGTGCGGCTCGGCCAACGACTGCGGCGGGGCCCAGTGCGTCAACGGGCGCTGCGTGGAGTGCGCGACGGCCACCGACTGCACCATGGGCTCGGGCAACCTCACCGCCTACGGCTTCTGCGAGGCCACCGTCTGCGCCTACTATTACACCGGTGCGGGTGGCGCCGGCGGCGGGTCCGGCCTGGCGATCATCCGGCGCGCCGACCAGAACCTGTTCACGGGGCTGTGCTCCGCGCTCGGCGGCGAGCCAGGCGCCAACACCAACACCAACAGCGCCAACAACTCCCCTGAGATGATGGGTGGCCCCGGCACCTGCACCTTCGAGACCATCAACGGCCGGCCCACCTCCCGGCCCGGCGGCCCCTACGTCACCCAGGAAGGTCGCCCGGTCGCCCTCAACGGCTCGACCTCGTTCGACCCCGAGGACGGCGCCGCTGCGCTCAACTTCGCCTGGGACTGCGACAACAACGGCGACTTCGAGTCGACGGGGCCGATCGTGGAGTGCACCTACCTGCAGGACGGCCGCTACACCGTGCCCCTGCGTGTGACCGACAGCGCCGGCGCCTCGAACGTGGCCACGACGGAGGTGATCGTCTCCGAGGGGCCTCCGCTGGCCGTGCTCAACGGTCCTGACCGCGTGGACGAGGGTCAGCCCGTGATGGTGGACGCCACGGGCAGCAACGGCTTTGGGGACAGCATCGCCCGCTACGAGTGGGACCTGAACTACGACGGCAGCTTCAACCTCGAGGCCACCACCACGGCGCCGACCTTCGAGAACACCTTCTGCGACAACGGTGTGTACAACGTGGCCGTCCGCGTCGTCGACTCGGGCGAGTCCTCGGCCATCGCGCTCCACCGCGTCATCGTGCAGAACCTCGCGCCGACGATCATCTCGATGCCGGCGACCACGGGCATCGAGGGACAGGAGTACAGCTACCAGATCGCCGCGAGCGATCCGGGGTGTGACACCTTCACCTACCAGATCATCACCGGCCCGGTGGGCCTGCGCGTGGACGGCAACGGCCTGATCCGGTGGATCCCCGACTTCCGTGCGGCGAGCACTGGCTGCACCAACATCCGCATCCTGGTCAGCGACGACGACTTTGGCCGCATCTTCCACGAGTGGGAGCTCTGCGTCAGCTTCGCCGACAGCGACAGCGACGGCCTCCCCGACACCTGGGAGTCGTTCTACGACCTCAACCCCAACGACCCCATCGACGCCAGCGGCGACCCGGACGGCGACGGCCGGGACAACCTGACCGAGTACCAGGACGAGACCAACCCCCGCTCCTTCGATGGCCCGCCGGCGCCCATCCTCTCCTCGCCGCGCAACATGACCGAGGTCGACACGGTCACGCCCGTCCTGCGGTCGTTCCGCGCCATCTCCCCGCTGTCCCGCGACCTGGTCTACGACTTCCAGCTCTACCAGTTCATCGAGAACGAGGCGATGATCCAGCCCGAGCTCCTGATCGAGTACACCGAGGAGCTCGAGGTCGCCCCGAACTCACCGACCGTCGACTGGACCGTGCCCGAGAGCGCCAACCTCGCCGATCACACCAACTACTGCTGGCGCGCCCGCGCCTTCGACGGCCAGACCGTCGGGCCGTGGAGCCACCTGTGGTGCTTCTTCGTCAACCTCGCCAACGAGGCCCCGACGCCGCCGACGATCCTGCGCCCGGCCCACCGCGATGTCGTGGACAACGGCCTGCCCGAGCTGACCGTGGGCAACTGCAGCGACCCGGACAACGACCCGGTCACCTACACCTTCATCGTCTACCGCGGCGAGAGCCTCACCGCGCCGGTGGCCTCCTTCCCGAACCTCGACGCGGGCGAGATGGGCATGACCTCGACCCAGCTCGTGGAGGAGCTCGAGGAGAACGCGCTCTACTGCTGGCGCGCCCAGTGCCGCGACAACCAGGGCCTGCCGAGCGAGTTCAGCGACCTGGCCTGCTTCACGGTCAACCGCAGCAACGAGCTGCCGAACGCGCCCGTCATCATCGACCCGATCCCCGAGGCCGATCAGGCCATCGCCATCGTGACCGGCGTGCCGATCTCGATCGTGATCCGCAACGCCACCGACCCCGACGGCGACAGCCTCGTCTACACCTTCGAGCTGGACACCCGCGTCACCTTCGACAGCGGCGCCGCTCTGGTGGAGGAGCTCGGCGAGGGCGTCGCCAACGAGACGACGTGGACGCCGACGTTCGAGTGGCAGGACAACACGACCTACTTCGTGCGCGTGCACGGCGAGGACGGCCAGGGCACCGGCCCGTTCGTCGCCGCCGAGTTCTTCGTCAACATCACCAACGATCCGCCCACCGCGCCGGACATCGTCACCCCCACCAACAACACCGTCGTCGGCTCGCGCCAGCCCACCCTCACCATCCGCAACTCGCTCGACCCCGACGGCGACAAGCTCAGCTACACCTTCGAGGTGTTCAACGACGCCGAGCTCCAGTTCCCCGTCGACGCCCACGCCAACATCCAGGAGACGCCCGAGTCGACCCAGTACCGCGTCCTGACCACCCAGCTCGTCGACGGCTCCTACTTCTGGCGCGCCAAGGCCAACGACGGCCAGGTCGACGGCCCCTGGAGCGAGGTCGGCGCGTTCATCGTGCAGGCCAGCACCGGGCCGGCGAACAACGGCGGCGACAACAACGGCGGCGGCGACAACAACGGCGGCAACAACAACACCAACGGCGGCGGCGGCGGCGGCGGCGGCGCGGCGGACCCGGGGAGCTGCTCCTGCAGCCAGCCCTCCTCCTCGGCGCCTGTCCAGCCCCTCGCCCTCGTCGTGGTCGGGCTCCTCGGGCTCGCGCTGGTGCTTCGTCGCCGCTCGTGAGCCGATCCCGGACGGCGTGGAGCGCGCTCGCCTTGCTGGCGAGCCTGACCGGGGCGTGCGTGGCCTCCACCACAGCCCCTGTCCCCGACGCCCCGCCGATCCCTGCCCCCTCCCCTCCCCAGGCCAACCCACCTCCCGCCTCCGACACCGCTGAGGCTGAGGACCCGCTCGCGGCCTGGCTGCCGCCCTCCATCGCCGACGCGCTCGACGACTCCGCCCGGGTGTTCGCCTGCCTCGACTACGGCCACGTCGACCGCATCGCAGGGCTCGAGGGCCTGGGACGCCAGGACATCCTCGAGCGCCTCCAGGGGCTGAAGGCCGCTCGACGCCTCTGCCAACCCCTGGTCCATGACCAGTTCGCCGGCTTCCCGCCCCTGCTCGACGCCTTCGACGCCGAATGGCTGTTCCTGTTGACCTATCTGGCCTTGACGGCGGAGGCGCAGGCGTCGCATAACCCAGAGACGGCCTGCGCGAACCTCCGGCAGACCGTCAAGGCGTCCCGCCGCGCTGTCGACACGACCCGGTCCTACGGCGCCTGGCTCGCCCACGAGATCGCCCTCGCCGGGCGGGAAGACCCCTTCTTGACGGACATGGTGCGGCGAGCGGAGGTGAAGATCACCGTCTTCACCCGCCTGTCCACCGAACTCACCAACCAATACAGCAGCGAGTGCGCCCTCCCATGACCGATCCCACCCCCACCCTTGAGGACGTCCGCGACCTCCTCCACGACGAGCTCTACGAAGACGCCCTCGAGGCCCTCGAGGGTCAGGACAGCCCCGAGGCCTGCCGCCTCCGCGCCGAGGCCCTCATCGGCCTCGAGGAGTTCGACGACGCGCTGGCCGTGCTCGAGCCCCTCGTCGACGGCGTGCCCGACGACGCGCAGGACGCCGAGGCCCTCGGCCTCATCGGCTTGTGCCTCTACTACGTCGACGAGCTGCAGGAGTCGCGGGACGTGCTCAACCGGGCCCTGCGCCGGGACGGCGCCAACATCACCGCCTTGCAGGCCCGCGCCATCGTGCACCGCGATCTGGAGTTCCAGCGCGCCTCCGAGCTCGACCTCGACCGCGCCCTGATGGTCCTGGAGGACGACCCCGACCGCCGCGACCTGCTGGGAGCGACCTGGAACATCAAGGCCGGCTTCGCCATCGAGGACGAGAACCACGTCGGCGCCGAGGCCGCCCTCAAGAAGGCCATCGCCGCCGACCCCGAGCACAGCGAGTACACCCTCGAGCTGGCCCGCCTCTACGTCGTGCTCAACCGCACCGCCGACGCCCTCGCCCTGCTCGACGGCCTGCTGGAGCGGGACAACCTCGTCATCGAGGCCTGGCTGCTCAAGAGCCAGATCCTCTACCTGACCGGCCGCGCCGACGACGCCCACGCCAACACCCGCGCCGCCCTCGAGGCCGACGACGCCGAGCCGTACATCTACGTCCAGCTCGGCAGCTTCGCGCTCTACCAGCAGCAGTGGCTGGAGGCGATCGAGCACGCGGACAAGGCCATCGAGCTCGACTCCAACGTGGTCGACAGCTACCAGATCAAGGCCGCCGCCCTCCGCTCGCTCGGCCGGGACGCGGAGATCGTCGGCGACCTCGCCGATCTCGAGAGCTCCACGCCCGACCTGCCCGGCTTCATCTTCGGCGAGCGCATCAACCCCGCCGAGCTCGCCGCCGAGGCGCTGGAGGAGGCCGCCAACATGGACCCGGCGCAGCTGCGCGGGATGATCGAGCACCTGTTTGCCTCCGGCCAGCTCCCCGAGGCCATGCGCCCCATGGTCGAGATGACCCTGGAGAACCTGCCTGCCATCCTCGAGAGCATGCCCGCCATGACCGGCATGAGCCCGCAGGAGCTCATGAGTCGCATGCACACCAACCCCTCCCTGGCCGGCCCCCTCGGCCTCACCCTCGGCGAGGACGGCGAGATCGAGCAGGACGACTGAGCTCCCGCAGGACCGCCCCGACGGCGTCACACCGCGATCCACGGCGCGGCGCCGCACTTTTCTTGCCCACCTTCCCGCGCTGCGCTAACGTGCCCCTGGGACACCCGGCGTCATGGCCTCCGGTGCACCTCCAGACCGGAGGTGGCCGCGTTGCCGTCACGGCGGGCGCCTGACGGTGGTGCTCACGGCACGGGCTCGCGCCCAGGGCCAACCCTCGCGTCGTTCGTCAAGGAGGATGTTGTCGTGTCCGCTGCCAGCCGCGTCGCCATGGCTCTGCTCGTCATCGCTGTCTTGACGGCGGTGCCCTATTTCTTCCTCAAGAGCAATGGGCGCACCGAGTACGAGCGGCTCAAGAACGAGGCTGAGGACATGAAGGCCGGCAACGCGGCGATCCGGCACGACAACGACCGGATGCGGGAGCGCATTGACGCCTTCCGCACCCATCCTCGCCTGATCGAGCGCCGCGCGCGGGAGCGGCTGCACGTGGCCCGTCCCAACGAGGTCATTTTCGTGTTCGACGAGCCCCCAATCGTTCCTGACGCCGGCAAGGAGGCCGCGCCGAAGTAGCGAGACGCCCCAGGGTGTCACTTCCGGGTTCGCAACCGTACGGCGACATAGACGTGAGCACAGCCCTCAAGAGCTACGGCAGGGACGCCGTTGCACTCGGGTGGATACGTCGCAGCGCATCGTTGTGGCTCTACCTGCTGTACATGTTCCTGCTCATCAGCGGCTTCTTCAGCGGTGGCGCGCGGTGGCCCCAGCTGCTGGCCCTGGCGGGTCTGCTGCTGACGGCGACGTTCGTCCTTGGCGACCGCTTCCTGCTGCGCGGCACCAGCGTCGAGGACAGCGGCGCGGACGGCGCCCTCGGGCGCCTGGCCACCGGCTGGGACCGGGCCTGCGGCGACCTCGAGGTCGGGTCCCTGCTGATCCTGACGACCTACGCGTTCCTCCACATCGCCGGCCGCCTGACGGCGGATGTATACCCGGTGGTGTACATCCTGATCGCGTTCCTGGTCTCGTTCCAGGACCGCCGCACGGCCTGGACCCTGGTGGCGATGGCCGTCGGGATCGAGGTCGCCAGCTTCCTGGCCGGGCTGCCGGTGGGCGGCGAGTCGCTGTCGTCGGCCTCGCTGATCACCCACATCACCTTCATCGCCGTGTTCGGCGCGCTGAACGCCGTGTTCGCCCGGGTGGATCTGGCCAAGCTCCGCACCGCGTACAAGCGCAAGGTCGCGCTCGAGAGCAAGCGCCTGCGCCAGAGCGCCCGCGATCTTCGCCTGGCGGTCGCTGACGCCCCCGAGGACGGCGAGCCGGCCGCGCCGAGGGCCGAGGGCCAGCTCATCATCGACGCCATCGACGCGGTGGACACCTCCATCGACGCCACGCTGCACCTGCTCAAGGACGGCCTGAGCTGCCACTCGGTCGTGATGCTCTGGTACGACGCCACGGGCAGACGCCTCCGCATCCGCGACAGCCTCAGCCCGCGCGCGCTGGCCGACACGTTGCACCCCGGCGAAGGCGCGCTGGCGGGTGTGCTCCGCCGCCGCGAGCCGGTCGTGCTGAACGATCTGCGCCGAGGCTACCGCGGCCTGGTGTACTACCAGCAGCCGGACCAGATCCCCGTGCGGTGCTTCTGCGGCGTCCCGCTGCTCGACGGTGAGGACGTGGTCGGCGCCCTGTGCCTGGACCGCACCTCGGAGGCGCCGTTCACCGACGCCGAGGTCCAGGTGATCGGGCACGCGGCGCTCAGCATCGTCCGCACGGTCCAGACCGAGCGCTTCTTCCTGTCCATGGAGCGGACCCGCCACGAGATGAGCCGCTTCTACGAGGCCAGCCGCCAGCTCAACCACGCCCTGACCCCCGATCAGGTCACCGACGTCGCCCTGAGCTGCGTCCGCGACCTGTGCCGGTACGATCTGGCCGCCGTGGTCCTGTGCCGCGGCGACAAGGAGCGCCGCTCCTTCGAGGTCGTCCGCGCCGACGCCGCCAGCGGCGACCATCGCAGCGAGCGCCTGAGCGCGTTCGCCGCCAGCCTCCAGGGCCTCGCCTTCGAGGAGAACAACGGCCTGGTCTCCATGGCCGTCGAGATGGGGCATTACCTGCCCTACAACGGCGACTTCCACGAGGACCGCAGCATCGTCTTCGCCCGCAAGCACCCGGTCAAGGGCATCTCCAGCCTCCTCGTGCTGCCGCTCCACGCCCACGACGAGCCCATCGGCGCCTTCGTGGTGGCCTGCCGCGAGGCAGGCGCCTTCCCGGCCGCCCGGCGCGAGATGCTGGAGGTGATCGCCAACCAGGTCGCCATCAGCCTCCACAACGCGCACATGTACGACCGCATGGAGCAGATGGCCACGACCGACGGACTCACCGGCCTCAACAACCACCGGACCTTCCAGAACAGGATGGACGAGGCCATCGCCCGCACCGACCGCGTCCGCACGCCCCTGTCCGTGCTGCTGACCGACATCGATCACTTCAAGTCGATCAACGACACCCACGGCCACCCGGTCGGCGACGAGGTGCTGCGCCAGGTCGCCGGCACCTTCCGCAAGGTCCTGCGCCAGACGGACATCCCGGCGCGCTATGGCGGTGAGGAGTTCGTGGTCATCCTCGAGGGCACCGACCGCGAAGGCGCCAAGCAGATCGCCGAGCGACTGCGCACCGAGATCGCCGCCCTGAAATTCAAGTCGACGCACAGCGAGTTCTCCATCACGATGTCTTTCGGGGTCGGCCTCTACCCCGATGACGCCCGTGACAAGGCGGAGCTCATTGACCGGACCGACCAGTCGCTCTATTACGCCAAGTCGCACGGTCGCAATCAGGTCCGCGCATGGCACGATGTGCAACACGCCCCCGATCTCGGTGCTCCGAAGAAGGACAAGCACTGAGCCATCGGCGAACGACATGAGCCACAACGATGAAAAAGAACTTCGTCTTTGACACCAACGTTCTGCTCCACGACCCCGACGCGATCTTCAAGTTCGCCGACAACGCGGTCATCATCCCGATCTACGTCATCGAGGAGATCGACCAGTTCAAGAAGGAGCTCAGCGAGCGTGGCCGCAACGCCCGACAGGTCTCTCGCCACCTCGACGCCTACCGCGAGAAGGGCAACCTCGGCGTCGGCGTGCCCCTCGAGAACGGCGGTGTCCTGCGCGTGGTGTTCAGCTCCGACCCCGGCTCCCACAAGATCCTCGACAAGCGCCTGACCGACAACCTCATCCTCTCGGTCGCGCTGGAGCTCCAGCAGGTCGAGACCCAGACCCAGACCATCTTCGTCACCAAGGACACCAACCTCCGCGTCCGCGCCGACGCGATGGGCCTCAAGTCCGTCAACTACGAAGATCAGTCGGTCAGCCTCGACCAGCTCTACCCCGGCGCCGGCGAGATCACCGTCGCCGCCGACGAGATCGAGTCGTTCTACCAGACCGGCCAGCTCGAGATCGAGTTCGTGCTCGGCGCCCCCATCGCCAGCACCAACCGCGCGGCCTCCGGCGCCACCGACCACGGCGCGGCCTACATGCGCCCCCAGGGCCCGGCGGGCAACACCCTCCCCGTCCTCTATCCGAACGAATACCTCCTCATCCGCAACGGCAACAACCCCAACCACACCGTCCTCGGCCGCCTCGACGCCGCCGGCCGCATCGTCCGCCCCCTGGCGCCGATGAAGCAGGGCATCTGGGGCATCCGCCCGCGCAACAAGGAGCAGCACTTCGCCCTCGACGCCCTGCTCAACGACGACATCCAGCTCGTCACCCTGCTCGGCAAGGCCGGCACCGGCAAGACCCTGCTCGCCATCGCCGCCGGTCTCCACAAGGCGACCGAGGAGAACGTCTACCAGCGCCTCCTGGTCTCCCGCCCCATCTTCCCCCTCGGCCGCGACATCGGCTACCTCCCCGGCAGCGTCGAGGAGAAGCTCAACCCCTGGATGCAACCCATCTTCGACAACATCGAGTACCTCATGGGCATCTCCCAGAGCGACAAGCGCGCCGGCCGCAGCGCCACCGAGCTGATGCACCTCAACATCCTCGAGATCGAGCCCCTCACCTTCATCCGTGGCCGCTCCATCCCCCACCAGTACATGATCGTCGACGAGGCCCAGAACCTCACCCCCCATGAGGTCAAGACCATCCTGACCCGCGTCGGCGAGGGCACCAAGATAGTCCTCACTGGCGACCCCTACCAGATCGACAACCCCTACGTCGACAGCGAGTCCAACGGCCTGACCTACACCATCAACCGCTTCAAGGGTCAGTCCATCGCCGCCACCGTCACCCTCTCCAAGGGCGAGCGGAGCAAGCTGGCCGAGCTCGCCTCGAATCTGCTGTAGCGGTGCTCACCACCTGGGATGCTCCGGCTGGCTCCCCCGCGCGGCTCCCCCGCGGCCGCAAGCGCGGAGCAAAGCTCCGTGGGCGGCCTCGACCCCTCGCGAGCAAGGGGCATGGGGGAGGAGCGAACGGCTCGGAGGCGCGTCAACGGTCCCGGGCGACGGGGAGTCTCCCACCACAGCAGCAACATGCTGTAATCATTGACACTTCACGAGCAGTCACGAGGTTCGTGCTCGCCCCGCAGCCCGTGTTGCCCCACTGCCCCTTGCTCGCGAGGGGCCGAGGCCGCCCGCGGAGCTTTGCTCCGCGGTTGCGGCCTCGGGGGAGCCGCGCGGGGGAGCCTCGCCCCTTCGCGCAGCTTCGCTGCGCCGTGCGGGCTCGCGTTGCCGCCCTCTACCTCGCCACGCAGCTCGCCTTCACCACCCCGCTCTGACCGAACCGGCCTGTCGCGACACACGCGGTGCCTTCGACGCAGTCGTCGTCGATGGAGCAGCGTGCGGCGCAGATGCCGCCGTCGTCAGGGAGGGAGGCGGGGGCGGGGACGCAGAAGGTGGAGGCGTAGCCGCCGGGCTTGTCGGGGCAGTAGCGGGTGCAGGGCTCGGTGCAAAGGCCTTCGGGGCCGCCGTCGAGGGGGGTGCAGTGGGCGGAGTCGCACTCGTCGTCGGAGAGGCAGCGATCGCCGATCCAGCCCTGGGAGCCGGGCAGGCAGACGTTGGCGCGGGCGGAGCTGTCGGGGCGAGGGACGCCGGCGACGGCGTGGAAGCCGGGGAGGCGGCGGCAGTTGTTGGTGGTGGCCTCGGCCTTGACGGTGCAGTAGCCGGAGCCGGGGGCGTCGGGGTCGGCGACGCAGAAGCTGGTGGGGTGGCCGGCGCGGTCGGGGCAGCCGCGGGAGCAGCGGCGGGTGCAGAAGCCACGGCCGCTGTAGGGGTTGCTCTTGCAAAGACCGCCGTCGTAGGCACAGTCGGCGTCGGTGGAGCACTCGGCGAGGAACCAGGGATCGTAGTCGACGGCGGTGCCGTCGTCGCGGCGCTCGACGGCCTTCTGGACACGGACCTCGGCCTGGACGCCCTGGAGGCGGCCCCAGACCTCGGCGATGTCGGCTGCGGCCATGCGGACGCAGCCGTGGCTGACATAGCCGCGGCGCAGGGTGCCGCCGCTGGGGATGGTGTAGTTGTCGACCGGGCCGTGGAGCGCGTAGGAGGAGGAGGTCGGGTGGCCGGCCAGGCGGATGAACGGCAGGCCAGCGAAGACGGGCAGCTGCTGGCCGGTCTCGGCCGACTTCCACCAGACCCGGCACCGCTGATTCCAGCCCCAGCGCGCCTGGGTGGACACGGGGCCGTCGTCCACGGGCGGCTCGTCGGTGCGGGTGAAGTAGCTGCCGGTGGGCAGGTCGGTCGAGGGCGGGGTCAGGCTCACGCCGTTCTCGATCGCGCCGACGCCGACAGGGAACACACGGTCGTAGTCGCCCGCCTGATCGAACAGGTGGAGGGTGAGGCCGTCGAGGCTGACGACGATCTTCGGATCGACCAGCGGCTCGACGAACGGAAGCTCCTTGCACGTCGTCGCCAGGCCGTAGAAGCCGTCCTCCTTGGGGTTGTCCACCGCCCCGACCCCCAGGTCCTCCTCAAAACCCGCCGTCGGATCCGCGACGGGGGGATCGGTCGCGTCCTCGCCGCATCCGCTGGCGAGGACGAGCATGGAAGCAGCGAGGAGGGCAGGCAGGAGGCGGCGAGTCAGGCGCATGGTGGCTCCGAGGCAGGTCAAGGACGTCGGGACGATGGTCTGCAACAGGCACGCCACCTCTTGACACCGCTTCCACGCCGACAGACAGGGGCTGCACGGCGCGTTCAACCGATCAGGTGGCAACTCGAGACGCCGCCTGGCGCCCGAGCCGATGGCGACTGAAGTTACCATATGGCGCCTCCGGAGACCAATCCCCCCGCCCTCCGAGACACGCGCGGTCAGCACCACGCCACGAAAATGTCACGGAGGACCACGAGGCGCGTTGACACCGGGGCGCGCCTCTCATTACATTACGCTGGCATCATTCCAGTGTGTCAGGAGCGGGTCCCACTCCACACCCTTTGCCACCCTGCCCATCGCCCCGGGGACCCGACCTGCGCAGGCAATGCCGCGTGTTCTTGTTCGTGATGGGCCGGTCTGCACCTCAGACGGTGCCGCCGGCCCTCGGTTCGGTGTTCCGAGGAGGCATCGAGGATAGAGACACTGTCGCGGCCTCCACGACCTGCCCGTCCACGTCTCGGCTTCGCGCCTGCGAGCCGTGCCGGGGCGGTGCCACACGCTCTGTCGACCCTGTTCCGGTCGGCCGATCGCCCCTGGCTCGACTCGCGAGGCACGATGCCTCCCGGGCGTTTCCAGGACAACACTGCATGGAACTGGAGTGACTCAATGAAACGGTACGACACGTCGGATATCCGAAACATCGCGCTCATCTCCCATGGTGGACATGGAAGCACGTCGCTGGGCGAGGCGCTGCTCTTCGCCTCCGGAGCCGTCAATCGGCTCGGCAGCGTGGATGAAGGAAACACCGTCCTCGACCACGAGGAGGAGGAGAAGGAGCGAAAGAGCTCCACGACGGCGGGCGTGGCGTGCTGTGAGTTCGACAAGAAGAAGATCAACATCATCGACCTGCCCGGACTCGCCGACTTCGTCGGCGACGTCGACGGCTGCCTGCGCGCCGCCGACGCCGCCATCCTCGTAGTCGACGCGGCCAGCGGCCTCCAGGTGCGCTCCGAGAAGCTCTGGAAGCAGGCCGGCGAGCTTGGGCTGCCCCGGGCCATCTTCATCAACAAGATGGACCGGGAGCGCGCCGACTTCGAGCGCACCCTCGAGGACATCAAGGAGTCTCTCGGGGTCAACCCCATCTGCGTCTCCATCCCCATCGGGGCCGAGGACAAGCTGCGTGGCATCGTGAACGTGCTGCGTCAGAAGGCCTGGATCTACCCGATGAACGGCGGCAACGACTTCGAGCGCACCGACGTGCCCGCCGACCTCGCCGAGCGGGTCAACGAGCTGCACATCGCGCTCGTCGAGGACGTCGCCGCCACGGACGAGGAGCTGATGGTCACGTACTTCGAAGAGGGCGACTTCGACGAAGACACGATGAAGATGGCGCTGGTGCGGGCCTTCAAGAACAACGAGATCGTGCCCGTCCTGGCCGGCTCGGCCACCACGAACGTCGGCACGCGGATGTTGCTCCACTTCATCGCTGACGTCTGCCCCTCCCCGGCCGAGTCCCAGCCCAAGGGCGGCCACCTGCCCGACAAGGAAGACCCCGTCCAGCTCGAGCGCTCCGACGACTCCCACTTCTCGGGTTACGTGTTCAAGTCGATCAAGGACAAGTACGGCAAGATCTCCCTGTTCAAGGTCGAGTCTGGCCACATCGAGAAGGACTCGAACGTCTACAACGCCAACAAGCACCACCACGAGCGCCTCGGCGCGATCTCGGCGATCCGCGGCCATCAGCTGATCCCCGTGGACGCCGCGGCCTGCGGCGACATCGTGGCGGTGGCCAAGCTCCGCGACACGGACACCGGCGACACGCTGTGCGAGGAGCACTACCCCATCGCCTACCCCGGCATCCCCCAGCTCTACCCGGCGATGACGCTGGCGATCCAGCCGGACAAGCAGGGCGACGAGGACAAGATCTACCAGCGCCTGCTCGAGCTCCGCGAGGAGGACCCGTCGCTGCAGATCACCCGTGACAAGCTCTCCGGCACCCTGCTCAGCGGCATGGGCCAGCTCCACATCGACGCCACGCTCAAGAAGCTGTTCCGCAAGTTCGGCATCCACGCCCACACCGAGGACCCGAAGATCGACTACCGCGAGACGATCAAGGGCAAGGTCGAGAACGTGCGCTGGCGCCATAAGAAACAGACGGGCGGCAAGGGCCAGTTCGCCGAGTGCATCATCGACGTCATGCCGGCTGAGCGCGGCGAAGGCTACGAGTTCATCGACAACATCGTCGGCGGGACGATCCCGCGCCAGTATATCCCGGCGGTGGACCGCGGCATCATGGAGACGATGGACACGGGCGTCCTGTCCGGCCACCGCGTGGTCGACATCAAGGTGCGCCTGTTCGACGGCAAGTACCACGACGTCGACTCCTCCGAGATGGCGTTCAAGATCGCCGGTCGCATGGCGTTCAAGACGGCCGTCCGCGACCCGAAGGCCAAGGCCTGCCTGCTCGAGCCGGTGGTCGAGATGGAGATCACGGTGCCTGAGGAGGCCATGGGCGACGTCATGGGCGACTTGTCCTCGCGTCGTGGCCGCCCGATGGGCATGGAGAGCCGTGGCAAGTACCAGGTCATCAAGGCGACGGTGCCTCAGGCCGAGGTGCTGCGCTACTCGCCGGACCTCCGCTCGATGACCGGTGGCCGCGGAGACTTCGTCATGCGCTTCTCGCACTACGAGGAGGTCCCCCACGAGATCTCCGCCAAGCTGATCGGCGCCTACAAGGATGAGGACGAGGAGCACTAGAGCGCTGATCGGTTTGACGGACCGAGCATGAGCGAGTCCCGTGTTCACCGGGGGTCGATACCATGAGTGTGTGGCGGGTCGCCTTCCTTCGGTCGGCTCCCTGCGGACCTCGCTACGCTCGGCCCGCCGCCACACCCGTCCTCGTCGCCT
>Ga0100377_1002416_pt1 | contig 15581 bp, 13 predicted proteins | sample CryGeymeta201501_FD_83664 | JGI IMG/M metagenome (GOLD analysis project Ga0100377, IMG submission 83664) | Groundwater microbial communities from Crystal Geyser aquifers in Utah, USA - Crystal Geyser metaG 2015-01 | ecosystem: Environmental > Aquatic > Deep subsurface > Groundwater | place: USA... | reverse complement strand
TTTTTGTAACTGTTTAGCCAACTTTTTCTTTCTTGTTGGGTACTCGTATCTGTTGCTCGTTATGAACTACAATCCAGCATAAGGAATTCATAACAAGCGGACGAGATTTCCAATCATTTCTGTGGATTTTACACAGGCTATTGCGTATAACAAGCAACAGATACGAGTACCCAACAACTTTATCGGCACCATTTTATTTGGCTAAACCGGTACAGTTTTTTAAGAAAAGGGTCGATGTGAAAGAGATAGCTACTGTGATATTGGCTGCTGGTAAGGGCACAAGGATGAAGTCCAATCTGGTGAAGGTGCTTCATCCATTGATGGGCGAGCCCATGTTGTCCTTCCCCATAGAGGTTGCCAGAAAGATAAATTCTCAGGATATTATACTGGTAACGGGTTATCAGGCAGAGCTTATCAGGGAGAGGTTTAAGGGGGAGGGGCTGACTTTTGTTGAACAGAAAGAGCAGCTTGGTACAGGGCATGCTGTTTTGTGTACAAAAGACACCCTGAAGGATTTTAAAGGAGACATATTAATACTGTGTGGCGATGTGCCTCTGATTAAGGAAGACACCGTCAGGGCATTGATAGAGGTTCACCAGGAAGGAAGCTCCGCGGTTACCGTTTTAACAACAAAACTCCCGAACCCTGAGGGTTATGGAAGAATAATCAGGGGCGATGACGGCGGGATTTTAAGGATTGTGGAAGAGAGAGACGCTACTGATCTGGAGAAAGAAGTGAAAGAAGTCAACACAGGGATATACTGTGCAAAAGCGAGCTATCTGTTTCAAGCCCTACAAATGGTTGGCAGAGAAAATAAGCAGTCAGAGTATTATTTGACCGATATCGTAGCGATAGCCACAGAGCACGATGAGAAGGTGAAGGGCTTTTTAGCAGAGGACCCTTTTGAGGTGATGGGGATAAACAACAGAGAGGAGCTGGCAAAGGCGAACGAGGTTATTAGAAGAGAGATCCTCTATAAACTAATGATGAATGGGGTAGGCATTATAGCTCCCCAGACAACGTTTATAGAAAGGGACGTCAGGATAGGAATAGACACGGTGATTTATCCCAATTGTTATATACAGGGCAACTCGCAAATAGGGAAAGAATGCATAATTGAACCCGGATCCATGATTACCAATTCTATAATTGGTGATAGTGTGATCATAAAGACCTGTTGTGTTATCAGTGATAGTAAGATAGCCAATAGAGTTATAATCGGCCCTTTTGCCCATTTGAGACCCGATACAGAGTTAGAGGATAAGGTTAAGATAGGAAATTTTGTGGAGATTAAGAAGACAAAGATTGGAGAAGGAAGCAAGGCATCTCACCTGAGTTATTTAGGAGACGCCACACTGGGCAGGGGGGTAAATGTTGGGGCAGGAACCATTACCTGTAACTACGATGGATTAAAAAAAAATCAGACAATCATAGAAGACAATGTGTTTATAGGGAGCGATACCCAATTTGTAGCACCTGTTAAGATCGGTGAAGGGGCATACATCGGAGCAGGGTCAACCATCACAGAGGATGTGCCCTCAGGCAGTCTGGCTTTGAGCCGGGCAAAACAGGTGACCAAGAAGAGAAAGAGAGAGCTTTGAAGAAGTACCCCTTTTCACTTCAGCATACATTTTTTGACCCATCTAAGCTCACTCCATTGAAAATTCACAAACTCGCCCTTCGGGCTCAAACATGTGAATTTTCTACATTCCGCTTGCCAAGAAGGGTTCCCCAAAAAATCTATGAATTCGCTCTCAGGGGACTTCTTCAAAGCTCTTGGCAGGTTGTGCAAAGGTATCGAAGAGAGAGTAAAATAAGGGCATAGTTATGTGCGGCATTATAGGCTACATAGGAAAGAGGAAGAGCGTACCTATCCTGTTAGAGGGCCTCAAGAGGCTTGAGTACAGGGGATATGACTCGGCAGGGATCGCTGTTTTTGATAATGGAGGCATTGAAGTACGCCGTTGTAAGGGAAAGATAAAAAATCTGGAGGATTCTATAAGAAACGAGGTTTTTTGTGGAAGCGTTGGCATAGGGCATACACGGTGGGCAACCCATGGCAGACCCTCTGAGAAAAATGCCCACCCCCATAAAGCCGGCGGGGTGGCAGTTGTACACAATGGTATAATAGAGAATTATGTCGAGTTGAAAGATTCCTTGATCTCCGAAGGGTGTAAGTTTCAATCCGAGACAGACACTGAGATTATATCCCATCTCATAGATAGGTTTATTGCTGCAGGGGAAGACATTGAGTCTGCAGTTAGAAATGCCCTCAAAAAACTGAAGGGGTCCTATGCCATAGCGGTTCTCTATGAGAAAGAGCCAAGGAAGCTTATTGCTGCGAAGAAGGAAAGTCCATTGGTGATCGGGTTAGGAGAGGATGAATTCTTTGTAGCGTCTGACATTCCTGCAATCCTGAATCACACAAGAAGGGTAATCTTCCTGGAGGACAATGAGATGGCAGTTCTGTCGGACAGTGGGGCAAGGATAACTTCTCTTGAAGGCAAGAAGATTAACAGGGAGCCCAAAGAGATTCTCTGGGACCCTGTTATGGCGGAGAAAGAAGGCTATAAGCACTTTATGCTAAAGGAGATCTTTGAACAACCCCGGTCTATAACCGACACTATAAGAGGGGGGATTTTCAAAGACAGGGGTGAGGTTTCCCTGGAAGAGATGAATATCTCCCATGGGGAATTGAGCAAGATAAACCGTATACTCCTGGTTGCCTGCGGCACATCTTTCCATGCTGCCCTGGTAGGAGAATTTATGATTGAGGAATTTTGTCGAATTCCTGTTGAAGTAGACTTGGGGTCGGAGTTTCGCTATCGAGATCCAATAATAGATGAGGCTACCCTCTCGATCTTTATTTCCCAATCCGGGGAGACAGCAGATACTCTGGCGGCATTAAAAGAGACAAAGAGAAAAGGGGGAAAAACCCTCTCAATCTGTAATGTGGTGGATAGCAGCATCGTTCGTGAGTCCCATGGGGTAATATATACCCATGCCGGGCCAGAGATAGGTGTGGCATCTACCAAGGCATTTACTGCCCAACTGGCGGCACTTTATCTTCTGACTCTTTATCTGGCCAAAATCAAAAAGAGTATCACAGCGAGAAAAACAAAGAATATTCTAGGAGAGCTAGCCAGGATCCCCCATCATATTGAAGACATTCTGGAACGAGAAGGGGAGATCAAGGAGATGGCCAAGAAATATTTCCGTTGCCAAAATTTTCTATACTTAGGCAGGGGGATAAATTATCCTCTTGCCTTAGAAGGGGCATTGAAGCTAAAGGAGATTTCATATATCCATGCAGAGGGTTACCCGGCGGGCGAAATGAAGCACGGCCCCATTGCACTAATCGACAATGATATGCCAGTGGTGGTCCTGGTATCAAACGATATATCTTATGAAAAGATTGTAAGCAACATTGAAGAGGTAAAGGCGAGGCGAGGGAAGACAATTGCAGTAGCAAGCATATCCCGCAGAGAGATTGCAAAGAAGGTCGATGATGTGTTTTTTATTCCTCAGACAATACCATCCTTAACCCCCATTTTGTTTGCCATTCCCCTCCAGCTTTTGGCATATCATATTGCGGTGCTGAGGGGAACAGATGTTGATCAGCCTAGAAACCTGGCAAAAAGTGTGACGGTGGAGTGAAACCTCTAGAACATCAACCCTCAAGAACTATGCGAAGATTGGTTTAATTAAACAACTTAGGAATAGGGCAACTTATGCGCGACCCGGATTTTAAATCAATAGGAAAGTGGTTTATCTATAGTATCCTTATAGGCATCTTAACCGGACTGGGCGCCACTGTATTTTTCTATCTGTTGCAAGGAAGCGCCAAATTTTTCCTTAATTATCTTGGCGGATATTATCCACCCCTTCCTGGAGGAGAATCCGTTGATTACTTATGCGCGACCCGGATTTTAAATCAATAGGAAAGTGGTTTATCTATAGTATCCTTATAGGCATCTTAACCGGACTGGGTGCCACTGTATTTTTCTATCTGTTGCAAGGAAGCGCCAAATTTTTCCTTAATTATCTTGGCGGATATTATCCACCCCTTCCTGGAGGAGAATCCGTTGATTTAGTGCCACCAGTGTCTGTTTTTCCAAAATGGATTCTGGGACTGGTACCCGCCCTTGGGGGGCTAATAGCAGGGGCAATCATATATAAGTGGGCACCCGAAGCAGCGGGTCATGGAACCGATGCCGTCATAGATGCCTTTCATAGATTCAGGGGGGTTATCAGGAAGAGGGTGCCTATAATAAAGGCTATATCTTCGGCAATAACTATAGGCTCCGGTGGTTCAGCCGGAAGAGAGGGGCCAGTTGCCCAGATTGGCGCTGGAGTTGGATCATATCTTGCCAATCTGTTGAGACTCTCTGACCGGGATAGACGTTTGATGCTCATTGCCGGAGCTGGCGGAGGGATAGGCAGCATGTTCAGGGCCCCCTTGGGGGGGGCATTGTTTGCCACAGAGGTACTATATAGAGAGCCTGAGTTCGAATTTGAGGCTATTATTCCCGCTATTATCTCCTCTATTGTTGCATATTCAGTCTTTGCCTCTTTCTTTGGTTGGGGAGTGCTATTTGATACTCCAAGATATTTGTTTAGACATCCTTCAGGACTTTTCTTCTATGCGATTTTGGGTATCCTGTGTGTCATATTGGGCGCCCTGTATGTGAAGGTGTTCTATGGATTAAGGGATAGATTTTTCAAGAAGCTTCCGGTAAAAAATTTTCTGAAACCTGCCATAGGCGGACTTATGCTAGGAATAATGGCCATGTTCTTCCCTCAGGTTTTGGGAATGGGATATGGCTGGATACAGTTAGCAATATACGGACAACTGACCATAGGACTTATGATTGTTCTTGTTTTCGCAAAGATTTTTGCTACCTCCTTTACCATAAGCTCAGGTGGTAGCGGGGGGGTATTTGCCCCCTCTCTATTTATAGGGGGGATGCTGGGTGGAGCTTTTGGCCAGACTGCCCATCTTCTGTTCCCGGATATTATAACCCAACCAACGGCATTTGTACTTGTAGGCATGGGGGCATTCTTTGCCGGCGTGGCTAAGGTTCCCATTTCGTCCTTGATTATGGTTTCTGAGATGACAGGAAGTTATGGCCTGCTTGTGCCTTTGATGCTATCGTCATCCATCGCATACCTGTTTACCCGTAAATGGAACCTGTACGAGAAACAAGTCTCTGGAAGAATAGACTCTCCAGCCCATCTGGGGGATTTTGTAGTGGATATCTTGGCGGGGCTTAAGGTTCAGGATGCCCTAACCAATAAAAAGAGGATGGTTTTAATACCTCAGCATATGCCTTTAAGAGAGATTTTAACGTTCATTACCGATACCTCAAACTCTTATTTTCCCGTTGTTGATGATGCCAAGAGGATGGTTGGTATCATGTCCCTTGATGACATCCGGAATGTAATGTTTGAGGAGGGTTTGAGCGAGTTGGTAAACGCAAAAGACATGGCCACCTCAGAGGTAATAACAGTGACCCAACAGGACAATCTCCAGGATGCACTTCGAAAATTTACACTGAAGAACATAGAGGAGATACCGGTAGTTGACATAAAAAACTCGAGAAGAGTTATAGGGATGTTGAACAGGCGAGATGTAATTGCCGTTTACAACAATGAGTTACAGAAGAGCCGCCTTGGGTAGAAAAAGGTGGATAGGATAAGGGGATGAAGATAACCAAACAAGAGGTTGATAAGGTAGCAAAATTGGCACGTCTGGGATTTACAGAGGAGGAAAAGGAAAAGTTTGCCAGTCAACTCAACTCTATTCTCGTTTATTTTGACAATTTAGGAGAATTGGATACAAGAGGAATTGAACCTACCTCCCACGCCAGCACCATAAGCAATGTGTTTAGGGATGATGAGGTTGAATCGTCTATTTCGAAAGAAGATTCCTTGCTGAATGCCCCTGATTCCAAGAGAGGCTGTTTCAGGGTTCCCAGGATTATAGAGCGATAGAGGACCAAGGGATATGGAATTGTATAGATTAACCATACACGAATTACAAGAGATGTTGAGAAAAGGGGAGGTTACTTCAAGGGATATAACAGAGTCTGTATTCAGGAGAATAGAGGAGGTTGAGGGAAAGACAAGAGCCTTTATCACTTTAATGAAAGAGCAGGGATTGAAACAGGCAGAAATGGCCGACATAAGAATCAAAGAAGGTAAGCTAAGCCAACTAACAGGTATTCCTCTGGCGATAAAGGACAACATGTGTATAAAAGGGATAAAAACTACCTGTGGTTCAAAGATACTGGAGAATTACATACCTCCATATGATGGGACTGTAATCGAAAGATTAAAGGAACACATGCCGGTTTTTATTGGCAAAACCAATATGGATGAGTTTGCTATGGGTTCGTCTACTGAAACATCGTACTTTGGTGTAACTCACAATCCCTGGGATATAGAAAGAATCCCCGGGGGTTCCAGCGGTGGTTCTGCAAGTGCAGTTGCTGCAGACGAGTGTATTGCAGCCCTGGGGTCTGATACTGGAGGGTCCATCAGACAGCCGGCGGCATGCTGTGGCATAGTCGGTCTAAAGCCGACCTACGGACGAGTGTCCCGTTTTGGATTGGTGGCATTTGCCTCTTCCCTGGACCAGATTGGTCCTATGACAAAGGATGTTAGAGACTGTAGTATCCTGTTATCCGTTATAAGTGGCCATGATAAATTGGATTCCACTTCTATAGACGTTGAGGTGGCTGATTATGAAAAGTGTCTTGGGCAGGATATAAAGGGTTTAAAAATAGGGGTTCCCAGAGAGTATTTTATAGAAGGGATTGCCCCGGATGTAGTCAAATCTTTATGGAGTGCGGTAAAAGAGCTGGAGAAGTTGGGAGCAACTTACAAAGAGGTCTCCTTGCCCCATAGTGAGCACGCAGTAGCGGTCTATTATCTAATTGCACCGGCAGAGGCGAGTTCTAACCTGGCTCGTTATGACGGTGTAAAATACGGGCATAGAGCTTCTGGGACTAAGGGATTAATGGATATGTATACCCAGACCCGATCTGAAGGGTTTGGACAAGAGGTTAAGCGGAGGATAATGCTTGGCACCTATGCCCTTTCTGCGGGTTACTACGATGCCTATTATAAAAAGGCGTCGCAGGTGAGAACCCTTATAAAGAGAGACTTTGACGAAGTCTTCAAGGAATGCGATGTGCTACTTACCCCTACCGCTCCGACCCCCGCCTTCAAGATTGGAGAAAAGACAGACGATCCATTGCAGATGTACCTTTCCGATATATTTACAATACCGGCAAATCTCGCAGGGATTCCTGGTATATCCATCCCCTGTGGTTTTAGCAGAGAGGGATTACCCATAGGATTGCAGCTTTTGGGTAAACATTTTGATGAAGAGAAACTTCTGCAGGTGGCATATGCCTTCGAACGGCATACCGACTATCATCTAAAAAAGCCGGTTATTGGGCAGGATGCGTTGTAGGTAATTATGAAAGATTCAATTAGATTGAGCAGGCTGAAGTTTAGCAGTTATATTGTCTTTAATCCAACGAGGATCCCACCATTCTTTGGGATTAACAAAAGTTCCATGGACTAGCATACTAAAATGGAGATGGTCTCCTCCTGCGAGTCCAGTAGTACCTGTATTACCAATAATGTCACCTTTCTTCACTCCCACACCGTATTTTACCTTGATACTGCTGAGATGAGAAGACAAACTGAAGATGCCCTGACCATGGTCGATAATTACAGAATTCCCATAAATTCCCACATAATCAGCAAATACTATTATGCCATTGTTAGCTGCCTTTACCGGGAATTGTTCAAGGGCAGCTATGTCTACCCCCAGATGTACCTGTTTATCAATCTCTCTACCCTGATAGTAATATGTCCTCTTGTCGGCATATTGTGCTTCAGGAGAGCCTTCCATCCTCAGAAAGGCCCCCTCCCATAACCTCTGGGGGTGGGATTTGCTACAGACAGCCTTTATTTTCCTGTCGCATTCTTTACGTAACCAGTCATTTACCTTCAAATATATATCAAGATTCTCCCCCCGGAGGTTATCGTATCTGGCACTGAATTCTGGCATCTTCTGGTTTAGAAAATTATCTGAGATGTCCATCTTGACTTCTCTAAATTCTTTCCTGAGAATCAAGTGGGGAAAGGATATTTTAGTTATATTACCGGCGCTATCCTGAGCCATAAGCATAATCAGGATTGGATTAGAGGCATTCCAGGGCAGAGCAAAGTAAGCTGCATGCGTCCCGTCAGGGGTAACGGGATAACCTTCAAAGAAAAGATCTCCTACCAGAATGCCACTCTTTAGAGCATCTTTGGAAACGGTGTAGAGCACTAAACAACTGCCGCCCACGTTTATGTTATGATTCAAGCTTCTAATACTGATTTGTGGCGGAAGGGTATCAATGATAACCTCCTTTTCCACCAGGGACTCATTTTTAAACAGGAAACTATTACGGGCTGAAATTATTAGGGTTGCCTTTCCATCTTTTAATCCTAATACAAGAGGTTTTATAAGGAGTTTTATGTCTTGTTTATGTCCCCCCTTCGGAAAGTCAAGGTTTGAAATCTTTTTCTCGTTATTCCCCTGTCTTATTGATACCTGAATAGACACTATTTTGCTCTTCTGGTCCTCTACCGAAAACCCAAGTTCCTGATTTTGGCCAAGGAATCCTATATCTTTACTGAAGATTATTTTTGGCGGAGTGAGGTCTCCTTTAATTACAACCCATATAGCTATCAACACAAATACTAAGATTAGTGCTGTCAGAAAAAAGAATCTTTTAGACATTTGCTCTATATCCTCCCGTCCCCTTAAGGTTTTGTCTCTTTGATATGAACCGTTCTGATCGGAAATGGAATTTCAATACCCTCTTTCTTATATCGTTTGTGTAATTTCTTTACTAATTCATGTGTCAGGGAGTATTGGTCTATAAATTCCCTGCCACGCATTATTACAGTAAAGTTTATACTGAAGTCGGCAAAGGTATGGTAACGAATAAAAGGTTCAAAAGCCAGCTCATCCCCCACAATCTCTTCCATTACCTCTTTTGCCACTTCGATTGTTACCTTTTCCACGTGTTCAAGATCACTATCATAGCTTACCCCAACCTGAACAGGGACTGAAAGCTGCTTCTCCGGAAGATTGTAATTTGTTATAATAGCAGATGCCAATTTAGAATTTGGAACAATTATAATGTTATTGGGGAGCGCCCTTAAGGTTGTATTTCGCCAGTTAATGTCTTCCACATAACCTTCATATCCTGTATCAAGCTTTACGTAATCCCCTGCCTTTACCTGCCTTGAGATAAGAATATAAAATCCTGAGAACAGATTGGAGAGAGTATCCTGAAGTGCCAGAGCAACGGCAATCCCTCCGATTCCCAGGGCGGTGATTATGGGAGTAATAGAGATACCCAAGGTCTGAAGGATAATTAATCCCCCCACAATAATTATCAGTATCCTGGTCAGGTTCGTAAAGATCGTTGTCGATATTAATGCCCCCTCTGTTTTATTGGTGTATATCTTTACTACACCGACCGCTATTTTTGCCAATACCCATGTTATAGAGAAAATAACAGCAATCAGCAGGGCTTTCTGAAGCATATTTGAAAGATTTACTGACATGGGGATGCTGGGGAGGGCCGAATATATACCGGCAATAAAAAACCAAAGCAATATCATACCTTTAAGAGGTTCTATTACAACATTATATCCTTCCCAACCCGTTTTATGGGCTTGTTTGAGAATCCTTGAAAAGATTATTTTTTGGAAGACTACACCTGCGAGTGCCCAACCCAGGAGAATGCTTATGGGGATAATAAACGATGGAATCTTTGAAAACTCAAAAGACATATTAAACCTCAACCTTCTTGATTTAACTTAGGAAGGCTATCAAATATTTAAGAGATGTCAAGAAAAAAGTCCGCCATTAGGGCGGATTAAATTTCTTGACAATAAACCCAAATTACTGTAGTTTTTACTTTATATTCAACCGAATTCAGGGGAGATGTGTATGCCTATATACGAATACCAGTGCAATCAATGTCAGAGAATGATGAGTTTTTTGATCTTGAAGCTTTCAGAGGCATCTGCGCTGAAATGCAAGGGTTGCGGAAGCAAGGATTTGAACCGACTGTTGTCCAGGGTTGCGTACCACAGATCAGAAAGCGATAGGATGGCAGAGTTCAACACTAACAAGCCCCGGGGAGAGGAATTCTACAAGGATTCCCGCAACGTTGGGCTCTGGGCAAAGAAGAGGGCCAAAGAATTGGGTGCAGATCTTGGCCCAGAATTTGATGAAGTGGTAGATAGGGCCCGGACAGGCAAGATATTGGAAGACTACGACCTATAGGGTTAATGAAAAAGCCTTTTTTATTGCCGGCAGGTAAAGGCTGGGGAATTTTGATCTCAAAAGCCCCCTTAGCCTTTAAGATGCCGGTTTTTTTGTATATAGGAGAGGCAGGAAAAAGAATAGTTTATGTCTGAAAATAGAAGTATCGCAAAGGCAGCGGGGGTGGTTGGGGCATCTACCTTCTTGAGCAGGATTTTGGGTTTCATCAGGGATGTGGTGGTTGCTAAATATTTTGGCGCAGGGGTATCTGCCGATGCCTTTTTTGTGGCTTTTCGAATACCTAACCTGCTTAGGAGGCTGCTTGCCGAAGGAGCATTAACCGTCTCTTTTGTCCCCGTCTTTACCGAATACTTAACCAAAAAGTCCAGAAGGGATGCCCTTGAACTGGCAAATATATCCTTTACTGTTCTTTCAATGATCCTCGTATTTATATCAATACTGGGGATAATCCTTTCTCCTCTGATAGTAAGGATTATAGCTCCCGGGTTTATTCACGCCCCTGAAAAGCTAGAACTAACCATTCTTCTTAACCGTATAATGTTCCCTTACATCTTTTTTATCGGTCTTACTGCCCTCTGCATGGGGGTACTAAATTCCCTGAGACATTTTGCCGCCCCTGCCCTATCCCCGGTTTTACTCAATATCTCTATGATAATTACAGTCCTGTGCTTCTCCTGGTATTTTGAGCAACCTGTACTCAGCCTCGCTGTTGGAGTCATTGTTGGAGGGGTTCTACAGCTTATCTTCCAGTTTCCATTCTTAAGAAGCAAAGGAGTCCTGTTAAGGGTAAATTTTAACTTTTCTCACCCTGCGGTGAAGAGGATTGGTCTTCTAATGCTTCCCGCTGTCTTTGGGGTAGCGGTATATCAGTTTAACATCTTTGTCAGTACCATTATTGCTTCCTTCCTCCCGGAAGGCAGTATATCATATCTTTATTATGCCGATAGGCTCATTGAATTTCCACTTGGGATATTTGCCGTAGCTGTGGGAACAGCCGTTTTGCCTGCTATGTCCCGGCACGCAGCTATGAAAAACTATGAAGAACTGAAGGATTCCCTTTCCTTTGCTTTAAGATTGGTCCTATTTCTGACTATTCCTGCAATGGTTGGATTGATAGTTCTCAGGGTTCCCATCATCAGCATCCTTTTCCAGAGGGGAGAATTCGACTCCCAGACTACTTTTTTAACTGCAAATGCCCTTCTTTATTATTCCCTTGGTCTGTGGGCAATCGCCGGAGGAAGAATTGTTGTCCCAACATTCTATTCTCTCCAGGACACAAAAACACCTGTGAAGATCGCAATAATCACCCTTTTTGCTGATGTCATCCTCAGCATTATCCTGGCCTTTCCTTTAGGGCTGAGACACGGAGGAATAGCCCTGGCCATGTCTGTTTCGTCTGCCATAAATATAGTGCTATTGCTGATGTTCCTCAGGAAAAGATTGGGTAGTATAGGGGCAAGGAAAATACTTTTGTCGGGCTTAAGGGTCTCTATATCTTCAGCAGTAATGGGGATTATGGTCTATCTCTATTGTTTCAGGATACCGTGGGATATGGTTTCGGGCATTAAAGAAAAAATCTTCACCCTAAGTGGCAGCATAATAATAGGGGCTGCCGTCTTTTTCTTATGTTCATATCTTCTTAAGAGTCAGGAATCCTATGCCTTTATTAAGATAATAAAAGAGAGAATAAGGAGGGACAGAAAGATATGAGTAAAACGGTTTATTCTATATTTGATACCGAATTTGGCTGGTGCGGTATCGTTGGAAAGGAGGGAAGGCTTTTAGAGATAATCCCCTTCTTACCTACAGAAGAGAGTGTCTGTTCGTGTGTGGTTTCAAAATATACAAATATAGCTCTTTGCCCGGGTTGTTTTAAAGAACCTAAAGAGGCTATCGAGAGATACCTTGCAGGGGAAAGGATGGATTTTGAATTTTCTTTGGATCTCTCTGGTTATACTGAATTCCAGAGAGATGTTTGGGAGATAACTAGGTCCATCTCCTATGGAGAGATTCGTACCTATAGTTGGGTCAGCAAAAAGTTAGGAACCCCAAAGTCTTCAAGGGCAGTCGGGACTGCACTTGCCAAAAATCCATTGCCGATAGTTGTGCCATGTCATCGGGTTATAAGAAGCGATGGCGATTTAGGGGGATATTCAGCGGAAGGGGGCATAGAGATTAAGGCCAAATTATTAAATATGGAAGGTAACTGCTCAGGTGGATAAGCTGTAGACAGTTAGCCTGTTGGAGGAGCGTGACTAACAGCCTTCAGCCTAAACAACCTGAGTAGTAACATTTTTTATTAATTGCTTGACCAAAGGCCTTAGATTGGTTATATTGTACGAATGGAAAGTTTAGTCAAAAATTTCTCACTGTATCTGCAAATAGAGAAGAACGTATCAGAGAATACCTACCGGAATTACATGAGCGATCTGAGGCAGTTCTTAAACTTCTTAAAAGCCCAAAAGCTCTGTATGGAAGAAGGCAATAAGGAGATAGATGTAACAAAGATAGACCATATTGTTATAAGAGCCTATTTAATGGAGTTGTATGGCAAGAATAAAAAGACTTCCATTGCAAGAAAACTTGCCTCCCTCAGGTCATTCTTCAAACTCTTGATTAAAGAAGAAAGACTCACAATAAATCCAGCTGCTATGGTCACAACCCCTAAACAGGAAAAACATATCCCTGCTTTTTTGTCTGTTGATGAGATGTTCAGATTGGTTGAAAAACCGGACAAGTCAACCATCTTAGAATGTAGAGATAGAGGCATAATGGAGGTTTTGTACTCATGTGGTATTCGGGTGAGTGAGTTGGTGGGACTGAATATAGATGATTTGGACTTCAATTTGGGCATTATTAAGGTAAGAGGGAAAGGGAGAAAAGAAAGGATTGTTCCCATCGGGGGAAAGGCAATAGAAGCCCTAAAGGATTACCTTGAGCATGTAAATGAGCTAAAAGGAAAAGTCCCTGAAAGGTACTCTCAGGGAGAATTGGCAAGCCCGGTTTTCCTGAATTTCAGAGGTGAAAGATTAAGCTCCAGAAGTGTTGCCAGGATAGTTAAAAAATACATCTTTCAGTGCGGTATAATGAGAGATATCAGTCCGCATTCTATACGCCATAGCTTTGCCACTCATCTTTTAGATGCAGGAGCCGATTTGCGGGCAATTCAGGAGCTTTTAGGGCATAAGAGCCTGGGAACTACTCAAAAATATACCCATATAAGTATTGACAAATTAATGGAGGTCTATGACAAAGCGCACCCTAGAAGTAAATTATAGGGGAGGCGAGATGTCTGTCCTGCAGGTTTTAGGCATTTGACAATGTCAACAGCGCACCATAACAGCGGGCTTAAGCCCGCTGTTGACCCTGTTGTGGCCCGCTGTTGTATGCGCCGTGGACAATAGAAGGATGAGTTATGTTTAAAGGGACTACCATTTTATGTGTCAGGAATAAAGGGAAGGTCGCCCTTGGTGGTGATGGGCAGGTAACCCTTAACGATACCATTATGAAACATGGTGCAAAGAAGGTTAGGCGTTTATACAACGATAATGTTATTGCTGGCTTTGCTGGAACAACAGCGGATGCCCTTACCCTGTTTGAGAAGTTTGAGGGCAAACTGGAGCAGTATCATGGCAACCTGACCAGGGCCGCTGTGGAACTGGCCAAAGATTGGCGAACAGACAAGATACTCCGCAGATTGGAAGCCTTACTGATTGTTGCTGACAAGGAGCATACCCTGATTATATCGGGCAACGGGGATGTTATTGAGCCCGATGAAGGGGCAATTGCTATAGGTTCAGGGGGAGCATATGCTTTAGCTTCTGCAAAGGCTCTTATAAAGTATTCTGATCTGGATGTAAAAAGCATAGTGGAAGAGTCCATGAAGATTGCAGCAGACATCTGTGTCTACACCAATGACAGGATATTTATAGAAGAATTATAAGGCTCATCTCCAAAAAAATTGCTAAGATCAGAAGGATTCAAGGGGTCGAGGATTCGAGTGGTATGCCTATGGGTAGTCTATTCATCTGAAGTGAGGAGGATTGATGTCAATTTTTACACCTAGAGAGATTGTTGCAGAACTGGATAGGTATATAATAGGACAGAAAAACGCAAAGAGGGCAGTAGCTATCGCCTTAAGAAACAGATGGAGAAGGCAGCAGGTCCCGGAAGATCTTAAAGATGAGATTGCCCCCAAAAATATTATTATGATTGGGCCTACAGGGGTCGGTAAAACGGAGATAGCCAGAAGGCTTGCTAAACTTGCCCAGTCGCCTTTCCTGAAGATCGAGGCGTCCAAGTTTACAGAAGTAGGATATGTTGGAAGAGACGTAGAATCTATGATTCGCGATCTTACAGAACTGGCAGTTAATATGGTAAAAAGTGAAGAAGCAGAAAAGGTTCGCAACAAGGCCAAAGAGATTGCAGAGGAGAGGGTTTTAGACCTATTACTACCTCCCCAAAAGGGAATGATAGGTGTTGGCGAAAAATTGACAAACGGGACAGATAATGAAGGCAAAAGCGATCAAACAGATACCAGGGAAAAGCTAAGGGGATTACTGCGAAAAGGGAAGCTGGATAATAGGGTTGTGGATTTGGAAGTAACTCAAAGGAACATCCCTATCATAGAAGTCTTTTCTGCATACGGTATGGAAGAGATGGATATAAACCTTAAGGATGTATTCAGCAACATCTTCCCTGAAAAAACAAAGAAGAGAAAGGTTAAAGTCGCTGATGCATTAAGCATCCTCTTACAAGAAGAAGAGCAAAGGTTAATAGATATGGATAATGTTAGCAAGCTTGCCAAAAAGAGGGTAGAACAATCAGGGATAATCTTCGTAGATGAGATTGATAAGATTGCCGGCAGGGAGTCAGGCCATGGCCCTGATGTATCCAGGGAAGGAGTTCAGAGGGATATTTTGCCCATTGTTGAGGGAACAACGGTAACAACCAAGTATGGAATGGTAAAGACTGATCACATACTATTCATTGCCGCGGGGGCATTCCACATTTCAAAACCTTCTGATCTTATTCCAGAGCTTCAGGGAAGATTCCCGATAAGGGTGGAATTAGATTCCCTTGGCAAAGAGGAGTTTATCAGGATTCTGACAGAGCCTCAAAATGCCCTGATAAAACAGTATACTGCCTTACTGAAGACTGAAGATATAGACATGATTTTTAAAGATGATGCCATTGGTGAGATTGCCGAAAT
>Ga0100377_1002404_pt1 | contig 15624 bp, 7 predicted proteins | sample CryGeymeta201501_FD_83664 | JGI IMG/M metagenome (GOLD analysis project Ga0100377, IMG submission 83664) | Groundwater microbial communities from Crystal Geyser aquifers in Utah, USA - Crystal Geyser metaG 2015-01 | ecosystem: Environmental > Aquatic > Deep subsurface > Groundwater | place: USA... | reverse complement strand
TGTCCCCAGGTGTGTCTTCTGCTCGGTCATGGGCCTCTGGGCCCACTCCCTCCCATCAGACGCCACCTGGAAACAGAATCTACGTCGGATCCATCGGCATCTATTTTCCGAATGGCTTCTGACCCGGCCCCGGTCTCACCGGGAGAGCCCGGCGTCCAGGCCCTTCTCGACGAAGATGCGCTCGGCGTCGAGCTGGTAGACGTCCGCCAGGAAATTGACCTTGCCCGCGTCGTCGACGCGCACCGTGTAGTATTCGATGTGGACCATCGGTCCGCGCTCGAGGCGCTGCCAGCTCTCGCTGTGCGCGGCGCCGTAGCTGCGGACCCGTCGCTCGTTCCAGAACTCCGACTCCCGCGACAGCACGTACTCGGCCAGTGCCAGGGGCTCCTCGGCGCGCATACACCCGTGGGAGTAGGCTCGGACGGGGTTGGCGAAGAGCGTCTTGTCCTGGGTGTCGTGGATGTACACGTCGTGGTCGTTGGGGAACAGGAGCTTGACGCGGCCGAGGGCGTTGCCCGGGCCAGGCCGCTGGCGCACCATCTCCTGGCCGGAGCCGGTGGTGTAGACCTCGTAGTTGTTGTCCTCGTACCAGGTGGGCGACTTGTCCAGCTTGCCGTCGAGCTCCCTGGTCTTGATGCGGTAGGGCACGTTCCAGTAGGGCGCGAAGACGACGGACTCCATGCGGGCCGAGAACCGCGGTGTGGCGTTCGGGTAGACCCACTCGCCGGAGCTGCGGTCTTTGTAGCGGTTGGCCTTGCCGACGATCACGCGGAAGCGCATGGCGCGCTTTCCGCCGTCCCAGACCTCGGCGTGGAAGTCGGGGATGTTGACCAGGATGTAGTAGTCGTCGCCGCCGACTCGCGACTCGCGCCAGCGCTGGAGGGTCAGCTCGATCTGGGCGATGCGGTACTCGATCGGCAGCTTCATGGCGTCGATGAGCTCGGCGTCGATCCAGGGGCGGTTCCAGAGCTGATGGACCGCGCGGTAGTCGAGCAGGGCGGCGTTCAGGTCGTCGGTCCAGCGGTCGTCGATCGCGCCGCTGTAGAAGCCCTCGGCGGCCAGTCGCTCCTTGGTGATGCGCACGAGCGACTCGGGGAGGTGCTTGCTGCTGGCGCTGTACTTGACGCCCGGGGTGCGGCCGCGGGCCGCGGGCACGTCGGGCCAGACCGTGGGCCAGCCGCCGGCGGCCTGGATGGTCCGGTAGCGGGCCAGCGCCTCGACCAGCCGGCCGTACTGCGGCGTCGAGGGTTGCAGCCGGGCGAACTCGGCCGCCACCGCATCGTTGACGTTGTCGGCCCCCTCGCTGCCGAGGTCGCGGACGCGGGCACCGAAGCCAAGGAGCTGGTCGTCGGTTGCGGCGGCGGGGCCCTTCCCGGCCAGCGCCTCGTCGGGCAGGGCGCGCGGGTTGGCGTAGCGCATCATGAGGGCATACTGGAGCACCACGTCGGTGAGCATCACCTCGACGTCCGCCGCCAGCTCGGCGACGTTCGCCATTCGCTCGACCAGGCCGCGGTACCATGTGGTCACCTCGGGTGCCGGGGAGGTGGTGCCGTCGGCGACGAGGGCGGTGAGGAGGATGGTCGCGGCCTCCTCGCGGCTCGCCGGCGCGCGCTCACGGAGCAGGGAGGCCAGCTCCTCGCTGCGGGCGTCGGTGAGCTGGGGGACGTCGTCGCCGCGCACGCCCGTCGAGGCTGCCTCGAGCCGCTGGATCGCCGCTTCGAGCCGGGGCAGCTTGAGCGTCGCCGGGTCGAGGCCGTGTGCGGGCGCCGCCTCCACCGCGGCGAAGGTGGCCTTGCCGTGGGCGGTCAGCGCGGCGTGCCGGACGAACCGGAAGGACTGGCCGTCGTGGGCCAGCAGCTTGCCGACGAGGTTCGGGCGCTGCAGGTCGGCCGAGCGTCGCCCCAGCGCTTGAGCAAGGCCGCCCTTGCCGTGGGCGTCCGCGGCGTGATCGCTCAAGAGGCGTCCGAGCTCGGCGCCGAACGCGTCGACGTGCTCCTGCGCGGCGTCCTTGACCGTCGGGGCGGGGTTGGCCGAGCCCGAGTCGGTGTTGGTGTGGCATCCGGCGAGCAGCACGGCTCCGGCGAGGGCGAGCTGCCCGAGGTGATGTCGAACGACCGTGTTGAGCTGCACGCGTCCAGGTGCTCTCATGACCTTCCCTGTCCTCATCGCTGATCCTCGTTCATGGCGGTTGTCGCGCCCTTCGGCAACGGCGTCGCGCCGGGGGGTATTCCGCGGTAGGTAGTGCACCGCGTCACCCCTACACCCCCACGAGGTCACAACCTACAGCCGGATCCACGGTCGCGCAAAAGAGTGGCCCTCGACTCTGGGGGCCAGGTGGTGTATTCCCGAGAGCGACGTCGGTCCTGACGGGCTCCGCGCCGTGTGCGGGGCGAGGGGCCGAGGCAGGGCGCTGGCGCAGTGTGGGCGGCCTGCGCCGCCACCGGGGCGGCCCCTGGAGCCGGTCGCGCCCCCGGGATGACCGCCGCTGGCCGCTCCAGCCCATCGACGCTGTCCCAAGGAGGTCCACGTTGGACACCGCCGAGTCTCCGATCCCCGACGACACCGAGAGCGGAGGCCTCCCGCTTCCCCAGCTCTCCCCTCCCCCTCGACGTCGCTCACGCGGCCTCGTCTTCGCTGCAGCGGGCGCAGGCCTGTGCGCGCTCCTGGCCGGTCTGTTCGTGGTGGGCGGCTGGGGTTCGAGCGCGCTCGGCGCGATGGTCGACCTCGAAGGCCCCCACACCGGCGGGATGCACGCACGTCTGCGCGGCCACATGCTCGGGCTGTCGGTCGAGGCCCACACCCACGACGCCCTCGAGCGCATGAGCTCGGCCCCCCGGTTCGACCGGGTGACCTACAAGGTCCAGAGCGGTGGCACGCTGGCCGACATCGGGCGGATCTATGGCATGGAGACGGAGGACCTGCAGGCGCTGAACCCCTCGGTCGCCCCGGGCGCCTTCATCCCGCCCGGCGGCCGTGTGGTGCTGTTCAAGGAGGGCGTCGGCCTCTCCGATGTGGCGCCTGGCACCGAGGAGCGCCTCTATGCCGGCATCCCGATCGTCGACGGGCCGGGCCGTCACGTTCGCCGACGCAGCCGCTCCTGGGGCACCCGCACCACCGTCGAGAGCCTCGACGCGGCGCTGCGGGTCTACGGACAGGCGTACCCCGAGGGGCCGGTGATCATCGTCAGCGACCTGTCGCGGCGAGACGGAGGAAAGCTCAAGCCCCATCACAGCCATCGCGAAGGCCGTGACGTCGACCTGAGCTATGTCCCGGTGCCCGACCAGGACAACGGCGGGTTCCTGAAGATGCGCGAGGGGCTCTTTGACGTCGAGCGCAACTGGACCTTCTACAATGCGCTCCTGGCCACCGGGAACGTCGAGGTCATCTTGATGGACACCCGCCTCCAGAAGCTGCTCTACGACAAGGCGCGCGCCGACGGCATGGACGAGGCCGAGCTCGGCAGGCTCTTCCAGTACCCCCGGCCGTCCGACGCCGAGGTCGGCGTGATCCGACACTGGGAGGGGCACCGCGATCACACCCACATCCGGTTTCGCTGCGATCCCCGGCACAACGTCTGCCCGCGCTGAGCCGCCCGAGCGAGGGACGACGGCTGCGGGATGGAGCGGCGAGGCTGTGGTGATGGCGCGTTGACACCCCGGTGGCGCCGTTCGTATACTCCGGTTCGGCCCGTGGGCTGAGCGGCGCTCGGCCCGCTGGTGCGCCGAGTCGCTGCGCAACGTCGGTTGCGACTCAAGCGGGCGGCGCCACCGAGGCGCATCGCGCAGGACGTCATCGCATCCCACCCACCGTCGTGTGCCGCACGAAGGTGCCGCGGATCGCGTGCTCACCTCGAGGGTCGGGGCCCTTGGGGCACCGGTCGGCAGGGCCGGAGGTCGGGCGGAGAGAGGAAACGGGGAGCGACGGAGGCTCAGGCGTGATCAAGCCGGTCTTGTTTGGCAAGTTCTGTCTGCTGGAACGCATCAGCGTTGGCGGCATGGCTGAAGTGTTCCGAGCCAAGACCCTCGACAGCCCCGACTTCAATCGTCTGTTCGCCATCAAGCGGATCTTGCCGAACCTGTCGGAGGACAGCGAGTTCATCTCGATGTTCATCGACGAGGCGAAGATCAGCGTCCAGCTCACCCACCGCAACGTGGCGCAGATCTACGAGCTGGGTCAGCTGGACGAGATCTACTACATCGTCATGGAGTTCGTCTCCGGGCGAGACATCCTGGCGATCCAGAACCAGCTCCGGCGCGACAAGAAGATCATGAGCGTCGGCCAGGCCTGTTACCTGGCCCGTCAGATCGCCCTCGGCCTCGACTTCGCCCACCGCAAGACGGGCCCGGACGGCAAGCCGCTCAACGTCATCCATCGCGACATCTCTCCGCAGAACATCCTGGTCAGCTACACCGGCGAGGTGAAGGTGATCGACTTTGGCATCGCCAAGGCGGCCACGCGGTCGAACAAGACGCAGGTGGGGGTGCTCAAGGGCAAGTTCGGCTACATGAGCCCCGAGCAGGTGCGCGGCAAAGACCTCGATCATCGGAGCGACATCTTCGCGCTCGGGACGCTGTTCCACGAGATGCTCACCTGTCGCCGTCTGTTTCATGGTGAGAGCGACTTTGCCATTCTCGAGAAGGTCCGCAAGGTGGACATCGAGCCGCCCTCGGTCTACAACAAGAATGTGCCGCCGGAGATCGACGCCATCGTGATGAAGGCGCTCGCCGCGGACCCGGAGCAGCGCTACCAGTGGTGCTCCGAGCTCTCCGACGACCTCCGTGAGTTCATGGGCCGGCTGCGTCCTCCCTACACCGAGCGCACGCTCGAAGGGTGGATGCAGAAGACCTTTGACGACAGGCTCGACAAGGAGCGCAAGAAGATCCAGTTCTTCGCGCAGTTCCGCACCTACGAGGACGTCGAGGCCTACAGCCAGGAGGTCGCCCGCCAGCTCGAGCTCAAGCGCCAGGGGTTCGATCTGGAGCTGGAGGAGGCGCCCGCGCCCGAGATGAGCGCCCAGGCCACGATGATCTGGGACGCGCAAAAACAGGGGCTCTTCGACGAGGAGAACGACCCCGCCAAGGACATGGCCAACAAGGCCACGCAGATCGCCCAGATCCCCGTCGACGACCCCGTCGGCAACCCGATCGAGCGCGTGCTGCGCGCCGGACCGCCGCCGCCTGCGGCGCCGACGATCCCGGGTGACTTCGTGCCCCCCTCGATGCAACACCTCTATGGGACCAACCCGAGGGCGACGAAGCCGTCGCGGCCGATCGGGGGCATCATCATCGGGGTCGTGGTGGCGTTCCTCGCGCTCGGGCTCGTCGGCGGCGGCGTGTACGTCGCCGTGTTCACCGATGTGCTCGCAGGCGTGCTTTCGAGCGCCAACACCCTGATCATCACCACGGAGCCGACCCAGGAGGTCGAGGTCCTCATCAACGGCAAGTTGAGCGCGACCCGGACCCCCTACATCGCCACCGAGCTGCCGCCGGGCAAGTACACGGTGGAGGTCCGACACCCGGACTACCTCCCGGCCACCAAGCTCGTCGACGCCACCGGAGGCAAGATCGAGGTCCCCATCACGCTGACCGCACGCCCCGTGGGCACGGCGATGGTGGCCCTGGAGATCGATCCCCCGGACGCCGAGGTCTGGCTCGACGGCGCCCAGCAGGACGGCGACGGCTCGCATCGGGAGTTCAAGGTCGACGACCAGCGCACCCACCTCATCGAGCTGCGCAAGCGCGGCTACTTCGTCACCGACATTCGCATCAAGCCGACCGCCGACGAGCGCGTCGAGCGCAACCTGAAGCTCCAGAAGGTCGTCGGCCGCATCGAGCTGACCAGCAACCCCCGCGGCACCATCCACCTCAAGGGCGAGAAGATCGGCCGCGCGCCCCAGACGCTCAGCGATCTGGCGCCCAACATGGTCCACGAGGTCGAGATCCGCTATCCGGGCTACAAGACCTGGAAGAAGTTCGTGATCTTCGAGCGCTCCTACCAGAAGAGCTACTCGGCCAAGCTCCGCCGCGGCTCCGACGACGAGCAGGCCGACCGCCCCGAGGTTGGCTACCTCGCCGTGGACAGCGGCCCGACCTGGTGGAAGGTCATGGCCAACGGCTTCGACACCGGCTTCACGACGCCGCTGGCGGGCGACGACAAGCTCGCGCTGTCGTCTGGGGAGCACACCATCACGTTCGTCCGCGGCGATCAGACGCACACCCAGCAGGTTCGGATTCGAGAGGGCGAGACCGTAGAGCTGAAGATCGCCTACAGTTTTGAGTGGTAGACCATCGAGCGCCCCGACCTTCGTCGGGGCCTGAGCAGCAACGGCACCCATGTCTGCACGGACAACCAACTCCTTTGGCGAGATCCTGGTCGAGCGAGGTATCCTCTCGGCCGAGGCGCTCGAGCAGTCGGTCCGTCTCAAAGAGCGGATGGGCGGCTCGCTGGCGGTCAACCTGGTCCTGTCCGGCGCGGTCGACGATCAGACGCTGGCGAGCTTCTATCAGGAGCGGTTCGAGCTTCCGCGCGTCTCGGAGGAGGACCTGGAGCAGGCGCCGATGGAGGTGTTCAACCTCATTCCCATCGAGATCATCTACGATGGCGGCCTGTTCCCGCTGCGTCGGGCCGGCGCCCAGAGTGAGCAGTTGCTGGTCGGCATCATCGATCCCTCCGAGCCCGATCTGCTGGAGGAGGCCGCGTTCTTCGCGGCGCTCGAGCTGGTGCCGTGCCTGATGACGATCGGCCAGATGGCCCGCCACTACCCGCGCGTGACCGGCAAGCGCTGGAAGGTGGACTGGGACACCGTGATGGCGCGCCGTCGCATCTACCAGGCGCGCACCACCGCTGACGCAGAAGGCGTGATGCGTCAGACGTTTGCGGAGGACGAGAAGGTTCCGCTGACCGAGGAGATGAAGTCGCTGTTCCGGCAAACCCAGGAGCTCGACGTCAAGCTGGACGAGCTGTTTGATGGAGAGGCCGAGGCCGGTCCCCAGAAGGCGATCATCAAGCTCGTCAGCCTTGGCGATGGACAGTCCCCGGCCGAGGACGTGATCGAGGTCCACCACGAGCGCAGCCCGGACTCCGGACCCGCCGCCGAGCGCAAGAAGCGCTCGAAGATCGTCGTCAAGGCCCGTGGAGAGAACCGCTGGTATCTCGACCCGGTCGAGGGCGGTGAGATCCGCCACGTCAAGAAGGGACAGGGCGGCTCCGGCGGGGGCGGTGGGCTGCCTTCGATCGTCATCGACTCCGGCCTGCTCGGGGCCGAGCCCACCCACCACATCGACGTGGACATCGACATCGACGTGGGCGACGACGAGGACGAGGAGCTGGAGGACTTCATCCTCCTGACCCCGAAGAACATGAAGTCGGATGAGGGGCCCACCCTCACCCACCTGGTCGCTGCGCCAGACGACTCCCAAGGCCTCGTGGTCGAGGTGGCCGCTCCCATCGAGATCGCCCTCGACGACGACGAGGAGACCATCACGCTCGGCCCCGAGAACGTGCGCGAGGTCGACGTCGACATGGCCGACCCGGCAGCGGCGTCGGAGGACGACGCGGACGCGGTGGACATCGAGGTCGCGCTCGAAGACGACCTCGACGCGTTCGGGGCGGTCGGTGAGGACACGATCCGGCTCCACGTCGACCAGCTGCGGCAGGCGCCGCAGGTGGTCCATGCGCCGCCCACCGAGCCCGTGCGGCCGGCGCGCGTCTCCACCCCGGCTCCGGCTCCGGCGCCCGTGCGCCACACGCCGATGCCCGCCCCCACCCGCACCGCGCCGCGCCCACCGGTCTGGATGGAGGAGCCGGAGCCCGTGGAGCACGGAGACGACCGTCGCCACACCGATCAGCTCCCGGCGCTAGCACAGCACAACGCCTACCGTCGCACAGTGCCCGAGGCGCAGAGCCCGATCGCCTACGCGCGGTCGTCAGCGCCCGTGACGCCGCCCACGTCGGGCTCCATGCCCGTGTACGTCGGCGCGAACAAGGACGCGCTCCCCACCGACGACATGAAGACCATCCCGCCCGAGGCGGGGTTGAACGTGGCTGAGCTGTTTGGCCGTGCCAGGCCCCCCGAGCCGGCGATCATGGACGAACCCGAGGCCGACGAAGACGGCTGGCTCGACGCTTCGCTCAAGGACATCTTCGAGGGCATCGGCCCGAGCCGGGACACCGAGGAGTTCTCCCTGGACGTGCTCTCCGACCACGTGCTGCCCGCCGCGGACGTGCTCGCCGACCTTGAGGAGCCTTCGGAGGACCTGTTCGACGAGGAGGACGAGCGGCGTCCGATCGAGGAGGCTCCCACCATCCGCGGCATGCAGTCGCTCGACCTCATCCTGGCCGACCGTGCTCGCGCCGCCGAGCAGGCCGCGGCGCGTGCGGCGCGGCCCGATGCGCCCGCCGACGCTGGCGACAGCGGCTTACTCCGAGCCATGGCCAGGACCTTCGCCGAGGGCCCGCCGGTCGCGGCGCCGATGTCGGCAGGGCAGAGCGCCGAGTCCCTGCGCCCCGACCGCGTGCCAGGCCAGGACGACCTCGACGGCGCCGCGGCCGAGCGCATCCAGCGCCGTCGCCGCCAGCGCATCGTGCGCCCCGATCCCCGCTCCGGAGCGGCGGACGAGGCCGCTGCCACCGTCCGCGGCGTACCCGGCGCCGAGGCGAATGCGCTGGCACGATGGCGCACCGGTCCAAAAGAGCCCGAGCCGGTCACCGTCCCCGAGCCATCCCCCCGCCCCGCACCTGAGCCGCCCGCGCCCGCCAAGGTCGTCGCCGACCTCCCCGCCGAGCCTCGCCAGTTCCGGACGGTGCTCGGCCTGCCCGCCGCGGAGGCGGCGCTGCTCGTCGCCGGGGCGCCGCCCGAGCCCGCCGCGCCACCGCCGCCCGCGCGTCCGGCCGCGTCCGCGCCCACCGCCAGACCCGCGCCCGCCCCGACCCCCGCGCCCACCCCCGAGCCGGACGAGGGGACTCGCCGCGGGATCCCCGGCCTCTCGGCCGCTGATCTGGCCGCTCACTTCGACAAGCCGTCGTCCGGGTCCCGACCTGCGCTCGCACCGGGCCGTCTGGTGGCCCGGCAGCCCGCTCCGCCGGTGGCCGCTCCGCCTGCGGCCGCTCCGCCCGAGGAGCCCGCGGTGCGCGAGCGCAAGACCATCGCTGGCGTGCCCGGCCTGGCCCTGGCCGACCTCAAGCGTGTGCTCCAGCGGCCCGCCGCCGGGTTGACGTTCAAGCTCGACGAACCCGACATCGAGGTCCCTGAGGCGTTCGCGGAGATCGTCAACCTGCTCGAAGCTGCGAACGAGCGCGATGAGGTGGGTGCGTACGCGCTCGATCACCTGGTGCGATTCCACAAGCGCGTGATCCTGTTCACCCTGCGCGGCATGACCGCGTCGGTCTGGATGGCTGGTGCGAGCGGTGTCACTGCGATCACCCAGCCCGACGGTGGCATCCACATCTCGGCGATCGCCTGCCTCGCCCGTCCGTCGCAGGAGCGGGCGTGCTACCTCGGTCCGGTGCTCGATCCTGGCCCGGTACCCGACGATCCCGAGGCGCTTGATGGCGTCAACACACTCCGCAGCATGCTCGGCGGCGAGATGCCGCGCTCATGCGTGGTGACGCCCCTGAGCATCAAGGGCCGTCCGATCGCCGTGGTCTACTGCGACGATGGCCCCGATCGCGCGGTCACCGTGGACCGTGATCGCCTCGCGCACATCCAGTACCACATGGAGGAGGCGCTGCAGCGCGTCATCCTGCTGCGCAAGCGCCATCGCCCCTGAGCCCACCGGCCCCATCACCCCGAGGACCCATGAACGCCGACGTGATCGATCTGCGCTCTGACACCGTGACGCTGCCAACGCCTGCCATGCGGGAGGCGATCGCCGCAGCGCGCGTCGGCGACGACGTGTTCGGCGAGGACCCGACGGTGGTGGAGCTGCAGGAGCGGGCGGCCGCGCTGTTCGGCCACGAGGCTGCGCTGTTTGTGCCCAGCGGCACGATGGCCAATCAGCTCGCGCTGCTGAGCTGGTGCCAGAGAGGCGATGACGTGATCGCGGGGCAGGGCGCCCATGCCTGGTGCTACGAGACGGGGGCCGCCGCGGCGGTCAGCGGGGTCCAGTTCACCCTGATGGACGGCGCCCTGTTCTCGGCCGAGCAGGTGGCGGAGGCGATCAAGCCCGACAACCATCACCTCTGCCCGACTCGCCTGGTGATGGTCGAGAACACCCACAACCGGGCCGGTGGCCGCGTGTTCCCCCTGGCGCAGCTCCAGGCGATCAGCGCGCTCTGTCGTGACCGTGGGCTGGGCCTGCACATGGACGGCGCGCGCGTCTTCAACGCCCTCGTCGCGCACGGGCTGTCACCTGCAGCGGTGGGGGGGACGGTCGACTCGCTGTCGTTTTGCTTGTCCAAGGGGCTCGGGTGTCCGGTGGGCAGCGTCCTGGTCGGGTCGCGCGCGTGGATCTGGCGGGCGCACCGCTTCAGGAAGATGCTCGGAGGGGGGATGCGCCAGATCGGCTTCCTCGCAGCGGCGGGGCTCCACGCCCTCGACCACCACATCGAGCGGTTGGCGGACGATCACCGCCGCGCCCGTCGGTTCGCTCAGGCGTTGTCCGGTCTACAGGGTGTGGTGATCGATCTGGCAACGGTCGAGACCAACATCGTCATCTTCGACCTGGCCGACGCGGTCATGGACGCGGCGACGTTCCAGGCCCGCGCCGCCGAGTCTGGATTGCTCTGCTACGCCATCGGGCCCCAGCGGGTGCGAGTTGTGTTCCATCTTGGCGTGGACGATGGCGGCACGGATCGGGCTGCGGAGGTCGTCGGTCACGTCCTCCGCGGCTGACCCTTCTTTGACAGGGTGGGGCCAGAAGCCTACGATGCCCCGATGGGACGATGACGCGCGTGCGGACGCAAACCGAAGCACCGCGCTCCGGGTGTGGACGCTGGCTCGTGCCCCGCGCCTCACACCGCATGCAAGACGCCCACTCGCCAGGGCAGCAGGAGGTCGAGACGCATGATCAAGTGCTCGCGTTGCAGCAACGACAACGCCGACGACGCAAAGCATTGCGGCTATTGCGGCACCCAGCTCCAGGCGCAGCAGGTCAAGAGGACCATGTTCGGCATGGCGGCCATTCCCCCCGAAGAGGTCGAGCGGCTGCGAAAGCTCCAGATGGCGTCAACCCCGACGACCCCCTCGGCCACCCCCACGCGGCCTGAGCCAGCTGCGGCCAGGCCTGGCCTGCCGCCACGGCCCGCTGGCCTGCCGCCACGGCCCGCCGGTCTGCCGCCACGGCCGCAGGCCGCGACCGCCACCCCGAAGCCTGCCCCTCCCGGTCCCGCCGCCACGCCTGCCCCGCCAGAGGCGCCTGTGCTCGATACGGGCCTTGGTGGCCTCGACCTCGACCTCGGAGGCGCGGAGCCCTGGGCGCTCGACGGTGGCTGGGATGACAAGGGTGCGCTGGCAGGCATGGATCTGGGAGGCCTCGACTCCCGCAACGATCTTGCCGGCCTCGACCTCGGCCTCGGCCTCGCCGACACCCTGGAGTCGCGCAGCGATGTGCTCGACGAGGTGAAGCAGGCCCTGGACGCCGAGGATGCTGGCTCCGCGCCAGACGCTCCCAAGCGCACCATGCTCGGCATGGCGTTCGATCCGGCGAAGATCAAGGAGGCGGTTGAGGCCGGCAAGGCCGCGTCGACCGCCACACCGTCAGAGCCCGAAGCTTCGCCGCATCACCACGGGACCCCGCCGGCCATGCCGGCGGCGATGCCCGCCGCGTCGATGAGCGACGAGCTGCCGCGATTTGAAGGGCCGCCCCCGATCGCGCCACGCGATCTTCGGGAGACGGAGCCTGTCGGCCATCCCCAGCCGGACGCGAGCCTGCTCGGTGGGCACGTGCCTGCGCCGCTCAGGGGCAACGAGGGAGCGTCGTCGTATGCCAAGGGCAAGGGCGAGCTGGCCGGCTCGGTCGAGGAGGCCCACACCCGCCCTGCGCCGCCCGCGCCCGCGCCTGCACCCGTCGGTGCAGCGGTTCGCCCGCCCGCTGGCCTCGGCGCGCCCGCGCCCCGGCCCACACCCGCGCCGCCACGCCCCTCGATGGACTCGGGCCCCCCTCGCAAGGGGCCTGGCCGAATCATCCTCGTCATCGCGCTGGTCTTCGTGGCGCTGCTGCTGGCGGCGGTTCTGGCGGGCGTCCTCTACGTCGTGTTCTCTCGCGGCGATGCGCCGCCGCCGACCGTGGGCGCCACCGTCGGCGCGAGCGAGACCGAGGTGACCGTGCAGCTCCCGCCGGGCGCGGGTCCGGCGACTGTGACCTTCGGGGGACAGTCCCACGAGGTCGAGGCCGAGGGCAAGACTGTGTTCACCGTGGACAACGAGGGGCTGAAGGTCGGCGACAACGCCTACCCCCTTGAGGTGCACTACGCGAACGGGGGCACGGCGATGCTGGATGGGTCGATCGAGCTCCCTGCCAAGGTCAAGCATGACCTCACCGCTTTTGATGCGGGCGAGCTGCGCTACAGTCTTGTGTTCACGTTACCGCGTGATGCGACGCTCTCTGTCCTCGGAGAGCCTGTCGACCCAGACACCTTCAAGGCCGCGAAGGACGGGACGGTGACCGTTCGTGTCAATGTTCCCCTCGAGGAGATCGCCCGCAATGTGGCGGAGCGTGAGGAGGTCGAGTTTCGCCACCGCGTATTCTATACCGTCACCTTCCCCGCAGCTCATGGCGGCCAGGTCGCCGAGGGCGATTACTTTGTGACCCTCCGCTTTCCACGCTGCGTGCTCGCCGTCAACAACCCTCCGCCACGATGGATCACCGCAGAGCGCGTGGTTCAGCTCAGCGGCTGGGCGGAACCGGGCGCGGAGATACGCGTGGAGGGCACCGGGCACAAGACGGCCGTCGGAGACGACGGCCGTTTCAACTTGGGGATCGACGTCCCGGTGGGTGAGACACGGTTCGGCCTCGTCGCCACACGGCAGGGAAAAGTGCCCGCCCGGGCTGAGGTCCGTGTCCGTCGCGTCGAGGCCGCCACGCTCCGGGCAGAGATCAAGCGTGACCGCGCGGCGGTCGCTGCGTTCGTCAAGACCGACGCGCCACGCCAGGCCGCTGAGCTGGTCGGCACGAAGGTGCCTGCGGGCGAAGCCGTGCGCGTCGAGGGACGGATCTCCGGTGCGGCTGCCGCCGACGACAGCGCGATCCTGTTCGTGGAGGTCTGTCCGGAGCCCGACACGTGTGTCGTCGCGCTCGAAGCGAGGGGCTGGCTCACCGTCCAGACGGGCGATCGCGTCTCGGCCGGCGGCCGCACCCTGAAGCCACGCGCGTTTCGCGTGCCCGGCCAGCAAGACGCCCATGAGCTGCTCACGGTGAAGGCGCTGGCGCTGGCGCTGCCTTGATTGGCGCGCGACGTTGGGAACCATCGGGGTGGATGGTATAGAGTGGGGTGCACTGGACGTGCGCCGGAGGCAGACCGTTGCAGCAGACCCAGGAGATCGTTCGGGCTCCCTCCACGGAGGAGATTATCGAGTATGCAGGGGGGCCGTGCCCTCGCTGCAACGCCGATGTTCCGCCCGGACATCGGTTCTGCGGGCACTGCGGCTTCAACCTGACCGGTTCGAGCAACCCGCGCCTGGGGCGTGACCCCCTCGTGGGCGCGGTGATCGGGGGCCGCTACCGGCTGCTGGCCAAGGTGGGCTCCGGCGGCATGGGGACGGTGTACAAGGTCGAGCACGTCCGCATGGGCAAGGTCATGGCGATGAAGCTCCTGCATGGAGACCTCAGCCGCGACCAGACGATGATCCGCCGGTTCAACCGCGAGGCCCGCGCCGTGAGCCGCCTGACCAGCACGAACACCGTCCAGGTCTTCGATTATGGCCGCTCCGACGGCCTCGTGTACATCGTCATGGAGTATCTCCACGGCCGCGACCTCGGCGAACTGCTCGCCGAGGTCGGCCCGCTGCCGGTGGCTCGCACCGCCGAGATCGTCCGCCAGGTCGCCGTCGCGCTCGCCGAGGCGCACAGTCAGGGCGTGATCCACCGTGACATCAAGCCCGAGAACATCTTCATCTGCGCCCCACGCAACGGCGTCGAGGTCGTGAAGGTGCTCGACTTCGGGCTCGCCAAGCTGGTCGAGGGCGAGGAGCTCGCCTCGCGCACCCTGCAGGGCACGGTCATCGGCACGCCCTACTACATGTCGCCGGAGCAGATCATGGCCGGCGAGATCGGCCCCGCGAGCGACATCTACAGCATGGGCGCGCTGGTCTACAAGCTGCTGACCGGCGATCCGCCGTTCAACTCTCGCACCCCCATGGCCATCCTCAACCAGCACCTCACCGAGACGCTCCCGCCGCTCGGCGAGCGAAGGCCCGAGCTCGCCGAGGAGCTTCGTCGCGTCGAGCCCGTCGTCCAGTGTGCCATGGCGAAGGAGGCCAGCGCCCGCTACCCCACCGTCACCGCGCTCGCCGACGACATGATCCGCCGCCTCACGGCCATCCCCGAGGAGGACTTCAGGCCCGGCGACAGCCAGCTCATCATCGCCGACAAGACCTGGCTCAAGCCTGTCGCGCCCCTCGATCAACCCGAACGCATCTCCACCCGCGCGGATTTCGAGCGCTACGAGCGCGCCCTCAAGTGGAAGCGGGCCACCTCCCTCGCGCTCACCGTCATCCTCCTGGCCGGGCTGGTCGGCGTCGTCTACTGGGGCGTCGTGCTCGACAACTTCTATCGACGTGCCCGCGAGCAGGAGCCGAACGATCGCCCCTTCGACGCCAATCTCCTCTACACCGGGGCGACCATCACCGGCACCATCGGCATCCCGAACCTCACCGGCTCGCGCGCCGACGTCGACTTCTTCGAGATCCGCCACGCCGGCTCCGATGGCGAGATGCTCGGCTTCGAGGTGAGCGCCGTGGAGGGCCTCGACCTCGTCCTCGACGTGTACGACCTCGATGGCCGACTGCTTGCCCGCGCCAACCGCTACGGCGTCGGCCACGCCGAGCGCATCGAGGGCATCATGTGGACCGGCCAGCCCGTGTTTGCTGCCGCGCGTGAGCTCTGGACCGAGGGTATGCCCGCCCGGTCAGCCCCGGACCGCCCCTACCACCTGTCCGCCGTTGCCATCCCCTGGTCCCCCGACCTTGAGCGCGAGCCGAACTACGAGCCGACCCTGGCCGGCCCACTCGACTTCGGCTCGCCCGCTCGTGGCTTCCTCTCCCACAACGACGACCACGATCTCTTCGTCCTGCCCCCCGTCCCCCCCCGCGGCCAGATCCTCCACATCGAACTCGAGGCACCACTCGACGCCCCCGCCCAGCTCGATCTCCTCAACGGCAGCGGCCAGCTCCTCCGCCACCTCATGACCGTCCCCCGCGGTGCCCGCGGCGTCACCGAGGTCTTCGTCGCCGCCCGCGGCCGCCAACCCCTCCACCTCGACGTCCGCCCCCTCGCCGACGCCCACTTCGAGGGCGGCGAGTCGCCGTACAGGCTGGTCGTCCGCCCGAGCCCCATGGCGGCCCTCACCCCCCAGCCCCCTCTCCCGTAGGACGGGAGAGGGGGAGGCCCTCACCCCCCAGCCCCCTCTCCCCTATGAGGGTAGAGGGGGGGTAGAACAGGTTTTTTACTTATGCAGCAAGAGCTTACT
>Ga0100377_1002397_pt1 | contig 15671 bp, 12 predicted proteins | sample CryGeymeta201501_FD_83664 | JGI IMG/M metagenome (GOLD analysis project Ga0100377, IMG submission 83664) | Groundwater microbial communities from Crystal Geyser aquifers in Utah, USA - Crystal Geyser metaG 2015-01 | ecosystem: Environmental > Aquatic > Deep subsurface > Groundwater | place: USA... | reverse complement strand
GTTTTAAAAACCAGTCATCCCGATAGCTATCGGGGCTCCTGATTTTCAAAACTTCGAATGCCTCGAACTCGAACAATATAGTTCAGTCTCTCGATATTACTGACAGACACTAATTTAATTATGAATATTTGTTAAACAATCGTAGTATGCATATAATCAACTAATAAATCTTAACTTTTGTCCATTAATGATTACGAACCGAACAACTGAAGACTGATAAAATGAACCGCTTAACTAAATATATTCTATCCTTAACTATAAGCCTACTTATAGTCATATCCTCTTTTGCCCAAAATCAACCAAAGACAAGAATTTTATTTGTGTTAGATGCATCTCAAAGTATGTTGGGGCAATGGAGTGGAGAGCAAAAAATGGTAGTAGCAACCCGTTTACTTAGTAATTTAATGGATAGTTTAAAAAAAGTAGAGCATTTAGAAGTTGCTTTACGTATTTATGGACATCAGTACTCTGTTGCAACAGGTAATAGAAGTTGTGAAGATTCTAAATTAGAAGTTCCTTTTAAATCCAACAATTATGAAGCAATAAAAACAAAGCTAAAACAAATTTATCCAATTGGTACTACGCCTATTGCCTACTCCTTAGAACAAACTAAAAACGACTTTCCGCCCTGTAATAATTGCCGAAACATCATTATTTTAATTACCGATGGCAAAGAAGAATGTGATGGAGATCCTTGTGCAGTTGCTCTTGCGCTGCAAAAAAATGGTGTAACGCTAAAACCATTTGTAATAGGCATGGGATTGGATTTAGAAATTGCCGATGCTTTTAAATGTGTAGGTACTTTTTATGAAACCAAAGACCAAGCTTCTTTTGAAAATGTATTAACTATTGTTATTTCCCAAGCCATGAACAACACTACCGTTCAGGTTAATTTAATAGATGCCAACGGGCTTCCAACCGAAACTGATGTAAACATGACTTTTTACAATAGTTTTTCAAAAAAAATAGAATATAACTTCATACATACCATGAATTACAGAGGAAATCCTGATACTATTCCGCTCGACCCTGCTTTAAAATATGATTTAGTAGTGCATACGTTGCCACCTGTTCACAAAGAAGATATAACGATAATTCCTGGAAAGCATAATATAATAGCGTTAGATGCACCTCAAGGATTTTTGCAACTCGAAATGAACGGACTCAACGAATATAAAGATTTGAAATGTATTGTTCGGAAAAAAGGCGACTTGGCTACATTTCATATTCAAGATTTTGCCAAAACAACAAAATACATCACAGGCGATTATGATTTGGAAATTCTTACACTTCCTAGAACATCTATCAATAATGTGAATATCAAACAAAGTCATACAACAAAAGTTTTTTTACCCGAACCCGGTTTAGGTATTTTCTTTTTACCAAGCAATGGAATTACAAGTATTTTTGAAGAAAAAAACAATAAACTGGAGTTAATTTACACATTCTCAATAAACAGCTCAAGAGAAACAATCGTTTTGCAACCTGGGAATTACCGCATAGTGCAGCGAGGAGTCAACCTAAAGCAAGTAATTTATACCAAAGAAAAATCATTTAAAATAACATCAGGATTATCCACTCAAGTAAGATTTTAATGCACCCATTTCCTATCATAACTACAAAAAAACTAATTCTACGAAAGATAGAAGAAAATGACATACCAACTATCTTAGAACTAATGAAAGAAAAAGCAATTTCGGAAGTTACATTAAACATTCCTTTTCCTTATTCGGAAAATGATGCTCGCTTTTGGATTAATATGGCTCGTAAAGGATTTGAAAACAAAAATCAATATATTTTTGGGATAGAAGATACTGCAACCAACAATTTTATTGGTGGAATAGATTTAGCCATTGAACCCAATTTTGACAGAGCAGAAGTTGGCTATTGGCTAGGAAAACCCTATTGGAACAAAGGCTATTGCAGTGATGCATTAGCTACAATTATAAACTTTGGTTTTGAACAACTCAACTTAAATAAAATTTTTGGTGTGCATATTTTTGAAAATCCTGCTTCAGGAAAAGTAATGCAAAAGTGTGGCATGCAAAAAGAAGGTGAATTAATAGACCACATTAAAAAAGGAGATACCTATTTTAGTTATGTACAGTATGGAATCACAAAAAATTTATGGAAAAGTTACAATTAGTGTCTTTCTGTAAAACTAAGTGCAACGAATAAAACGTATATTTGATGCATTAAATGCAACGAATAAAGTATGTGTTCGCTAAAAATTAACCGAATAAAACATAAAACAACAACATGAAAAAATACACTTATACTGAAAAAAAAGATACCCGTTCGGGTTTTGGCGATGGTTTAACCGAATTGGGAAGAGAAAATCCTAATGTTGTTGCTCTTTGTGCCGATTTAACAGGCTCTTTAAAAATGAATCAGTTTGAAAAAGAAAATCCAGAACGGTTTTTTCAAGTAGGTATTGCTGAAGCCAACATGATAGGCATTGCTGCTGGCATGACTATAGGTGGAAAGATTCCTTTTACAGGAACATTTGCTAATTTTTCTACAGGTAGAGTGTATGACCAAATTCGTCAGTCAGTGGCTTATTCTGGTAAAAATGTAAAAATTTGTGCTTCGCATGCAGGATTAACATTAGGAGAGGACGGTGCTACACATCAAATTTTAGAAGATATTGGGTTGATGAAAATGCTTCCCGGAATGACTGTTATAAATCCTTGCGATTACAACCAAACCAAACAAGCTACCAAAGCAATAGCCAACCATGAAGGCCCTGTTTATTTGCGTTTTGGAAGACCTGCTGTTCCTGTTTTTATGAATGAAGAATTTGTAATTGGAAAAGCCATTGTATTGAATGAAGGTACAGATGTAAGTATTTTTGCTACAGGACATTTAGTTTGGGAAGCCATTCAAGCATGCGAAATATTGGAACAAAAAGGAATTAGTGCTGAAATTATTAACATTCACACCATAAAACCTCTGGATGATGAAGCAATTCTAAAATCAGCCAACAAAACAAAATGCATTGTAACCGCAGAAGAACACATGATTAATGGTGGTTTAGGCGATAGTATTGCTCAACTCATTTCAAGAAATAGCCCAATGCCAATTGAATATGTTGGCGTGAATGATACTTTTGGAGAAAGTGGAACTCCTGCCCAACTCATGGAAAAATATGGTTTAAATGCCGAAGCTATTGTTAAAGCAGTTGAAAAAGTAATAAAAAGAAAGTAAATTAATGTAACAATATAACAATTTGAAAATGTAACAATTAACCAATGACTTTCTAAACTCCTAAACTAACCCCAAACCTTAAACTACAAGCTTGACAACCGAAATAAACAAATGCATCGAAATTCTAAAAAGTGGAGGAATTATCCTCTATCCCACGGATACGGTTTGGGGAATTGGTTGTGATGCTACCAATGCTGCAGCTGTTGACAAAATATTTCAACTCAAACAACGAACAGCATCCAAAAGTTTAATTGTGCTGGTTGCCAATGAAGGAATGTTGCAAAATCATGTAGTAGATGTTCCTGAACTGGCTTGGGATATAATAGATTTAGCAACTTCTCCAACAACTATTATTTATCCAAAAGGAAAAAATTTAGCGAAAAACGTACTTGCCGATGATGGAAGCATTGCTATTCGTATGATTAAAAATGATTTTTGTTCTCAAATGTTACAGAAATTCCGAAAACCAATTGTTTCTACTTCGGCTAATATTAGTGAAGCACCTACTCCACTTTCTTTTTCATCCATTCCAACAGCTTTTAAAAATAGTGTTGATTATGTTGTAAATCCTCAGTTTGATAAAGGAACACACAAACCTTCTGCTTTACTTAAAATTGGTATGGGTGGTGAAATTGAAGTAATTAGAAAATAAGTTACGTTTTTATATTTTTATCAAAAAAAGTTATAAATTGCATCTTATTTCATCAATTATAATTTTATAAATGGATAATAATCAGCAAATAATAAATAAGTTAATCGAAAAACTTGAACTACTTTTCAAGAAACACGAACAACTATCTCAAGAAATTCATACTTTAAATGAAGAAATTAATTCGCTAAAAAACGATGGATTTTCAAGTGAAATAATTGATGAAAAAATTATTCAGCCAACTCCAGAAATTGAAATTCCAGCTGTTCCACTTCCTGAAAAAGAAAAAGATACTGAATTTCAAGATTATTTAGCAACAACACAAGCTCAGATAAAAACAGCTCCAAAAACACCACAAAAATCAAACATCGAAAAATTTATTGGTGAAAACCTTATCAATAAAATTGGTATTGTGATTACTGTAATTGGCGTTGCTATTGGTGCTAAATATTCCATAGAAAATGAATTAATTAGCCCATTAACAAGAATTATTTTAGGCTATCTAACTGGTATTGCTTTAATGGTTGTTGGTATTAAACTTAAAAAAAACTTTACCAATTATAGTGCTGTTTTGGTGAGTGGTGCTATTGCCATTATGTACTTTATCACCTTTGCTGCTTATAGTTTTTACGGATTGTTTCCTCAACTACTCACTTTTGCATTAATGGTTGTATTTACCATTTTTGCAGTTATTGCCGCCCTCAATTACAACCAACAAGTAATTGCTCATATTGGGTTGGTTGGAGCTTATGCTGTTCCATTTCTATTGAGTGATGGTTCAGGAAAAGTGCTTATTCTTTTTTCTTACATGGCCATTATCAATATAGGAATTCTTATCATTTCGTTTAAAAAATATTGGAAATCTATTTTTTATTCGTCCTTCAGTTTTACCTGGCTTATTTTTCTTTCATGGTATGGTTTAAAATATGAATTAACTCAGCATTTTCAAATTGCTTTATGGTTTTCTGTATTGTTTTTTGTGATTTTTTACGTTACATTTTTGGCGTTCAAACTCATTAAAAAAGAAAAATTTTTAGGGTTTGATATTGTTATGTTGCTTGCCAATTCATTTGTTTTTTATGGAGTAGGTTATTCTATTTTTGATGGATATCCTTCGGGGATTTCATTTTTAGGTGCATTTACGTTAATTAATGCCATTATCCATTTTTCGGTAAGCACCTTACTTTACAAGTTAAAATTAGCCGATAAAAATTTGTTTTATCTCATCTTAGGGTTGGTACTTACTTTCATTACTATAGCCATTCCTGTTCAGTTAGATGGAAATTGGGTAACCATGATTTGGTCGGCTGAAACATTACTTCTATTTTGGATAGGAAGAACCAAAAATGTTCCTATTTATGAAAAATTATCCTTTCCACTTATTGCTCTTGCTTTTTTTAGTTTAGTTCACGATTGGGATTTTTATAGAATTTATTATTATTCTGAAAAAAATATAACACCTATTTTTAACATTGCTTTTTTAACCACATGCTTATTTATTATTTCATTGGTTTTAATCAATCTCATTGACAAAAAAAACAAATTAACAAACGAAAATACTTTTTTATTAAAATTGAGTAACCCTGTTTTAATCGCCTCAAAAGCCATTTTATTGTTCACGTTGTATTATGTGTTTGTGCTAGAAATTAAAGCCTATTGGGAGCAACCTTACATTAGCTCCATATCTTTATTTGAAAAAATTAAAGACTCTCCTTTCTATGCCAATTTTAATTTTAACTATTTTAAAACCATTTGGATAATCAACTTCTCTTTACTTTTTGCTTTTCTTCTCACCATTATAAATACGTATAAACTTAAAAATAAAATCATAGGAATCACTTCATTAATCCTTAGTGGACTAACTTTAATCGCTTTTATTTTTTCGGGTTTATATTATTTTGGAGAATTAAGAGAAAGTTATTTATCACAAGAATTGGCTGCCTATTATGAAATTGGAAAAAGTCATATTTTAATACGATATATTTCGTTTTTTCTACTTGTCCTTTTATTTATAGCAATTTACAAACAGATTAAACAAGCTTTTGCCAATAAAAAATTATACCTCATTTATGGTTTAACACTCCATTTCACAATTATTTGTGTACTTAGTAATGAGTTCATTCATTGGATGGAATTGATGTACTCCACACAATCTTATAAACTAGGATTGAGTATTTTATGGGGCGTTTATGCTTTATTCTTAATCATTTTAGGAATTTGGAAACACAAGCAATATTTGCGAATTGCAGCGATTGTTTTATTTAGTATAACACTAATAAAATTGTTTTTCTACGACATTTCCAACCTCAACACGATAGCCAAAACCATTGTTTTTGTTTCGTTAGGAGTGTTGCTGCTTATCATATCCTTTTTATATACAAAATACAAATCTATAATTTCGCCCGATGATAAAAACTAGCTTTTTACCGCTGCTTATACTCTTATTTTTAGGAAGTAAAGTAACTGCTCAATATAGTAATTACAACCATAAAGCACCTGTTGAAGGGATTGAAAATCAGTGGCATCAACTTATTTTGCCTAACGAACTGTATGCACACATAAAACCTGATTATGCTGACATTAGAATAATTGGAATTACCGAAAAAAACGATACCATTGAAGCTCCCTATTTATTGGAGTTAAATAAAAATATCACCACCTTATCGAAAATTGAGTTTAACCAAATTAACACCGTAAAAAATGACAAAGGAAATTACTTTACGTTTGAAATACCAACTCAAAAAACGATTAATCAAATTTTCTTAAATTTTAAATCTAAAAACTATGACCGAAAAATAACATTAGAAGGTAGCAACAATCAAAACGAATGGTTTACTATTTTAGCTGACTATAGAATTGTATCTATCCAAAATGAATTTACCAACTACCAATTCTGTACGCTAAAATTTCCATCAACCAACTTTACGTATTACCGATTATTTGTACCTATTGAGCAAAATATGGAGCTTCTATCTGCTTCACTTATGGAAGAAGTTGTTGTGAAAGGAAAAAGTGTTGAATTTAATTTTGTTGAATCACTTACAGAAAATAAAAAAGAAAAAACTACGCAACTAGACATCAATCTTACTCAAATCTCGCCAGTAAGTTCTATAACTGTACCTGTTTCCGACACTATAGATTATTATAGAAATATTGAAATTTCCTACATTTCTGACAGTGTTAAAACCGAGAAAGGATGGAAATACAATTATGAAATAGTGTTTATCGGAACATTAAGCTCTCTCGAAAACAATCAATTTAATTTTAAAAGTACTATTGCAAAGCAATTTAAACTATCCATAACCAACAACGATAATACGCCTTTAACTATTGGAAATGTCCGAGTTGAAGGCTATACACACACTTTAACAGCAAGATTTACCGAGCCAGCAAACTACTTTTTACTTTATGGAAATGCTTCTGCTCAACATCCTTCCTACGACCTCAACTATTTTAAAGAAAACATTCCAACAACTCTTTCTTTATTAACTTTAGGAGAAACAACGGTTGTTCAAAAAGACAACAAACCCACCTCTGCACTATTTGAAAACCAAGCTTTTTTATGGGGAATCATGGGAATAGTCATTTTAATTTTAGGATGGTTTTCATTAAAAATGTTGCATGGAATGAAGCAAGAATAATTCTAAACCTACACTCTTCTTAAACATCAATTGTTGAAAACCTACTATTTTAGGGGTATTTTGGCTTAGTTTTAGCTCTATTTTTGTAACTAATCCTTAGCAAAATTTTATGAAATACTTAATTGGTTTAATTCTACTGTTTTTTCTAACCTCAAGTGTTTTAATTTCTTCGCATAAAAATCAATCACAAAAAATAATTACCGACCCCGAATTCGTTTCTTCCAATTCCCCTTGGGCTGATTCACTTATACAAACACTTTCGTTAGATGAAAAAATTGGTCAACTATTAATGATTGCAGCCTATTCAAACAGAGATGCTAAACATATTTCTGAAATTGATAGTTTAGTTAGTAAATATCATATTGGAGGTTTAATTTTTATGCAAGGAGGTCCAATTCGTCAGGCTCAACTTTACAACCGTTACCAAAAATTAGCAACTATTCCTTTACTTATTTCTATAGATGGTGAATGGGGATTAGCCATGCGATTAGACAGTACCATTAAATACCCTTGGCAAATGACTTTGGGAGCCATTCAAGATAATCAATTGATTTTTCAAATGGGTGTTGACATTGCAGAACAATGCAAACGATTAGGAATACAAGTGAATTTCGCTCCAGTTGTTGATGTCAATGTGAATCCAAAAAACCCCATTATCAATGCACGTTCTTTTGGTGAAAACAAAAAAAATGTGGCTAAAAAAGGAATTGCCTACATGAAAGGTTTGCAATCCTTAAATGTGCTTGCTAATGCCAAACATTTTCCTGGTCATGGTGATACTGACAAAGATTCGCACAAAGCATTGCCTATCGTTAATCATACAAAAGAGCGATTAGACTCTATTGAACTCTATCCTTTTAAAGAATTAATAAACAATGGATTAACAAGTATGATGGTGGCTCATTTGTTTATTCCTGCTTACGATACAACTAAAAACACCGCTACTACACTATCTAAAAATGTAGTTACTTACCTGCTCAAAGATTCATTAAAATTTGAAGGTTTGGTCTTTACCGATGCACTCAACATGAAAGGAGTAAGTTCATTTAATAAACCAGGTTATGTTGATGTTAAAGCTCTTTTGGCTGGAAATGACGTATTATTGTTTTCCGAAAATGTACCAACTGCCATTACCGAAATTAAAAAAGCTGTTGAAAATGGAGAGCTTTCGGAAGAAGAAATTACTGCCCGTTGCTTAAAAATCTTAAAAGCTAAAGAATGGGCTGGATTGAACAAATCGAAACAAGTAAAAACAACTAACCTTTACCGTGATTTGAATCAAAAGAAATATCATCTACTCAATAAAAAACTTTTTGAAAAAGCATTGACTGTTCTCAAAAATGATAGTTCTATTTTACCATTACAACGCTTAGAAACATTGAAAATAGCATCATTAAGCATCGGAAACGAAGGCGAAAATTACTTTCAAAAAACATTGGATTTATACTCTGATGTAACTCATTTTTCAGTTTTAGATTTAACTACAATTAATACTGATTCATTGCAAAAACAATTAACGCCTTTTAATACCATTCTTGTTTCCATACATAAATCAGATGTAAACCCATGGAAAAGATATTCCATTGATGCTGCCACCAAAAACATAATTGCTCAATTAAACAAAACAAGCAATGTTATTTTAACTGTTTTTGCAAACCCTTATAGTTTGATAAATTTTGATGCTGCCGAAAAATCAAAAGGATTAGTAATGGCATATCAAAGCAATAACTACACGCAAGAAGCTGCTGCTCAATTGATTTTTGGTGCTATTGGTACCAACGGAAAATTACCTGTAAGTATTTCCAAAAAACTCCCCGAAGGAACTGGAATTATTGTTCAACCCAATGGAAGATTGCAATACCGTGAACCAGAAGAAGCAGGTCTGTTTGAGCAAGATTTGTATCGCATTGATTCCATTGCCTTGTTTGGTATCAAAGAAAAAGCCTACCCAGGTTGTCAGGTTTTTGTTGCCAAAGATGGAAAAGTAATTTATAATAAATCTTTTGGGCATCATACATACGATAGCACAATTCAAGTTACAAACAACTCTATTTATGACATTGCTTCGGTTACTAAAATAGTTTCTCCATTGTTGGCAGTAATGCAATTACAGGACGAAGAAAAATTTAGTTTAGACAAAAACCTAGGCGACTATCTATATGAATTAATTCCAGATACATCTCCTTATTTTTCACTCAACTTACGAGAAATTTTAGCCCATCAATCGGGTTTACAAGCTTGGGTGCCTTTTTATGTCAAAACCATGCGCAAGGGAGTGTTAGACCCTGTTATTTATCATAAAGATTCTTCCACCTATTATCCTTATCGAGTGGCTAATAATATCTACATCAACAAGGAATATCCTGATATTATTTTTCAACGCATATTGAGAGGTCCTATCAAAGCAAAAGAATACAAATACAGCGATTTAGGTTATTATTTTTTGATGAAAGTAGCTGAAATTCAAAGTGGAAAGCCACTTAATGAATATGTTGAAAATGTGTATGCCCAATTAGGAATGAACAACGCTGGTTATTTGCCTCGAAATCGATTTTCGTTAGATAGAATCCCACCAACAGAAAATGATACAGTTTTCAGAAAGCAGCTCATACATGGCGATGTACACGACCCAGGTTCTGCCATGATGGGAGGTGTTGGTGGTCATGCTGGCGTGTTTTCAAATGCCAATGACTTGGGAAAAATTATGCAAATGTACTTGAACAAAGGAACGTATGGAGGCGAACAATACATTAAAGACACTACCTTAAATGAATTTATTAAATGTCAGTTTTGTGAAGATAGCTTAGGAAACAGAAGAGCTGCTGGTTTTGACAAACCTATAATGACAGGCGGAGGACCAACCTGCAATTGTGTTTCTTACCTCAGCTTTGGACATTCGGGTTTTACAGGCACATTGGTTTGGGCTGATCCTGCTGAAAATATAGTATATGTGTTTCTTTCCAATCGAGTACACCCACATACCGAAAACAATAAGCTCCTTAAATTAAATATTAGAACAAACATCCAACAAGTGGTGTATGATGCGATTAATAAGCGGAAAAAATTAGGGGATTAGGTGTGGGAGTACTTAGGAATACTTAAAATACTTAGGAGTACTTATAAATGTGAGGGAGATTAAGGTTTCTTGTCAACTTATCCACAAATTTTGTTCTTTGATAAGTTTCCATTTACCCTTTTCTTTTCTAAAAAGTATAATATCTCCACTTCCCAAAAGCCAACCACCTTGTCCGCTATGTTCAATTATTACCATATTTTTTTCTTTATTAAAAATAGGTTTAGAATAGTGGTGGTGTCCATAATTCCCATAAAGTTTTCTAAAATTTTCCCAATAGTCTAATATGTCATCTTCTTGAACCTCATAAAGGTCTTTAGGTATCAAGCACCATACATTTATTAATTGGTCTTGATCCCATAAAAATATTTGATTTTTAATTTGTGATTTCATATATTTTTTGTCCTGAATGGTAAGAACCGTCTCGGGTTGTGAGTTTATAAACTTCTTTAATTCCGAACTATGCTTTAATGAAAAACAGTTTAATTTCATAAACTCTCGTCTGTCGTTAATAACACTATCTGCTTCAAAGATAGTATAATTCATAAAATCATAAATTTCTTGTTCGGAAATTACTGTGTTTTTACTTTTTAAATCTTCATAAGAATAACTTATTTTATTTTTTCTATAATTTCCATAGCCGTTAACAAATAACCCTATGAGAATAATGATTAAAAACCCTGCCCCCATTATGTAAAGGGTTGGAACTCCTAATTGCCTGATTTTTTTATTTCTCATTTTATCTCTAAACAACTTGTTGCCGATTTTGTGTTCTTGTTTTGAAATATCGTTTTAAACTAACAATGTTTTTTTAGTTTGCCATAAGCGATTATTGTCAATTATATTACCCAAATATACATTTTTTTATATTGCATCAAAAAAATTTGTGCTTTCCTTTTAAGTGAGCCTTATCAGCGAATGGTAGTTTATTCCATTATTAAACAAGGTTCTTCCTGAATGACAATAAGAATTCAATATAAAAAACCAAAAAGCCATATTGGTATAATGTTGTTACTACCAATTTCAATGGTATCTCTAACAACGTAAGCATTAACCATATTTTTAATTTGTTTTATTGATTTGTGAGAACACAAACAAATGCTAAGAAAATGGCATTAAATGTTTGTGCAAAAGAAATTGTTGATTGTTAAGAATTAGTTAAAAGTGCATCAGAATTACACGCACATCAAATTTAATCAAAACAAATAAAATCACGAAAATTATCTTTATTAATCGCTGTAAAGGAAGCGTCATAAGCTGCAATAAAGTTTTTAGGCAATTTTACTTTCGCTTTTGGATTCCATTTAAACTCAAAACCATTTATTTTACCACCTTTCTCTTCCACATAATCTACCTCTTGTTGTTGTATGGTTCTCCAGAAAAAACTATTGGCATATTTTAAATGATAATGATTTCTTTTCAATCGTTCTCCAATTAGAAAATTCTCCCATAAAGCACCAATATCATTTCTAAACTCAATTGGGTTAAAATTCTGAATTAGTGCATTTCTAATCCCATTATCATAGAAATAATATTTTTTATTGGTTTTTATCTCGTTTCTCAAATTTCTACTAAACGAAGGAAGAGCATAAACCACATAACCCAACTCCAATAAGCGTACGTAAGTGCCTACCGTATTTTTATCTACTCCAACCAATTGTGCAATTTCATTAAAACTCACTTCATTTCCCACCTGAAAAGCCAGTGCTTGAAGTATTTTTTCAAGCACGTCTGGTTTTTTTATGTTTGCATAAGATAAAATATCTTTATACAAATAACTTTCTGTTAGTTGATTTAGCAACTCAACTTCACTACCTCTATTGTTAATAATATCAGGATAAAATCCATATATTAATCTGGTTTCTAAATCACTTTGAGCAGCAATATATCCAAATTGTTTTTCGTATTCTTCGTAAGAAATTGGATACAGGTTATATTCCCATTTTCTACCTGTAAGTGGTTCGTTCATCTCATTTTTTAATTCAAATGCCGATGATCCACTAACCAACAATTGAATATCTTTAAATTGGTCGTGAATAATTTTTAACGTAATTCCAATATTTTCAATTCGTTGAGCCTCATCAATAAACACAATTTTTGCATTGCCTAATATACTTTTAAGTTTCTGAATGGATGGATTAGTTAAATTACTTCTGATTATTGGTTCATCTCCATTTAAAAAAAGGTAATCTTTATGCTTTAACAACGCTTTAATTAAAGTTGTTTTCCCTACTTGTCTTGGTCCAATCAAGATTATGGCTTTGCCCTTAAAAAGTTTATCATCAACAATTTTTGTTAAAGTTCTTGTTATCATTTTATACGCTATTTTATACAAAAATAGTAATATTTAGTGAATCAATTCACTAAATATTACTATTTTTAGTGAATTGATACATTTAAGTAACTTGTTGCCGATTTTGTGTTCTTGTTTTGAAACATAAAAAAAAATATATAAATTATATCCAACAAGTGGTGCATGATGCGATTAATAAGCGGAAACCATTGGTGGATTAATTACCTAAAGTATTTAGGAGTAATTATAAGTTTAAAGAATGAAAAATTAATCGAAAAGATTTAAAAAAACAGCTTCTGACCTCTGAAGATACATAAATTCAGCTAGACTAAATTTTATTAACTTTGGTAAAATAAAAAACAACTGCTATTTAGCAAGTAGTATCACTATTACTAACCACTTTAAATTCCAAACAATTATGCTATTAACCGAAAATGAAATAAAATCTGCTCTCCCTCAATTGAACAACTGGAAACTATTGGATAATTGTATTGAAAAAAAGTTTGTTTTCACTGACTTTTTAGAAGCCATGAAGTTTATTAATGCTGTTGCAGCTAGTGCCGAGGCAATGCAACACCATCCTGAATGGAGTAATGTTTATAATAAAGTAACGGTAGCATTAACCACACACGATGCTGGAGGTATAACTCAAAAAGACATCACTTTAGCTAAAAAAATAGATGAAATTGAAAATTCGATTTGATTTTTTATTGAAAGGATAGTGGAATGATGGGGGTAATAAAAAATTACTGAAAATGAATATTAGAACAGATATTCAACAAGTAATTTATGATGCCATAAATAAGCAGAAACAGTTCGTGGATTAGTTTTTTTTAAGCATTTGTATATTAAAAGCGTAGAAAATTATACGCTTAGCTAGGTAATATGATGATAAAGTTATTTCCAATTGACTAAAAGTATTTTACTTTTAAAATTAAATGTTATTATGTTATTTAAAAAAAGTGTATTTCCAATAAGACCGTCAATTTCAATTAATGATAAATCAGTTAGAGGTGAATAAATTTTGTTACAATAAATATTTTTACCTTTCATTTCCTTATTAAAAAGTGAAAAAGAAATAACAACCTTATCTTTTAGAAGAACATGAGTACTTCCATAAGCACCTGACAATGAAACTGTCTCAATATTTTTGTTAGTAGTTCTTTGACCTGATAATAATTCCCAAAAATCATTAGTTCCATATAAATCAATAAATGAAGCACCTGAATCCCACATTAGAAAATAAAATTTATTTTTTATAAATGCTTCAAAACTTATGAAACCACCTTTTATCTCAAATGGATAAGATGAATAAAAGTTATCCTCTAATAATAAAGAATTACTAAAAGAGATATTTTGATTCAAAAAATCAATCGACAAAAGGGGTTGAGTTAAAATAAAATCAAGACCTAACAAACCTATTATAGGAATATTGTTGAAAACTTCACAAGTAGTTTCATTGTCAATTTTAAAAGTTAAATGATGAATTTTGTATTCACAAACAAAATTCAAGTGTAAATTATCTCTTTTATACTTATCAATATTTAAAAAAATAAGTGCATTTCTATAAATGATACTTGATTTAGTTCCTGTATCTAGCTGAATGAAAAAATTATTATTTTCAATTTTAATCGGTATTAATATTGCCGAATTAGAAATTAATTCATCATTTATAGTATCTTCAACCCAATGAAATTTCATTTATAATTTAGTATTTAAAAATAAATACTAACAGAATAAATTAAATTTTTCAATAATATCATATGTTAACGCCTGTTTGTCAGAGAAATAACTCGCACTAATAGGAAGAAAATTAAGGGTTTGAGGAAATTTTAAAGGAGATGAATTTTGATAATTCCATTCAGCAAAAACCAACCCTTCAATTATAGAATCGTTTATCATAAATCGTTGCTTACCAAAAGATAAAACAGAAGTGTCATCTTTTTTAGAAAAAAAGTGTTCTGATTCTAAGGGTTGTGTTTTGTCAGTTATATTTATTTTAGGTAGTGTTCCATCATACTTAATATCAATTTCAATATCATTCTCATCGATTACTTTTGAAGTAGAAATTGTTTTTAAAAAACTTCCGTCAGGAAATTGTAGAGTTAAGGTACGCTTAAAATTACCACCAGATAATGTTCTTAAATTAACTGCACCGTTTATTTGTTGTGCCACTTGAATACAAATTACAGTTACATTAAAATTTGTTCCCATAGCTAATGAAGCACCTATTTCTTTAGGTACTGGAGAAATACTAATTTGAGTCCTTCCAGTTATAGTATCTCCAGTTGCACTATATTTTGCATTGAGTTTTACATTATTGACATTGCCTGTTACTTTTCCTTTTGCAGATATTATTTTGGATAAATTTTTCATATATTTTATATTTAAGATATTAGAATACAACAAAATAAGCAATATTTAGATAGATTTACAAATAAAGTTGTTAACAGGGCAGATATACAAAAGATATTAAAAAAATTGAATTTCTAGCAATTTAAAAGATGTTGTCAGAATGTGGCATTATTACCACTACTCAAAGTTCTTCCTGAATGAACACGAATTGGCTTGGTGCGATGGAAAAGTCCCCCTTCGGGGGATTAGGGGGCTTTTGTTAAGGGGCTTTTACTCTCCTTCAAAACCGCCTTCAAAATTTTTATTTTTAAAATTTTCAGGTTTCTTTTTCTGATTGATACGATAAGTAAAACTTAACCGAACATAACGTGCTCTCCATTGATGTTCACTATCTGAAACAAAATTATCGCCAAAGGAAACAAATCTTCTTTTTCTGGAATTGAATATATCACT
>Ga0100377_1002390_pt1 | contig 15698 bp, 17 predicted proteins | sample CryGeymeta201501_FD_83664 | JGI IMG/M metagenome (GOLD analysis project Ga0100377, IMG submission 83664) | Groundwater microbial communities from Crystal Geyser aquifers in Utah, USA - Crystal Geyser metaG 2015-01 | ecosystem: Environmental > Aquatic > Deep subsurface > Groundwater | place: USA... | reverse complement strand
GAATTTGTGGAAGGCTTCGACGAACTTTCTGGTATAGAACCAGCAATAACCATATATGGCTCAGCACGGGTAGGGCAGGAACATAAGCAATATATCGCTGCTGAGGCAATTGCTCGACGATTAGGGGAATTGGGATTTTCCATTATAACCGGGGGCGGCCCAGGCGTAATGGAGGCAGCCAACAAGGGAGCTAGAGAGGCTGGGGCTAAATCCATTGGATTGAATATTGCCTTGCCCGAAGAGCAGCATTGTAATGTCTATGCCTCAAGGTCAATTACCTTTAATCATTTCTTTGTTCGTAAAGTCATGCTGGTAAAGTATGCCACTGCCTTTGTAATTATGCCTGGGGGAACCGGTACCCTGGATGAGCTAACTGAGGTGCTTTGCTTAATTCAAAACCACAAGATAAAGCCTTTCCCTGTGATATTGTTTGATAGCCAGTTCTGGAGCGGTTTCCTTGATTGGTTACGGGGAGTCGTCCTGGCTCAGGGATGTATCTCTGAAAAGGATATTGATTTGGTGAGGATCTGTGATGACCCGTCCGAGGTAGCTAATATTGTACAGAGTTGGTACCTCCACCAGGCAATAATTGGTAGAAAAGTGGTCTAAGAAAATATCAAATAATTTAGTGCCGAGGGCGGGAATCGAACCCACACTCCCTCACGGGAAGCGGATTTTACTTCCTACCATATGCGCCATACTTGCCAGCTTGCACATCCCCTCTCGTACGGTTAAAGACCCGCTTTACCTCATCATCTAGCAAGTCACGGTCTTTCTTCTTTCTTTCGTTTTCCAAAGCCCTAGTCAGAACCCTGTGACAGGTAGGACATAACAAAATTGTGCCTCCGACCCACTTACCAGCCATGGCCTTAGGCATGAAGTGATGTCTCTCTAATAGTCTCTCGTCATATAGATGTTCACACACCTCGCACTTTTTCTTTGTCCCCTCTTTAGTTCCTACTTTTTCAGGGCTGAGAATGTGAAACACTCTTTCAATCAAAGCATCCTTCGTTCCACTTGTCGGTTGCCCGTAATATCTCAGAATCTTTTGGAGTTCTCGGTTCCCTAGGTTTTCCAGAATACTGTACTCGTCTAAACCCGAAGTGAGTTTTCGAATCAAGTCTTGCTTATTTCCGCTGTGTGGTAGTCTGGCTAGTTGAGTCACAACTCGGAGTTCGTCTAACGACAACACATCCAACATTTCCCTGAGCTTTGGCATGGCACACCTCCTCAGATTTCGTTTGCCCGCTCCAAATCTGCTGGCTGGGTTAATAACAAGTATTCAAAAACTCAGTAAGTCCTCATAGGCAGTTTTAGCAGTTGCTACAAAACACAGCAACACCATAGCGATTAAGCTTCTCTGGCTTGTAAGGAACCACTGTCAGATTCTTAATGTGGACGTCATATCGCTGTATTCCTTGGGGACTCTTCTTGGTTATTGGAACCAACTTAACAAGAAGTCCTTCTGCACGTCGTTTGTTTTTGTCTTTCCTAAGCAACACAACAGTAGAATTTGGGGGAAGTTTGCTTATATCTTTTTGGTAGATTGCGTACCCTTTCCCTACGCCATCTGCAAGGACGGCTTCAAAGTTCTTTGCACCGTATTTGACACTGTAATCAGGAGCATGGATGACAAGTGTAACCTGGCACATTTGTAAGGCCTCCTTTTTATTTTGTTGTTTTCTCCGAATCCTCTGGCTGGGCTATTACGTTTGCGAAGATTGTTTAACCCGAAGCTTACCACTGTCGGTAATATCATAGCTCCCTAATGGATTGAAGCGGAGTTCCTCTTTCTGAACAAGACTTTCTTTGCCCCATCTTACTACCTTGTCTACTTCTTGCTGACTAAGCTTAGGGAGGTGAGAGCTAATCCTTTGGTATATTTCTTTGATGTCAGCTTTCCCACCTAATTCTATAACAGCCCTGAGAACAGCAATTTCTATATCTTCTCGGTTAAAGTCCGAACTTACCACTAAGGCTCTCCTTTACCAAATCCTCTAGCTAGGCTATTCAGTGAGCATCTATGCCTTCCCTAGTCGGAATACCTTCGTCCCGCAAACAGAGCAGATACCCTGTGTTGCTAGTGCTTTGTTTTTGAGTGTGATTTGCTTTGGGTACTTTATCTCCACCTTTTTCTTACACTTCATACAATAAGCTGTTACCATTGTATCCTCCTTCTTGCTTCCAAATTTCCCATGTTGCTGCAAACCCACTGGCTGGGCTAACCTCCAAATCGGTTAGCTAGGCTACCAGAGTGCACAGTGCTCCAATTCTCTCAGGCTCCACGCATCCTAGCGCATATAAATGGCTCTTTGCTTCACGTCATCCGGCAAATGCCTCGTAGTGAAGAAGTGTCTTAAGCCAACAAAGCAGGGAAGCCCAATACTATAACCAACAAGAGCACCCGAGGTTCCCATAAGCAAAGCCACTAACCACAAAGGCCCAAAGAGGATGGCACCAGCCAGCATCGTATTGCGAGTGACCAAGAAGGGCACTGCACACACTGCCAGCAGTATAAGCATAGCTTGGGGCAACAAGACAGATAGCACACCTATGGTTGTCGATTCTCCCCTACCACCTCTGAGACCGATGTAGAGAGGCCAATTGTGACCTGCCACCACAGCGAAACCAGTGAAGAAGGCTACAAGTTGCGAAGCGAAGGCTTGTGCAACCATGACAGCGATTACTCCTTTCCACGCATCAGCTATGAAAACTGCCACACCAACAATAGGTCCTATTTCCCGATAAGCATTAGCTGCCCCGACATTTCCGTCTCCAACCTTCCTAATGTCTATCCCTTTAAGCACCCGCCCCGCAATGTAGGCAGAGGGGATAGACCCCAACAAGTAACTGAACAATACTAGCATAGCTGCTACCATTGCCACTCTCTCCAAATCCGCTTGGCTAGGCTTATATCTCGGACACTACCTCCTGCTGAATCTAGTTGGTTGCAAAGCGGTAGAATAAAAAACAAGTTTTCATTAGCGTTGCTTGACCCAAATTTGAGTTCATTAAAATGAGCAAGGCATTCTAGTCTACTAACCCACCCAAGACCCTAGCCTTCTGATGGAACTTTTCCCACGCCTCATCAACATCCTTGATAGCTCTCTTTTGTTCAGATGTAAACTCTCTCTGCCACAGGGATACTACCGGGAAAAGCTCAGCAAGAATACCTGTTTTTCTCCTAAGGTCACGAAGCAGTTTGACCAATTCGTCGAAATCTTCCCCTGTCATTCTTGTTTCCTCCTTACTACTGCTAATATACAGCTTCGGTGATTATACTACATTTGTTCTATTCCTTTTCTACTGCCTGCCCGACTTACTGCCCATTTGCTACTATACCAATCGACAATCGACTTTATCTATCATCTATCTATTAACCTATGAACCTCACCTAGTTATTATTCACCCATACCAATTTATTAGCCTTATCATCTTCTTCGACCGCTTACCCCTTAGGAAATTTCTATCATAAAATTTGAACTACACATAATGTTACATGGTACTCGGATACACCCGCTCAGTGAAGTTCGAGGATAGCTTGAAGCTTTATCGAAACCTTGAATTGATGTCCAGATAGCTGTGTTCATCTATTCCCTTGCTATCTGTAGGGCAAGAATGAAACAGAATCCGCTCAAGATTGCAAATAAATCGACCCTTATCTCATCTCTTCTTCGGGCCCTTCCGAAGATATTCAGAGGCTTTCTTGTGCTCTTTCTTTCCTGTCTTTTTGGCTATTTTCTTCTGAGCCATCCGTCTCCTAGTAAACGCAATTCCCTTTGCGATATTATAACAGCCTGGTAGACAACACACAAGAAACATAAGGTTTGAGGATAGCTTGAGGCTCTATCGGAGGCTTGAAACAGCTTGTCCTTAAGGAAATATATGACCCCAAAAATTTTGTCCAGAGTGCCAATCCCTTTAACTCCAAAAATCGACAACTTAAAGTGCTACTGCGGAATTGTCAGGGTGCAAGCCGCCGAGACTACCACATAATAGTATTTGCCTGGCTCAAGCTGAGCTAGCGTACTGCTAGCAAAGCCAGGAATGTAGTAAAGCCAGGTCCCAGTAGTCTCATCCAAGTAGTAAATACCCCACAATTCAGCACCCTCAGACACAGTTATCCCTGAGCAAGGGGCAGCCACACTTAAGAAGGGTCTCCCCGCACCGGGGTAAGGAGCAATCAGAGTCTGACCGCCAATGGGACAATTCCAGAAAGGACCACAAGGACCAGCCACACGAATGTAGTTAAGCCTCTCCACGTAGCTGGAGCTAGGAGTGCTGTCAGTCATGGTCAATATCACATTGTAGATACCCCCTTTATTGTAAGTGTAGGTTACTGACTTCATGACATTAGCTTCACTGCCAGTAAGAGTTAAGTCAAAGACACCATCAGCGTTGAAGTCCCACTCTGCCTTGGTGTAGGGATGCTTGCCACCGGTAGTCAGGTTGGTGAAGGTCACCGTAGCATCGTCTAGGGACATGTCTGTCTTATCAGCCACAAATCCAGCTTTAAAAAAAGGGTCAGCAGCAACCTGATTTCCCTGCATCACAGCCAAGCCAGCAACCAGAGCCAGGGCAACCAGGAGATACATTACCCTAGTGTGCCATTCTATTGCTTTATTCAATTTTTCCTCCTTTTATTCAACTCAATTTTTCCCCCATACTTTTCAATCTCGGATAAAAGCTCCTCTTTGTCACTGCCCTCTCCAAATCCACTGGCTGGCCAAAGTCATTCCCCTTCTAGCGCTTTGAGGAATACTTCAGGAACCTTGGGAATTTGAGATTCTACCCACCTTTGAAGACAAGTAAAGGAGCAAAAATCGTAGTGGTTAACAGCCTCCATACCCTGCCAATGTGAAACTGATAACCAGCCGCTCAACACTTTGCAACGGGCATCCTCAGGGGGAGCACGTCTATCAGAGCAGTCAGTATATTCCAGGTTCTTGCCACACGATTGGCAGATAGTATAGTTCCTTTTTTGCATTGCTCTCTCCGAATCCGCTGGCTGGGCTATCCATATGATGTACCTCACCCTAATCCAATTAGGGCAAAAGCCACGATTCAGGTTTTCCCCAGTTTTCGTGCCTTCCTTAGCCTTTTCCCCCTTGCCCGCTGTTGGGCTTTCACCACCCTTGAACCTCTCCTTAGTTTTAGAGCTTTCATTATTTCAATCCCCTTTCAATGATTAGTTCTTTCCTCACACCGCTTGTTTGGTTTCTAAAGCTGTTTTTAGAGCACCTTATTCCCTGGCTGGGCTATTCTTTGGCTCCAGCTTTGCCCTTCCCTTTCTTCTCGTTCATATTTGCCTCCCCAAAATCCACTAGCTGATTTTCTTAACTTTAGCAGTCAATATAAGTGGAGTCAATGAAGTCTGAGTTTCACAAGGAAGGGGCAAACAATGAGAAAAGTTGTGCAATTTGGTGCCGAGGGCGGGACTCGAACCCACACTCCCTCACGGGAAGCGGATTTTAAGTCCGCCGCGTCTACCAGTTCCGCCACCCCGGCACCCCTTTATTGTAAATGGCATAAAGGCTGAAGTCAAAATTTAGTATCCCAGCCTCTGCCCAACAAGTACTACCTGAATACGTTGGCTTGGCTGGTGCTCTACAATCACAGTATAATTGCATATCCGGCTGGGTGAATGACAATCGTTGCAAATTCCCGTGGCGCCACAAGGAGTAGCTAGAACCAACCCATGTTTTAGATGATGACGCTGTGCATTAAGCGGGGCGGCAACAGTTTTGATGCGCTGCAAGGCTTGCCCTAAATCGAGGACGATTTTATTTATTCCGGCAACAACAACTACCCTTCGAGGTCCAAATATAATACCAGCCACCCTATTGCCTAAGCCATCTGTATTCACTATCTTGCCATCTATAGTGATAGCGTTCGCCCCTGTAAGATAATAATCAGCATTGAGAATTTCTTTTCCTTTTTTGACCACCTCACCACGCGTTTCTGGATAATAGACAATGCCGTTATGATAAAAAGGATGTAACAGCAAATTATTCTTCCTTTTCTCTAGCCCGGCGATGATGCCGGCCTGGTAAAGCGTAACCGAATCACCAAAGCCAACGCTGACATCTGGAGGAATAAGTTCTAGTACTTTAGCACATGCCGATTCACTATCAGGACAATAAAATCCCGGTATATTATTTCTAGCTAAGCCATCGAGACACCTTTGAGCAAGCTTAGTATAGTACCAACCTTCCTCTTGATCTATATTGGCTTCTTCAATCATGTATCAAAAATAAAAAAGGCGGCGGGCGGATTCGAACCGCCGCATGGGGATTTTGCAGACCCCTGCCTTAACCTCTTGGCTACACCGCCATTATGGAGCGGAAGACGGGATTCGAACCCGCGACCGCTTCCTTGGCAAGGAAGCATTCTACCGCTGAACTACTTCCGCTTCTAAAGTTGAATTTTACCGCCTCTTTCTCATCCAGGCAAGTGCCGAGGGGGAGATTTGAACTCCCACGGGCTTACGCCCACCACCCCCTCAAGATGGCGTGTCTACCTGTTCCACCACCCCGGCATGGCTTACACAGCTATTTGGAGGCAAACATGTTACAGGTTCCTTGAGCGACTACATCCTTGCCAAAACACTTTCCTTTAGACACCTGTCCCGTGAGCGGCTGAAAGAACTTACAGTCACCGCATTGGCGTCCTTCGGGTCCTGGCACTTCGTACTTTATCTCCGGGCCCTTGCTTTTGCCAGCTTTACATCTTGGTATCTTACACCTCCTTTAATTGCACACAAAATAACTACATAATCTGGCAGGGGTGGCAGGACTCGAACCCACGACCGGCGGTTTTGGAGACCGCTGCTCTACCAAACTGAGCTACACCCCTGCAACTGCTATATTATAGTTAGCCACACAATTCTTCGCAATCCCCTGTACTCGTTCATGTGATTAGTGACACTTGACCTCCCTTTGTCATTGCAATGTATCATAACTTCTGTCATAGAGGAGTTTCTAGTCCAGTAAAACTTTATCCTGATAGTTTGGAACGACTACTTCCCAGCCGGTTTTGCCTATCACTAGGTTCGAGAAATACCGTGATGCATCTGGTTCTCCATGGGTAACGAAGAGGCATCTGGGCGGTTTGCTGAAATTGGATAACCACTTAATGAGTCCAGTTTTGTCCGCGTGTGAAGAAAAACCATTAAGTTGTACCACCCTTGCCCTGACAGGGTAGTGCTGTCCCAATATTCTAACCTCTTTGGCACCGTCAACAATATGTCTGCCAAGAGTTCCTTCTGCTTGATAACCAACGAAAACTACAGTGCTATCCGGTCTGGAGATATTGGTTACAAGATGATGCTTTATTCGTCCACCGGTACACATCCCGGAGCCGGCGATTATTATGACGCTACCCACTATGTGGTTTATCGCCTTTGACTCATCAACTGTCCTGATTAAGTTGAGCCCAGGAAAGTCAAAGGGAGACTTTCCCTGACGCATGAGCTCAGCCACGTCCGCGTCAAGCAGTTCGGGATAATGTTCAAAGACCTTTGTAACATTAACCGCCATAGGACTATCAACAAAAACCATAAGGTGAGGTATGCGGTTCTCAAGCAGCAATCTATTTAGGTAATAAAGTATCTCCTGAGACCTCTCCAAAGCAAAGCTAGGAATGACTATGTTTCCTCCCTTTTTCGCAGTCATGTTTATGACTTCGGCAAGTTCGTCGGCTGCCTCTTCTCCATTTTCGAATGACCTGTCACCATAAGTGGACTCCACTAGAACATAGTCTGCTTCCTCAAATAAACTTGGATTGTGCAGTATAGGTTTGTCCCAGCCGCCAATATCTCCGGAAAATATGATTGTCCGCTCGTCTCCATTTTTGCCTACCACGACCTTGATCATGGCTGAGCCCAGAACGTGCCCAGCATCGTAAAATGTGACTTCGAGACCATCACCTATTTCGATAGTCTTTCCGTAGCCAGCCGACGAGAATAGTGGAAGGCAAGCTTTGGCATTATCTGTCGTGTATAACGGGATCTCCGGGTAGCGTCCTCTCCTACCTTCTCGCTCGTGTCTTCTCCTCTTGAACTCCGCATCCTCCTGTTGGATATTGGCCGAATCGGCGAGAATGATTTCGGCGATTTCGGCGGTGGCGGCCGTGCAGTAGATTGGACGGTAGAATCCCTCTCGAACTAGCCTGGGAAGTAATCCACAGTGGTCAAGGTGAGAATGGGTCAAAAGCACTGCCTCCAATGTCTGGGGCGGAACGTAAAATCGCTGCCAGTTTCGTCCTCTTAGCTCTCTTTCCTGATAAAGCCCACAGTCTACCAAAAAGCTTACGTTGTTGACTTTGACAAGGTACTGTGAGCCGGTCACATTCTGGGCAGCACCGAGAAAAGTCAGCTCAATATGCATACTTTTGTCGCAAATACTCGGCTACTTCGTTCAGATAACCTTCCTTTCCCGAATCATGCATCAGCTTATTGTAATCAGTCTTTACTAAAAGTGATATACCAGTTCAAATCTATAGCTCGATTGGCAAGATAATATCGTAAAGAGATTGGCTGTGCAACTCTGCGCGACGACAACTCGTACTGGTGAGCATCCCAGAGTCCATCGACTCCAACAAGATGACTTATTGTAGAACCAGAATTGGGGTAAGACTGGTTCCACAGATGTTGCTGTTGGATGACCAAACAAGCCTCAGCACCCCTTCTTTGCCCTAATACCATCACAGATTACAGCAAGGCAAAAGGCCTATTCATGGCAGGCACAGACCGCTTGCCAACAGCAGACCATAGGAGACACTGAGTCAAGATATTATTCTCCGAAAGCCAAAGCTAGCCAGTGCCACCAATGCCGCGGTAGTGATGAAAATGGCCAGCATATCAACCGGTATGGTAGCCATGTCCCCAGTAATCAGGATTGCCCGCATTGCGTCAACAACGTAGCTGAGAGGATTGATGGTAGAAATAACCTTGAGCCAACCTGGCATTAGCGAAACGGGGTAGATGGCGTTACTAGCAAAGAATAGCGGCATAGTAATCGCTTGCCCAATGCCCATCATCCGTTCCCTCGTTCGGAAAATTGGAGCCAGACTCATGCTCAGACTGGAGAAACACATGCCACACAGGACAATAATGGCGAACACGCTGAGTACATTCAAGGGGTTGAGGTTGATATTAACCCCGTAATCCCGTAGAAGATAGCAACAAACATGACTGATTGAGCCAGAACGCCAGGTGTCATAAACTGAAGATAGGATATTCCACCGGTGGGAATAGCCCTTATCTTACTGAAGACTTCGCCAAATACTACAAGCCAGAGCGCCGGCTGTACACTCCTCAGCCAGACTTGAGATGAATCATGCTTTAGCTTCCTCAACTCAAATTCTGTCAGGGTCAGAACGCTTGAAAAGTATCTCCTTAGACTCATTTTGTTAACCTCCTGAAGGTTCTCCTTCCCCGGCGAGCTTCGCTCCAAGTTTCACATTCACCCAATCTGGCCCCGGTATACTTGAGGAAGACATCATCCAAGGTTGGCTTCTTTAAAGATACCGCATCCACTTCCACTCCATCGGCCTTAAGCGTCTCTAACAAATGGGGAATCAGTCTTTCCCCATCAGATACGACTAGGTCAAAATGGCCGTCGGAAGATTCGGATATGAAGGAATATCCCAGCTCCTTTAGTTTGGTTGAGCAGTTCGGAGATTTTGAGCTGATAGTAAGTACATCACCACCGACCGTTGCTTTTAGTTGCGATGGTTGACCAACGGCGACTAACTTGCCCCCATCCATGATGCCAATCCGGTCGCATAGCACATCCGCCTCATTCATGTCGTGAGTCGTAAGAAGGATAGTCGTACCAAATTCGCTGCGTAGCTCCTGGACAAGCTCCCAGATTACCCTTCTCGCATGTGGATCCAAGCCTATGCTCGGCTCATCAAGGAACAAAATTCTCGGTCTGTTCACTAGTGCCTGAGCTATTTCCAGCCTTCTCATCATTCCTCCGGAATAAGTGTTAACCATATCCTTCGCTCTCTCCTGAAGGTCAAGATAGCCCAGAACTTCCTTGATGCGTCCTTCTCTGCCTTTACGAGGCAGGCCGTAGAGTTTAGAATACATGAGGATGTTTTCGTATCCAGTAAGTTCTCCATCCACCGATACATCCTGCGGAATGTATCCCGCTAGCTCTCTAGCTCTATCGGAGTGGATTAGTGCGTCAATACCGAACAGGCTGATCCTTCCGGATGTAGGCTTGGTCCCAAATCAACAGCTACTTTGTCTAGCATTATGGGGATGACGAACCTTATTTTATCATCAATATCAGGTAGTTGTGTCTTCAGATAAGAAAACGGTGTGTGATAATTTAATGCCGAATGTTCCCTTACATTGTTGTAATAGTAGATATACCCCATGGCTTCCTGTAAAAGGTCAGCTTCACTTTTATAGTCAACGGCATAAATCAGTACACAATTTCACCTGTCATTGCGGTGAGCCGAAGTTACGAGCCGAAGGCGTGGCAATCAGCGAAGGGGAAGTGTGGCAATCCTTGTTGCGAACAAAGTGAAGCAATCCGCACTCCTGAGATTGCTTCGGCTGACTTTGTCAGCCTCGCAATGACCTTTTGTGTAAACATTTTTGTAATTGACTATATATCCAACGGCAACTATCGCAAATTCGAGTTGCGTAACTGCTATAATTACCCTTACAATTAGAAGGAATAACTTAACAGGAGGTTGATTATGAGCACCACAGGTCAGAATTTAGAATCCGCTTTTGCCGGTGAAAGCCAAGCAAATCGCAAGTATCTATTTTACGCGGAGAAGGCCGAAGAGCAGGGTTATAAGCAGATAGCACGCTTATTCCGCGCCGCGGCGGATGCTGAGACAGTACATGCTCGGAACCATTTAAGAGTTATGCAAGGAGTCAAGTCAACTAAGGATAACCTGATAGTTGCGATTGGTGGTGAGAATCACGAGTTTACTGAGATGTATCCTGCCTTCATAAAGCAGGCCGAGACTGAAGGCGAGAAGAAGGCCAGAGACAGCTTTAACCTGGCAAATAAGGTTGAACAAGTTCACCATGGTTTATTTCAGGCAGCCCTTAACACGCTTGAAAAAGGCCAATCAATGGTTGAGAAACCGTTCTATGTTTGCCAGTACTGCGGTAATACGGTTGAGGGTGAAGCTCCGGAAAAGTGTCCTGTTTGCGGCGCTCCCAAGAGAATGTTCAAGCGCATAGACTATAGTTAAACCAGGCGCTAGCCGACCTGGGCACGTTCTCTGGCTCTCGAAACTCATAAATTCACGCTGGCTTCAGTTCAGAAGTACAATGCGGACAACGTGTGGCCTTGATTGGAATACTGGAATAACAATAGGGGCAGTCCTTGCTGATAGGTGCCGCTGGCGCTACCTCTGGCTTGCGTCTTATCTTAGTGACCTGCCGTACAATTAAGAAGAGTACCAAAGCCACAATAATAAAGTTAATTATAGTATTGATAAATACGCCATAGCTCATAACGGCGGCGCCGGCAGCTTTTGCTTCGGCCAGTGAAGCATAGTGCTTCCCAGACAGATTGATGAACAAATTGGCAAAATCGACCTTACCGAGCAGCAACCCAATTGGCGGCATCAAAATGTTATTGACAAGTGAGTTGACAATTGCACCAAAGGCGATGCCAAGGATGATACCAATGGCCATGTCGAGTACATTACCACGCATAGCGAATTCTTTGAATTCTTTTAGCATTTTTGACCCTCCTCTCCGAATGATTTAATTGCATTGCCTATATCGGCTAGCGCTCCAATAAGTAGAGCCAGAACACGGCTGCATTGCACCATCAAGACGAATACCAATAATTCATTGTTTGCCTCCTTCACGCCAATTATAAGCCAGATTTCCCATGGCAACCTGGAATTAGGTGATCCTCGTCGCTCCTCTGCCTTAGCAGAGATAATATAAACTACCGCACCTGACTGTCAATACTTATGAAGATACCTTACAAACTATTGACATCATGGTGTGGGATAGTCTATTCTCTCTCTCCAGAAAGGAGGTCTGTTCAATGCAAGCATACTGTGTTAAGTGCCACGCCAAGAGAGAAATGAAAAATGCCAAGGCGATAACCATGAAGAATGGCAGCCCGGCAACTCAGGGCGTGTGTCCCACATGTGGCACTAAGATGTTCCGAATAGGGAAGGGCTGAGAAAGGCCAGAAACAAATCCGCTGACGCAGAACGGAGTTCAGAATTTCGCCTGGATTCCCGGTGGTGTTTGACATCCGATATTACAGGCTTTGTGACCTGAACAAGGCGCTTCGCGGTGAGAAACGAATCGCGCGCAGGTCAGTGGTTCCTGTGTTATAGGGTGGTCCTCTTCCGGCCAGGGTGTCACGTCTGTGGCACCCCGCTTGTGGGGCAGATTTAGCTTTGTGGTACCCCTGGGGCGACTCGAACGCCCGACAAACGGTTTAGGAAACCGCTGCTCTATCCATCTGAGCTACAGGGGCACAAATGGAGATAGGGGGATTCGAACCCCCAACCTCTGCGATGCGAACGCAGCGCTCTCCCAACTGAGCTATATCCCCGCAAAGCTAATGCTAGCAAGGCTATAAAGCTCAAGTCAACTAATTGTTCCTTGCCTGCCTCTCCCAAGAACTTCCCAAAAGCTGGGCAACTTCCTGAGGATAGTCAGGGGCATCTAATTGTTCTTTCGTTAGCAAAAGGAGCTTTCATTAAGAAAGCTCCTTTTTTCTTGCAGTAATTCCGCCATTAGAATGACGGAGAAAATACGATTGTATTTTTAGTGCTTGAATCTTTGCATGTTGTTGTGTAGACTATTGTGGAAATCTATGTGGAGGTTCTAAGTGGCGAAAAAAGTAATACAAGTACCGGTTGATGAAAATCTTCTCAGCTCCCTCGATGATATGGCCAAAAGACGAGGTCAACCCCGGTCAGAGTTGATTCGGGATGCTTGCAAGCGATATCTAAAACAAGCTGAATATGAAAAGATGGACGAAATCTACAAAGAGGGATATAAGCGACTGCCTGAAGAACCAGCCATAGGTGAGACACAAGTGGCCCTGGTGGGTCAAGTTCTCTCTGAGGAGTCATGGTAGATGCACCGTGGTGAGGTATGGTGGGCAAACTTGCCTCCTCCCATTGGCAGGCGGCCAGTGCTCTTGCTTTCAAGAGACGCTGCCTATCAGGTGAGAACCTCAATCACGGTGAGTGTCATTACCCGAACTATCCGGCACATTCCGGTGGAGGTTCCTTTGGGTGTCGAAGACGGTATGCCAGAAAAGTGCGTGGTCAACCTGGATGATATTATGACGATTCCTAAGTCTCTCCTGAACGAACGAATTACCACGCTACCTCACGCCAAGATGGACCTGGTTGCCAAGGCTATTTCGTTTGCCCTGGATCTCGAGAGGTAAGATTGAAGAAGTTTACACTTGAGTGCAATGAAGCAAGTTGTGATTGAAAACCCCGTCCTCAACTCACCATTTGAGGAACCAAAACGGCACTTTCGTTTTTCCGACGAAGGGATTACCAATGAGATTGTCGGAACTAGACGTGTGAGCTCATATTTTATCCCTATCGCCAAACCCAAGAAAAAAGGGAAGACTACTCAATTAGCCTTCGATACTGAGTGGACCAAGGACCGCATCGAGGAAAACATTTTCATCAATCAAATCCGTGATAGGATATCTCTGTGGCGAAAGGGCAATTACCAGGGAATCACAAAGACAACCCGTCGCCTTCTGGAATACTGGACCAACCCGGAACGGGAACGCAAGTTATTCTTCTGCCAAATTGAAGCACTAGAGACTGCTATCTATCTCACCGAGGTGGCTAATAAATACGGCGATTCCTGGATTGATAACAGCCTGCGGCATTTTAACGACGACGCCAACCCAGGGATTTTCCGTATAGCTTTCAAGATGGCGACCGGCAGTGGTAAAACTGTCGTCATGGCCATGCTCATTGCCTGGCATGTATTAAACAAACTAGCCAATCCTCAGGATGCTCGCTTTTCTGATACTTTCCTCATCGTTACACCAGGAATCACCATCCGTGATCGCTTGCGTGTTCTGCTACCCAATGACCCCCAGAACTATTACCATGAGCGGGATATTCTACCAACAGAGTGGATGGCAGAACTGGGTAAGGCAAAAATCATAATTACCAACTTTCACGCCTTCAAGTTACGCGAACTTGGTAATGCTGGGAAACTTACCAAGAATATCCTTACGCAGGGTAAAACTAACTCATTTGCTGAGACACCAGACCAGATGGTACGCAGGGTATGTCGAGAACTGGGAAATAAAAAGAACATCATTGTCATCAACGATGAATCCCATCACTGCTACCGCCGCCGTGTTGGCGGTGAGGATGTTAAGCTAGTTGGTGACGAACGAAAAGAGGCCGAAAAGCGTGAGGAGGAAGCCCGTGTCTGGATTTCTGGTTTGGAGGCAGTAAAGAAAAAAACCGGTATTAAGGTAATATATGATCTCTCGGCTACGCCATTCTTTCTACGGGGCTCGGGTTATCCTGAAGCCACACTCTTCCCTTGGGTAGTCTCTGATTTTTCGTTAATAGATGCCATTGAGTGTGGCATTGTAAAGGTGCCCCGGGTGCCTGTTGCTGATGACTCTATGCAAGGAGAACAACCCACTTACCGCAACATCTGGCTTCATATCCGTGACCATTTACCTAAGAAAGGACGCGGTACGAAGGACGAAAGCGGCGGGGAACCAAAACTCCCGGTGGAATTGGAAGGGGCTCTCCACAGTCTTTACGGAAACTACGAAAAATACTATCGCCAGTGGGAACAGAACACCGAAGCCCGTGCCAAAGGTTTAACCCCACCGGTTTTCATCGTCGTCTGCAATAATACCAATGTCTCCAAACTAGTCTATGATTACATTTCCGGCTGGGAGAAGCCTTTGACAGATGGTTCTATTGTTATTGTTCCCGGGGAGCTCCCAATCTTCCGTAATGACGACAGTAATGGTCATTGGCTACCTCGGCCGAACACTATCCTTATTGATAGTGAACAACTGGAATCCGACGAGGCTATGAGCAAGGAATTTAAGAAAATTGCTGCCCTTGCTATTGAGGAGTTTAAGACCGAATATCGCATCCGCTTCCCGGGACGTGATGCTGGCAAACTGACTGACGAAGACCTCTTGCGTGAAGTGATGAATACCGTGGGTAAACCAGGAAAGCTTGGTGAAAATGTTAGGTGTGTGGTATCCGTTTCCATGCTAACTGAGGGATGGGATGCTAATACTGTTACCCACATCATGGGGGTGCGTGCTTTCGGAACGCAACTACTCTGTGAGCAAGTGGTGGGACGCGGCCTGCGTCGCACGAGTTATGTTGCTAACGCACAGAATTTCTTCGAACCTGAATATGCTGAAGTATATGGTGTGCCTTTCTCCTTTATCCCATGCTCCGGCTCTGCTACTGACCCGAAGCTTGGCCCTATGCCCACCCGCGTACGAGCTCTGGAAGAGCGCATCGCCTGCGAGATTACATTTCCTTGTCTGGCAGGCTACCGTTATGACCTCCCCAAGGAACGTCTGACCGTTCACTTTACAGAGGATTCGAAAATGGCAATCTCCACCTCCGATGTTCCGACTAAAACCGAAAATGCTCCTATTATTGGAGAGATTAGCCTGCACACACTCTATGGTCTAAAGGAGCACCGAGAGCAGGAG
>Ga0100377_1002389_pt1 | contig 15701 bp, 8 predicted proteins | sample CryGeymeta201501_FD_83664 | JGI IMG/M metagenome (GOLD analysis project Ga0100377, IMG submission 83664) | Groundwater microbial communities from Crystal Geyser aquifers in Utah, USA - Crystal Geyser metaG 2015-01 | ecosystem: Environmental > Aquatic > Deep subsurface > Groundwater | place: USA... | reverse complement strand
TGGTTGCGGTCCTCCTCCGCAACGACCACCCCAAATCTGTTCGGGGTTTCGGGTCGTTGACGGACGGACAGCGTCAGGCAAGAGCAAGTAGGTATTCGCTTCGTCGATCTGAACCGCAAGCTTTGGACGCGTGAGGGCAAGATGGCGCTTGCCGACGAACTCGCGGAGCTCGTGGGTGAGGGCCTCGGCTTGTCGCCCGCCAACCGTGCCGGCCTCACGGGGGCCACCGCATGATCCCCGCCCTCCCCCTCTCCCTCGACGACCTCCTCCACGGCCGCGCCGTGGAGTGGGAGCGCCTGGAGTTCAAGGCCGGCTGGAACCCACTCGACGTGCTGCACACCCTGTGCGCCTTCGCCAACGACTTCCACAACCTCGGCGGCGGGTACCTGGTCCTGGGCGTGGCCGAGGCGGACGGTCGCCCGGTGCTGCCGCCGGTGGGGCTCGACCCGTCGAGCCTCGACCGCATCCAGAAGGAGCTGCTGAACCTCGGCCACAGCGCCATCGTGCCCCCCTACCAGCCCATCGCCGTGCCCTGCGAGGTCGACGGGCGGCACGTCCTGGTGCTGTGGGCCCCGGGCGGCCAGACCCGCCCCTACCGCGCCCGCACCTCGCTCTCCCGCGACAGCCGTGAATACGCCTGGTTCATCCGCATGGGATCGAGCACCGTCCGGGCCCGCGGCGCCGACGAGACCGAGCTGCTGGGCCTGGCCGCCACGGTGCCCTTCGATGACCGGATGAACCTGGGCGCGCGGGTGGAGGACCTGTCGCGCGAGCTGATGGTCGCCTACCTGCGCGAGGTCGGCAGCGACCTGGCCCCCGAGGCCGAGACCGCGCTGCTGGCGGACCTCGGGCGCCAGATGCACGTGGTCGGCGGCACCACCGAGGCGCCCTTCCCGCTCAACGTGGGCCTGCTGTTCTTCCACCCGGAGCCCTGGCGCTGGTTCCCGGCCACCCAGATCGACGTGGTGTGGTTCCCCGACGGCGCGGGGGGCGACCGGTTCACCGAGAAGGTGTTCCGCGGGCCCCTGCACCGCTTGGTCCGCGAGGCGCTGGACTACATCCGCCGCAACTACATCAGCGAGACCGTCACCAAGCACCACGATCGGCCGGAGTCCACCCGCGTCGAGAACTTCCCCTTCGAGGCCATCGAAGAGGCGGTCGTGAACGCCGTGTACCACCGCGGCTACGACACGCGGGAGCCGGTCGAGGTGCGGATCTCCCCGGAGGACCTGGTGGTGCTGAGCTACCCGGGCCCCGACCGCTCCGTCCGGCTCGACCAGCTCCGGGCTGGCCGGGCCGCCTCTCGGCGCTACCGCAACCGCCGCATCGGCGAGTTCCTGAAGGAGCTGGACCTCACCGAGGGACGCGGCACCGGCATCCCGAAGATCCTGCGCGCGATGCGCGACAACGGCTCGCCCCCGCCGGAGTTCGACTTCGATGAGGGCCACAGCTACTTCCTGGTCCGACTGCCGGCCCACCCCGCGGCCCTCACGGCGGCCCGGGACGACGTCACCCAGCATGTCGCCCCGGAAGTCACCCCGGAAGTCACCCCGGAAGTCACCCCGGAAGTCTCGAAGCTGCTCGTCGCCCTGGAAGGAGAGCGGAGCCGGGCCGAGATCCAGGAGGCGTTGGGGCTGCTCGATCCCGACCACGTTCGGTTGGCCTACCTCAACCCGGCCCTGGACGCCGGCCTCGTCGAGATGACCTTGCCCGACAAGCCGCGCAGCAGCAAGCAGCGCTACCGCCTGACCGACGCGGGTCGGGTGTGGAAGGCCGCGCACCGCGAGGGGGGCGAGCGATGACCGTCCCCGACTTCGACGCCATCCTGGAGCGCCTGTCCACCACCGCGGTCTCCCAGCCCGAGCCCGAGACCCTCGCCGAGCTGTGGTCCCACGGCGAGGACGGATGGCTCCGCGAGGACCCCCGCTTCCGGCCGACCCCATGGGGTCGATGGATCCCCTCGGATCGCTACCTAGTCAACGACCTGCTGGTCCGTGAGCTGCGCGAAGGCACGAGCGAGCTGTCGCTGGCAGAGCAGCTCGACACGCTCGGCAAGGTCGTGGGTCGCCCGACCGCCGTGTGTCCGGCGGACCCGCGCCTGCGGCTCGAGGGGGACCGGGTACGCCTGGCCCCCTCGGAGCTTACGAGCGAGCCCCTGCTGGAGGAGGTCGGCCCCCTGCTCCAATACGTGACCCACCTACCGGTCGTCACCCTGCGGGCGGCGGCCGCTTCGGAGCCTGCCGGCGAGTGGGGCCCTAGCGCCGAGCCCCAGCACGTCGAGCCCATGGGCTGGCTGCGGGTCGAGCGGCTCGGGAAGCCGCTCAACCGGCGCATGTTCGTCGCCCGGGTGAAGGGGCGCAGCATGGACGGCGGGGCCCGGCCCATCGAGGACGGTGACTGGGTCGTCTTCGAGTTCGCATTCCACGAGGGCGTCGCCTACGACGCGGGCAGCGACCAGCCCGTCGTGCTCATCCGCGGCGCGTTCAGTGACCCGGAGACCGGCAGCTACGCGGTCAAGCGCTGGGACCGGCATGCGCCGGAGATCCGGCTGGTGTCGTCGAACCCCGACAAGGAGCGCTTCCCCGACATCGTGGTGCCGCTCGACGCGGCCGACGACCTGCGCGTCGTGGCCGCCTTCACCAAGGTCCTCGGGCCCGCCGACTTCGCCCGCCGCCCCCGGCCCCAGCGCAAGCCGGGCCGCCGCGTGGTCGACGGCCGCGCCGGTCTGGACGAGCAGGGCGCGCGACTGGAGCGGCGCATCGACGCCTTCTTCGAGGGGCGCCCGTCGTCGGACGACGAGCCGGACGCGACCGGCGCCGACGGCTGGCAGGCCCGCCTGGTCTGCCTCGGCCCCGAGGCGGGGGGCCTGCACCTGGAGATCGGACCCCTCGACGGCCTGCCCCCCTTCGTCAAGAAGCTCCGAGTGGTCGACACGGACGGCCGCGATGGCTTCCTGCTCGCCGGCAACGCCCGGCAGCGGCCCATGGCGCTGGCGATGGCTCCGGGCGGAGGCCCATGGCGCTGGGAGGCGGTGGGCTTCGAGGACGAAGAGGATCTCGGGCTCGAGCGACTGGCCGCCGAGGCGCTCCCGACGGACAGCGTCGCAGTGTTCCGCGTCGACGCCGGCGGCGTCGGTCGACGGCAGGTGGGCGGCGTCCTCGCGCTGGGCCAGGTCTACCGGCTCCTGCTTCCCCCCGGCGCCGGGGACCAAGCGGTGGGCCAGGCCCTCGCCGAGGGGTGGCGCCTGTGGACCGTAGACTTGGGCGCACCGCCCTCCGCGACCACCCGTGCTTCCCTGCAAGCCCTCGGCCTCGGCGTCGGCGAAGCCTGGCCGCGCCTGGAGTGGGCCCTGATCCCACCGGCTGCGTGGAGGACCACCCCGCGCGGAGAGGCCTACCCGGTGTTCGAGGCGGGTCACGACGTGGCCGTTCAGGTGACCGGGCTCTCGGACCAGGAGGACGAGGCGCCCAGGCTCTTCCTACGAGGCCCCTCCGGCGTGTCGCACCTGGCCCTGCCGCACGGCGCCGAGGCCCTCGTCGCGCTGGGCGACCTGGCCGAGGGGCGCTGGGCCTGCGCGCTGGTCCACCCGCGCACGGAGGTCCGGACCACGACGCTGCTGTTCGAGGTGGCCAGCTCCGCGGTCCGGACGGTCGACGCGAGCTGGTCGGTCGACGTGGAGCGCACGCAAGACGGCGCGCCGGACCTCGCCACCCTCACGGTCGCTGCGCCGCCGGGGTGGCCGGTGACCCTGGCCTGGCGCGTGCTGGGCGCGGTCCCACTCGCGACCGCCCACGCCGACGCGGACGGCGGTGTCGACCTCACGCGGACCCTGGAGACGGTCGGCGACCGCGCCCGACGCGCGCGCGTGGGCGACCTGGTCGTCGACCTGGCCGAGCTGGGCCACGAGGTGCTCCCCCATGACCGGCGCGCCTCGGTGGAGCAGGTCCGGGTAGGGCTTGCCGCGCTCTGGGCGCAGCGGGAGTCCCTGGTCCGGAGTCAGCGCGGCGTCTGGCTGACGCTCGTGCGTCACTGGTTCACGCCGGTGTGTGAGCTGCTCGGCTACGCGCTGGACGAGCTGGTCGCGGCCGCCTCGACGGATGCCGAGGACGGCCTCGCGGCCTGGCGGCTGGTCGTCGACGAGCGCGACGGCGGCGCCATCCGGCGGTCCACCGCTCGCGTGCTGGTGCTGACGGCCGATCTGGACGCGACGCTGAGCGGCGGCGTCGACGCCGTGGACCACGCCTGTGCCGTGGCCCAGGTCCGCGAAGCCATCGTCTCCGACGGCGTCCTGTGGACGACCCACCGCCGGGGCAACCGGCTGCGGCGCCCGACCTGGGACATCGGAGAGGCGCTCGCTGGCGACGGCTTCGAGGCCCTGCTCGCCGCCCTCGCGGAGGGACTGGGATGACGCTCACCCTGCTCGACGCGACCACTGCGGCAGAGCGGCTGCACCAGCGCCTGGGCGCCGAGCCGGGCTCCGACGAGGGCCTGTGCGCGCTGCTCCGCGCGGAGGTCCACGCCCGCGGCCAGGCCCCGCGATCGGCGACCCTCGACCGCGTTCGCCGACTCGTCGCACCCATCGCGGAGGTCGACGCGGAGCACCTCGCGGGGCTGGTGGACGCGCTCCAGCGCGAAGGCGACCTGGTCCTGGCCCCCGGTGGCGTGCTGTGGGCGACGCCGCTGCGCGCCGTGCCGCTGTTGAACGGTGCCGCCCGCCTGTTCTCCAGCCTGTCCACCCCCGATCTGGCGAAGGCGCTCGGTGTGGCTCCCGCAGCCCGGGGCGCGGCTCGGACCGTTGCTTGGCAGGAGGCGATGGCGGATGCGGTCGCGTCGCTCGGAGGTCGCGTGCTCCCCCCCGAAACCTGGGCGGGGCTCGACCGCGCGCCACGCGCGGACGCCGCCTTCCTCGCCCGGCTCGACGAGCGTCTGGCCTGGGAGGCCGAGCCTCCGGCGTCGCTCGAGCGGGATGGCCCCTTGGAGTGGCGCGGCTGGGTGCCGGACGGCGAGCGGCCCGGCTGGCGAAGGGACGCCGCGACCGCCCACCTGTGGTGGGCCCGAACGCCGCTCCGTGGCCACCGCCGGGCGTGGACCTCGGGCGAGGGCTCGCCCGCAACCACGCGGTTCGTGGGGCTGTCCTTCGACGAGGCCGACCGGGCGCGCTTCGCCCTGTCGCGCCAGGCCGGCGCCAGCCCGACCCTCGTCGTGGAGCAGGTGGACGGCCACGCCATCCTGGAGATCCCCGCCTGGCTGCCGCGCGCGGAGTACCGCTGGCTGTCGCTCCAGGCCGAGGCGGCGGGCGACGCCGTGCAGGCGACGCGGTGGCGGGTGCCCCTCGATGCAGCCTCGGCGGTGACGGCGCTCCTCGCAGACCGGCTCGGGCTTGTCGTGGAGGAAGGATGAGCCGCCGCCAGCTCACCATCAAGCCGAGCTGCATGCGGGAGATCGCCGCCTTCCCCAGCGACCGCGCCGCCCTGCTGTGGGACAAGATCGACCAGCTCGTCTCCGACCCGCTCCCCGACGGCAAGGTCAAGAAGAAGCTGAAGGGCGCAGACGGCGTCTACCGCATGCGCGTGACGGATCACCGGGTCTTCTACCGGTTCGGGGACGACTGGATCAGCCTCCTCGGCCTGCGCCGCCGTCGAGAGGACACCTACGACGGCCTGCCCGCCGACGCCCCGGACGCGCTCCCCCCCGACGAGGACGACGACCTCGACGCGCTGCTCGCGCGCGCCGAGCCGCGCACCTTCTCCTTCGAGCCCACCGTGCACGAGACGCCGCTGCCCGAGCCGATCACACCCGAGCTGCTTCGAGAGCTGGGCGTGCCCGTGTCGGCGGCCCCGGTGCTGCTCCGCTGCACGACCGAGGAGGCGCTGCTCGAGGCCGCGGTGCCCGCCGAGGTGCTGGGACGCGTCGTCGACCGCCTGTTCCCACCCTCCATCGAGCGGCTGGACCAGCAGCCCGACCTGGTCGTGCCCTCCACCGCCGACCTCGTCCGCTACAAGGAGGGCGACCTCCTCGGCTTCCTGCTGCGCCTCGACGACGACCAGCTCAAGCTCACGCGGTGGGCCCTGCAGGGCCCCACGATGGTCCGCGGTGGCGCGGGCACCGGAAAGAGCACCGTCGCCCTGTACCGCGTGAAGGCGCTGCTGGAACGGCCAGGGGCAACGGGCCGCGAGCGCGTGCTGTTCACCACCTACACGCGCGCCCTGCTCACCGTCACACGACAGCTCCTGGAGCAGCTCCTCACCGCCGAACAGATGCGCCGGGTCGAGGTCGCGACCTGCGACCAGGTCGCCTGGCGCGTCGTCTCCCGCAGACGCAAACTGGACGCCTTCGAGTCCGACCACGCCGCACTCCGACGCCTCGCCGACCTTCGCGCCCGTCACCAGCCTGGCGGTTCGGCCTTCGAATCCCGCCTGCGCGCGCGGGCCCTGGAGCGGCTCACCGACGGCTGGCTTCTGGAGGAGTTCGACTGGATCCTCGACGGCCGCGGCCTGTCCACCCTGGAGGAGTACCTGCAGGCGGCGCGCCCTGGGCGCGGGCTCCCGCTGAACGAGCGGGCGCGGACCGCTGTGTGGGAGCTGCACCAGGCCTTCGTCGCCGACACCCGGGCGGAGCGGTACCCGGCGCTGCGGCGCGAGGCGCTGCGGCTGCTCCAGCAGGGCGCCGCCGTCGAGCGGTACGACCACGTCGTGGTCGACGAGGCCCAGGACCTGAGCCCGGTGTCCCTGGCGCTGATGGCCGAGATCTGCGAGTCCGCCGAGGGCCTCTTCTTCGCGGCCGACAGCAAGCAGTCGCTCTACTCCCGCAACTACACCTGGTCCTCGGCCCATCCCAGGCTCCAGTTCCGCGGCCGGACGGCGCTGCTGCGCCGGAACTACCGGTCCACCCGCGAGATCGATCGCGCCGCCTTCGCCGTCCTGCAGGCCGAGGAGGGGGAGGACCTGGCGACCTCCGACAGCCTGCACGAGGGCCCCCTCCCAGTGCTCGTCACGGACCTCGACCCGGCGGCGCAGGCCACCTGGATCGCCCGCTTCGTGCGACAGATGGCGCGACACCTCCACCTCAAGACCAGCGCTGCTGCCGTGCTCGTCCCCGGAGCGGCGATCGGCGAGGTGCTCGCCCGAGAGCTGGTCGGACAGGGGCTCGACGCGCGCTTCTTCCCCGGCCGCGACCTCGACCTGAGGGCCGATGTCGTGCGCTTGCTGACGCTGCACGCCGCCAAGGGGCTCGAGTTCCCGATCGTGGTCGTCGCTGGCCTGGAGACCGGGGCGTGGCCGGTGCCCGAGGACTTCGACGAGCCCGCCCTGTTCGCCGAACGCGCCCGCCACGAGCGCCGGCTGCTGTATGTCGGCCTGACCCGCGCGATGCGCGGCCTCATGCTGCTGGTCCCCGAGGGGTGTCGCCACCCGGCCCTCCAGGACCTCGATCCCACCCACTGGCACGTCGAGAGCGCCCGATGAGCATCCTCTCCGTCACTACCTACGTCGACGACGGGCGCCTGGTCGACCCCGACCTCGTGGTCTTCCTCAAGAAGAAGCTCGACAAGGGCGACAAGCTGGACTTCGTCGGCATCGTCGACGTCGCGCCCGAGGTCCTCGACGCCCTGTTCGAAGCGTGGACCCCGGAGCAGGTCGCCGAGGTCATCACAGGCATGAGCGCCGAGGTCGACGCGGCCCTCGCGGCCTGGGCAGACCGCGCGGGCGGCAAGGTCGCACCGGTCGAGCGCACGCCGAAGAAGGGCCAAGTGCGCCGGCCCGCCCCCATGGCGCCACCGCCCGTGGTCCTGGAGCGCCCCCCCAGCGGGGACGAGCGCTTCACGCCCACGCGGCTGGTGAAGCGGCTCCAGGAGACCCTGCGCGGCTACATCGAGAGCGCCTACCCGCTGAGCGACCCGACCCTCATCCGCGCCCGCCGACGGCTGCTGGAGGAGGAAGCCGGTGGGCACCTTCTCGCCCAAGAGCCCTACATCGAGACCACGACGCGGTACGCGACCTCGTCGAAGACCTACGCCGACCTCGGGCTGTCCGAGCACGTCGCCGGCCTGTTCTCGGCGCTCGCGGCGTCCCCGTCCGCGCAGAGCACGCCCGATGACGAGCGCACCGTGCTCTACCCGTCGATGTACCTCCACCAGGAGAACGCCTTCCGCGAGTTCCTGGTGCACGGCCGGGACATCGTGGTCGCGACCGGCACCGGCTCGGGCAAGACCGAGTGCTTCCTGGTGCCGATGCTGGGCTGCCTGTACGACGAGGCGGTGCAACGCCCCGCCTCGTTCGCGCAGCACGCCGTGCGCGCTTTGATCCTGTACCCGATGAACGCGCTGGTGAACGACCAGCTCTCGCGGCTGCGCCTGCTGCTCGGCGACCCGGCGGTGGCGACCGCCTTCCAGGCGCTGGGGGACGGACGCCGCGTCCCGCGCTTCGGCATGTACACCGGTCGCACGCCCTACCCGGGGCCGCGCACGACGTCGCGGGACGCCGAGAGGGTCAAGCCCTTGCTCGACTACTACCTGGGGTTGTCGCCCGAAGTGGAGGCCCGACTCCGCCAGCTCGGGCGCTACCCGGCGAAGGACCTCAAGGCGTTCTACGCCGAGCACGAGGCGCGCCGGCGCACCTACAAGACCGGGAAGAAGGCAGGCCAGCAGTACACCGACCACAACTGGGAGCGTCGCCTGCACACCGGCCCGGACGACCGGGAGCTGCTGACGCGCCAGGAGATGGTCCACGGCGCAGGCAGCCGCCCGGGGCACGCCCCGGACGTGCTCGTCACCAACTACTCGATGCTCGAGTACATGCTGATGCGACCGTTCGAGCGGCCGATCTTCGCCGAGACGAAGCGGTGGCTCCAGCAGGACGGCGCCCAGCTCCTGCTCGTGCTGGACGAGGCACACATGCACCGAGGCGCCAAGGGGGCCGAGGTCGCCTTCCTCATCCGGAGGCTGCGCGCCCGCCTCGGGATCCACGACCGGCCCGACAAGCTCAGGGTCATCGCGACCAGCGCCTCGCTCGGTTCGGACGCGAAGGCCGTCGACACGGTCAAGCGCTTCGCCGCCGACATCATCGGCAAGCAGCCGGACGACTTCGAGGCCATCACGGGCACCCGCGAGGTGCCGAGCCCCGCCGCCCCAGCACCGCGGGAGGTGACGGACCTGCTCGCCAAGCTTGACCTCGACGCCATCAACGAGGCGCTCGACGGCCCGACGCTTCGCGCCGAGCTCGCTCCCCTGCTGCCAGAAGGGGGCTCCGACACCCCGACCGAAGGCGAGGTCCTCGCCGACCTGTACGCCTCACTCGCGGGCAGGCCGTGGGTGAACCAACTCGTGAAGGAGGCGGCGGGCCACGCGGTCGCGCTGGGCGATCTGGCCGAGCGCGTGTTTCCCGGGCACCCGGAGTCCCGTCGCGCCCTCGAAGCCCTGCTGACCGTCGGCACGCTGGCCAGGCGCAAGCCGGACGACCCCGGCCTGGTCCCCACCCGCGTGCACGGCCTGTTCCGGGGCCTGCACGGCCTCTACGCCTGCGTCAACCCGGCCTGCTCCGGGCGCCAGAGCGAGCCCGGCGAGCCCGCGCTCCTGGGGCGACTGTTCACCAGCCCGCGCAGCACCTGCGACAGCTGCGGGTGCCGCGTCTTCGAGATCGCCTCCTGTCGAAGCTGCGGGAGCCCCTACCTGCTGGCGTACTCTCAGGGCGACGCGCTCGACCGGCTGTCCTTCCTGTGGGGCGAGACCGAGGGGGCGCTGTTCCGCATGGAGCTGCTGCCGGTCACGCCCCGGTACACCGATCGGACGGAGCTGCTCCGGGTGCACCTTCGCACCGGCTATGTCGACGTGGACAACCGGTTCCCCGACGACGAGGTCCGCGAGGTCGCCCTGTGGCTCGACGGCGACGGCCGCCGGCAGGCCACCTTCGACCGCTGCGCCATGTGCCAGCCGGACGCTCGCGCCAGGAGCCGAATCTACGACTTCCGCACACGCGGAGAGCAGCCGTTCACGGCCCTCATCGAGGCCCAGTTCGCAGAGCAGCCTCCACAGAAGAAGGACCCTCGGCTGCCCAACCATGGGCGCAAGGTGCTGGTGTTCAGCGACGGACGGCAGAAGGCGGCACGATTGGCCCCTGCGCTGGAGCACAGCCACGCCCGGGACCTGTTTCGCCAGGTGGTGGCACTCGCGGCGAACGAGCTGCGCGAGAAGGCGGGCATGTCCGCCATGCAGTACCTCTACGCGGGCGTCGTGCACCTCTGCGCCGCCCGCGGCTACGACCTGTTCCCGGCCGCGGACGAGGTGGAGTTCCACAACCACCTGTCCCAGGTGAAGGGCAAGACGCTCGACCAGGCCATCACCATGGCCAACAAGGGATGGCTCCGGCCCACGAAGTCCTTTGCCCAGGCCATCTTCAGCGAGCTCACCGACCGCTACTACTCGCTGCCCGCGCTCGCGCTCGCCACCATCGAGGAGGACCCCGACACCGCGTTCATGGTGTTCGACGACTTCCCCGACGCCGGATTGGACGCTGACGCCCAGCGTGCGCTGTTCCGTGCCTGGCTGCGTCAGCACCTGGAGCGTCGCTCCTTCCGACCCGACGGCGCCGAGACGCGCGAGCTGGGGGAGGGCTGGGCGAGCCCCTACGGAATCAACGGCGCCCGGATGGACCACGTCCTCCCGAACCGCTTCGACCAGTACCTGTCCCAGGTGCTCGGCGGCGACGCGGCAGCGGTCGACAAGGTCAGCGCCTGGTTCCAGCACGTGGTGCGCGACAAGGGGTTGCTGCACTTCGAGTCGGACCTCTACTACCTCCAACTCCAGGGGCTGAGCCTCAACCTCCGCCTGGAAGGCAACTGGCTCCGCTGCCGTGACTGCGGGCGCATCCACCCCGAGGCGCTCGCCGACGCCTGCCCGGCCTGCCTCGGCCAGGTCATCGACGCCGATGCGGACTACCTCGACGCGCGCACCGGCTTTTACCGGCGGCAGGTCGTACGGGCCTTCGACGAGCGAACGCTGGAACCCTTCGGCCTATCGGCCGCGGAGCACTCGGCACAGCTCACCGGCCAGGCCGACGACAGCGCCTTCAACAAGGTCGAGGAGTATGAGCTGCGCTTCCAGGACGTCCCGCTGGAAAACCAGCCGCCCATCGATGTCCTGAGCTGCACGACGACGATGGAGGTCGGCATCGACATCGGCGCGCTCTCGGGCGTCGCGCTGCGCAACGTGCCACCGCACGTCGCAAACTACCAGCAGCGCGCCGGCCGCGCGGGCCGCCGCGGGCGGTCCATCGCGTCGGTCATCACCTACGCCCACGGGACGTCCCACGACGCGCACTTCTTCGACCACCCCGCGGACATCATCTCGGGCGACGTGCGAGCGCCCATTGTCTACGTCGAGAACCAGCAGGTGCTGGAGCGGCACGTCCACGCCTACCTGGTCCAGCGCTTCTTCCACGAGCGCGTGCCGCCGGACCCCAGGAGCTACGACCTTTTCGGGTCGCTGGGCACGGTTGAGCAGTTCCTGTCGGAGGCTCACCCCTGCTCGCTCCTGAAGCTCGAGGCGTGGATGGACGACAACGCCACCCGCCTCCAGGGCGAGCTGACGGGGTGGGTCCCCACCTTCAGCTTCGGGCTCGACGAGCCCATCGCCGACGTCGACGCCACGATCGCCAACGCGATCGCACTGACAAAAGAGCACATCCGCACGGTGCTGCCTGTCGAGGAGTACGCTCGGCGCGAGGAGCTGGAGGACCTGGAGCGCGAGTCCCTGGAGCGACGCCTCGAGGAGCCGCTGCTGGAGACGCTCATCGGGCAGGCCGTCTTCCCCCGCTATGCCTTCCCCACGGACGTGGTGGCCTTCTGGGTCGCAAAGTCCCGCCGGCCCGGAGATCCGCCCGGGAAGCGCTCCTTCGACTACGAGCCCCAGCGAGACCTCCAACTCGCGCTCACCGAGTACGCGCCTGGCCGCAGCCTCACCATCGACAAGTGGCGCTTCGAGTCGGCGGCCCTGTACTCGCCCTTCGAGCCCACGCCGGAGCACACCCTCGAGCGCCGCCGCCCCTACACGTCGTGCGCCGACTGCTCCTGGGCGACCATGAACGAGGCGATGGCGCAGGTGACCCTGTGCCCGGTCTGCGGCAGTGACCAGCTCACCCGTATGGCGTTCATCACCCCGGCCGGCTTTGCCCCCGACCTGAACGCGAAGCGCGAGGTCGACCGCGGGCAGGCCATCTCCTACGCGGGGATGACCGACCGCGCCCGGTTGGAGCCCCAGGACCCACCGGGCGACTGGCTCGAGAGCGCCGGAGGCCGACTCCGCCAGTGGACCGGTCCGCGGCGCCTCGTCATGGTCAACAAGGGCGTCGGGCAGCGTGGGTTCCGCGTGTGCCCCGACTGCGGCAGGTCCGAGCCGGAGTATGGCCCGGGCTACACCACGACCAAGCTGATGAAGGGGGGCGCCCCGACGAGCCACCAGCACCCCCTGGAGAAGGGGCTGGTGTGCGCGGGCATCGCCGACGGCCCGTTCTACCTGGGCCACGAGTTCCCGACAGACGCACTGCTGCTGCGGCTGCGGGTCAGCTCGCCGGTCCAGCTCGGGACCAACGCGACCACCGGCTTGATCACGCGCGCGGCCCGCATGGCGCTCACCTCCCTGGTGGAGGCGCTCGCGCTGGCGGCCTCCCGCGTGCTGCAGATCGACGAGGGTGAGCTCTCCGGATGGTGGACCCCCGTGATGGGCGGACGCCCGGACGAGGCCCAGCTCTATCTGTACGACCTCCTCCCAGGCGGGGCTGGCTACGCCCGCGCCGTCGGCGACGCGCTCGGGGACGTGCTGGATGCCACCGAGACCCTGCTGGACGGCTGCGACTGTCCGTCGTCCTGCTACCGGTGCATCCGCCACTACGGAAACAACTGGATCCACGCATCCCTCGACCGCCACCTGGCCCTGGCACTGTTGCGTCACCTGCGCACGGGCGACCTCCCGGGGCTGAAGTACACCGACAAGGAGCGGGTGCTCGGCGGCCTGCAAGAGCTTCTCGCGCTTCGGGGAATCGGCTCCGAGCTCGGCTCTTCCCTGGCGGGCGAGCAGGTGCCTTTGCTCGTGCACATGCCGAACGGCGACCTGTGCGTGGACGTCCACCACCCCTTGGTCGATCCGCAAGCGCACCCGTCGCCGATGGTCCTTGCCGCCCAGTCGCAGTTCCTCGAGTCGATCTCGTTGGATGCGTTCGAACTGGTCCACGACCTTCCTGCTGCGGTCGAGCGCCTCAAGCTCCCCTCCGGTGTGCTGGCATGAGCAGCCTGTACGAGCTGCAGGCCCCGACCGAGTGGGCCGCTCCTCCCGAAGTCTGGAGCAGCTCGTCGCTCGACGAGGTGGGCGCCTGTCCCCGTCGGTGGCAGCTGCTTCGTTCCCGGTGGGGCGACTACCAGCGCTTCCCGGTGCGCCCACACCCGGCCGCCATCGAGGGGCAGATCGTCCACGACGCGCTGGACCGGCTCGCGCGGGCCTGTGGGGAGCGGGGAAACCCCGCCTTCGGCACCGCCGCCTTCTCGGAGGCCGCCGGGGAAGCCGACTTCTTCGGGGGCTTCTCGAAGGCGGTCGCGGACTGGCAGCAGAGGCTGGCCCGCCACCCTCGGCCCGGGCCCCCCTTCCGATTGCGGACGACGCCCCAAGAGCTGGCCAACCGGGCCGTTCGGCTGTTCCGGGAGCAGTATCGACCGGGGGCCGGTGATGGACGCACCGCGGCCTCGGTGGGATCGGGGCCGGTCGAACTGGCGGGGCTGCTGCGTGCGCGGGGCGCGCTGTCCGAGGTGAAGCTGCGCCACCCGACCCTGGCCTTCCTCGGTGTCCTCGACCGGGTCCAGCTGACGGGCGAAGGCGTCGAGGTCGTCGACTTCAAGTCCGGCAAGGCCAGCGAGAAGCACCGCACGCAGCTCATGCGGTACGCGCTGCTGTGGTGGCGGGTCACGGGCGAGACGCCCGCGCGCGTCACCGCGCAGTACCTCGATGGGCCGCAGTCCTGGGATGTCGGCGAGGCGGCGCTGATCGAGGCGGAAGGCGCCCTCACCGAGGCCATCGCCGCGCTGACGGATCACTTGACCGGGCGACCCGCGTCGGCACGCCCAGGGCCGGGCTGCGCATGGTGTCCGGTGCGTGCACGCTGTGACGACGGCTGGGCCCTCGGCGAGGAGAACGCCCGATCGGAGGGGCGCGGCGATGCCGAGCTGACGGTCGTGGGGCAGCCAGGGCCGCACGGGTTCTTGGGCCGAGACAGGTCCGGGGGCGAGGTCGCCGTGGTGCACGAGGCGGCGGTGGCGCCCCTGGTGCCGGCGGTGGGCGTCGGGCAGGTGGTGCGGGTGGTCGACGGGGTGCGGAAGGAGAAGGGGAAGGAGTTGGAGATCCGGGCTTGGACGGAGGTATACCTTGCCTGCTCTGATCCACGTTGAGAAGCTACTTTGTCGTTCAAAGGGGGATGCAAGAGCGACCGGCCGTTCTTCAACGACGCCACTTGGCGGCGTGCAAGGCGAGCATTCACATCGATGGGGATTGTGTGGTGCAACGGGAAGCTGTTCACGTAGCCCCGAGCACTTGCGTCACCCGCGCCCGCGACACCCCGAGCGCCCGCGCCAGGTCGGCCCGCGTCTTCACGACCTCCCCGTCGATCATCGCCGCCCAGCGCGCAGCGCGCTCCTCCGGGCTCACCGTCCGCTTCACCGGCACCGCCTTCGCCTGTCCACCCCGCCGAACCCGAGGGAAGCGTTTCGAAAGACGAAGGAACACGCCTTGATATCGGGTTCTCGCTCCGTCGATGGTGGGGAGCCATTTCGCAAAAACGCCCTCGGAGTCGCCTCCGAGGGCGTTTTTCGTTGTGGGTGCGGTTGGCGATTCGGCAAGTAGATCGAAGGGTTTGCGCCAGTTGACCTCAAGCGCGCCGTCGCGCCACACGGCGTTCGCACAAAGAAATTCGAGCAGCTGACGCTTTTCGGCGTCGTTCGCCCATTGGAACAGTTCGACCGTGCGATCCGCGAGTTCGACTAGGGCTACACCGAGGTCCATATACGCCTCGTCTGCGCTGTTGTGCGACTCCATGCTGCGCATCAGGCGGCTCATGTCCTCCTTCCACTCCTTCGCCTTCTGCTCGTAGAAGGCGGCCGAGATGAGCCCGTCGAGCTTGTCCTCGTAGGCCTTGGTCATGCGCTCCGAGACGCGGTCGTACTGCTCGCGCAGGCGGCCCACCGCGTCGCGCTGGGTGATCTTCAGGTCGTCGTGGCTCTGCTGGAGCGCCGTGCGCACCCAGGTCACCACCTCGCTGTCCAGGCGCAGCGTGCGCAGCTGGGCCGCCCAGGCGTCGAAGAGCACCTCCTCGCGCACGTAGGTCACCGGGCGCCCCTTGCGACGGCACTCGGAGCACTTGTAATAGGTGTGCTTCTCGCGGTGAATCTCGGCGACATAGAGGTAGTCACCGCCAAGATCGGCGCAGACGCCGCAGTAGACCAGCCCCGACAGCGCGAAGGTGCGGACCTGCTCCTTGCGGCAGTTCGTCGCCCGATGTAACCCCCGTTCAGCCCCCAGCCCCGCCGCTCGTCGCCCGCAGCTATTGCACCCTCGAATTCACACCCGAGGTGTTGCATGGCGACGAAGACGAAGAGGTGGACGCGAGCAGAGGCGCGCGTCGTGGTCGATGAGCTCGAGGCCAGCGGCCTCAGCATGGTGGCGTTCTCCC
>Ga0100377_1002385_pt1 | contig 15710 bp, 7 predicted proteins | sample CryGeymeta201501_FD_83664 | JGI IMG/M metagenome (GOLD analysis project Ga0100377, IMG submission 83664) | Groundwater microbial communities from Crystal Geyser aquifers in Utah, USA - Crystal Geyser metaG 2015-01 | ecosystem: Environmental > Aquatic > Deep subsurface > Groundwater | place: USA... | reverse complement strand
GTGGGTCCACTGGCGGCGGCCGGTGGGGAAGACGTAGAGGTTGAAGGTCTCGGCGAGTGTGGGGCCCATGGGGTCTCCTGGGGCGTTGGGCGTTGATGGGAGAGATGGAGGCCGTGGCCCCACTTCGTGCTGGATAGGATCAGATCGGCTTGACCCTGGTGGGAAGCCGTGCAGGACAGTGCCGATAATTTATCGAGAAGACGACGGGTCGTCAACTCTGGAAGCGCGCCGATCAATCAGCCCCAAGGCCGCCTGGAGGGCACCTCTCTCGGAGCGCAGCCTCGATCCTTAGCTCCGCGTATTTGTCCGCGCTCACTTGTCATCCATTGAGCGATCGTTGATTCTGCACGGACAGCATGGTGCAATGAGGAGTCAGCGCAACATCCATGGAGTGGGCTCAGTGGGTCGTCTCTGATGTTTCGGTGAGAAGCGTGTTGGGAGAGCTCATCACAAAGAACGCCGCGCTGTTTCGCCTTGATACCGGCCCCGATGTGGCACGACGCCACGTCTTCGCGATCGCTCGACGCCACACCGCACTCCGGTCCCCTCCTCTCAACGCTACTGATTGATGGAGCCACAGCATGACATGTCTATCCGAGACTCGAGGAGGGCGTGGAGGCGCCCGCCACCGCGCGGCGTCGTTGTTCTTGTGCGTGTGCGCAGTGACCCTCGGGTCGTGCGATGACGACTACAGATCGGCGCAGCCCTGCGACGGCGCCGGTCAGGCCGCCTGTGACGACACAGGGGGCGCCGACGGGGGCGACGCGGGGACCGTGGATGACAAGCTCGAGGAGGGGCAGGCGTGCGATGCGGCGGACAACTGGGAGCCGGCGAGCCTCGCGCTGGACGTCGAGACCCTCAAGCCGGATACGGGCGAGCCCATCGTGCTGACGGTGGAGTTCGAGTCGGACACCGCAGGGGCGGGGCTCCGTGCGAGGGTCTGCAAGCAGGCGGGGAGCACCTTCCTGAACGACGCCATCGCCGTGCGGATCGAGACCAGCGACCACGCCTCGAGCTTCCACGACGCCGAGCTGCACGGGCCAGGCGAGCGATGCACGGGCTGGGGCACGCTGGACGGCGTGGAGGCGTTCGGCGCCGGAGACAGCCTGGACGTGCGCACGCGCATCGTGTCCCCGTCGGCGTGCAGCGCGATGTGGGACCCGGACTGTGCGACCTCGCCGGAGGTGGGTTGCGGCTTCTGCTGGCGGACCGAGGAGGTCCACATGGCGAGGACGTGTCGTTGACCGCAGCCGAGGACCTCAAACCCCCGAGGGAGGGCCCGGTGCCGTGCTTCCTCGGTGGTCCCCCCAGATTTCCTTGGGTTGCTCCGAGAGCCGCGGCGGTGGGATGGTTCTCGTGCGTCACGTTCGAGGAGGCTTCATGAGCGCCGGATCACGCATCATCGGTTGGCTCTCCGCTCTCTTTGTGTTCTTTCTGGCGCGGCGTCACGCCTGGAGGGAAGCGATGGATAGGCTGCTTCGCTGGGGGCTCCCGCCCATGCTGGCCCTCCTCGCCTTCGGCTGCGTCGACGATCAGTCCCCGGACGATCCCGCCATCAACAGCGAGAGCCACTGGTTGCAGGCCTGTGAGAGCGACGCGGAGTGCGGGCAAGACAACCTGTGCATCTGCAACGTGTGCTCGGCCACGTGCTCGCGCGACAACGCCTGCCTCCACCCCGACGGCGAGCCGACCGCGAGCTGCGTGGAGACCACCGAGCGCCCCCTGGTCCAGCAATGCGACGCCGCTGGCCCCCCGGCCGCCTCGATCTGCCTCGCCGCCTGCCTGACCGACGCCGACTGTCCCACCGAGGGCTCACGCTGCATCACCGGCGCCTGCGTCAACCCCCTCGGCTGTCAGGACGACACGTTCTGGGACCTGGCCCCCTCCACCTTCCCCTACGAAGGCGGCGACGTCCCGCTCTACCTGGAGTTCATCGAGGGCGGAGACCCTGGCGAGCTCGCCGCGCGCCTCTGTACCGTGGACGGCTCCCCCCTCGAAGGCACGCGCAAGCTCATCATCGCTGGCCTTGGCCTCTGGGACGGCACGACCTTTCACGACTTCGACAACACCGCGCTCGTCCCCGGCGAGCTCTGCTCGCCCTGGGGCGGCATACCGTCGCCGTCGCCGACGGTCCAACCCGGCGAGGTGTTCGGCGGCTACTCTCTGGAGGTCAACCCCGCCGGCTGCGAGTCCGACTATGGCTACAGCTGCGCGCCTATGGTGGACAACCCCTGCGGCGTGTGCGGCTTCACGCTGTGGAGCGTGACGCGGGGCTGCCGCCCGTAGCCGCGCCCCGAACTTGCACGCCGCCACGGCGCGCTGACAGGAGACGCGATGGCTCAGACTTCACGCATCGTCGGCTGGCTCTCCAGCCTCTTCGTGAGCTTTCTGGCGCGGTTGATCCTCGCGCTCCGCATCACCCCGTCGTTCGAGACCTGGGGAGATGACCTCGTCAATCAGCTGATGGTCGAGTTGAGCAACCGGGGGATGCATCGCGGTCGCATCGCCGAGCTCTTCGCGTGCTCGACCGAGACCGTCCGCATGCGTGCCAAGAAACACGGCGACCTCAACACGCGCGCGGGCAGCGTGCAGCCCCTGGCGCCGTGGCGCGTCACCGCGCTCAATCGCCTCCGGGAGTCGAACGGAGCGTGGATCAGCGTCGAAGACCTCCGCACCTCCAAGAGGGTCAACCTCAGCTACGATTGCTGGTTCAACGCCATGATCAAGGACCTGGTCGACGCGGGCGTCCTCGAGGTCAACGCCAGCGGCTTGACCTGTCGGGTGGTCTGTGAGGAGAGGCTCCAGGCCGTTCAAGGCACCCCGTCGTCCCGCGAGGCCGAGGAGAGCCTGGTCTGGGCGGCCATCTATCGGCGAGGGCCAATCAGCGAGGCGGACCTGTCCCCGCTGGTCGCGATGCCGGGCAATGCGCTCCGCACCCACCTTCGATCGCTCATCCGTCAAGGCCTGGTGACGGACATCGGTGAGAGCGACGATGCCTACATCGCGACGCACTTCGAGGCCTCGCCCATCGAGGCGCAGCGCTGGGAGAGCGCCCTTCACGACCACTTCGCCGCGGTCTACGACGCCGCCGCCGCCAAGCTCGTCCATGGGGGCTCGGAGCAGTGGACCGGCGTCCTCGGCGGCTCCACCTACTCCTTCGACCTCTGGGAAGGCCACCCGGACGAGCAGCGGGTGAGGGAGCTTCTCAGCACCCTCCGCGCCGTCGTCAGGCCCGTGGTGGACGAGCACCGGGAGCACGATAGGGCGCTCGCGTCGACCGTGCCTCGGGCAGAGGTGTACCGGGTCGTCGTGTACCTGGGGCAGGGGGTGGTGCCGCAGGGGGAGGTGCCGGGGGGTGGGGAGGGGTGAGGCGGATCGAAGATTTTCAAGGATTGGCGCTCTCTTGACTCAAGAGTAGCGTAGGTCACGACGAGATTGTCCCATTTCAATCGCGTGGTCTCGATTCACGGGGGCAGAGACGTGGACCCGGCCGCAGCTGGTGAGCGTCATTGATACACGGCATCTTCATGTCAAGAAGTTCGACATTATTCAATACTGGATTAATAATTCTCATTGTAGTTGGCGTTCTTGGGCCAGCAGTGGCGCAGGCCCAGGAGGCGGTCATCCTCCTGCCCGACTTCCAGATTGAGGCGGAGCAGGGCTCGAACCGTGTCGTGCGTGCGGCTCGGTCGGGTGGGGTCGCGCAAGCAATCGCTGATGCGATCGCGGCAGACGCCGATTTCACCGTCCTGATGGGAGACGGCCTGGCGCGCGCCGCGAGCCTGGCCGGAGTGCGTGAGATGGGCAGCTACTGCCAGACAAGGACGAGTATGGAGGTCGAGTCGGTCCTGGGCGCCGACTTTGTGCTCTGCGTAGAGCTGCTCGAGCTTTCGCCCTCTCAGGGCTATCGCCTCGCACTCACGCTGTACGGCGGCCAGATCCGGATGCACAGCCTGATCGAGAAGGCTTTCATCGATGCCGGCAACGAGCAAAGCCTCTACACGGCAGCAGGCGCGCTCACCCGAAAGCTGCTCGCGAGGGTGGAGCCGTCGCCCGTGCGAGCGCTCAGCCAGCTTCCCACGCGCGATAACGCCACGTCGGCAGCGTCCGCTGAACTTGGCCAACTTCTGGTGACCTCTGAGCCCGTCGGAGCGATGGTGCGCCTCAACGCCACGCCGATCGGAACGACCCCCTTCCGCATGGACGTCCCTGCGGGACGCTACCTCGTCACGGTGGAGAGCACCGGCTTCGAGGAGCGCGTCGAGCGGGTGGATGTTCAGCGGGGTGGGATCTCCACCCTCCAGGCGCGGCTGGTCCCGATGGGCGTTCGCATCACCCTCGAGTCCGCTCCCTCGGGCGCTCAGGTTTACGCCAACGGCACGCCGATCGGCGAGACACCGATCGCCCGTGCGATCGTCTCCGCGCCGACCGGCGCGCTGACCCTGGTGCTCGTCAAGCCTGGCTTCGTCACTCGAACCTTGAACGTTCAGGTCCAGGCGGGTGATGCGGTCGTCGACCGGATCGACCTCCAACCCCTGTCATCCACCGTGCTCGTCAAGACCTACGAGTTCAACGAGATCCTCGTGATCGACGGCAACAAGAGGCTCCACGTCAGGAACCCCGGCGTCACCGAGCTTTACGGCCTCAGCGATGGCCCCCACCGGCTCCAGGCGTTGCCCCTGGACAATCGCCCCGAGGTCATCGTCCACTTCGAGGTCCCCCACGCCGGTGTCCTCCACGTCTCGGCGCAGCGCGGCACCGATGGGCTGCGCATCGTGGACGTTGACGCGATCCGCGCCTCGCACCCCGGTGCCGAGGGGCTGGATGGGGGCTCCCGTGCTCAGTTTGCGCAGACAGGCGGGTCGACCGGGAACAGCCCGCTCCGCATGTCCGTCGGTCTCGGCGTCCTCCACGCCCTCGGTACCGACCACGTGGGTGGAGCCGTCGGCGTGGACTATGAAGTCCTGGAGCACGACCATGGCCAGCTGCGCATCGGGGGACTGGTCGACATCCAGTCGGGGCAACAGAGCTACCACCTCACGGACAGCCTCGAAAGTGACCAGCTCATCCGGCCACGCGTCACCGTGATCTACGACCTTCGATGGGGGCCGCTGACCGCAGGGCCCGACCTCGGCCTTGGAACGGTCTTTCCGGTGCACGCCGTCGTCGGCGCGGTGGGAGCGCATCTGGGGCTCGCGATTGCCCACGGTGTGGAGATGAGGCTCAGCGGAAGCTACGAGCCTGCGATGTTCCGGGACGTTGTGGACTGGAACGCATGGGGAACAAACGTTGGGATAGGGAGGGACTTTTGATGGCTAGTTCACTGGTCGATGCGGCGAAAATGGTGGCTATCGTCATGATGCACCTGGTGACGACCGTACTGCTGTCGTCATGCTCCAATCTCGGCGACTTCATTGATGGCGAAGATGTGGGTGCGAGCATGTCATCTGATGATGATGTCGGTTTCGCTGTGGACGGTGGTGGGGGCCTGCAGCCATGTGTGGATGGGTATTGTGCGGACCAACAGGTCTGCAATGCCGCCGGATTTTGCCAGGAACTCAACGATATTCCGCCTCAAGTCGAAAGATCCTTTACCGTGGCCTGCGAGCCAGGTGAAGAGGGCTGCCAGTGTCTGTCAGACGCGACCTGTGTGACTGGACTGGTCTGCTACATCGGATCATGCATGTCAGACAGCCGTCGGATCGAGCTGCAGGAGCAATACTTCGTCCTGGATCCACCCTGGGAGGCAGGGCCGCTAGATGACGATCTGACTACGCTTCAGATTACTGCGCCTGACAGTGCATCGGCGGAGAGGATGGATGCGGGCGATCTGCTTCTGATGGATGATCACAAGACATTGCGTCGAGTGATGTGGGTTGAGCGAGACGGAGCACGGGCTTTGACGGTCGGCACAGTTTCAGCCTCGTTGCTTGAACTTCTTGCGCTTGCTGGGCCGTTGCAGCGTTTTTCGGTGATTGACGGTGGGGCCGATGCGCATGTTCAGCGGGGTCCGGAATTTGGTGTGCGTGAACAGGGTATTGAGGTGGAAAAGTTGCTCTCGCTGGCAGATAAGTCTTTTGACTTTGGTCATGATATTTCACTGATTGGGGAAGGGCCGTTCAGTGTGAGGGTTAGGGATATTTCAGTACGATTTCGTGGAGTTGTAAATGCGAGACTTTCCGTTCCTTATGGGCTTTTCGAGGCGACTCGATTGTCGCTGACGGAAGATGGTCGCAATGCGTTGCTTGATGGTCTATTTCTTGAGTTCTATTTTGATGGTGATGTCGCATTTGGGTCTGAGCTTTGGATTGGGCTTACGTCGTCGACGAGTGACTCAGTTCGGTTTCCGACAGAGCCATTGCTAATACCAATTCCTAGTGTCGCTTTTTCTCTCCTTGGTTACAGTGTTGGTGTTTCAGTGGCACTGTCTGTAGACTTAAGGCTCTTTAGCTCTGGTGAAATTAGTGTATCGATTCCAGTCTCGGCTCGAATGCCAGTGAGGATGGGGGTTAGATATAGAGAGAGGGGTTGGGAGGAGATAGTTTCAAATTCGAGACCAGAATTTAACGTTGGTCGGATTCAGCCGAACCTGGGCGCCGAGATTGGTGCACGACTGACCTTGGAGCCGAGTATTGTTATCGGAGTGGGTAATCAATTAAATATTGGGTTTGGGGTTCATCCTTGGGTGCATGCATCCATGACGATTCCAGATGGAAATGTTGTTGTGGTTGGAAATGCTGATCTGGTTGCCTATGGAACCGCGTTGGGGGAGCGGTTGGAGAAGAGGAAGGATGGTATATTTGGGGCTGATATTTCGATATATGAGGGTCAGGTGGATTGTATTGACCCTGATCGGAATGGATATGGGATTGGTAACTGTAGTGGGGTAGAGTGCGTCGAATCCGATCCAGGCTCACGCGGTGATTGTGGAGGTGTTGGTGTTTGTTCAAGTGAGTGTCAACTTGATCACGCCGGCAATGGTGAAATGGAGTGCGAGGCTGATCGTCATGAGATGTTTGAGTACAGGAAGTGTATTCAGATTCCCGGTACAAATTGCGGCGAGTGGCGGGACGTATCTTGTTCGTCGGTCTCGTATTGCAGAGAGCAGCGGTGCTCTTTTGGCTTAAACAAGCCTTCAATAGGATTCATTGGTAATGTGTTCAGGGTGGGGGAGGTCGTTCCGATCCGAGTTCGTGGCTCTAGTGTTGGTGCTTTTGTGCCCGTGATGATGACGTGTGCGGCGGATGGGGTGGATGCGAGCCAGCCACGAGAGAGAGTCTATCGCGGGACTGCCCAACGGCCTGAGGTGAACGAACTCGACGACTGGCTTTTCAGCGAGGCGGGGACGCACGAACTGACTTGCGAACTTCGCCCAGTTGAGGATGCGACGGGTCTCGTCGAACGCATTGTCGTTCCGATTCGGATTCAAGGGCGCGACTCAGAGTTGAGTCTCGCTGCTCCGTCAGTCTCTGGAAATCGTGTTTCGGAGACTGAAGAGCCATACGGTTTTCGCGTTAATCAGTCATCTCGGCATCAGGGCGAAGTCCAGAGCATCTCATGCACTGTCACCGGCGCTGTGGCATCGGGACGTACGCTGTCCGGTTCGTTCAACGGTAGCGCAACGGCGTCGATGACGACTCGCTTTGAACGTTCGGGACCTCAGTTCATCACGTGCAGTGTGCAAACTGAGCGAGCGTTTAGTCCACCCTCTGATCGGTTTGTTCTCAACGTAACCGGTCTGGAAGCGGCGGAGCCCGATGCTCCTCTTCCGGGTCTTCCTGCCCCAGCCCTCCTGACTCCTCAATCTGGAGCCACGCTCCCTTCGCTTCCTGCCGTGCTCACATGGCGCGCCGTCTCAGGGGCTACCTCCTACCGCGTCCGTGTCGCAGCCAGCGCCAGCCAGCTGCTCGACGTCGCCCCCGACGGCTGTCCCGCCTGCCTGGTGAACGACGCCACCGGCTCGACACAGCGAGCCCTCACCAACGCGGATGGCCTCTCCACAGGTTCGACGTACTACTGGACCGTGAGAGCCGGCAACGCCGAGCTGGCCCAGGGGGGGGAGTGGGCAATGGCTCGAACGTTCACGTTGGCGGGGGCGTCTCCCTTCTGCACCCCCAACACCCGTGAGTGCGACGGCGCCGACGTCATCCAGTGCAATGCAGAGGGCACAGCCTGGGTCACGCTCCAGACTTGCGCGACCGGCTGTGTCTCGGGGCGGTGTAGCAACGGTCAGCCTGCGCCCACGGTGTCCATCACACCCGCGTCCGGCACACGGCTTGTGACGACCTTTACGCAGTCGGGTCAGGGCTTCACGCCCAACGGAAGCTTCCCGTGCTTCGTCACCAACTCCGCAGTCCAGGGAGCCCCCATCTTCGACGCTACGGCTGACGCGCAGGGGCGCTTCACCAACAGCTACGCCCCGGCAGAGACAGCGGTGGGCGGTGACCAGGAGTTCTGGTGCATCGACGCGGTGCTTGGTGAAAGTAATCATGTCCACTTCGTCATCGAGGAGCCGGTGGGGCCTGTGCCGACGGTCACCTCGGTGACGCCATTGGCGGCCTATCTCGAGGAGCTGACGACGTTCACGGTCGTGGGGACTGACCTGCCGTCGACGCTGTCACTGTACATCGCGGACTGTGATGCGATGGCGAACACGGGCCGCGGGGCGAACCGCCAGACATTCACATGCACACCGAAGTGGGCAATCGGCTCGAAAGCGGGCGAGGTGAAGGATCGTTCAGGCGGAGATCTCCTGCTCCCCTTCACCGTCGAGGTATCGGAGCGCAATTGCTGGATCGAGTTCACGCCCGGCCTCCAGTTGTGGACACCCGACTTCACGGCTCAAACGGCGTGCGTCTGCGCAGACTCTCCGCCCGATTGCCACACTCTGTACGAAGGGCGCGTCACTGGACTCATCGGGAACCAGGCCACCATGGAGTTCCACAAGACGCCGAACAACGGGGGGCCATCGGCCAACGTGGCCTACTGGGTGGTGGTGGGGGAGAGCGCCTCCCCGAGCTGCCTCGACCTCGCGGCGTTTTGGGAGCGGACCGCAGGCACGTGGACGGCGGGCAGCGGCGACCTGAGCGTCTCGGGGATTGACGTCTGGCCGTCTGCGGCGGATTTCGCCGCTGCGCCGCCCGGCGAGACCAAGAACCTCTTCATCATCACCGGTGCCGGTGGTGGCGGTCTCGAGGGTGAGAGGGTCTTCTTTCAGAAGCAAGCAATCGTCTTCACCAAGGTGTGTGAATGACAATCCGCGGTCATCGCTCTCTTCTCCACCAGCAGGGAACAATCATGAACACTTCCGTCGATGATTCAATCACCACGCGTCAGCGGCGTCGTTTGCTGGGTTGGCTTGTTGGGCTTTCGCTCACCCTGGCGGTCCTCGGTGCAGGTTGCGGAGACGAATCCACACCCGCAGCCGCAGGGGGATGCACCGAGGGGGCCACCCAGGCTTGCATCTGCGCGCCCGGCGAGGACGGAGTTCAGGTGTGTGGCAGCGGTGGGGGCCAGTGGGGTGTGTGTGACTGTGGCGGCGGGTCGGGTGGCGGCAGCTGCAGCGACGACGGATCCGCCGACTGCGTCGAAGGCGTCTGCGTGGAGGGTGAGTGTATCCACGAAGACGGCGACGCCATCTCCGACGCATCGGATGGAGAGATTGGCGCGGCGATTGAGGAGGCGGAGTCGTCTGGCGGCTGGAACGACGAGGGGGGCCCGTTGCAGCACCGATTGCCGTTCGAAGCGGGTGTGCACATGGGCATCACGCAGGGCACCAGCTGCATGGGCCACGCACGGCTCGTGGGCTCGGTCGACTTCAACGTTCAGGGGGCGGTTGAGGCATCTCTCGGGCTGAAAGCGGTGGCGAGCCAGTCGGGGACGGTCGTGAAGGCCGTGACGGGGATCCAGGGTTTCGTTGCCGGCAGCTACGGCAACTACGTCATCATCCGTCATCCCGGTGCGGAGTACACGCTATACGGTCATCTGGCGCCGGACTCGGTGGCGGTTCGGGAGGGTGATGAGGTGTGTCAGGGGCAGGTGCTGGGCGTCATCGGGAACACGGGACACAGCTCGGGTGACCATCTCCACTACGAGCGTAGGGATGCCGAACAGCGCCGGATCACGCCTTCGTTTGAGGAGCTCGAGGTCGTGCCCTCCGGGTGTGGTCCGTGCACGACCGCAGATCCGGCATCGGGCTGCTACGCGAGCTTGAATGCCCTGTTCTGCTCCCAGGAGCAGCCCGAGCCTCCGCAGCTGCTGGCTCCAGACGACGGGGCGTCGTTCGAGGTCGGTGACGCGATCCGCTTCCGGTTTGCCCGCAGCGGCAGCGGGGATCACTTCCTGAAGATCCGGCGGATCGCGCCCGACGATGTCGTCGTCCGCGATGCGGCGGTCGCCGGCACGGAGTCGACTCTGGCGGACCTGACCGCGGGGAGCTATCGCTGGACGGTCTACATCAAGGACGATGCATGCATCGACGGGCAGTGCGCCGCACCCTCGCGGTTGTTCTCCGTCTCGGCGCTGGCGCCGATGTGTGGGGATGGGAGCTGCGACGCTGATGAGTCGTCAGCGGTGTGTTGTAGGGACTGTGGGTGCGGTGGCGACGAGATCTGTGGCGATGATGGTCAGTGCGGGCCGTCAGGATGTGCCACGGACGCTGACTGTCCCGCTGAGCAGGTTGGCCCATGGGGGCAGTGTGGTGGCTACAACGGTCAGTGCGGAGAGTCGGGGTCAAAGATGCGCAGCACCACCAGTTACACCTGCAACAACGGGTCGTGTGACGCGACGACGGGCACCCGCGAGGAATCTTGCAGTCGGCCGACGGAAGGTGAACCCTGCACGGGTGGCACCTGCCAGTCGGGGGCCTGCCAGAGCGTGGTGACCTGCCGGATGGTGCCCACTCCGGCCGTCGACACCTGGACCCCGAACTTCACGGCTCAGACCAACTGCTCATGTTCGGCCTCCGCCACGGACTGCCACACGCTCTACGAGGGACGTGCGACGGCAGTGACCGGCAGTCAGGCGACTCTGGAGTTTCACAAGACGCCGGACAACGGTGGTCCGTCCGCAACCGTGACCTATTGGGTGGTCGTGGGGGAGAGCACCTCCCCGAGCTGTCTTGATCTCGGGGCCTTCGTATCGCGGACCACGGGCACTTGGGCTGCGGGCAGCGGTGACCTGTCGGTCTCGGGGGTTGACGTCTGGCCGACGGCAGCGGCGTTTGCTGCTGACGAGCCGGGCGCGACCAAGAAGCTCTTCATCATCACGGGTGGTGGCGGCGGTCTCGAAGGCGACCGCGTCTGGTTTCAGAAGCAAGCCCTGGTCTTCACCAAGGTCTGCGACTGAGTTCATGCGTGGTTGGGCTCCGCCTCGGCCGTCGAGCCCCTCGGGGCTCGCGCCGTCCGAGGGGGCGCCCTCAACTGCGGCCCTCGCTGCCTGGCGCAACGTCGGGCGACGTTGCGCCAGGTTGGACGCGGCGGTGGGGGGGCCTGTGGCGGACGTCGCCAACCCGACCGGCGAGCTCCAGGCGTGGTGGTGGAGCAACGTGATCGTAATCGACCGCGCGGCCGGATGCCCCTGAGCTGCCCCTCGAACCAGCTTTCACGGTCCTCCCCACCCCCATGAGGAACGAGATGGAACGGATACCCCGACGTAACCTCACGCGCGCGTTCTGGATCGTCGAGGCCGCGCTCGTCGCCGTGCTCGTGCTCGGCTGCTTCGCGCCCGTGGAGCTGCAGGCCCCGCCCAGCACTTCGGCTGTCGACTACTATGGCGAGGCGTGGCTCGTGGACGACGAGACAGGGTGCGAGGTGCTCAACCCACGGCCAGGCGTGTACGACGACGTCACATGGTCTGGGACGTGCCTCAGTCGTCGTGCAGCAGGCGCCGGGAGTGCGACCTGGAGCGCGAAGGGGTGGACGGGTTCTAGCTTTTCTGGAGGTTGGCGAGACGGGCGGCCCGAGGGCGAAGGTGTGTGGACGTGGTCGAGCGGCGACCGCTGTGAGGGCAGCGTCCGACGGGGCAAGTTCGCGGGGCATGCGACCTGCGTCTACCGCAACGGTGCGCGTTTTGAGGGGCAGTTCGTTGGGGGCGAGCGCGAGGGGGAGGGGACCTTCGTCTGGCCGGACGGCTCCGAGTATCACGGCGCATTCTACGCCGGGCAGCTTCACGGCGCTGGCGTCTATCGCGAAGCAGATGGCACGACGCACAGCGGCATGTTCGCCCTCAGCAAAGCCAACGGGCCAGGGCGCCTCGTGTTGCCTCAAGGGCGGACCTACGACGGAAACTTCGTCGACGGAAAGCCGGACGGGACGGGGGTCTGGACGGAGCCGGCCGCCGCGGTGGCCTCGACTCCTCGCCCTGCCACCGAGCGTCCCGCGTCGCCGGAGCCCGACGAGGACTCCGAACGCAGGGAGTTGACTCCAGACCCACGTGTCGCGGAGCTTCAGCGAAGGAAGGACGCGCTCGCTGAGCAGCAGGAGACGCGACGACTCGAGCAGGAGCGACTCGCCGTCGAGCGCGTCGAGCAGCGCGAGCAGGCTGCTCGGGACAGGCAGGAGGCGCGGCGGCTGGAGCAGGAGCGACTCGCAGCCAGGGCGCCGACCCGATCGACCGAGCCCGACGACCTCGAACGCGTGGCGTCGGCGGACCGACGGGCGGCGGAGCTTCAGGCGAAGAAGGAGGAGCTCGCTCAGCAGCAGGAGACCCGCCGAGTCGAGCAGGAGCGGATCGCCGCCGAGCGCGCCGCGCAGCGCGATGAGGCCGAGCGGCAGAGGCAGGAGGTGCTGCGTCAGCGGCAAGAAGCCCGGCGAGTTGAGCAGGAGCGGATCGTCGCCGAGCGCGCGCAACAGCGCGACGAAGCGGTACGGAAGAAGCGGGAGCAGCTGGCGCAGCAGGCCGACGCGGCGCGTCAGCGCCAGGAGACGCGGCGCGTGGAGCAGGCACGGCTGGCCGCCGAACGCGGCGACAAGCGCGAGCAGGCCGAGCGGAAGCGGCAGGAGCGGTTGGCTGAGCAGGCCGAGGCGGCGCGCCGGCGCACCGAGGCGGAACGCCAGCGCACCGAGGCGGCGCGTCTCGCGCGCAAGAAGCCCGCCGTCGCGTCGCGCGTCGCCCCCGCAGAGCTCCCCGCGGAGGCCCTGGCTCCGGTGGCTCCCGCCGCGTCAACGAAGGCCAGGCCGACCACCGTGGGCGGCCTCCCGGTCATGGACTTCTGCGCGAGGGAGACCGTCCAGGACGCCGACACCTTTCAGAAGTCGAAGGTGCTCTTCTTCAACATGGGCGGGCTCGACAAGGTGGAGGCCGGGGAGGCCGTGCGTGACAAGGCGGGCAAGGAGGCTGGGACCCGGCAGGTGCTGGCGAGTGTGGGTGGCCGGGCGAAGTTCGAGCACGTGTGGTGGTCCACCTTCCCGATGCGGCGCTTCTACAACATTCTGGCGCCGGAGACCGCACCCGCCGACTTCATCACGCGGCCGACGTTGACGCTGGAGGAGGTGAGCGGGGCGTTCGAGGGGCAGCGCTACGGCAACTTCCTGGCGAGGTCGGTGGGCTGCGCCGACTACCTGGCTGTGACCGAGTTGACGGCGTTCGAGGCGGTCTGGAGGCAGGGCGAGCGCAAGAAGCGCGTGGGTAAGCAGGAGGTCACGGTGACGACGTGGAGCTTGTCCATCGACCCGACGGTGAAGATCGTGGTCTTCCGCCGGACCGCGACGGGGTTCGTGCGCGTCGACGAGGTTGAGGCCAGCGGTGGCGGCCTGTTCGATGCGGTCACCGACCTCGGGGCGATGACGCAGCTCCTGGCGGCCCCCGGCAATGAGGCGGCGGGCAAGGCGCTGCGGGACCAGGTGGACGCGCACAAGGAGGAGATCGCAGCGCTGAAGCTGGCCGTGACGCTGCTTCGGACGCAGCTCGACGGCGGGTCGCCGGTTGAGAACGCGCTGAGGGAGAAGGCCGCCGCGCTCCTCGACGCCGAGGCGAAGCTCGACACCATGATTGGCCTCGTCGAGGATCCCACCGGTGACGCCACCGCGATGGCCGAGTCCTGGGAGGGCGGCTGGGCCGGGCTCGTCAGCGGGATGCCGGAGGACGGGCCGTGCGGTGGAGGTGGGCAGGCGTATCGGTGCGGCGAGGGCTTCTGGCTGGCGGAGCGTCGCGTGGGGGTGGCGGGGATGAGCGAGCGGTCGGGCGAGGCGTGCAAGCAGGTGGATGACGAGAAGCTGGACAGCGTGGCGCCGTGCGAGGTCCGCGTGCGCGCCGAGAACATCGGCCTGTTGGCCAGAGAGGCGAGCCAGGGGATCGAGGGGTGGCGCTTGTACGCGCCACTGCAGGAAGCCTTTCGAGCGCTCAACGACGGCGGTCCGCCGATCCCCGGCCCCGGGATCTCGGTGGGGGATGAGGAGGGGGTAGAGCGCGCGATGATCTTCTGGGCGGTGGAGACGCGCGAGGGTGAGCGCAACACGCTCGGCTTCGCGCGGGTGGTCAAACCCGGCCCGGGCGGCGAGAGGGGGCGCGCTCAACCCACGCTCCTGACGTGGCGGGCCGGCGGCGCGGAGCTGGGCACGCGGATGGAGGAGCACCCCCAGATCGGCGTCAGCCTCACGGTGGAGGCCCTGGCGTTGACGGGCTTCTCCGTCTCGACCGAGCCGCTGGTGGAGGCACTCACGGATGGGACGCTGGCTGGGGTCAGTGTCGAGGTCGGCTACAACCTGACGCGGTACACGGACTGGTCGTGGGGCGAGCTGTGGCTGCGAACCCACTTGCAGCTCGCCAGCGGGTCCGCCGGTGGGTCCGCCAGAGGCTTGGAGCTCAAGGGGTATCCAGGGGTGAGCGCGCTGGACTTCGCGCTCTTCAACGCCCTTGTGGGGCCGGAACTGACGTTCTATCTGCTGCCGCGTGTGGACGCGTACGTGATGGCCGCCGGCGGGATGGCGTTCGCGAGAGTATCGACGCCTCGCCGCACGGTGAAGGTTGATGGCGAGGATGAAGACGATAGTGGCACGGGGTACAGCATTGGATCCCTGCTGCTCGGCGGTGGACTCGCGCTGGTGCTGCACCCCGACTGGTCGCTTCGGATCGGAGTGGGATACCGGCAGAACCTGTCGGAGATGGAGCTCAAGCCCCCCGACAAGCTCTCAAGCGATGAGCGCGATGCGCGCAGCATCTTCACGGGGCAGAACACCGGGACGCTGTCGAGCGTGGAGCTCAAGGGCGGCTTGACCTACATCTTCTGAAGGGCGCTGAGGCTCGCCGCCCTGGCCGCCGAGCCACCCGACCGCAGCCCTCATCGACCCCGGCTCGCCCCCAAGGCCGGAGTTGTACGTGGCCCCTCAAGCGCCCCGACGGCACACCCGTCCGGCTCGCCCTGGTCGACGAAGCCCAGTTTCATGACCACTTCATCGCCCTCATCACACGCATCCCGCGGACAAGCGGTGGCGGCAGCGGTGCACTTGCGGTTCGTGTTGGAGGTGTGAGGTCTTGACGGACCGGCGGAGGGCCGTGGTCGAGATGGCGAGGAACGGGGATCGGTGATGGCGGAGGTGGGGAGGCTGTTCGGGGTCAGCAAGAGCCCGGCGGGATAGCCGTCACCGCTTGCGACTCCCGTTCTTCGTCTCGCTGGCCGGAGCGAGCCAGCCCTCGACTTCCGCCGGGGAGGCCTGGGCGATCTGCTCGACCGTCATGGGGTGCGCAGCGAGGTAGATCACGAGACGCTCCGT
>Ga0100377_1002379_pt1 | contig 15722 bp, 12 predicted proteins | sample CryGeymeta201501_FD_83664 | JGI IMG/M metagenome (GOLD analysis project Ga0100377, IMG submission 83664) | Groundwater microbial communities from Crystal Geyser aquifers in Utah, USA - Crystal Geyser metaG 2015-01 | ecosystem: Environmental > Aquatic > Deep subsurface > Groundwater | place: USA... | reverse complement strand
TCCGGATGCTGCCGGAACTCGGCGTGACCAAGGTGCAGACGCTGCCGATCAGCGTCGATTTACCGGCGCCATTGGGGCCGAGCAAAGCAAAAAAATCACCGGGTTCGACCCGCAACGAGACGCCTCTCAAGGCTTGTACACCGTTGTCGTAAGTCTTTTTCAGTGCATCGATCTGTAAAGCCGGAACGCTCATCGGTGGGTTCATCTTGGCCGGTGCTTGGGGACGCGGCAGTATAGGGGAGCCCGGGGTGGCCGAGGCCGGTGCTTCGCTTTCGGCGTTCGGTCCAATAGCATGCGCGCTGGATCTGGAGCGAACACATGCGGATCGGTACCCATTTACGCGCTGGTTTTGCCCTGATGCTGGCGGCGGCCGCGGCGGTCAGCGCCGCTCGGCCGACGGCGGCCGCCAGCTTTCAGCTCGGCAGTCTGAAGTTTGCCGCTTGCGATTTGAAAGACCGCAGCGACGGCGATCTGCTGGGCGCGCGCTGCGCCTATCTGCAGGTGCCGGAAAATCCGGCCGAGCCCGCCGGCCGCCAGATTCAACTGCGGATCGCGCTGGCTGCGGCCAACAACGTCAAGCCGACCGAAGACCCGGTATTTTTTCTGGCGGGTGGTCCGGGACAATCGGCGGTGGAGGCATATCCGCAGATCGCGGCGGGCTTGGCGCGGGTCCGCGAAAAGCGCCATTTGCTGATGGTCGATCAGCGCGGCACCGGCGCTTCCAATCCGCTCAAGTGCGAAGGCAAGGATGGAAAGAGCGCGTATGCCGCCGATGACGATAGCGCCGCAGCGCAAGTGGCGTTCGTGCGCGGCTGCTTGCAATCCCTGGCGGGTCGGGCCGATCCGCGTTTCTACACCACCACCGTGGCGGTGACCGACCTGGACCGCGTGCGCCAGGCGATCGGCGCCGAAAAAATCAATCTGATCGGCGTTTCCTACGGCACCCGGGTCGCCCAGGTGTATTTGCGCCACTACCCGAGCCATGTCCGCAGCATCGTGCTCGATGGCGTGGTGCCGCCGGATCTGGTCCTCGGCAACGACTTCGCCAGCAATCTGGAGTCGGCGCTTCAGGGTATTTTTGAGCGCTGCAAGAAAGCCGCTGATTGCCATGCTGCGTTCGCTGATCCGGCGGCTGACCTGGCGCGTCTGCTCGCCGCTTTGCGCGGCCACGGCCAGCGCGTCGATTACCGCGATCCCAAGACCGGAGAGTTGCTGAGCGAGGACCTGACCGCGGCCGATGTCGGCGGCGTCGTGCGGCTGTTTGCCTATACCCCGGAAACCGCGGCGTTGCTGCCGCTGGCGCTGCACGAAGCGGTCAATGGCCAGCCGCAGGCGCTGCTCGCGCAAAGTCGCCTGATCACCGGCGATTTGAGCGAGCAAATCATGCACGCCATGCAAATGGCGGTGATTTGCAGCGAAGACGGGCCGTATTTGATGGCGCGGCCGGAAGATGCCGCCACGGTGATGGGCAATGACTTCGTCAACGCATTGCAAACCCAGTGCGCGGTTTGGCCGACCGGTGAGCGCCCGACCGATTTTTACGCGGCGCCGCTGAGCGCTGTGCCAACCCTGCTGTTGTCGGGTGAGTTCGATCCGGTCACGCCACCACGTTATGGCGAGGCCACGCTCAAACATTTCAGCCATGGCCGTCACCTGCTCGTCGCTGGTCGCGGTCACAACGTGATGACGGCGGGCTGCGTGCCGCGGCTGTTGGCGCAGTTTGTCGAGCAGGCCGATGCCGGCGCGCTCGATGTTGCCTGCCTGAAGGATTTTGCCGCGATCCCGGCGTTCTTGAATCGCAATGGTTGGGCGCCGTGATGCCAAGACCAGCCGTTCTGAAAATACGAAAGTAGGGTGGATAAGCGCAGCGCATCCACCATTCATCAAAGTAAGTAGGGTGGATAAGCGCAGCGCATCCACCATGCATCGAAGTAAGTAGGGTGGATAAGCGCAGCGCATCCACCATGCATCAAAGTAAGTAGGGTGGATAAGCGCAGCGCATCCACCATGCATCAAAGTAAGTAGGGTGGATAAGCGCAGCGCATCCACCATTCATCAAAGTAAGTAGGGTGGATAAGCGCAGCGCATCCACCATGCATCGAAGTGCTCTAGCAGTGAGATCGAAATGATTGAAGTCAGCCATTTGCATAAAGCTTTCGGCAGCGTTCTGGCGGTCGATGGCGTCAGCTTTCGTGCCGAGGACGGCCGCATCACCGGCCTGCTCGGCCCAAACGGCGCCGGCAAAACGACCACCTTGCGGATGCTCTACACGCTGATGAAACCCGACCAGGGCGAAGTGCGGGTGGATGGCTTCGATGCCGCCACCGCCACCGTTGAGGTGCGGCGTCGGTTGGGGGTGTTGCCGGATGCGCGCGGCCTTTACAAGCGGCTGACGGCGCGCGAGAACATCCGCTATTTCGCCGATTTGCAAGGCGTCGATCCGGCACTGTGTGCGGCCCGCGAGCAGCGGCTGATCGACGCGCTCGGCATGGCCGACATCATCGACCGCCACACCGAAGGCTTCTCGCAGGGGCAGCGCGTGAAGACGGCGATCGCCCGTGCGCTGATCCACGATCCACGCAATGTGATCCTGGACGAGCCGACCAACGGCCTCGACGTGATGGCCACGCGGGCGATGCGCGGGTTCCTCCGGCAACTGCGCGACGAAGGTCGTTGCGTGCTGTTCTCCAGCCACATCATGCAGGAGGTGGCGGCGCTCTGCGATCACATCGTGGTGATCGCCAAGGGCCGGGTGATGGCCGAGGGTTCGCCGGACGCACTACGGGAACGCACCGCCGAGGCAAATCTCGAAGACGCGTTTGTCAAAATCATTGGAAGCGACGAAGGATTTTTCGGATGAGACCGCCATGGCTGACGATTTTCCTGAAAGAAGTGCGCGAAAACCTGCGCGACCGCAAGACGGTGATGAACGCCCTGCTGATCGGCCCGGTGATTGGCCCGGTGCTGATGGGCTTGCTGTTCTCGGCGATGTTTTCGCGGGAGGCCAAGCGCGCCGAAAAGCCGTTGGAATTGCCGGTGATCGGCGCCGAACAGGCGCCCAATCTGATTCACTTTTTGCGGACCCAGAACATCCGCATCAAACCGGCACCGAGCAATGCCGAACGCGCCGTGCGCGAGCAAGACGAAGACGTCGTGCTGCGCCTCGATGCGCGCTACGGCGAAAATTGGCGGCAAGGCGATCCAGCGCCGCTGGAGCTGATCTACGATTCTTCGCACCAGGATGCACACAGCGCGCAAGCACGCGTCGAGGCCGCCATCGCCGCTTACAGCCATGAGGTCGAGGCCCTGCGTTTGTTGGCGCGCGGCATCCACCCGATCGTGGCCAAACCGATCAGCGTCGTTGATCGCGACCAGGCCAGCCCCGAAGCCAAAGGCGCGGCTGTGTTGATGTTCCTGCCCTATTTTCTGATCTTGGGTGCGTTTATGGGCGGCATGTATCTGGCCATCGACACCACCGCTGGCGAGCGCGAACGGCAATCGCTGGAGCCGCTGCTTGCCAATCCAGTGCCACGTTGGAAAATCATGGCCGGCAAGTTGCTGGCCACCGCCGCTTTTGCGCTGGCATCGCTGTTGCTGACGCTGATCGCGTTCGCCATCGTGATGCCGCTGCTGCCGCTCGACAAACTCGGACTCAAGTTCAATCTCAACGCGCTGGTGTTTGCGCAGATGCTCTTGGTGCTGGCGCCGGTGGTGATCCTGGCAGCGTCGATCCAGACCGCCGTCGCTGCGCACTCCCGCAGCTTTCGCGAGGCACAGAGCTGGCTTGGCATACTCAACATCATTCCAATCATCCCGTCGATGCTGCTGATGGTCATTCCGGTCAAGCCGGCGCTGTGGATGTTCAGCGTGCCGCTGCTGGCGCAGCAACTGTCGATCATGAAGCTGGTACGCGCGGAGCCGATGGCGGCAACGGAATGGAGCGCCCTGCTGGCCAGCGGCCTGCTGTTGGCCGGCGTCGTCGCTTTTTTTGCCGCGCGCATCTACAACCGCGAGAGCCTGGCGGTTTCCAGTTGACACAAGAGGGCGCAAAAATGAAAAAACAACTTACCGTTTGTACGTAGCATGGTTGCCCTGGTGGTTTCGTTTCTGGCGCTGCCTTCAGCAAATTCATTTGCGACTGGGACAAGCCAGGAGCATGTGCACACAATGGCGCATCAGGTGATGCCATTCGACATGACAAAGACTCTGCATATTTTCAAGATGACCGAGCAAGGCGGGGTCCAAACTGTGGTTTCGAGAGATCCAGCTGCGGTCGATCAGATCGCTTTGATACAAATGCACCTCCAACACGAAGCGGAAAAGTTCCAGAGCGGGGACTATGCTGATCCGGCCACGCTGCATGGCGCCAACATGCCAGGCCTGAAAGCAATTAAAGAGGGATCCGGGTGCGGCGTTTCGTCAACATGGTCGTGGTCGCACAACGCAAGTTGCGACAGCTGCAGATTGCTGTTTGCCTGGCTGACCTGCAGGTGCCGCCTAGCAATCGACTCGAAGCGCTGCACGGCGACCGCGCCGGTCAGCACAGCCTTCGCATCAATGACCAATGGCGGCTTTGTTTTCGCTGGACCGCAGCGGGTGCCGAAGCCGTTGAAATTGTCGATTACCACTGAGGATGACAATGAAAAAGTTGAAACCGGTCAGCCCAGGAGAATTATTGCTGGAGGAGTTTTTGAAGCCGATGGCGATCAGCCGCTACCGACTGGCCAAGGAAATCGAGGTTCCCGCACAGCGCATCGGCGATATCGTTGCCGGCAAACGGGGTGTCAGCGCGGATACGGATTTGCGTCTCTGTCGCTTCTTCGGTTTGTCCAATGGCTATTGGTTACGTGCCCAGGCAGCGCATGACAGCGAACTCGCGGAGCGTGCGCTGGGCGCGCAGCTGCAACGGATCCGACCCTGGTCGGCGCGACCAGCACCGCTCGCTCCGAGACCAAAAAATACTTCGTTGCTGCGACTGAATCGGCACGACTGAGTGCCGCAAATCGCCCTCAACGCCGATCAATCAGGCGGCAAAAAACCCGCCACCATGCGTGCCAGCAAGCGGTCTTTGAAACGCGCTGGCGCGGCCAGACCAAGGCGTTGCAGACGCGCATTCTGCGCCGCAGTCGGCGCGCCAGCAGCGAGTGCCTTGAGCATCAGGCCGAGCTTGCCGCGGGCGTTGCTGGTGGCCGCTTTCAATTGGCCCAGGGCGGGCAGCAGGGCGAGTTCTTCGGCGTTGAAATCGGATCCAAACGGATAGCGCGGAAAACGCTCGGGCTGGCCCAATCCCTGGATCGCGGCGAGCAGCGCAGCGGGAGTGTTGCGGCGCCAGTCATCCGGAAGGGTGAACGCCCGGTCGAGCTTGCCGGCCGCCTTGGCGGTGGCCACCAGTTCGTCCTGGAAGCGTGCGTCGGTGATCGCCAACAGCCGCTGGATAACGACTTCGTCGCATTGTCCACGCAGGTCGGCGATGCCGTATTCGGTGATGACGATATCGCGCAGATGGCGCGGGATGGTGGTGTGGCCGTAGTTCCAAACCAGATTGGAGCTGACCCGACCCTGGCGCTCGCGGACCGAACGCAGCATCAGGATCGAGCGGCCGTTGGGTATGGCGTTTGCCATCGCGACAAAGTTGTATTGGCCACCGACGCCGCTGACCACACGGCCATCGGCCAGGCCATCGGAAACGGCGGCACCGCTCAAGGTGTGGATCATGCAGGTATTGAAAAAACGTGCCTGGTGACGCTGGGCAATATCCAGTGCCTCAGCGCCGCCGTAGAGTTCGTTGACGAAACTGACCCGGGTCATGCCGAGACCATCGAAGTCATCCCCCTGGAGTTGACCGAGCCAGTCGTAGAGGCACTTGGAGCCGAGATAGAAAGCGCCATGCAGATAATGTCCGCCGCGTAGTGGACGGCCGGTGATCTGGGCGGCGAGGGCATGACGATGGCCGCCGTCGAGTAGATCGGCGCCGCTCTGGCTGCCGTCGGCGTAGCGAATCACGCCATCGGCAATCGTGCAGCCAGTGCTCAGCAGGCCAAACTTGACCAACCAGGTCAAGGTCGGTCGATCCATCGCGGTCGGCACCAATCCCGCTTCGATCAGGCGCTCCAGCGTGTCGGCATCGGCGCTGGCACCGATGCGGCCCTGGTTGAGCAGCGTCTGCAAGCCGATATCCGAAAACACCTGGCGCCGCAAAATGCCGGCGCGGCGCAGGTGCATAAAGCCATCCATCACCATCTCGCTGGCGCCGTAAAGGCCAAGCGCAAATGGCGCTTCGCCGCCGCAGTCGCTGATCAGTGGTGGCGCTTCCCGCCCCAATCGCAAGGCCGTGGTGGCTTGACGATAGAACGTGTTCTCCTGCTGGCGCAGCAACAACGCGGCGACAATCGCATCGGAAAGCGCGCCGATGCCAATTTGTAAAGTGCCGCCGTCTTTGACCAGGGTGGAAGCGTGCAGGCCGATGGCGTATTCGTGCACCGCCACCGGCTCACGCGGCAGCGCAAACAGCTGGTGACCCGGTTCATCGACGAGGACATCGGCAAACGTCAGCGGCACGCTGGCGTCATTGCCGAGAAACGGCAGATCGGGATGGATCGCGCAGACCAGCAACGGTCGCGGCTTGCCGCGGGCGGCAAAAGCGTCGAGCGCATCGAGGGTGACATCGGTGTTGCAAGAGAGGCTGAGCCGATCACCGCGACGCGCCACCAGATGCAGCATGACGTTGACGCCAAAGCCCACCAACGCCCGTGCGACATGGGTGTAATTGAGGCTGATGTAGTGGCGCTGGGCGGCGCTCGAGTCGAGCCAATTGCCGGATTGAAAATAGAACTCGTGGACTTGGATGCGCGCGCACAAAGTGCCCAGGTGTTGCGCGCGAACGTAGTCGAGGCGCGGGTAATCGGCGCCGAACTGACGATCCAGAAAGGGCTGGGCGAAGGCCGATTCCAGACCCGGTTTTGGCGTCGGCGGATCCAGCGACAGCGCGGTGTAGATAGTCAGCGTCAAGCTCGGATCGGCGGTGACCCGTGCGGTCAGCGCGTTGATCAGGCGATTGGGTTTGCCCAGCCCGAGCGGAAAGCCCGCGACGATATTGGGACCGCAAACGGCAACGATGCGGTCGATCGCGGCAGTCAGCGTGCTGAGGGCGTCGGTCATGACTTCACTCCTGGTGAAAAAAAGCAAACGGATCGGAAGCAAGCGCTACTTGGCTACCCTACAATGCGCGGCTCCGATGGATCGACTTTGCGAGCAGGACAAGTATGGAACTGTGGCATGTGATCGTACTGGCGCTGGTGCAGGCCTTGACCGAATTTTTGCCGGTGTCGAGTTCCGGCCATCTGGCGCTGGTGGGATTCTTCTTTGGCTGGCCCTATCAGGGGCTTACCTTCGACTTGGCGTTGCATTTCGGCACCCTGTCTGCCGTGGTCATCTACTACTGGCGTGATCTGCTCCGGATCGCAACCGCCGTGGGCAATCGGGCGCAGGATGCCGATTCGCTGATGCATCGACGGCTGGGCTGGGGTTTGGCGCTGGGCACCGTGCCGGCACTGATCGTCGGCGGACTGATGAGCCGCAACGATGCTTTTGTCGAGTCTTTGCGGATTCCCTGGTTGATGGCCGGCAACCTGATCGTTTTCGGCTTGCTGTTGTGGTGGGCGGATCGAGCCAGCCGCCGCAATCGCGAAGTAGCGAGTGTCGATCTGCGCGCAGCGCTGTGGATTGGCTGCGCCCAGGTGCTGGCGCTGATCCCGGGCGTATCGCGCTCCGGCATCACCATCAGCGCGGGTCTTGCGCTTGGGCTCACCCGCGTCGACGCCGCGCGCTACACATTTTTGTTGTCGGTGCCGATCACCGCGGCGGCGGCCGCCCATGGCGCCTGGCAATTGCTCAAATCCAGCGAACACCTGGAGATTTCCCAGTTCGTGATTGGCGCTGCGCTCGCCGCTGTCGCCGGGGTTGCCTGCATCCACTTCTTGCTCGGCTTCCTGCGTCGGGTTGGCATCTGGCCGTTCGTCGTCTACCGTATCGCCTTGGGCACGCTGGTGCTCTCGGTGCTGGCCTGGCGCTGAGCACGCTCCGGCGTGGGGAGTGCGCTTCCACCATCCACATCAATACCGCAACTGGTTTCTTGACCCTGGCAATCAACGGTTGGCGGCGCCCTATCACCACGGCTTTTGGAACCTCAAGCTGAAAGCGGGCCAATTGATCTTGTTCCCATCCTGGGTGCCCCGCGAGGTGATGCCCTACTACGGCGGCAACGAACGTATCACCATCGCATTCAACTGCTGGTTCAAATCGCGGAAATAGGCGATCGCAGCGATCAGCCATCGCCAGTGCACCGCGACCGAACCGCCAAGCCGCAACTTCGGCCGATGCGTTCACACCGCCGTCGGTGCACCAGCGCACAGCCGCTACCCCCTGCCGACGCCGATCATCGCCAAGGACAAGTTGGGTGCCGCTCGAATCTGAGCGGCTCGCGACTGGCGTAGGGCTGGGCAAGTTCGTTGTCAGTGGGCCGGTTTGTGCGGTCAGCGTGCCCGGTGACTTCTTTGGCTACCCAACGCTAGGCCGTGCTTACCGACGCCAGCCATCGAGTGATGGCGTATTTTTCTTTGCTGATCGCCTACTCAATGGCGTCGGTGATTGTTATCCTTGCGTTTAGTTGACTTCGATCAACTCCTTTTGTTTTTGAGCTGTCAGCCTTCCTGCCATTCCCCAAGGAGATTACCCGTATGAACGTTCGTATCCTCGCTGCTGCTGCTGCGTTAGCCCTGTTGCTGTCCACCGTCGCATCCGCCGCGTGCGCCGCGGTCGATGAAGCCGGTGCCATGGCCCTGCTCAAAGCCAACAAGTGCATGACCTGCCACAGCGTTGACAAGAAAAAAGACGGCCCGGCCTACAAAGAAGTGGCGGCCAAGTACAAGGGCGATGCCACGGCAGAGGAAAAGTTGATCAAGCATGTGACCGAGCCCAACATGGTCGAGATCGATGGCGAAGAAGAAGAGCACGGCATCGTCAAGACCCGCGACCTGGAAAAGATCAAGAATCTGGTCGCGTTTATCCTGTCGCGTTGAACTTTTGCCTTGATTGGAGCGTGTGATGAAAAGTGGTATCGCTTTGCTGCGTCGTTGGGGCTGGTTCCGGTCCTTGACTGTGTTCGTTCTGGTCATGTTGATTGCCATGTCTTTGGTGGTTGGCGGGGCGGCCGGCCTGGCCTGGACTGAGACCCAGGAGTTCTGCATTTCCTGCCACGAAATGCGTGACAACGTCTATAAGGAATACAAAGGGTCGATCCACGACACCAACCGCAGCGGCGTGCGCGCCATCTGTTCGGATTGCCACGTGCCGCGTGAGCCGGTAGCGCTGATCAAACGCAAGTTCATGGCCAGCTTCGAGCTCTATCACAAGCTGATCGGCAGCATCGACACCCGCGACAAGTTCCTCGCCAAACGCTATGAGTTGGCACGCCATGTCTGGACCCGAATGAAAGCCACCGATTCGCTCGAATGCCGAAACTGCCACCACCGTGAGGCGATGAGTTCCGAGTTGCAATCGGAAAAAGCGCAGCGCCGCCACAAGAAGGGCGTGGAGCAGGGCATGACCTGTATCGATTGCCACTTTGGCATCGCCCACGACGAGCCGGAGGGCCCGGAAGGCCCGCGTGACATGAAGGTAGAACGCATTCTTTAATTGGAAAATAACGCGCCCACTCAACCGAAGTGAGTACACCGACCGATTGGATTTTTTGCGCCACAACCTGATAACAAAAGGAAACCCCGAGATGAAACAGCTCAGCGTCATTTTGTCCCTGCTGCTGGGGTGTACGGCGTTGGCAGCCACTGCCAGTGCCGAGACCACCAGCCCCGCGCCCGCCCCCAGCGCCGAACCGGTCACCGGCGCGCAATGCGTCGAGTGCCACGACGCCGAAGCCAAGACCCACATTTTTCACGGTGCGTGTACCACCTGCCATACCGGCGCACTGGCGCATTCGCAGGCCGAACGGCCAAAGAAAGTGAGCCCCGGCAAGCCAGCCACGAAAGAATGCCTGGCCTGCCACAAGCAGGACGCACGCCGTACCAATTTTGCTTTTGCCGAACACAACCGGGCAGGCGTGCAGTGCAGTGACTGCCACGGTATTCATACTCCCAAGGTCAAGACCACCGGCCTGGCCGGCGAGAAGGCCGGTACCACCACCGCGCTCTGCGCCACCTGCCATCAGGATGTGTTGGCGCGCTTCAAGCTGCCATCGCACCATCCGGTCACCGAAGGCGGCGTGGCCTGCGTCGGTTGCCACGATCCGCACAGCGGCAAGCAAACCGCACTGGTTGGCAAGACCGAGCAATGCACCAAGTGCCATCAAGCGGTGCGCGGCCCGCACGTGTTTGAGCATCCACCGGCCGCTGAAGATTGTGCCAACTGCCACGACGCCCACGGCTCGCCGAACCGTAACCTGTTGACCGTAGCGCAGCCGGTGCTGTGCATGCAGTGCCATTCCATTGCCAGCAATCGTCATGGTTTGACCGGTGCGGCGAGCAACGCGCAGCCGATCTCGGGCGCCATCTTGCGCGACTGCAATGGCTGCCACGGCGCTGTGCATGGTAGTTCCACCGACCAGCACCTTAGACATTAATTCCTTGAGGGGGATTTGCCATGAAAATCATTACCCACAAAAAACTCGCGCTGACGGCGGTGATCGCCGCGCTGCTGTCGATGTCGAATACCACCGTGCAGGCGCAGGAAAGCGATCCGTCGTATCGGGTGAAAGATCTGGATTTCACCGGCGAGCTGGCACCGCGTCTGTACTTCTTCAATTACTTTGACGGCGTCCGCAGCGAGCGCAACCAGTTCCTGGAGCGCTACAACTATCAGCGCGGATTTGGCGGCGACAATCGTTCCGGTTTTTATGCAGACGCCAATTTCCGCCTGGTTGGCAGCAACGCTGAGCGCGATGTGTTTGTGCTCGAGCGGCAGGGCTTTGGGGCTTTCAACAACCGTCAGAAACTGGCGGTCAACACCGCCAACTGGGGTTTGAGCAGCTACTACACCGACTTCCGTTCAGCGGCCGGTGGTCTGAAGTATTTGTACAGCCCAAATCAGGTGCCCGGCGGGACCGATCCGAGCTATTTTTTCCCGGCCGGGACCAACACCAACACTGGCTATGCCGCTCAGTTCAACGACGATTCGGGCCAAGGTCGTTACACGATCGATCGCGAAACCTATGGCGTCGGCATCAAGTTGAAGCCGGAATTGTTCAATGCCGACACCACCGTGGCAGTGAACTACGACGGCTATTCGCGCAATGGCAATCGCTTCGCCAGCTACGTGCTCGGTGGCAGCGACGTAAGTGGTTCTGCGGCGCGAGTCTTGCAACGTTGGCGTGGTTTCAACATGCCGATCAACGAAAACATGAACCGAACCACATTGAGTGCCAGTGGCTCGCCGATGGATTTTTATCTTTCGTATGAAGGCTCAGTTGAGCGTTTCAACAATCAAGCCCAGGATTTCCGGATCGCAGACGTTGCATCCAGCAGTACATTTTTGGTGTCCAGTAACAAGCCGCTGCAGTTTGTGCCTGACAGTACCCAGATCAGCAACAACTTTCGACTGAGCAAGACACTGGGCAGTACCGCGCTTGCGGCCGGGTATGGCCTGAGCATTCTTGACCAGGATTCGTTTTCGGCGCAACAAATCGCGCTCGGCTATGATCGTGGCAACCTGCACACCAACAACGCATTTTTCACCTTCAATTCGAACGCGATGCGTAGCGTCGGTTTGGAGGGCTACGTCAAGTACTACGAGCGTAGCAATGGATCGTCTTTCCCGGTCACCGGTTTGGTCAGTGCCACGGCGGGCGAGAAACTGGACGTTCGCATCAACAATGTCCAATCGGTCAGCTATGGCCTGTCGGCGGCGTTCCGGCCGGGATTCTGGTCTTCCAGCCTGACCACCGGCTGGAAGCGCGAGGATCGCGATCGTGATTTGACCTGGACCGCAGTGCTCGTACCTGGGCTCAATGGTATCCAGCCGCAGCGCTCGCTCTATTCCGAGAAAACCCTGTCGGATGAGGTGTATGCCAACTTCGTTGCCCGACCGATGGCCGGTTTGCTGTTGCGGGTAACACCGTCCTATGTCTGGGCAGATGACACCGGCCTGATTACCGAACCGGAAAAAGCCTACGGGCTGAAAAGCACGGCCAGCTATGCCGCCCAGAGCGGTTGGATGATGAGCGGTTACTTCAACTACAAGAACCAGCAAAACACCACCAAGTTCTTCACCGATGCGTTAACGGCCCCAGTGACAGATGGCCCGCGTACCCATCAAGACGCACATCGCATCCAGCGGGCAGCGGGCTTGGCTTTCAGCAAGCCGTTCGGCGAGTGGATCAACACTTCGGCCAATTTTGGTTGGATGCAAAATGACGTGACTGCCTATTTCCTGCAATCGAGTCGGCGTCGGTATGAAGCGCCCAACAGATCGGTCTTGTTCGTCACGCTGGATCGGCCTGACTTCAATGTCGATAGCTATGTGTTCTCGCTCAATGGCGATTGGCAGACCAACGATGCGCTGAGCTTCAATGGCGGTTACACCTATTCGAAATCCAACGGCAACACGGCCAGTGGGTTGGTGTTGGCCGCAATTCCGACCGTGGACGGCCGCATCGACAACACCGTGCATACGTTGGAAGTGGGCGCCAAGTACGCGTTGAAAGAATCGCTGAGTTTGAACGCTACCTACACCTACGACCAATACAAGGATCGTTCATTTGATGCTCTCAGCGGTGGTTTCAACACCATCATGCTGGGCGCCACGATGAGCTTCTGATCCGGGTTCTTGTCCGCAGGATGCGCATCACAGCCGGGCGCAATGCCCGGCTTTTTTTTTGAGTAAAGTGTCAAGCCTCGATCACCCTGGTGTGCTGGCAGACCAAGCGTTGCCAAGCGTGGGATTACACTGTGGCTTGAGGCGGCCCGCAACTGGAAAGGGCGTGCCTGCTGAGGAGTTGTTGCCATGATCTCAAAGCCATCACCGACCACGCCGACGGCGATCACGCCCGTCGCCGACCTCGACCCGATATGCGGCATGACCGTGGCCGCAAATTCGCCGCACAGGACGCAACACGCGGGCCACGAAGTTCGGTTCTGCTCGGCTACTTGTCTGAACAAATTCTCCGCCGATCCGCAGCGTTATTGGCCGGCCGCGTCGGCGCCGCCGACGGTGCCGGAACCAGCGCCAGCGGGCAGCCGCTACACCTGCCCGATGCATCCGGAGATCGTTCGCGACGCGCCCGGGTCGTGCCCGATTTGCGGCATGGCACTGGAACCGATGCTGCCGAGTCTGGACGCCGATGAGCATCCTGAGCTAAGAGATTTTCGCCGTCGCTTTTGGTGGACCTTGCCGCTCTCGGTAGCGGTGCTGGCGTTGGCCATGTTCGGGCACAGCCTGCGCTGGCTCCCAGGCGCGGCGCAGAGCTGGATCGAGCTCGCGTTGTCCACGCCGGTGGTGCTGTGGGCGGGCTGGCCATTTTTTCAGCGCTGGGCGCAGTCGATCCGCAACCGTCGCCCGAACATGTGGACGCTGATCGGTACCGGCGTCGCGGCCGCGTTTGGCTACAGCGTGGTGGCGACGTTGGTGCCAGGGCTGTTTCCGGATTCATTCCGTGCGCACGGTCGCGTCGGCGTCTATTTCGAAGCTGCGGCGGTGATTGTTTCGCTGACCCTGCTTGGCCAATTGCTGGAACTGCGGGCGCGATCAAGCACCACCGCAGCGATCAAGGCGCTGCTCGGTCTGGCGCCCAAAACCGCGCGGCGATTGCAGGCCGATGGCAGCGAAGCCGATGTGCCGCTCGGTGAAGTGCAGTTGGGCGATCGGCTGCGGGTGCGTCCGGGTGAGCAGGTGCCGGTCGATGGCGAGGTGCTAGACGGCCGTTCCAGCGTCGATGAATCGATGCTCACCGGCGAGAGTTTGCCGGTCGAGAAAACTGCCGGCAGCAAGCTCATCGGCGCCACCCAGAATGGCACCGGCAGCTTGCTGATGCGCGCCGACAAGATTGGCGCCGACACCGTGCTGGCGCAGATCGTCGCCCTGGTCGCGCTGGCGCAGCGCTCGCGGGCGCCAATGCAACGGCTTGCCGATCAGGTGAGTTACTGGTTTGTGTTTGCGGTGTTGGCCAGCGCCATCGCCACGTTTTTGATTTGGGGCCTGATCGGCCCGGAACCGGCCTGGACCTATGCCGTGGTCAACGCGGTGTCGGTGTTGATCATCGCTTGCCCGTGCGCGCTCGGGCTGGCGACGCCGATGTCGATCATGGTGGCGACCGGCCGCGCCGCCCAGGTCGGCGTGTTGTTCCGCGATGCCGAAGCGATCGAACGCCTGCGCACGATCGACACCCTGATCGTCGACAAAACCGGCACGCTGACCGAAGGCAAACCGCTGTTTCGCGAGGTCGTGGTTGCTGCCGAGCTGAGCGCGGACGAAGTCCTGCGGCTCGCCGCCAGCCTGGATCAGGGCAGTGAGCATCCGCTGGCGGCGGCGATCATCGCCGAAGCCCGACGCCGAGGATTGCCGCTGGAGACCGCCGCCGAATTTGAATCGGCCACCGGCATCGGCGTGCGCGGTCGCGTCGGCGGGCAACGCCTGGCGCTGGGCAACACCGCCTTGATGCAACAGGTCGGTGCCGATGTCAGCGCGCTCAACGCTGCCGCCGATGGCCTGCGTGGCGAAGGTGCCAGCACCATCTATCTGGCGGTGGCTGATCGGGTCGTCGGCCTGCTCGCGGTCGCCGATCCGGTCAAGACCAGCACGCCGGCGGCGATCACGGCGCTGCGTACTGAGGGTCTACGCATCGTGATGGCGAGCGGTGACAGCCAGGCGACGGTGGTGACGGTGGCGGCACAACTGGGCATCGACGAGTTCTACGGCGGGGTGCGGCCGGCCGACAAAGCCGCTTTGGTCGCCCGCCTGAAAGCCGAAGGCCGCCGGGTTGCCATGGCCGGTGACGGCATCAACGATGCCCCGGCGCTGGCCGCGGCCGATGTCGGTATTGCCATGGGCACCGGCACCGATATCGCCATGTCCAGCGCGCAAGTCACCTTGGTCAAGGGCGACCTGCGCGGCATCCTGCGGGCGCGGCAGATTTCGCAGGCGACGGTCCGCAACATGTGGCAGAACCTCACCTTCGCTTTTGCCTATAACGCCATCGGCGTGCCGATCGCGGCGGGGCTTTTGTATCCGCTATTCGGCATTTTGCTGAGCCCAATGCTGGCGGCGTTGGCGATGAGTCTGTCTTCGCTGTCGGTAGTCAGCAACGCCCTGCGGCTGCGCGGCGTGCGGTTGCGCGATTGAGGTTGCGCGATTGCAGCCGCCGCCGGATCGCGCCGACCGATCAATGCCGGGTCGGCGGCTGATCGTCGGCGGGGTCGATGCGAACACTCGGCACCGCCGACGCCGGTGGCCGCCGTTCGGGAAATGGCAGCAATTGGCCGCGCGCCGACTCGGTATCCGGGCGCTGCCACAATACCGGCACCTGCTCAGGGCGCGGCAGATCCAGTTCGCTGTCGCGGGCCAGGGCTTCGAGCTCGGCGTCGCGTTCGGCCTCGAGCTCCCAGCTGTATTTGCGTCGTGCCGGGGCCGGATCGCGGCGGCGCAGCAGTACCGCGCACAGCACGCCAGCCAGCGCACCGGACAAGTGATATTCGAACGAGACGCCTTCCTCCTGCGGC
>Ga0100377_1002378_pt1 | contig 15722 bp, 9 predicted proteins | sample CryGeymeta201501_FD_83664 | JGI IMG/M metagenome (GOLD analysis project Ga0100377, IMG submission 83664) | Groundwater microbial communities from Crystal Geyser aquifers in Utah, USA - Crystal Geyser metaG 2015-01 | ecosystem: Environmental > Aquatic > Deep subsurface > Groundwater | place: USA... | reverse complement strand
TGTGATGCTCGACGGGCCACCGGCCCGCCTGCGCTCACCCGCGACCATGGCGCCCACACATCGACGCGCACCTGACCCCGACTGAGACTCACGACGCTCTATCGCTGGGACATCGCGCTCCTTCACCGTTCCACCCCAGGAGGACCCATGAGCCTCAGAGCCTCTCTTGGCAACCAACTCACTTTCAACCAGCTCCGATCAGGACGCCGCGAGCTTGTCTTCCGTGACATGCTTGCTCGCGCAATCGTCCTGGCCTGGGACGACCTCGCATCCCATTGCCGCTCGGCCATCGAGGCCGAGCCGAGCGTCAGGGAGCTGCGCCGAATGTGGCGAGCGCAACGCGATCGGCGCGGCCGCGCCCCCACCGACCCGATGCTCCGTACCCTCGACAACCAGATCGACCAGACCCTCGGCGGCATCGTTCGTGACCTTCGCAACAAAGCCCGGAGCCTCGCCGGAACCCCGACCGGCGCGCTCGCCGAGACCTTCCTGCAGGAGGTCTTCCCCACCGGAGCGATCGACATCACCTCGGCGAGCTGGGTGGAGCAGACCACCGAGGTCGCCGACCTGCTCACGGTGCTCAACGGCGAGAGGCGCAGCGCCGTGGAGGCTCTCGGCCTGATGGACTACGTCAGCCAGCTCGCGAGCCTCAACGCCGACTTCTCGCAGCGCCTGTCGCAAGGGCCCAGCCAGCCCCTCCAATACGACCAGCTCCGCAAGGCCGAGGCCGAAGCGCAGGAGCGACTCCTTCAGGCCGTCGCGATGATTCTTGGCCGGTTCTGGGGACAGAGCGACGAGCATGTCACCCAGCGCATCGCGCTGCTCAAGGTGCTCACCGAGCAGAACGCGACCGTCAGCGCCCTGATCAGCGCCCGCCGCAAGGTGACCGACATCGACCCCGGCTCAGGCGCCCCCCTCGGCGAAGACGACCCCGCTGCACCCGCCCCCACGGACACCGGAGCCCCCAACTCGCCGTGAGAGCGTGGACCCCACATGGAGGGGTGGTCTCGCTCGCCGCCAGGTCACGGGGCCATGCGTATGCCGGGCGCGAGCCCGCCATGAGCTCATCCACCTTGTGGCGTGGCATCAGCACCTCGCGCCGGGAGGTCTGAACCCGCCTGGTGCGGGCGGTCTGCGCGGTTGAGTCGGTCCGGGGCCTCACGGCGTCCTGGAGTAGACCGCCGGATTCGCCCAGGGGCACACGCGAGCCACGCGTCGATCCGGGGGGACGACCTGTTGCCGCTGCCATCGTCGAGGGATACTCTCGGGGCCGCAGTGAAGAGCCTCACAACACCGCTGTCAGTTCCATGCACGAGCATGCGCGAAGTGGATGCGGGCACGTGAGAGTTCAGTCCCATGTCAGGCTCATGGGGTCGAGTCGACCTGACCGCGGCTCAAGCCGCCATCGAGGGACGGGACCCAACGGTGTTGCAGTGGAGGTCACGCGTGGATCGGAATGAACTGCTCGACAGACTGAAGGCCTTGTTGGATGCGGAGTTCGAGGAGTTGGTGTTCCATGTCGACGTGGAGAGGAGCATCCTTCCCGGCGGTGGCGCGCCGCAGCTGACACGTGCCATCGAATTGATTCGCTGGGCTGAGGCGCGGGACCAACTCGAAGCGCTCGAGCAAGCGTACTGGCGAGTCACCCAGGGGGCACTCTCCGACGCTCTCGCGAGTGGTGAACCAGGCTCGCTCGGTGTTCCACACAGACCCTCATCGTTCGTGGATCACCCATCGATGGATGCGGCGTTCGCGCTGGCGCGGAAGTACCTCGGTGCAAGGACGGATGCCGTTCGTGACAAAGCCAATCGGGGTGAGACGGTCGCGGCGCGCGAAGAGCTCGAAGCACTGGTCAACGAGGCCGGCCCGGCAATCGGACAAGATCCCACGATGGAAGCACGTGTGCTCCGACTTCGAGCTGGCCTTGCATTGGATGGCACGGAGAAGGACGTCAGCGGCGCGCGGACCTGGCTATCAGAGGCGGCCCGACTCGACCCGGATGAGAAGGAGGTTCGTTACTTTGAAGCGATGCTGATTCGCGAGTCGGACGGCCCACAAGCGGCGTTCGAGGCGCTGAAAGGCGCCCCGCGCGCCTCACGCATCCAGAACCTTCGCGCAGGCTTGCTCCTGGAGCTCGACAGGCCCGACGACGCGAGCGATGTCCTCTCGGACGTGACGCCCCCAAACCATGACACCCACCGTCTACGAGCGCTCATCGCCTTGCGCCGACAAGATTCTGGCGCTGCGCGCGAAGCGATCGACGAAGCGTTGGCGCTCAAACCCGAGGTCGAGTTCGTACGTTTCACGGCCGCACTTGTCGCGTACCGCGAGGCGTTGCTTCCCGGCGCGAGCTTCGACGAGCTGCTGTGGCCGCACCCTTCACATGCGACGTTCGCGTCCGCGGATGCGACGCGGCTCGACCATCTGAAGCGGGCCACAGAGTTGTTTGCGGGCCTGGCCCAATCCCACGGTCACGACCGCCCGCTCTATCGGCTCTGGCAGGTCGCCTGCTGGTGCCTGCGGGCCAGGGTGGAGCCGTCGTCGAGCGTGTCAGCGAAGGCGGAGGCGAGTGCGATCGCAGCAGCTTCGATCGACGACGATCCAGGCTCTCCCGGGTTTGTGTTCTGGGCGACGACGTTCAACCTCGACGTAGACTTCGACAAGGCGATCACGCGTCTGAAGGCGCGGCAGTTGAGCGACAGCGTTCTCAGCGCGACCGACGCCGAGGCGTTGATGTGGTTGTACCTCCACGTAGGAACGCCCGCCGCCGCCGAGTCGGCGCTGAAAGCGCTCGAGACTGAGCCATCGGAGGAGAGCGAGGCCATCCGCTGGCTGCGATGGCGCGTGCGGCTTCTGGTGCAGGCGGAGCGACCTGGGACGCGCTGGAAGCTCTCGAGGCGAGCACGTCGGAGGCGACGCTACCCTACGAACGGGCCATGGTGCTGGAGTCTGTGGCACGGCGGGACGGCGATTGGGAGCCGCTGTTCACGTTTCTGCTCTCAGCCTGGGAGACCCACAACGACACCAACTTTCTCTGGCGTTGGGTACAGTTGAAGGCGATGCGCGGCGAGTGGGTGTCCGTGATGGAACACGGAGAGCGTCTGCTCGACCTGCTCTGCGTGCCGGCCGTGGTCGAGACGGTGGTGCGCGCCGCTTTCGAGCTGCGTGACGATGTGCGTGTGGTGCGGTGGCTGCGGGCGCATGCGGTCGTCTTCGGGGAGGATCCACCTGCTCATCTGCTCCAGTGGTACGTGCGGAGCTTGACCGAGCTGGGAGAGACAGCCGAGGCGCTGGCGGTGCTCGGACGACACGAGATGGCCGACCGCATGGAGCACATGTGGCTCGAGATTCACGTGTTGCAGGCGCAGGGCAATACGCCCATGGTCGTCGCGGAAACCGAGCGTCTTCTGGAGGAGTGCGATCGTGCAGGCGTCGCGCTCCATGTGCAAAGGGCTCTGAATCTCGCCCAGGTGCTCGCGCCATCCTCACTGGGGCTTGCCCAGCGCCTGTGGAGGAAGCTGGCCGCACAGGCCGTCCCCAGCGAGGTCATCCCAGCGATGGTTCACCTCGGCTTCCGTATCTGTGTTCCCGAGGCCGAGATCCAGCCATGGCTCTTCCGGATGATTGAGCTCGCCAAAGACGGAAGCACGGAGGGTCGGTTGGTCGACCTGGAAGAGTTCCTGGCTACGGGGGAGGAGCGGGCGATGGCGATGAGCCAACTAGCTCACGTGTACGCCCAGGGCGAAGTGGGCGTCCATCTGCTTCCACGGGTCGAGTCGATCGCCGCGCACTGCGGCATCACGCTGGCTGTCAACGAGGCCTCGCCCGAGCCTCTCACGCAAGCGCCTGCGTTGCTGCGCCATGGAGGGCAACGATTCGATGCCGCTCTCCCCCAATCCCGGATCGTTCACCTCGATGTAACCGCGGCACTTGTCGCCCACCACTTTGACATCCTGGAGAGCGTCGAAGCGGTGTTCGATGAGATCTGGATCTCGCCGAAGCTGGTTCCCCTCCTCCATGGGCACGTTCTCCCCAACCTGACACACAACCAACCTGAGCGGCTGGCACCGATGCGTCAGGTGCTCAGGGCCGTGGATGAGGGACGCCTCATCGCGACTCCAGACGAACCATCGCAGGAACTCCCCTACGAGACGATGTTGCGGCGCGCGCTCAACAGTCTTGTACTTTCAGGTGCGGAGCGTGACCGACTCCTGAAGGAGCTTGGGCTCGCAGTGTCGACCACCGCCGCCGACGACGGCGCCTCGGTCTCGTGGGTGATGACCGGCGCCGTCGCCTCCGCGCTGGCGGGGGCGGGTGTGCTGGACGAGGTGCTGCGGCAGGTGCACGCGCCGCGGATCGGTTCGCGGGCTGCCGGTTTGCTGCGCAGGGAGGTGGCGGACGGGGAGGCTCGCGAGCAGGCGGTGAAGGAGCTCTCGGTCCTGATGGAGCGTTTGCGTCTCGGCATCAGGACTGAAAAGTACCAGTTGCTCTCCCCATCGACGCACCGTGTTGAGGAGGCCCACGCTGATCCTCGCGCTGGGTGCCTGCTGGATCTCCTGGACGCGAAGCGTGACGACGTGGTGGTCTGGGTGGACGATCGGTGGGTTGCGGGGATGGGGCCGCGGTGGGGAGCTGCGGTCGTGTCGACCGCCACGATGGTGCGGATCCTGTTCGAGCGCGGTGCGCTGACCGAAGCCGAGTTCTATCGCAAACTCCTCCGCCTTCGTCGTGCGAACGTGTGGTTCGTGCCGCCGCTCAGCGGTGAGCTGTCCTACCACCTTCGACAAGCTCCAACCGAACCCGCCGGACATCTTGGGGAGACTGCGGAGCTGCGAGACCTGCGGCGGTCGTGCAACGCGGCGCTCACGCGCCACGCCACGTTCCTTCGGAAGCCTCCTCAATCCGGTCCGTTCCGTCCCGGCGACGATGAAGGCGCGTTCCTGCTGGAGTCTCGGAGCGCGGTCGAGGTGGCGATGGTGGACTGTTGGCGGCGGGAGCCGCCCGAGCGCGCCCGATTGCAGTCTGCGTGGCTGTGCGCTCACCTCTATCTGACGTATGGTCAAGTCATGAGCGCGGTGGACTGGCCGCGCATGACCATCGCCCCCGCGGACCTGATGGTGGAGTCGTTGCTGTCGTTGTTGGTCGCCGGGATGACCATGTTGTCGCAGGACGCCGCGACAGGGTTCTTCACGTGGTTGGCGGACCACAAACTCCATGCCTGGCTCAGGGCCGATGGCAGACTTGCCAGGCAAGTTGCGGCGAGCCTCGCCGCGGCTCTGGTCGCTGATGTCGTAGAGGCCGCTGAAGACCTGCGGGAGAGGGTCGCGTTCGCGTACAGGGCGCGGGCGGGCTGGCTGCCTGAGCCGGTGCGGGAGCTGGTGGCTCAGGAGCTCGCGCGGGCGGAGGTGTTCCGTGGCGTGGGCATCCGATCCGTCGAGCTTCACGGCATCTCGTTCGAGCTCAACGCGCTGTACATGGCCGCTTGCGAGGCGGTGAACCAGCGGTCAACAACGGTGGAGGACCGATCCGGGCGTCAGCTGGCGATCCACCCACTCGAGCCGGGTCGGTTGGGGTTCTGGAGCCCGGACTTCGGGGTGGCCCGATTCGAGTGGGAACATGTGTCGCTGGCCGGGCTCCTGGAACCTGCCGCGCGGTGCGGGGCTGCGATGGAGGTGCTCTGGAAGTCCTGCGACTTCCCGCGCGATCAGCGCCCCCAGGTCGAGGCGCAGATCTTCGATGCATCCGATGCTGTTGAGCGCGTCGATCGCGTGAACGCCTGGTTGGCGACGGCCGTGGACGCGTTCTTTGATGAGCTCGCCGAACAGCTGCACACCACAGGCGCGTTCCGTCCCGATGAGCTGCTGCCGCTTGAGCTGCACGGGGTCCTCAGACACCTTCGCCTTGAGGATGGCGACTCGTTGAGCGTGGGGCGTTCCTTGTCTGAAGCGGCTCGGCTGCTTCTCGACGAAGAGGGGCTTCACGTTGCGTGCCTCCGCTTCGCCGCATTGCCGGTGCCGTTGGATCCCTCGCTGGTGGAGGCTTTCGAGTGCGCGCCCGTCGAGACCCAGAGACCCATCCTCGAAGCGCTGAGACGTGACTTCCGCTCACCGGTCGCGCTCGTTCACCGTCTCCGGCTCGTCAGCCACACGCGTGAAACGTCCGACACCCTCGCTGTCTCGGTCGATGAGCTCATGGAGGAGATGAACTCGGCCCGGTGGGTTGCGTTCAATGCGGTCCTGCGATGGGTCTATCAAGACGTGACGTGTCGCGATGCGATCATCGGGGCAAGACCCGATGTGGTGCTTTCGGTGACGTGGCTGTGCGCCCACAGAGTCTTCTGTAGCTTTGGCCCGGAGCTGAGAGTGGCGGAACAGCTGGCAGGTGCCTTCGACTCCATCCTCGCGCAGCAGGCGGACCTGTCGGATCTGACGCAACGGGATTTGCGCTCCGATGTCGCCCACCCCCAGGCGATCAACCCAGTGATGTTTGAGGTGGCGGGCCTGGCCCATGCTCTCGATGGCGTCGCCCTGTCGGTGGATCAGCGCAGTGCGCTGGACGAACGGACCCATCAAGCTTTGCAGGACGGGAGCAGATCCTGGAGGTTTGAGCTCTGGTGTGACCACACCCTGGCGACAGATGCGTTGGGCTCCTTCCTGTCAGGAGACTATGGCCAGAAGCTCGAACGCCTTCTTCGCGAGGCGAGTGGCGCTGGCACTCTTGGCGCAACGTTGCAACGGGAGTTGGTTGAGGCGTTTGGCTTGCTTGGCGGGGCGAGCACATGGCACGCGGGGTGGGTTGGCACCTACATGATGGCCGGGACGTTTCCTGTTCCCGCCGCTTTGGCCGCAGACCTGAGCCAAACGGTGATGTCCTTGAATCTGATCGACTGCGTGGAGACCGATCCTGAACACGGTGTGGCTGCGCTCTACTGGTTGGCGCTCCAAGCGGCACACCACCGGAAGGAGGAAGTTCTGATCGTGCTTCGCAAGCGTATGCTCTCTCTTGCTGACTGGGCAGCGGGGCGTTTCAAGGAGTTGGATGAGGAAGGCGCGTTCACGGTTGCGCACGGTCTGCTCGCGACCGCGATGGTGGCTGGCCCCATCGGGGAGTTGGCGGCACGGATCCGTGCCGCTGGCGAACTCGCGGTGGAGATCGCGGAGCGATGGCCAGCGACAAGGGTGATCGTTCGAGGCATCGTGCAGACGAGTCTGGATGATCTCCCCCCTCACCTGACCACCGGGCTGGCAGCATCGTTGGTTCGACTGCGTGCCCTATGCTGAACGGCGCATGCTCGCTGTGTCGTCGATGATCTCGCCCTTCGGCCGACTCACTCTGAAGGCGGTCGCCGTGGCACGGATCGGGTGGGGCCGGGGTGCTTCGTTCACAAGGTCCACGCCCGTCGGCTCCAGATGCGGCGTGAGCGGGGTGCTTCGACGCTTGTCCACCGACTGGCCGTGCGAGACTCGCCTCAAGTCAGGAATCCACACATCGGATTGAGTACCCTGCCGCGTAGGGTCGGCCCGATCAGGTTCGTGTCGCGGGATCGGGCTCCGCGACGAAGGCATACTCTCCGTCACACGCTGCCAGCGCGGTCTCGAGGTCGCCGAGTCGTGCTCGCGCCACAGGGCCTCGGCGGCGATCTCGAGCTCCTCCCCGGTCACCTCACCGAGCAAGGTCGCCACGCGCACGACGCGCTGCTCCTTCGCATCATCGCCCTCCCACCGGGCGTGCACGACGTCGCGGGCGAAGAAGGTGAGGGCGTCCAGCATGGGCGTGTGATGGAGGACGTGGAACGCGCTCTTTGCCATCGGGGTGGGTGACGAACTGTGCGTTCGCAGCTCGTCTCGATAGCGTCGGTCCGCGCTGTCGAGTGTCTCAGCGAGGAACCGTTCGAATGCAGCGGCATCAAGGACGGCGAGCCCGAAGGCGTTGGGCAGTTCGGTGTACTGCGGCAGCGTGGTGAGGCCAGGAGCCGTGTTCATACGACGCAACGCCTCGACGTACTCAGGGCCAGCGACAACGAGCCACTCGGCGGTGGTGACGCACAGCACGTCAGGAGGAATCGGCGTCACCACGTGCTGAGCTCTGTCAGGGTCGAGCGCCTTCAATCCTTGCTTGTTCGTGGGGTCCCAGGAGGTGTGCCGCACGACCCAGATCGCACCGCCGATGACGATCACCGGCGGGACAAGCTGGATGCGAGCTTCGTTGCCCTTGAAGTGTCCGTCGAAGCCCCAGACGGCGTAGGTTGGCTGATTCATGGTGGGACCACCGACGCGAGGAGCTCAGTCGCTCGCTGAATGACGGGCGTGGCGAGGTTGCACTTCTCAACACACGCTTTCAACCACCGGCTCGCGAACGCAGCATCGTCATCGCCAAGGTCCTCAAGCAGATCAACGAGCGCGGTGTACTCGGTCATGCCAATGACGAGTCGAACGGGACGGACACAGCTCGCTCGCTCGCGAACCACACGCGCCTCCCAGGTCTAGAGTGCTGATTGGTTTGACTCCCGTCGGTTGAGCTTCGCCCCGTGCCCACCGAGGTCCCCGTCCTCGTCGCCTGTGCTAACAGCACAGGCTCCTCGGCCGGGAACCCCGGTGAACACGGGACTCGCTCATCCTCGGTCCGTCAAACCGATCGGCACTCCAGGCTCGGTGCGTATTCGAGTTCACCGTGGTCACCTCCACAAGTTCGCACGAAGGCGGAGCGCCAGCGATGTAACCGTCGAGGGTGCCGGCGTAGTTCCGTTCGATCCACCCCCTGAACGTGGCTCTCCACTGGAGGAGTGGGCTTGAGTGCCGACGCACGAAGTCGGCCCTTTCGCTGGCGCTCATGATGGGGGGATCGGTTGTGATGTGGCCAAACTCCTCGTCGGCACGGTGCACGTACCAGTAGCAGCAGGAGGCAGGGAAGCGGAGGCCTGTCTCGGCCTGGCGGGTCTTGTCGCCCGTTGCCTCCGCATCGACGTGATTGAGGATGCGTTGGAGGACGGCTTGCGCGACGTCGTCCTCGGGCTTCGGTGGTCGAAGTCCAGCGACCCAACAGTGGTGCGACATGAAGCTTCCCTGTGCGATGGCGCGTCGAGGCGAGTTGGACTTGCCATCTTTTCACGGTGGAAGTGTAGGCGCAAGCGATGCGGACGGGGGCTGCAACTTGATCGCCCGCGATGTGGTGCTGAGCTGGTCGAGGCGTGGGTGCGGCCGTGAGGGCTACGCCACGGCCTTGCCTGCGAGGCGACGCAGCTCGTGGTAGCGGGGGTCGATGCACCAGCGCAGGAGGGCGTCCATGCGGTCCTGGGTGCGGCGCTCGGGGCGGATGGGCTGGAGCTCGAGGCTGAGCATGTGGCGGACGATGTCGAGGTCGTCGGCGAAGAGGAGGGCGACGCGGTTGCCGGCGTCCTCGAAGGAGTCCTGGAGCTCGCCGAGGGCGATCTCGCGCTGGCGGTCGAGGATGTCGAGGATCTGGCGCTCGAGGTGGGCCCAGCGCTCGGGCTGGGCCTTGCGGTAGCGTTGCAGGGCGCGCTCGACCTTGCGCATGTCGTCGGTGGGCTGGACGGCGAGCTCAGGGCGGGCGACCTTGGCCAGGGTGTAGAAGATGACCTCGAGATCGGTGCTGGAGCGGGTCTGGATCAGGTAGGACGGCGACTGGAACAGGAGGAGCTGCTTGGCGATGACCGCCGCGACCTGCTTCTCGCCGAGGCCCGAGAGCATCCCACCGCCCACGAGGAAGCCGGGCGGGACGAGCGAGCCGTTGCGCATGCCGTCGAGGTCGGCCTTGCGGAAGACCAGGGGCGGTTCGGCGAAGCACAGGAGCTGGCAGGTGGTCTGGTAGAGGCGGGAGAACAGGACGCCCTCGGTGAGGGCGATCTCGTCCCGCGGGTGGACGCCGCAGGACGCGTGGTCGTTGCCGAGGAGCTCGACGAGGGCCTCGCTGGTGAGGGCGAAGATGATGGCGAGGGCGACATCGTGGCCCTCGTCGAAGACGTGGCGGGCGAGCACGTCGGCCGACAGCAGGGCGCGTGGGGGCTGGACGACCGGCGAGGTGTGGGCGGTCACGAACTGTCGCGCACGTGCGTCGCCGCCGCCGAGGTGGGTGAGCACGCGGAAGACGCACAGGGCCGGGTCGAACTGGCGCGCCCGGAGGTAGAGGATGCCGAGGCGCTCGAGCAGGTCGATCTGGCGGGGGTTGGCCCGCAACATCCGGGTCAGCAGCGCGATGGCCTCGCGCAGGGAGGCCATGTCGTCGTCGCTGGCCTCGGCGAGCACGTCGGCGAGGAGGCGCTGGAGCGGGAGGCTGTGTGGGAGGTGGTGGAGGGCGGTGCGGATGGCCATGGCCGCCATCGCCGGGTCGTTGAAGTGCTGGCGCCGCAGCTCGCCGAGCTTTTGCCAGAGCACGGCGAGTATGCCGGTGTTGGGGGAGGCCTGTGCGTTGAGCCGTTCGATCATCCGCTCGTACGCCGATTGCAGCCCGGGCCAGTCCTGGGCCTCGCCGTGCAGGAGGGTCAGCTCCTTGAAGGCCTGCAGCAGCGTGCAGTCGAGGTCGAGGGCGCGGTGGAAGGCCTCGGCGGCCTTCTCGGGGAGCTGAAGCTCGTCCTTGTACATCCGCGCGACGCGGAGCCAGGCGTTGGCGGCGCCGACGGGGTCGGTGAGGCGCTCGGCGGCGGCGACCTCGTCCTCGACCTCCTTGAAGGCCTGGTTGTAGCGGCGGATGGCGGCCAGGCGGATGGGGCCGGTGTTCATCGCCTCCTGGTCGTGCGGCCGGTTGGCTTCGAGGCTGGAGGCGCGGTCGTCAGGTTGACCGGCGATGATGGCGTCGAGGCGCTGCTCGACCTCGGTGATGGAGGCGGGGCGTCGGGCCTTGTCGGTGGCCAGGAGGCGGGCGACGAGGTCGCCGAGGCCGGCTTTGTAGGCCAGCTCGGGCCGAACGGTGACCGGCGAGGGGCCGAGCTGGTCCTTGCGGGCTTGTTGGGCGGCGAGCACGTCGTTGGCGGTGCCGAGGCGTGCGCGCAGGTAGGGGGGGCGGCCGGTGAGGGCGTAGAACATCACCGCGCCGAGCTGGTAGAGGTCGGTCGCGGCGTCGGCGACGCCCTGGGGCGCGAGCTGCTCAGGGGCCATATACTCCGGGTCACCCACGATCCGGCTGGCGGCGCCGAGGTTGGCCAGCGGGTCGACCTTGAGCGTGTTGCCGAGGTTGAGCACCTTGACGTCGAGCCCGTCGAGTCCCTGGGGCCGCCGCAGCAGGAAGACATTGGACGGCTTGAGGCTCAGGTGGTGGACCCCGACGGCGTGGGCGGCCTTGAGCGCCCTGACGAGCTCCAGCAGCACGGGCAGCGCGACCTCCACGTCGAGGGGCTCGCGTCCCTCGATGACCGTCTCCAGGCTCTTGCCGTCCACGTACTCGCTGACGACGCAGAACTTGTCGGTGCCGGGCAGCACGCCGCGCAGCAGGGTTCGCACGTGGGTCCGGTGGCCGGCAGCCGAGAGCTTGTCGAGGTCGCCGATCAGCCCGCCCAGGTCGGCCAGCGCCTCGAGGTTGACGACCTTGACGGCGAGCGCACCGGGCGGCCCGCCGACCTCGGTGGCGCGGTAGACCACGCCGAAGCCGCTCCAGTCGATCTTCTGATCGATGGTGAAGCGGCCGTCGAGGATGGTGCGCCCAAGCATCGCGTCCTGGTACCAGGAGAACGGGGGCTGGGGACGCTTGAAGCCGCAGCTCGGGCAGAAGTCGGCCTCGATGGACGGGATGTTGCCGTTGCAGCGGGGGCAGAACAGGCCGACGTTGGCGTCGGCGGTGTCGTCGTCGGCGCGGCCAGCGGACTGGGCCATGTCGTTGGCGGTGAAGAAGCCGCTGACCTTCAGGGTGGATGGACCCTGGCTCGCGGCGAAGTCGCCGTGCGCGGGGCTCTCCACCTCCTCGAAGGTCTCGAAGGCGGCGTCGCCGCGGCTCGACCCCCAGGTGTCCCACATGACCTGCTGCATCTCGTGGCCGAGCGCTTCGCTGTGGACGCTGCGACACGCGGCGTCGAGGTGCCCGATGGCGCGCTCGGGGTAGCCAAGGCGCGACAGCAGCACGGCGGCGTTGAAGTGCGCCATGTAGTGGTCGGGGGCTTCGGTCAGGACCGCTTCGTAGCACGCCAGGGCGGCGGTGGGATCGTCCGCGAACAGGCGGTCCCCTTGCTGGAAGCGATGGAGGATGGAGTCTTGCGCCATGGCGATCTCTCCGTGCGCTCGGTTCGGGGCAATGGCGGCATCATAGCGCTATACGGGGGGGACGCAAGGAAGCGCAGCGGCGGTGTCCAAGGGGCGCGGACCCGCCGGGATCATGGGCAGACAGCTCCCTGATCGTGCCATCGCTGGATCGTCAGCAGCTCGGAGGAGCTGGGACGGGGCGCGGCGCCGGGCGGCATGCTCTTGCTTTCGAAGGTGGTCGAGGCGAACGAGCGCCAGCCGCGCTTGACCTGGGCGCAGGTCTCGACCACATACCCTTCGGCCGGTCCGAACTGCGCGCTGTCGCTGTGACAGTTGGCGCAGTACTGGTCGACGATGGGTGCGACGTGCTCGTCCCAGGTGGGCGTCGCCGGGGCGGCCTCGGGGTCGACCTCATCGAGGGTGCCGAGGTCGCCGCACGCAGTGATGGCCAGGCCGAGCAGCAGGGTGGAGAGGAACACGAGCAGGCTGCGCATGGCGGCTCCTTGGAGATAAAATCTATTCGTGACAAGGTGTTGCTGCTTCATGGCCTAGAACCATCCGTGGAGGTGGAGGAGGGCGTCTGCGGCCTCCTCGGCCTCCCCTCCGGCGATCAGCCCGATCCGCATGTCGCTCCTGAGCGCCAGGCCGGGCAGCAGGGTCAGCTCGACCGAGAGACCTGGCCGCATGATCTCGTCGTCGATCACCTCGTCGTCCGGATCCCAGTAGTCGAAGTGGCCCTCGACCAGGATGCCTGGGGCGACCGTCCAGGCGAGCAGCTGCATCACCGCGATCTGCTTGGTCTCGTTGCCACTGTACGGCCGCTGCAGGGTCCCCACGGCCAGCTCGCCGAGGTAGGTCAGCGGCAGGTTGTCGAGGTAGAACCACGGGTTGAAGGTCCACTGGAGCGACCCGTCGAGCGTGTCGCCGCCTTCGGCCAGGGGCTTGCGTTGGATGCGACCGCTCGCCCCGAGGGACCAGCCGAGCTCACGGTAGCCGGCGCTGACCACCGCCCCCCAGCCACCGCGGGTCTCGAACGGGTTGAGGCTGTCCGAGGCCGAAGGCACGAAGGCCGAGGCGTTCATGTAGGGGTAGTTGCCCGTGAAGCCGACCTCGGCCCCGATCACGCGGTTGCCCGGGTCCTCCTGGCTGAACCCGAAGGCCCGGCGGATGTACGCGGTGTGATCGCTGATCCGCGTGCCGAAGCCGGGCAGGAACCGTCCGACGCGCGCGCAGGACAGCATGGGCCACTCGTGGGTGGACACCCAGAGGTCCCGGACACCGATGGGGGCGTTCTGGGCCGTCACGGCGTCCTGGCCACGGGTGCGGCCACGGAGGCCGACGCTGGTGGCCAGCGTGAGGTGCTCCACGGGGTGAACCGCGGCGTCGAGCTCGGCCTGCATCGGGAAGACAAAGGGGCCTGCGGTCCACCAGGCGAGCCGGAGGTCCCCGCCGAATTGCAGCAGCGGGTCCGCGTTCAGGTCGGCGTACCGTCCGTCCAGCCAGGCCATCTCAGCCGGCTCGCCGAAGGGCCGACCGAACGCGGGGCCCCCGTTCGGCTCCGGTGAGCCCGGCGGGCGGGGGTCGGCCTGATGGTCGAGCGGCTCAGCCTTGCCGCTGGTGGGCTCGCTGGAGGGCTCGCTGGACGGCTCCGACCCGTTGGCCAGCCAGGCCTCGGTGTCGGGGAACAGATCGCGCTTGCGGTCGACGAGGGGGCGGTCGGAGGGCAGGAACAGGGTCAGCGTGGTCATCTGATAGTAGCGGCCAGACACGTTGCGCAGGCCGCCGCCGCTCGGGTCGACGTGGCAGGACGCGCAGCTCAGCGTGCACTTGCGCAGCGTCGTGTCAGCGGGGTTGTACCAGGTGTTCGGCAGGGAGTGGCAGTTGTCGCAGGTGCGACCGGCGCGGGCCATGTAGAGCGGGGTGGCCTCAGCAGGCGCGACCCGGACGCTGGCCGCAAACAGGATCGACGCGGCGAGGAGCAGCAGGTGTATGTTCATGTCCGTCCTTGCGGGAGGGGGAGGGGTGGAACGACCCGTGTTGGTGTGCTCCTCGGAGCAGCGTTGTGCAAGCGATGTGGATTTTTCTTGCTGGGGCGGATTCGAAGGGGTGGTGACGGCTGGCGCGCGGGCCGGCGCAACGATCGCTTGATTTCGTCGTGCGCGGGCACTATGACTTCCCCAACTCACAGCTTCGCGCACAGCGAACTTTGAATCAGGCGTGGCGGGGCTTCTGGTGGCCCCCGCGCGATGCAGATATCTTCAGGAGCTCAAGATGATGACACGGTCTGGATGGTCCCGGGTGTGCGGCGCGGTCGCGCTGACCGGTTTGTTGGCGGTGGTGGTCGGGTGGTCGTCCAGGGCGGAGGCTCAGGTGCGGCGGTTCTCCAGCACCCGTGAGGGCGGCCTGGCGACGACGGGCAACACGTTGGGGCTGAGCAAGGCCACCGGCGAGAACGGGCCGGGCACGCGCGACTCGATCGGCACCTTCATCACGACCGACCCGAGCTCGATGGACACGACCCCCGCGCCGACGGGCGCGAGCTGGGGCGCCGGCACGACGAGCAACTGGCGCAACAACCGCTCCGCCGCAGTCCTCGACTTCCAGGGGCGTGTGCTGCACGCCGAGCTGATCTGGGGCGGGAGCTGGGCGTATGGCGGCGAGGATGTCTCGGCGTTCCTGGATCAGGCCGTGACGATCGGCTTTGGTGCGGACGAGGCCCTGGCGGCGCCGCTGCCCGAGTCGGCGATCACGATCGATGCTCGCTCGGCGGCGGACACCTTCGACATCAACTACTACATCCGCTCTGCGGACGTGACGAGCTTCGTGCGCAGCCACGGCCCCGGCACCTACGTGGTGGGCGGCGTGCCGGCCACGCAGACGGAGCTGGTCAACACGCTGAGCGCGGCGGGCTGGACGCTGGTCGTGGCCTACGAGAACTCGATGATGCCGACGCGCAACCTGACGGTGTTCGTCGGGGGTAAGTTCGTGGACGAGGAGACCGAGCAGACGTGGCAGGTGTCCGGGTTCTGCACGCCGCCCACGGGCAACGTGCAGGGCCGTGTCGTCGTCGGCGCGATGGAGGGCGACGCCAACTTCGACGGCGACCAGCTGCTGATCGCCGACCCGCGCGACGGCATGTTCACCCCGCTCTCGGGGCCGAACAACCCCGAGGGCAACTTCTTCGCCTCGCAGATCAACAACCTCGACGGCGTCCTGGACACCCGCGGCACCTTCGGGAGCCTGAACCACAACGCGGCCACGGCGACGAACGCGGTGGGCGCGCGTCAGGGCTGGGACCTCGCTGGCGTGTCGCTCACGAGCGCGGCGTCGCAGATCTCGAACGGTCAGACCGAGGCGCAGCTCCGCGCCACCGGCGTCGGCGACTCCTACCTGCCCACGCTCGCGGCGTTCCAGTTCGACGTGAACGCCCCGGACTTTGACCTGAGCTCGAGCGCGTCGAGCAACCGGACGTCCACCTTCATCGGCGACACGATCACCTGGACGGTGCGGCTGGACAACATGCGCGGCAGCGCGGAC